>Ga0206847_10083_pt1 | contig 33632 bp, 32 predicted proteins | sample Alteio_BWOrgCont_17_FD_152880 | JGI IMG/M metagenome (GOLD analysis project Ga0206847, IMG submission 152880) | Enriched cells from forest soil in Barre Woods Harvard Forest LTER site, Petersham, Massachusetts, United States -... | ecosystem: Environmental > Terrestrial > Soil > Temperate forest >... | reverse complement strand
CAAACGCCCGATGGTTATCTGTGGCTCGGAACAGAGTTCGGCCTGTATCGTTTTGACGGGGTTCGGGCGATTCCCTGGCATGCGCCGGCAGGTGCGGTCCTCCCTTCAGAGATTTACTGCTTACTGGTCGCCCGCGACGGAACACTGTGGATTGGCACTCAGGATGGCGCCGCGTCCTGGAAAGACGGCAGGCTCAGGCGTTATCCCGAACTCGACGGACAGAGTATTAGCTCATTCCTTGAAGACCGTGAAGGCACGATATGGTCCAGCGGTTTGAATTACAAAGATTTCCATCCTCCGCAGATTTGCGCGATCGAGAAAACCGGTGTTCACTGCTACGGTGACGATGGCAGCCTGAGTCGAGGGGGACCGGTTGCCCGGATGTATGAAGACGCGAAGGGTACTGTTTGGGCCGTCGCCAGGTATGGGATCTGGAGATGGAGGCCAGGACCTCCGGAATTCTACCCGCTGCCATTTGGAATTGTTGATGCAACCAAGGGAATCATGGAAGATGACGCCGGCAACCTGCTCCTCGGTGTGGGTGGAAAGATTCGACGCTTCCATGACGGGAAGACCGAAGCGTTTCGGCTGCCCGGCGAGCTGCAACCCTTCACCGTTAGAACGATGCTCGATGACCGAGACGGTGGTCTCTGGATCGCCGCGTACCATGCGGGTCTTATCCATGTACATCGGGGAAGAGTGGACTTGTTTAGACAAGCAGACGGTCTATCGAGCGACGAAGTCATGGCACTCTATGAAGATCGAGAGAATAACCTCTGGGTTGCGACAGTGGACGGCTTGGATCGATTTCGGAACACTGCCGTTGCTACCTTTTCCCTAAAAGAAGGGCTGTCGAATGGACAGGTTCGGTCGGTTTTGGCTGACAAAGACGGAAGCGTTTGGATTGCGACGCCAGGCGGCCTCGATCGGTCGAGTGACGGACAAATCACCACCTACAACCACCGCGATGGAATGTTGAATGGATTGTCCCCGGCCTCTCTTTTTCAGGACAGGAGCGGGCGATTGTGGTTGTCGACGACTCACGAGATCGGATATTTAGAAGGCAGCCGTTTTGTTGCCGTGACTAGCACCCCCGACGGCAGATTGTTGGACATCGCTCAAGATTCTGCCGGGGACATCTGGATGGCCGATGGAGGAAGGCTTCTTCATCTGAGCAGTGGCAAACTCGTGGAACAGATTCCCTGGAAAAGTCTCGGGCATAAAGACTTTGCTATCAGTTTAGCTGCAGATCCGTCACGAGGCGGTATTTGGCTTGGATTCTTTGGGGGTGGCATCGCCTACTTTGCTAACGGCAAGATTCAACAGACGTATTCTTCCGCAAAAGGATTGGGCGCGGGTAGCGTTACGAACCTGCAAGTCGAGAAAGACGGCGCGCTTTGGGCGGCAACGGACAGCGGATTGAGCCGAATGAAGAATGGGCGCTTCGCCACGCTTGATCGCAACAATGGACTGCCTTGCGATCCGATTCACTGGATGATACGTGACGACGAGGGCTCGTTTTGGCTGGACACTCCATGTGGTTTATTGCGCCTGGCGCGCTCTGACATTGACGTGTGGACTCTCGCGCTCGACAACGGGCGAGCCACAACTCTGGTTCTCCATCCCTCGGTCTTTGACAACTATGACGGCGTAAGGGAGCATGAACAGGCCTACCGACCCTACAATCCCCCGATCACGAAATCCCTGGATGGCCGAATCTGGTTCGTGTCCTTCGATGGCCTCAGCGTGATCGATCCGCGCCACCTTCCCTTCAACAAAGTACCACCGCCAGTGCACATCGAACGGATCACGGCGAACGACAAGACCTACGACGCGTCGAACGGATTACACCTTCCACCCCGAATCCGCGATCTTAAGATTGATTACAGTGCGCTCAGCTTTGTCGTTCCGGAAAAAGTTCGGTTCCGCTACCAGCTCGAAGGGCAGGATCGTAACTGGCGGGAGGTCGCCAACGACCGCGAGGTGCAATACTCAAACCTCCCGCCGGGAGATTACGTTTTTCGCGTGACCGCAGCTAACAATAGCGGCGTGTGGAACGAGGCAGGCACATTTCTGGATTTCTCTATCGCGCCGGCATATTACCAAACTAACTGGTTCCGTGCGCTTTGCGTGGCCGCTTTCCTCGGATTGCTTGGGGGCGCGTATCAACTCAGAGTTCGACAGTTGCGGAACCAAGAAACAAAGTTTCGGGAGGCAGTTGAGACCATGCCAGCCTTGGCATTTATTGCTATGCCAGACGGCCAACGTACATTCGTTAATGGCCGCTGGGTCGAATATACGGGACTGACGGAGGAGCAGGCCTTAGGCTCCGGTTGGCAGGCTGCGGTTCATCCCGACGATCTCAGCCGGGTTCTCAAAACATGGCATGAGTCGCTGATCGGCGGTAGGAGGTTAGAGTATGAGGCACGATTGAGGGGCGGCCGGGAAGGAGACTACCGTTGGTTCCAGACGCGAGCTGTGCCTGTTCGCGACAAACGGGGGAAAATCGTCAAGTGGTATGGAGTGATAAACGACATTGAAGATCGCAAACGCGCCGAACAGCTTCAAGCAGACCTTGCTCACGTAAATCGCGTGAGCACATTGGGCGAACTGACCGCCTCGCTTGCACACGACATCAAGCAGCCAATTGGGGCGGCAGTGACGAACGCTGAAGCCTGCGCGCGATTTCTTGATCGCGATCAGCCTGATGTATCGGAAGCACGAGAAGCTGCATTGGAAATGGCCAGGGACGCTAAGCATGCAGCCCAAATCATCGATCGTGTCCGTTCACTGTACCGAAAGGATTTTTCACACTTGGACATAGTCGATGTAAACGAAATCATCAGAGAGATGGTCCTATTGCTGCGAGGCGAGTCCCACCGGTATGCGGTTTCGCTGCGCACGGATCTAGCAGAGGAACTGCCGACAATCACAGCCGACCGTGTGCAACTGCAGCAGGTATTCATGAACCTCATGCTCAATGGTATCGAGTCGATGAGGGAGAACGCCGGGGAACTGATCGTCAAGTCGCAGTTGAGAGAAGATGGTAAATTGCAGATCTCGGTCACAGATAATGGCGTGGGCTTACCGCCTGAAAAAGCAGATCAGATCTTTAATGCGTTTTTTACGACCAAACCTCAAGGCACAGGTTTGGGACTGGCAATCACTCGCTCCATCGTGGAATCGCATGGTGGGCGCGTGTGGGCCGCAGCGAACCCTGAACGAGGCACAACCTTTCACTTCACACTACCCATCAGAACAGCTGTTTCCTTATGACTTCCTCCGATCAACCTACCGTTCTCATCATCGACGACGATTCCCGCATGCGAGCGGCCATGCAGCGTCTATTGAAGACGGTTGGTTTGCATTCCGAGTCGTTCGCCACGCCCAAAGATTTCCTGCACCACAAGCTTCCAGACGGTCCCAGTTGCCTCGTGCTTGATGTGCGACTCCCTGGAATGAGTGGACTAGACCTCCAAAGCAAATTAAATGAGGCGGGGATCGAGATCCCCATCATTTTCATCACCGGCCATGGAGACATTCCCATGACTGTCAAAGCGATGAAGTCTGGAGCGGTGGAATTTCTGACAAAGCCATTCCGCGATCAGGATCTTATCGATGCGATTCAGCAAGCTCTGAAAAAGAATGTCGAGACGAGACAAGAGCAGAACGAGATTGCGCAGTTGAAGGAGCGTTACGCAAAGTTGACTGCGCGTGAGCGCGAGGTCATGCGTCTCCTCGTTTCCGGTATGCTCACGAAACAGATTGCCTCGACACTGGGTACCAGCGAAATTACCGCGACAGTGCACCGTGGCCAGGTGATGCACAAGATGCAGGCTAATTCCCCCGCTGAATTGGGAAGAATGGCGGAAAAGCTTAAGCTTTCGACGATGACGAGCGCACATCCCTGAAGACCTCTCCCGACCCATCCGCCAGGATTACAAACTCCCTTATACATACACATAGGTGTCCCTATCGCAAACAATAATTGCTTTTTGCGGACAACGCATCAATCCTGTACACGTATGGCTAGGGAGAGGAAGAAAAGAATGGTTGCTGTTATTGAAGACGACGAATCGTATCGAGTCGCCGTGCGACGTTTGTTGAAATCGGAAGGCTTTACGGTGCAATCCTTCGCCTCCGCCGAAGAGTTCTTGAACTCTGGCCAGCAACAGGAAACCGGCTGCCTAATCTCCGATATCCGTATGCCAGGGATGTCTGGGCTGGACCTGCAGGCTAAGTTGAATGCTGATCGCTGCCCCATACCGACGATTTTTATTACTGCACACGGGGACGAAGACATGCGATTGCAAGCGATGCGAGGCGGTGCAGTGAAATTTATGGTCAAGCCTTTTGATGGCGCAATTTTACTTGAGAGCGTCCGAGCGGCCTTGGAAGACTGAGGGCTGATCCAAGTCGATTACGGGGTTCCTCGTAGGAGGAAGTTGTGGGCACATTTGAGACGAGACTGCGCTCTGATGAACGGGACGACAGAGACCGACAATTTGATCACATTGTCGGCAACAGCCCCGCTCTTGAGTTAGTTCTCGCGGAAGTGCAACGTGTAGCGCCAACTGATTCCACTGTGCTGATTCTGGGAGAAACTGGAACGGGGAAGGAATTGATCGCCCATGCCATTCACAATCTGAGCCCGCGCTGTGGACGCCCCTTCGTGAAGCTTAACTGCGCTGCCATACCCTTCGATCTGTTGGAGAGTGAGTTGTTTGGGCACGAGAAGGGTGCCTTTACCGGGGCCGTGGGGCAAAAAATTGGCCGGTTTGAAATGGCGGATACCGGCACTCTCTTTCTGGACGAAATCGGGGACTTGCCCCTGGCCCTGCAGCCGAAACTTTTGCGCGTGCTGCAGGAACAAGAGTTCGAGCGGCTGGGCAGCGGCCGCACGCATCACATCAACGTGCGTCTGGTTGCCGCTACCCACCACGATCTGGCCCAGATGGTGGAACGGAATGAATTCCGCAGTGATCTTTACTATCGGCTGAACGTCTTTCCTGTCCTGGTTCCACCCCTGCGGGAGCGACGGGACGACATACGACAACTGGTCCTGCATTTCGTCGAGGTGTTCGCACGGCGCATCGGTAAGCAAATTGAACAGATACCGCAGGCAACCATGAATGCGTTCACTGCATACGATTGGCCCGGCAATGTGCGGGAACTCCAGAATCTGGTTGAACGAGCCGTAATCCGATCGGACGATGGACTGTTTCCGAATCCCCTTCCGACCCCACAGGGGAATACAAAGCCTTCGGTCGCCTCACCAGGTACACTGCGGGATCACGAAGCAGCTCTGATTTTGCAGACGTTGCTGGCCGCCGGTGGAATGATAGGGGGTCCGCAAGGAGCAGCTGCCCGGCTGGGTCTTAAGCGTACAACCCTAGTGTCCAAAATGAAGAGGCTCGGGATCTACCGACCGCGGTATCAACGCCCAATGAGTGAGTTCAACGAAGGATCCAAATTGACGATTTGAGGCCCTCGCTGGGCCACGCCGGCGCTTCGTCGGATGGCTTCATCTCGACTCTACTTATAAATACCCATCGGATTCCGGGTCAGCGGCAAGTCTGCTATGCGGGTCCTTCCATCCGACGTCATCAACTGCAGATTCGATGCCCATCGACTAACCAGAGGGACTTTATCCACTTCCCGGGTCTTTACCCCGGGAGCGCTCCTCGCACGACTTGTGTCGCCATTTCGCCATGAGAGTCGAAGAGGCGATATCCAAACTCGCGCCGATATCGAATCCTTCCATCGCCACCGTTTCTGAGGCGTCGAGTTGAGATCCGACGCGAGATGCGTCGGAACGATTGACAGGACAAGTGTTGCACTTATTGCGTGAAACGTATGGTTTACCGTGTTCCTTTCTTCGATCAAGTCACTTAGGCGAGACCATGCAGTTTAAGCGTTTGGCACGAGTCTTGCACATCTCTCCAGAGAACCTGTGAGCAACATCACACATTCCCGGCCTGGAGGATCAGAGTGAAATCGAACAATCGAAATTGGATGCTGATGCTATTTGTTTATGCGTGCGCCGTTATCCTGGTTGCAAATCACGCATTGGCAGCTAGCACTGGCAAGGCGCGCCAACTCTCGCAGGGCGAGAGCGCGAAGGTTTCAGGATTGATTTTGTCTCGTGATGGAGACCTCATCCGCGTTCACGACAAGAAATCAGGGGAGGTGGTTGTAATAACAATTGAAGACACCACCAAGGTCGAGCGCACTAAGTTCACATTTCCCTTTTATCGTCATATCGACATGGACGTGACCGCGCTTCTCCCCGGTCTGAGCATTGAGGCGGAGGGCGTCGGTAACTCCGTTGGACAACTTGACGCACACAGGATCTCCTTCACTCCGGATGACTTCGCGATCGAGGCCGCCGAAGAACAGCAGGTCTTGGCCAATAAAGCGTCAACGCAACAAGCACAGGCCAGCGCTGACCAGGCCGCCAAGCAAGCAACTCAAGCGCAAACATCGGCTGATCAGGCTCACAATTCTGCTGATACTGCACAAATCTCAGCCGATCAGGGGAGCATAGCCGCGGAAACGGCTGTCGGGCTCGGTTTGGCGGATGCTGCTGCGGTTGCCGAAGTTAACCAGCGCATCACCGATCTCGATGACTACAAAAACGAGTTCGAGGTCGACGTTTTTTTCCCGGAAGGGTCAACTGTCCTGGGTGAGACCGCCAAGCAAGATCTGGCGAACCTGGCCGATATTGCGAAATCGCTCAATGCCTACATGATCGAAATTTCCGGCTACGCCGCGCACCACAAATTCAGCACCGCCGAGGATCAGAAGCTCAGCGAGGAGAGGGCGGCTGCTGTAGCACGATATTTTCTCGAGGTCAAAAATGTCCCCATGCGACGAATCTTGGTGCCGGTCGGATACGGCGCGACCCATCCTGTCGCAAGCAATCAGAACGCTCAGGGCCGCGATCTCAATCGTCACGTAGACGTTAAAGTTCTCGTCAACAACGGTGTGGGAGAAGGCAGGTAGATCGTTGCTGCGGCATAGAACTCCAGCTAAATCGGCCCGTGCCCAATCAAGAGTAGCGGCATGCTGTCGGAATTTCGAGAGAACAGGCTTGCAAGTCCCCAACGTTATGTCGCTATTTCGCCATGATGAGTTGAAGAGGCGAGACCAAGACATGAGCGCTTCAACGAAATTCGCGGGCGTTGACGGTATTGCATTGACGGCGCATTCACGACACCTACTTTCATAAAGGAGTCATATGTCAAAGAAATTTGCTGGGAAGATCGCGGTTGTGACGGGAGGCTCGACGGGCATAGGCCTGGCTACCGCGAAGCGCTTCGTTCACGAAGGGATGGAACAGGTCTTCATTACGGGTCGCGGTAAAGTTGCGCTGGATGCTGCAGCTACCGAGATTGGAAAGAACGTGACGGCGGTTCAGGGCGATGTGTCCAGTCTTGCGGACCTTGATCGTTTATACGACACGGTGAAAAAGCGCGATCTCAAGATCGACATTATTGTCGCGAATGCCGGACTCGCAAAGCTGGCGCCGTTTGACACTGTGGACGAGAAGTTCTTTGATCTTCACTTCGATGCAAACGTGAAGGGACTGTTCTTCTCCGTGCAGAAGGGGCTGCCTTTGATGAAGGATGGAGGGTCCGTCATCCTGACTGGATCCGTTGCCGACATCAAGGGTTTTCCCGCGATGAGTGTCTACAGCGCCACAAAGGCCGCGGTCCGTTCGTTTGCACGAACCTGGATCAATGACTTGCGGGATCGGCGCATCCGTGTGAACGTGCTTAGCCCGGGTCACATTGACACTCCGATTCTGGAAGACCTTCAGCAGGGCGATGCGCTCGTAAAGATGAAGAAAGAGATGGAGAACAGTGTTCCGCTCGGCAGGTTGGGAGACCCGGACGAGATCGCGAAAGCAGTCTCATTCCTCGCGTCCGACGAGGCCAGCTATGTCTCGGGTACAGAGCTGTACGTCGACGGCGGAGTGGCCCAGATATAGGGCTTGCAAGATGAAATATCTAGGGTCTACGTGAAAGGAGAGATGGATGGCCAGGTCTGCAATCTCGCTTGGACGCATTCAAGATGGCGTTCGAGTCTGGAGTTCCTCCGTACAACGCGCCGCAAGAAGCGACTGAAACGATGCATCCCGCCACTGCCGAACTCAAGGGGTAAGCAATCGGACGCCCGGGCATCATGCAAGTTGCTTTTGGGCGCGATCTGATCGGGAGGATTTCATGGTAAGTACAGGCGACACCGCTTTTCTGATGTTGTGTACGGCAATGGTCTTGCTTATGACACCCGCCTTAGCACTCTTTTACGGTGGTTTGGTGAGAAAAACGGACATCCTCACCACTATGATTCAGACATTTATCTGTTTAGGCCTGGTGACAGTAATTTGGGTATTGGGTGGCTTCAGTCTGGTGTTTGGTCCGGACATTGGCCACATCATCGGCAATCCGCTTACGTTTCTCGGAATGCGTGGAATAGGTGGTCAAGCAAATGCGAAGTATGCGGCCACTATCCCATTCATTGTTTTTTTCGCCTATCAGATGATGTTTGCCATCATTACTCCAGCGCTTGTAACAGGCTCTTTTGTCAGCCGCTTCAGATTCACGTCCTACATCTGGTTCGTCCTATTGTGGACGGCGTTTATTTATCTACCGGTCGCGCATTGGATATGGGGCAGCGGCTTCCTGGCCAAATTGGGTGTCGTGGACTTCGCCGGTGGGTTGGTAGTACACACGACCGCTGGGTTGTCGGCGCTAACTGTGGCCAAGTTACTTGGCCCACGTCGTGATGGAGACCGGAGCGCTGCGGCGTCAAACATTCCTCTCGTTGCTGTGGGCGCTGGACTCTTGTGGTTTGGGTGGTTCGGCTTCAATTCCGGTGGTGCTTACAGAGCGAATGCCCTGGCTTCCTATGCATTTGTAAACACGACCCTGTCGGCTTCGACGGCGTTGCTGGTTTGGCTATTCTGGTATTGGCGCGACAACAAGAGAGAATCGTTTTCTGCAGTTCGGTCGGGGCGGTGGCAGGTCTTGCCACGATCACACCGGCAGCAGGATATGTGAAACCCTGGGCCGCACTTATGATTGGTGGGATTGGCGCCAGCGCCTGCTACTTTGCAAGAGTTCTTCAAACCAGTTTAAAAATCGATGATGCTTTGGAAGTGTTTCGCGCCCACGGCGTTGGCGGCATTACCGGATCCCTGCTGATAGGCATTTTTGCGACTAAGGCGATCGACGGCGTCTCGGGAAGTGCACGCCAATTTCTTATCCAGTTGTTCGCAACCATCGTGGTCGCGGCCTATTCAGTCGTGGTGACTTGGTTGATTATGAAAACGCTCAACGCTGTGGGGCCGGTTCGTGTATCAGCAGAAGAGGAAGCGCGAGGCCTGGATCGGGAGGAGGCTTACCACCTGGGTATCGCTTTGTCAGAAACGACCCCAGACCGTGTTGTGGTTTCCGAAAACTAGACCAAGGTGCCAGCCGCCTCGCCTGCCGAGTGAATAGAGGTCAGCATTCAATCAGCAGGTGCGAACAATGAGCGAGCTCTTACATGGAGCCAGAGAAACAGTTTCGAAGCAAACGGGCGTCCAGTGGAGCATGACCGTTTCGCGCATAGGGGCAGTAATGATGCTGACTTTTGCTAGCACAGGGTTGCAAGGACAGAATCAGCTGCAGACGGCACAGAGCCCCGGGCAGGCAACCGCCACAGCCCAAAACCAGGCTCCGTCGCCCACAGCATTTCCAACGCCTTCCATCCCTGGCCCTTTGCACGCTCCTCCGGCGCACACGTTTCAAGCCGGTCCATTCGGGAAACTAAACTACAACTTCCTGGTGAGCGGAATGGGGCTATGGCAGGGGAATCCGATTCTAAGCGCTAACTCTGCAAATGGTGCTCTGAATCTCGGTAAGTTTTTCCTTGAGAAGACAACAAGCTGGTGGCATTTCAATGTGCAAGCCGGTGCTTACAATCTTCCGGCGCTGGGCACTCCTTTCATTTCCACCCACAAGACCGTGTTCGATTTCTACGGTCCGGTACCTGTCGCCTATATGAATTTCATGCTGACGAAATCAACGTCGATTCAAGTTGGCTCCCTTCCTACGCTAATGGGGGCTGAACACACGTTCGATTTCAGAAACATGAATATCGAGCGTGGACTCCTGTGGAACCAGGAGAATGTGATCAATCGCGGAATTCAAGTCAACCAGACACTTGGGAAGTTCGCTGCGTCGTTCAGTTGGAACGATGGTTTCTATTCAAATCGTTACTCATGGCTGAGTGGTTCGTCGACATACACGAACGGTCCGCACAATATTTCTTTTACGGCTGCGGCGAACCTGGGGCAGACAGCATTTCGGACTCTGGCAACACCGGTTCAAAACAACAGCAGCATGTATGCGATCATTTACGCCTACGCAAAGGGAAAGTGGATCGTTCAACCCTACCTTCAGTACACCACGGTTCCCAAGAACGTAAAGGCGAGGATCACCAATGGAAACTCAACCTGGGGTCAAGCTGTGCTGGTCAGCCGGACCTTCAGCCATGGTTTCTCGTTGGCCGGACGTGCGGAATACATCGCGAGCACAGGAAGCGCGGCTCGCGAATCTGTAAATCTGTTATACGGTCCCGCCAGCGCAGCCTGGTCGCTGACGATGACACCGGCATACCAGTACAAACACTTATTCACGCGCGCTGAGTTGTCTTTTGTGCAGGCGAACAGTTACAGCCCTGGTGATGCGTTCGGCCTTGCAGGATTGGATCCTAATCAGCCACGGGGCGCGATTGAGGCTGGCTTTGCGTTTTGATCGTTGGTCTCTGCCTGAAGACACAGGCGATGCCCCCTGCTGGACTTGCCCGACAGCGATGAACTTTCCCTGTCCTCCGCAAAGGCCATCGCTGAGTATTAAATGCATGAGTCTCGAGCCTGCAGGCGGACAGGGTGTTCAAAGGGATGGCACTGATTTTGGTCGCGTGTCGTCAACGACCAGTGCCCGACCCAAACTTGCGGCTGCTCCGTCTTGGGGGCGCCGACTGTGAGGACCAGACGGGAGTCTTTCAATAGACAGCTGTCGGCATTTCGACGGGCTTAGGACATCAGTGGGAGGCGGATTGCCATGTGGCTTTCGCGTTCTGAGAGTCCTCTGCTGGCAGCACATGCTGGCGTTGCCTCCGGCTCAAGAAGCGCTGAGAGCAAGTCGCCTTCGCAGTGGAGTGAAGGTTCTGCGGAGGCGGGACTGCGAAGGCGACTGCCCCTCTGGGCGAATTGCCTCATGCCGCTTTGATGCTGTGGCTCATAACTCAGTTACATGATTGCGCAAACCAATTTCTGTCTTTTGAACCGAATATCAAAGTTCTCCCCTCCTGTTTTGGAACTGGAAATGCAATCCCAGCATTGCAAGTCACGTTCTGTCAGATACGGAACGTGACAGAATCCTGCGGCGCTTCGCCCTGAACGGGATTCTCGATGCCAGATCATTCGATGTGATGAGTGAGGTGATGTATGAGGGTTATCAGATTGAGTGCGATCAAAGCGACTGTAGATGTGGTCTCCGGTATTCTGAATTGGGTGTGCCCTGAATGTGGAGGAAGAATGGGCGGCCGCGGGAAAGAGTTCAAGTGCCAGGGTGAATGTCAGATGGACTGGCGCCAGGTTTGGGAGCGAGTTCTCGCTGTCAGACATTAGGCAGAGTGAATTGTCTCTAACTCTATGACTATCAGGCATTCGACCAGTACCACTCCGCCACCGGGGAAATAAGGATGCACGGGAATCACGGCGCGTACTCGACAAATGTACGTGAGCATTCGGGCCACGCCCGGCACACCGGGAACTCTGTGTCCATGTTCCGGGACAAATTTTGGGTGAGCCTTGGGCTCACGATTCCGGTGGTCGTTTGGTCCAGCGACGTACAGCACTGGCTTGGCTACCGCGCCCCCACTTTTGCCGGATCGCGATTGATCCCCGCCATTCTGGGAACCATCATTTTGGTGTACGGCGGAAGCGTTTTCATTCAGGGTGCACGGCGAGAGCTCTCCGCCGGCCAGCCTGGCATGATGACCTTGATCAGTCTGGCTATCGTCGTCGCCTTTGCCGCTTCCCTCGCTGCGACTTTCGGTGCCTTCGAAGTTGACGTCTGGTGGGAACTCGCAACCCTGATCAGCGTCATGCTTCTGGGTCACTGGCTTGAGATGAAGGCGGTTACTCAAGCCCAAGGAGCTCTCGACGCGCTGGCCGCGCTACTGCCGGACAGCGCAGAGCGGGTAAGCGAGTCAGGCATCGACAAAGTGCCTCTCACGGAGTTGCGTGTAGGCGATGTCGTCCTCGTGCGGCCCGGATCTCGCGTACCTGCTGACGGGATCGTGGTGGAGGGCACGGCCGATGTCGACGAGTCCTTAATCACGGGCGAGTCGCTGCCGATTTCTAAAGCGCCAGGCGCTGCAGTGGTCGCCGGAACGGTTGCAGCAGGCGGAAGCCTCCGAGTGCGCGTAACAGCTATCGGGGATCAGACGGCACTTTCAGGCATCATGCGACTAGTCGCCGCTGCGCAGGCTTCCGGTTCGCGGGCGCAAGCTCTTGCCGACCGCGCCGCCGCACTTCTTTTCTACATTGCGGTCACGGCGGGTACGATGACGTTGGCGTATTGGTGGCTGGCGGGTGACAAAGAACACGCGCTCGTCCGGACAGCCACAGTACTCGTCATCGCCTGCCCGCACGCGCTTGGGCTTGCAATTCCCCTTGTAATTGCGATTTCAACCTCTCTCGGCGCACGCAATGGCTTGCTCGTGAAAGATCGCCTGGCACTCGAACGCGCCCGCGATTTGGACGTGGTCATCTTCGATAAGACGGGAACCCTTACCCGCGGAGTTCCTGTTCTTTCGGGAGTCGTGCCCGTCACTGGTATCAACGAAGGAGAATTGCTGGAACTCGCCTCAGCAGTGGAAGGTGACTCCGAGCACCCGATCGCGAAAGCCATCGTAAGCGGCGCCGGTCGTCGTGGCGTCAAGCTTCAGCAATCGGCAAACTTCAAGGCATTGCCGGGGCGAGGAGGGAGCGCGACTGTGAACGGACATAGTGTGGCCGTCGGCGGCCCGAGAATGCTGGCGGACGCCAAAACAGCCATTCCAGCCGAACTCGATAAGACCGTGAGGATCTGGGAGTCCGAAGGACAGACAGTGCTCTATGTTCTTCGAGACCGCGCCGTGATCGGTGGACTCGCGGTCGAAGACGAGATTCGTCCCGAGTCCGCTGCGGCAGTCAAGGCGCTGCACGAGCTTGGCATTCGAGTGGCGATGATCACCGGAGATTCACAAACGGTGGCAGATTCGGTTGCGAAGCGCCTCGGGATTGACGAAGTCGCGGCACAGGTTCTGCCCGCCGACAAGGCATCGGCAGTCGAGCAGTTCCAGGCCGGCGGCAAGAGAGTGGCAATGGTCGGCGATGGCGTGAACGATGCGCCAGCGCTGGCCACGGCGGACGTTGGAATTGCAATCGGCGCCGGCACTGACGTCGCAGTGGAATCTGCCGGAATTGTTCTGGCACGCAGTGATCCCCGTGACGTTGTTCGTGCGATCGAACTGTCGCGGGCCGCATACCGAAAAATGGTACAAAATCTTGTGTGGGCAACGGTCTATAACGTGATTGCCATTCCGGCGGCTGCTGGGATGTTTATCCGATGGGGAGTTAATCTGCCCATGAGCGTGGGCGCAATGGCGATGAATCTTTCCACGATCATTGTTGCACTCAACGCGCAGCTTCTCCGTCGCGCAAAACTTGGACCTTGAGGGCTATGCAGGCTTCTTAGCCTCGGCGCAGAACACAATGACCTTTCCCTTCCGCGACCGCGCAATGAGCGGCTCTCTTCTTTGGAATTTCGCAGGTACGTAGAACTCAATTATGCGAGCCATTACCGACTCCTTCCTTCTTGAAATCCCTTGTCTTTGGGCTTTCCAATCGCACATTGGTTTGGAGCGGAGAAGCCAGCCACAACCAACGAACAGAATCATGCAAACGAATCTTTCCATAAGTGGCTTCTGTCGACCGTCCGGCCTCATCCAGATGCGATTCCCCAATTGACGATTCTCCAAGACGGTGTGGAGCACTTCGGTTGCCAAAGGTCAGAACAGGAGGCTGCAGATGGAGAGCGAATTGCTGGCGCATTAAGTCGTAACACATCGATGAAAGATTTTGAGCAACTCGGTGGCGGTGAGATAGAGGATGAGTGTTAGGTAGCAGCTTTTGTCATTTCTAGGTTTACTTTATGTCGGACCAAGCTCCAACCACGTGGTTTCACAGCAACCGTTACAGTGCACAGGCCGCGTGTGAGCACTGCGGCGGTGCCGTTCGCCACGAGCCCTGGTGCATGACGCTCAACCAAGAAATGTTTTATGCCTACAAGATTGTTATGGATCCGACCGCGCTGACTGTAGGGGATGCCCTCATCCTCCACTCGCTCGGGGCCGCGTGGTCGAAGCAAGGTTGCCAGGTCAACAAGTTCTGAGATTTCGAGTACAAACCGTCCTCGAGCGGCTATTTGGCTGCTGGCATCGCAACGTGAGCCGTCCGTTCACGATTTCCGGCCGGACTTACGAGGTGTGCCTTGATTGTGGAAAGCAGTTTGCGTACATTCGCGTTGACTTTCAGCACAATGCGCTGGGCGGAACCCGATGACTCTTCAACGCGTGGGCAGCCGCGGATACCAAGCCACACAACTGGAAGCGGGCACCATCCGTGGGAAGCTTTATTTCGCTGAATATACACTGCACTTGGGCGCGACCGGGGCTCACCTTCTGGATGATGATGTGGTCACTTCTTTTCACCACACGCGGAAGGAAAAAATGCGGGTTCCTCGTGGTTTTAGGAAAGAGCAAGCCGAAGCCGGAGACAGACTAGAGTCTCTCAATTGCAATGTTCCTTCTCGTTACCAGCGCGGCCGGTGTTAATGGCAACGGATTTGGCGCGCTTCTCGCCTTTGAACCAAATGGCAGGCCGCGTGGAATCTTTATTGTTGACGATCGCATTGCCGATCCGCGGGGCCTTGCCGTCGATTCAAAGGAAGACCTGCTGTTTCTAAATAGCGGGGCCGATCGGGTCTTGGCGATCTCCTCGGATAGCCGGGTCGTTCGCGACACTGGCCGGATTGAGGGTCTGAATCCTGGCGGTGGCAATTTCGGCCCGGATGGGCGGTATTTCGTCGGCCTGCGCAGCACACACACAATCATGGCCTTCTCGACCGCCCTTGACGCGGCCGGGGAGCATCTTTTGCCCCCAGGGATTGTACCGTTCCCTCGCGGATTTGCCTTTGGTCACGACGGCCAGCTGTTCCTCGCTTCAGGAATCGGCCCAAACGGCCAAGGCGATAACACCGTAGTCGCTTTCACTCCAGGCAGACCCATGCGGGCGTCTCGGCTGGTGTCCGATGCGGAACTAAGTCCGCTCGATCTCGCAATCGCGCCCAATGGCAATATCGTCGTCTCCAGCGAGCGTCCATTCGGCGCGCTAGACGCCGTCACCACTGTTCGGGAATACGATGCGACCGACGGACACCTCGTCCGTGTTTTCTTCCCAAATGGGAAGGCTGAGTTCCGCAAACCGCGCGGCTTGCGTTTTGCTCCCAATGGAGACCTCTATTGCGTCGCCCGCGATGAGGTCGTTGGCTTCGACTTTGCGAGCGGCGAATGCCTGGGGGCCATCGTGCGATTCCCACGCTTGAATGGACAAGCCTTGGCATTCTTCCCGTGACCACGACAACCCAGCTGGACGCAAGTGTGTTCAAGGATTGAGAAAGCAATCGCTGAGGGCCCGCGGCAATATTTCGGCGCACCATTGTTGTGCCCGTGATCGGCGACTAAAGACAGTCAATCCGGAACTAGAATAGAGTCTCTGCCATGGTCAAACGTGCACCAGCCCGGAGACGTCCTCGCAAAGCCAAACCTGGAACGAAGGGTCTCGGCCCAGCAGAATGCCGGCTCGAGCAGCCGACAGGAGCTGCGGCGGAAGCTGCAGAGGCAATCGCCAAAGCCGGTGGCTGCGTTGTGGGATCGTACAAGGAACCGCTTGCCGGTCATCCGGTATTGGTGTCCATCCTGCCAATCGATGCTGTCGAACCCACGCCCTTCCAGCGAGATCTCTCCGATGCTCATCACAAACGGCTAGCCGACGTCATCAACAAAACCGGGCGTTTTCTCGACCCGATCATCGCTGTGGTCGCACCGAAGGGAGGCTTCTGGACTCCCAACGGCCGGCATCGCCTCGAAGCCATGCGCCGCCTTGGGGCGAAATCAATCACTGCGCTTGTCGTGGCTGACCGAGAGGTAGCCTGGCAGATCCTCGCGCTCAATACGGAGAAAGCTCACAATCTCAAGGAACGCTCGCTGGAGGTCATACGGATCTACCGTGGTCTGGTGGAGGAAGATGCCACGCGTCGCGAGTCTCAGTTCGCGTTCTACCTCGACGAACCCGCCCTAGTCACCCTCGGCGTCTGCTATGAACGCTTCCCTCGCTTCGGCGGGGGTGCTTACCATCCGATTCTCCGCCGACTGGAGAGCTTTAACGACGAACCGCTCCGCACTGCCGTCAAGGATCACGAGAAACGGGCCACGATGGTGCTCGACCTTGAGGAGAAAGTTGCGGCGGCGGTCAAGAAGCTCAAAGAACGTGGACTCGTCAGCCCGTACCTGCGCTCGTTCGTGGTGGCGCGCATCAACCCGTTGCGTTGGATAAAGGGCGAACGGCCTGCACTCGAGGAGGTGCTCAAGACCATGCGAGAGCGCGCGGCAAAATTCAATGTCGAGAAGATCAAGCCGCAGGATTTGGCAGGCGCTGGAGGACCACCAGACGAAGAAGCATAGAAGGCTCTACACACGATCGGATTGAGATGTGTCGGCAACCTGGGATTCAAAGGCGAAATTGGACTGGGATTTCAGTCACGGCCATCTCCCAATCGGACAACTGATTCTGAATCAGTTGCTCTTCCATAGTGTGGAACTGTCACCTTTCAACGGCGAGAACCTGCAGGCGGTGGAGGAAACTTGCCGCGTCAGCAGTTCTAGGGAGCCTTCGGAAGCTACCGTCAACGGCCCAATATAAACGATGATTTACAGGACATGAATCCGTCCAAGGGCGACTTCTCAAACAGCTAAACAAAGTGCAGGATTTAGAATGACGCCTGCCAGTGGCATCGAGGTAGTAATGTATTGCTCAGAAGTCCGATGGATCGGACTTTCCACCAATACAGCGCCTGTGCGAAGCAGTGCCACGTCGCCGGAGACTTCGAGGACGGCTCCCTCTGGCGTTTCTTTTGGTGTCAGTACCAGCTTCTTGATTCGCTTCTGAATTTCCTGCCGTGCGAATTCAGGGTCGCCCGTCAGCGCATCGCAGAAATCCTTAGACTCTTGCCGCAAGAATTCTCGGATCTGATCGTCCGTGAACTTTGGCAGCTTCAATGCTGGCTTGGCTGCCAGCAGTCGGTCGATTTCCGCCATGCGAGACTCGACTTTGGAAAGCTGCGCCGATAGCACAGGCGAATATCCGTGTTGTCCGATGGCGTCAGCGATACGCCCCGCCTGGTTTTCAAGGTCGGCACGTTCCGCGATCAGCGTTGGTGCGTTTGACACCGACTCGGACGCCAGCTTCTCTTCTAACTCAATGGCTGCCTGCAGTTGTGCCGAGAAATCTCGGATGCGCTGTTGCTCAAGCCGAGGATCCAGCAGGTTCTTGGAAATGGCAGCTATAAGCTGCTGCTCCAAGGGCTGCCACTTGATCGTTAGTCTGTTCGAGCATGTATCACGGAAGCGCTGATTCTTGCAGCCGTAACGAACCTTGGAGGCTTCACCGCCGATGATGACGCTAAATTTTCCGCCACACAGCCCACAATTCATAATGTTACTGAACAAGTAGGTGCGGCTTTGCGCCGTTCGGTTCAAGCCGCCGAGCCGCCGCCCGTATAGTTTGTCCTTCATCTGCTGATTGACTTGCTGGACTCGTTCCCACAGCTCATCGGAAACGATTCGCAAGTCAGGAACCGGAACCCGCACCCATTCCGACTGTTGCCTCACGCGCTTGTTCTTTTTTCCGTTTGCTGGATTGAGCACTTTCTGCGTGCGGTTCCAGTGACGGACGCCACGATAAAGCTCGTTCTTGGTGATCTGCTTAATGGTTGAAGGCAGCCAGCAATTCAGGATTCGAGCTTTATACTTTCTTTGCGGAGCGGGCACGCCTTCTGCCTTGAGGATCTTAGCAATCCTGGCAAAGCTCAGACCTGATGCCCTCATTTCCATGATTCGCGCGATGATCTCTGCATGCTCGCTTACAATCTGCTGCTTCACTGCGACGACCTTGTCCTCGCCGTGAATGCCTTTCTGGTTCGAATCTCTGATGTATGTGTTCTTGTAGCCGTAGCACGAGGCGCCTGACGTGTATCCCTTTCTTATCTTGCCTTCTTGCCCACGGTGAATCTTTTTGCCCAAGTCTTTCGAATAGCGTTCGTCCCCGTATCCTTTTACAAGATGCACGATGCGAAAGCTCTCGTCACGCGAATCCAGTCGGTCGCTCACAAAATAGATGAAGACGCCGTAGTGCATAAACATGTCGCATGCTTTGAGTACGTCAGGGAGATCGCGACCCAGGCGAGAAGTATCGTCAATGAGAATGCAATCAAATGGCTTGGGGCGCTGTTCCGCAAGGCGCAGCAGATCGGCTATACCTTCTCGTCCGACCAGCGTTCGTCCCGTGAGTTCTTCATCAGTACGGATGTATTCGTCCAGAACGTCCCAGCCGTTTGCCGTAGCCAATGCTCGGCAGTTGCGAAGCTGGTCTTCGCTGGAAGTCGAGGATTGCATGTCCGAGGAATAACGGGTGTAGACAGCACACCGTATTCTTGGACTTTCGCCTGCGCCAGCGAGTTTGTTGGGTTGTGCTTTCATAAACTATAAGCACGAGGCTAGTAAGCACTCGTGACCTCTCTACTTAAGCTCCCGGTATTGGTTTTTCTTCTTTGCCTGCGATCCACTTTCTTGGGTGGCGGTGATGCCGGCGAGCAAAGAACCTTCACCTACTAGAGAGGGCTGTAGTCGGTTCGTGGCATTCGCGAAACTTGGTGAGTGCCTCAACTCGAAGCCATGAATCCGAAGGAATTTCTCTACGAGCCGTGGAACCAGCCACTCGCGGGTAACGGACCGCAACGCCTCCATGTCAGGCTTTCCTGGCGGGAACTGCAGTCGCCCACCACCGCCACTGGGGCTAGCCGGCCGCAAAGACTGTCGTTTGGAGCCCTCGGATCTCGGTCGCGACGACCGCGTGCGGTTTGGTTCTGAGCTGTTCGCCGGTTTTTCATTTCTAGGCATTGTTTCTTCCTTTCCTCGTGACTAAAGATCGTTCCGTCTCAAGAGTGCAACGTTCCCTATCCCCAGCCAGTAGCCGGGACCGAAGATTCGCTGGCAGACTACGTCTCACGGCGCCCTGGGAAGACAGTTGTCGTTCAGGTACGCCTCGGGCACATGCATGGTACTCAGCATTGCCAGAAGTCTTGCCGTCTCGCGTGCCACCGCATCCCTGTGGTTATGCATGGTCGCCTCCATCGTTCACGAGCGCCTCGAATAACTGCCAGACCGAACCCTCTTCCGGACCCGGCACCTCCACTCGCGGTAACTTGACCTCCTCCGACGGCACGGCTTGTTGCCGGTCCCCGAAGATTCTCTGGTCCCGCTCGATCGCCTCGATGTAGGTCCGGAGGTTGACGGCGGCAGCCAGCAGTTGGCGATAGAGCTTCTCATTCACAGCCTCGATCGGCTCGAAGCAGCATTCGCCGACGTTGAGCTTGCCAACTTCCTGCGCGCACGAGTGGGAATGCGACTCAACCACCTTCAATATGTAGACGAGGCGGATGTGCCCACCGCAAAAGCTGCACGTCGTGTCCGATTCAGTCCCCGCGTCGTAACATTGCCCCTTGAAAAGGAAGCGTGCCGCGTCGGCAGACCGCCACGTCTCGCCCCTGTTCTGTGTGGCGGCACTACGCGCCCTTCTGCCGGGCTTCCCCGCCACTTCATTGAGTTTGATCTGATTCGCCATAATGCCTTCCTCTCTTTGTCATCCTCTTTATGTATGTGCTGATTGTTGATTGTTTGGCGGGTGGCACCCTCGTGGGCACCATCCCGCCAAACCTAGGGCTAGCCCTGGTCTTCCTCCGAGGCTTCCGGCGTGTCCAGGTCCATGGGGTCGCCAAGTTGTGGGATCTGCAGCCCGTGGAGTTCCGGCATGGAGCGTCCCGCGAGTCCCTGCAGATCTCCATACATCCCAGCGGTCCCGTTCATCAGCAGTTCCAGGCGGCGCTCGCGCTTCGCCCAGTGTTTCGTCAAGGCACGCTTCTCCGCTTCGAGATCGTCCTGCATGGAGACGCAAGCCTCGACGATGGCTGAAACGCGATTGCGAAAGAGCGGACCCGTGAGGTACTTGTAGATCAGTTCCGCTTTCTCGTCCTTTCCCTGCGTGACTACCTTCGCCATCGCCGTTTCGATGAGTGCATGACGAAGCGCCTTGGCGAGCGGTAACGCGCAACGCATTGCCGCAACCCAGACGCTTTCCAGGCGGTCGAAAGTCTCGACGCCCTTCGGCATGGCAGTCGTGACAATCGCTCCGACACTCGCGCCGGCGAGGCGCACGTCTTCGCGGGTTTTGGCAAGCCAGGTGTCGCTCCAGCTCCGCGTGCGCTTGCTTTCCCACAGGATCACGCCACACTGCAGACCGTTTGGACCGACGACCTTGTGGATGACGTCGCCGCCGTTGCGCCCCTTGGGGACCTCCTCGATCACGTCCGCCGGGAAGGCAGCACGCAGCATGGCTTCGAGTTCCAGTTCGAGGACCTCGCCCTGGAGTTGCTGAGAACCTTGCTCCGCTTTGCGGCGCAGTTCCTCGACCTGCTTCTTCATGTCGGAGATGACTTTTTCCTTCTCCGCCAGCTTCAGCAGGTAGCTTTGCTCTTCTTCTTTCTGGGTTGCCTCGCGGATACGCAGGCGCTCTGCCTGGAGGCGGCGTTCGACCTCCAACTCGAGGCGCTGCTTTTCCTCTTCGAGGGAGCGGCGCTCCTTGCGAAGGGCAAGTTCGGCGTTCTCTGCCTCGGCGAGCCGAGCCTGTTTTTCCGCCAATTCCTGCTCGACAGCAGAGATGCGGTCCGCGTAAGCAGCCGCCGCTTTCTTTTCGGCGGCGGTAGCCAGAACGTCACGCTCCGCACGGAGCTTCTGTTCGACAGCGGCGTCGATTTCGCCCTGGCGAACATCTAGCTCCCGCTTCAGGTCTTCCAGCGCCTTGCGGCGCTGGACGAGGTCCTGTTCGTGCTTGTTCAGTGCGGTGGCGCGTTCCCGCGTCTCGCGCTGAATCTTGACACGTTCAGCATTGATGAAAGGTTGGGCAAGAGTCTCCGTGAGCGGAAACTCGACATGACAACTTGGGCAAGTGATGCTGGTCTCGTGCAACATAGTAGCCTCCCTTTGGCTTTGGTTAGGGGCTGCCTATTGCACCGGACCGCCGTTTGGCGGAGAATAACGTAGAGCTGTATTCCGGGCTCTTCGACAGCCTGGTTTATGGTTAGCCCCGCGTTGACGCGCGGGGCGCTTTACTTCAGAGCTTAAGTACGACTCACCTCCGCAACTGACTCCGCGGACGTTTCCACTTCAGAAGCCGCGAACACCCGCTCATCATTCAGAGCAAGCTTTTTTCTCCTGGCTGGATCAAGCGCCACGGTCTCGATATCGAGGACCACCGTTCGGCGGCCCGCCGCAGCCTGAGTCCAGCCAATCTGTCCATTCGAGATTTGCTTGCGTTTCATAACATCTGTTCCCTACACCCCTAGTATACAGCGGACCCCGATAAATCGTCCAGAAATTGGCTACTTTTCACATAATTATTTGGTAACCATAGCCAACTTATTTGTATTGAATTGATTACAAGATGTTGTATATTACTCTCTGTTAGTCTATAGTATGCACAGGAGTATTCATATGCGTTCTCGCAAGACAGTTCGCCTCAACGGCGTCAATCACCAAATCGACTCGGAGAAGATCACCCGGCTGGCCGCTCGTCTGGAACCGAAGGGCATCGACAAGTACTGGGTTAAGATCCAGGGCCGCAAACTACCGCCCAAACAAGTCGTGTCGGAACTCCTCAATGTGCCTCTCGTGGACTTCACAACTATGGATGCGACTCGTATCCTCGGCGCCGTCGGATTCCAGGTCCACTCAGCAGAGGACAAACCCGAACCGATCAGAGCCCAGTCAGAAGCCTTGCTGCAGGAATACTTGCGCTCCCACGGACTCACGGACGTCGAAGTGGATCCCACGATCGAGAATTCCAGTAGCCGGCCCGACTACCGGCTGCGCGCAGACGGATTTGAGGTGCTGTTTGATGTCGAAGAACTCAGTACGAAACCGCCTGACGGTCGCATCCGCGGCGGTGCGTATAACCCCAATGGCCCGATTAGAGAAAAGATCAGCGCAGCGAGAAGAAAGTTCAAGGAAATGGAGGGGCACTGCTGCTGTCTGATTCTAGAGAACCAGGAAAAGCCACGGATTGGCCTTAACTGGCAGATCATCATGGGAGCGATGCTCAGCGACCTCGGGTTTACCTCCTCCGCAGGTCAGAAACAAGGAGAGAACTTGATGGCCTCGCGCGAGAACACAATCCTCAGCGCGATCATCGTGGTCGAGCGCTACCCGATCGGCGAAAAGCGATTTCGTCTTTTTGTGTACGAAAGAGAGCAGGAATTAGGACGAGAGCTTGGCGTTGAAGAGTTTTTGCAAGCGTCGGAACAGTCGGCTGGCACCGAGCGCGATCTCTCATTGAACCGGGTCCGAGTGCGCGTCCACGAGAATCCGCATGCCAGAGTCCCCCTCGACCGTCGCTTGTTCCAGGGACCATTCGATGAGCGGTATGGCGTGATTGACGGCCCGGAGCGCTTCGGACAAACTTACGCCGGCAGCGGAGTAGCGGACTTTGAGAAGCTGTCTAGCGCAGCTAAACTTCTCAGCAGATCATAGTTTCGGCCGGGAAAGATCGAGTTCCTCCAGCTACCTTTCCCAGTTTTACGATGCTGCACACCTCTGGCACACGCCCAGCCCTAGAGTCCAATGAACTCTCTGCGAGTGGATGTCCGACAGTAAGTCAACTTGATCGGCCGAGGGCCGGCGATGCTACGAAACCGTACTTAGCAGGACGGGTTGGCGCTCCCAGCGTCGAATGCACAATTCAATAGCGTTTTGCTGCAGGACGAGCAAGCTACCCATGATCCGTGCCAGGGCTCGCCGCAACTCGGCCAACGCTTGTCCGGGATTGTGGTAGCGGGTCAGAAGATCGAGCAGGTAGAAGGTCATTGCCTCGCGCGTGAAAGCTGGTAGTTGCTCAATAAACAGCATCTTCAGGATTTCTGCTGTCACGCGAGCGGCGGATTCCACGGAGGTTGTAGGAGCCTCTACGGATCGAAGTACGGAGGATACTTGCGGGGAGATCTGAAACGCCTGTTCGATCATCGTTTGGAATATTTGCTGTGCATCCACCATTACATGCGTGTACCCTGCGTGGACGAGCTTTACGACGGCTCGATCGTATCGAGGCCTATCGAGCAAGCCCTTGCCCACGAGGTGCGCTAGGACAGCCTGCGTATGAACGGCCGTGGTTGCATAGAGTTGATGGCCGAGTTCCGCGAAGGCTTTGTCATCAGTCAGCACTGGAAGCGATTTTTCGCGCGCTAGTAACAGCGTCCTAACGCCGGGCTCTCCCAGTAACTGCGCGTGTTTCTGGTCGTCTGCGCTAATTTGTGCGGAGAGACCCGTCACGATGGCGTGACGTTCGACAAATTCGGTTGCTTGGTCAAGCGCGGCTCGGATTCTTCGGGCCTCATCGGCGGAGACGTCGTACCGGGTGTATTGGTCGCCGACTTTTCCAGCGAGCATGTAACCTTGAACTGAACCTTGGCGAGTCGCCTGCAGGTGGTGCAGGTCGTCGAGTGACGATTGCTCGACGTAGACGGTTGCCTGCTCCGCTATGACGGAGAGGGTGCCAAGAAGGGCATTCGTGAACAGGCTAACCAGATCCGCAACTAGCGTCGTCGACGTCGACAGAGCTGCTTCAGCGGCCATGGCTTCGTCGGGAGTACCAAAGGCAGTGAAAAGTTGCAGTTGCTCGTCGGAAATCACGTGCAACCATGTTTCATACAGATCGCGCCCGAGCATCTGCGAAAAAACTGACAAGGGAAACCGCTGCTGTCGGTAAAGTTGGATCGCAAGGTCCCAACGCTTGGCAGCCTGGTCGAGCATCTTCAGGATGGGTGTGATGTCGTCAGGTTGGACAATGACGGACCGGATGTGCGTAGAATCTGGGAAGCGGGAACTAAAGTCACGGAGAGCGTTTTGGTACGCGACAATGTATTTTTCCGGCGGGTCGGGCAAGCCCGATCTCGTCACTGAACCGAAGAGTGTCACGTACGCGGCGGTTATGTCGGGATCTTCCGACGCGACGTTAAGAGCTTGCAGCGCCAATTCCAGTGCCTGCTCATGACGCTCAACGGAGGCATACGCATGTGCGAAGCTCATGAGTTCGTTCGGAGCATTCACTTTGTGCCGCGTCCCATCGAGAAGTTCGCATGCCTCTTCGCGTCGGCCGCGCCGAAATGTATCAATTGCCAGCCGTATGAGATAGTCGGTCTTATTCCCGTAGATGTCCCCGAGGTACTTTAGCCAGAGGATCGCCTCATCGAGATTATTCAAGCCTTCGTTAGCGCTGGCGAAAATGTCAGCAAGTTTTTCCGGGACCTCCTGGCCGCGAATGTTCGCGGCGATGGGGAGGATCGCGGCCAGCTGACCTGAGTTGTAAAGGGCGATACAGTAACGGACCAGCAGCTCCTCGGGATGATCGGGGCGGATTATGGGCTTCCAGACTTCCGCCGCGTTGGAGAATTGGCGCTCTTTCCCAAGAAAGTTGCCGTAGGTCAGCCGGATCCGCGCCTGCAAGCGGCCCGCTGGCGCACACTCTAGCGACCGCCTGTAATTCTCCTCGGCCTTTTCGGTCTCGCCGATGGCTTCGTAGTGTTCGGCGATATGAAGTAAGACTTGTGGATCATCCGCAAACACGGCACGCACATCGTCCAGGATCTTCTGAGCTTCAGTCCATTTCCGCATCGCCCTCAATGCTTCGGCTTTCCGCAGATGCCATTGCAACGAGTCACGAGTTATTGCTCCCGCTGACCGTGCCTCGGCAAACGATTGGGCGCGATCCGCGTTTCCAGAAACCATGTAGGCTGCAAACAGGAGTTGCGGTTCGTTCAGACGTTCTCCGAGTTCAACAGCCCGCTCTAAAGGCGCGATCGCTTCGGATGGCTTGCCAGCGGATAAGTAGGCTGTCCCGAGGTTGCGCCATAATTCAGGATCTGGGTCTGACGCCAGTGAGAGCGGGTGGAGTCGCTGGAGCGCCAAATCGAACTTACCCTGGGCCATCAGCGTGGCACCTATCGCGAGTTGGACCTTCGCGGCTTTTTTCGGTCGGCCGCTCTTCTCAAATCCCGATCGTGCCTTGTCAAACTCGGCAATCACCGCCGAAAGCGTTGCGTCGTCGGAAGCGGTGCTGAAAGGCGAGTCGCTTTGATTGATCTTGTTCGTGATAGGGATGAGGAGTGCCTCGGCGTGAGCCGCGAGGAACTCGGGGCGATCGGGTTGAATATCGAGAGCCCGCGCGAAGTGGGAAGCAGCGATGCCATACTGGCTCGCGTGCATATGGAAGATGCCAACCATGAACTCGCGCTCCGCGAGGTGATCGTCCGGTCTTGATCTCTCGATGGTCTCGATTGCCTCGTTTGTGCGGCCCAAATGAAGGAGGGCTTCGGCGCGGGCGGACCAATACTCCAGGATGTGATCCGCCTCCGTTTCGATCGACTCCAGGTACTTGAGTGCATCAACCGGTTTTTCCTGGAGCAGGAGCGCGACACCCCAGTTAGTACGGGTCTTCGGAGAGGTCGGATCGAGGCGCAATGCTTCTGCAATGTGTAGAACCGCGTCCTGCTTCTCGTCCAATTGCACATCAATACGAGCGAGGTTGGTGCGGACCTTTACGCGAAGTTCTCTCGTGTCGCCTGGAAAGGTCTCGAGCGTCGGCAGTAATGACTCGAACAGCGTCTTCGCGGCTGGGAAATCCGCGCGAGTGTAGGCGGATTCAGCGCGATCGTATTGGTGCTGGAGAGTCGAGTGGAGAGCCGGTAACGTTCCGATCGCTTCCACGATGAGGTCCAGACGGTTGCCTATGGCGGGCAGACCAAACTGAGGCAATCCCCAATATGCCGCCCTTAGGGAATGAAGAAAGGTCCGGACAATTGCTCTGGCTGCCAGTTGAGTGTCGGCCAGCATGGCGAATCCGGTTTCTTCGCTCACCATGGCTGAAACCAGATCATCGAGCGGCATCTCGGCAGGACCCGCACAGCCCGAAACAAGGTGCTGAAGGGGTGCGACGACTGACGGTTGCCGTAGCCAGTTGCGGAGTGTGGTCTCCAAGCCTTCGATATCGGGATGTGCTCGGGCGGTGTCCGCGATGGCCTGGTCAATTGGGGCAACGCGCGCCCCTAATTGCATTTTGATATGGTCGGCGATGAAGTGGGCCACGACTGTGACCGCAATCTCTTCTACTATAGGCATCTCGATTTCACCACATTCCGCCTAAGTCTTAGATATCATGTCAATCTTTCAACCTACCAGCCTTTTCGGAGCCGCCATCGGTTCTGTCGGTTCGTGTGCGCATTCGGTTGATCGTTGCCAAAGCTTCTTCTACTGCCCGCGGCTTTTCGCCCCGCTCAATAGCTGAGTAAGAGCCCTGGCTGATCTTCATTTTAGCCGCGACCTCATCCTGTGTTAGTCGTTTATCCAGCCGCATCTCTCGAACCAAATCTTTCTTGCTTGGCATGATGCATCCTCCTAATGCAGGATAATAGAAAATGATGCAAAATGATGCAAAATAATCAGCGGTCGGGCCCACGTTTCTTTGCTGACAATTGCGCGTAATGGACCTGCGCGGATTGAAACTCCTGGAACTTCTTCCGTTGCCTTTCGCTTAATCGCATCTCGCCGGCCGTGTTGCGATCTGTCCAGTAGTGCCCTTCGAGCATCTGCGTCGGGGTATCGATCACTTGCAGCCACACGGCGCCGTAATGGATCGGGCTGTGGCTGCGATCCTCGTAACGCGGCTCGTTTCGATAAACGCCGCTGACGCAGTAAAGGCCATCCACTGAGCAGACGATCTCGGTGCCGACCAGGTGAGAGCTTGACTCTTTCGTAAGGAGACGGAGGCTCAGGTTCAGAAAAGTCTGCCGGATGACGACGTAGCCCTCCACGGGTGGGATGGTGGTGCCGCCGGCGTCCTTCCAGTTCGAGCGGATCTCGGCGCGCCAGGTTCCCTCGATGACCGGGCGTTTCACAAGCCAGCCGTGGAGGAAGGGAAGCTTCCAGAGCCAGAGTTCGAATGCGATGGTCAGCAGCACGACCACGCTGGTGACAGTGGACAGTGGGCGTAGCAAGTCTGACGAGAGCTTCTGTCCGCTCACCAGCAGGACGATGGCCCACACGGCCACGGCGGTGTAGATGATCGCTTTGACATATTTGGCCATGGCTATTCGAACCCTATGTAATTCCAGGCGGCATCGAGAAAGCTGTTGGTCTGGGCGCGCGTCCAGGGCTGTCCTGGACAGAGGAGATATTTCAGTTCGTTGATCTCGCCCCACTCCTTGCACGTTTCGTCTGAGCGGGTTTCATTCCAAAGATGGGCGATGGCATAGCGCACGTCGGCACGGTAGCTCTCATGCCCGAAACCCTCGTTGGGAACGTTCCAGGTCAGACATTCGATTAGGTAGGAGGGAATGGGAGCAGCGACCTGGTAGCCGTTGTCCAGCATCTCGTTGCGCAGGCGTTTCAGTATCCTGACGACGGCTTTGAACCGGCGTCCGGTGGCGTCGTTTTTATCGACGCCGTTCTTGTAGTTCTGTCGGGGCCAATTGATTATTCTTGGTCCGTTATCCGGGCGGAGCTCGGTTCCGTAGTTAATCCAATTATTTTGTGGGGTTCCCATAAGGCGCCGGTGTTCGAGACACGGCACCACATCGGCATCCACGCGGTAGGTGTTAGCGTGGACATCAAAGGCTTTGTTTCCGCGCGTGACGGAGTCGGCGCCGAAGTAGGACCTCAGCGCCGCTTGCACTTCGTTCTTGAAGTCGGCGTATGAAAACCCGCCGGGGCTGTAGTGGAGAACGGCATCGTTCAGACCGTCGCTCAGCGAATAGTCGGTGTAGAAAACGTCATCGCAGAGCACACAGATGTCCACGTCACTGTCCTCCCGGACGTTGGTGCGGTTGGCATAGGAGCCTTGTGCGAAAACCTCGATGCTCCTGGCGTTAAGCTTGTCGCTGGCTTCGATGGCCTTCCGGACAGCGCGCTCAGCGTTTTCGCACTTCGTCTGCTCGGTGGCGCTGGGTGCTCCTCCCCACGTGGTGAAGACGTCTTCCCAATTGCGGTTCGAAAGTTGAGTGCTAGCCATTTACGGCCTCCGGGGTTTCAATTGCGGCGGTGGTAGCCTGCAGAAGCGGCAACGTGTTGGTAAGGCCGATGGCCTGCAACACCCGCTCGTAGGCATGTTTTACCGGCGCCTGCTGCGTGAGCAGCTTGTTGCCCTGAATGATGTTGCCCTGCCATATTGCCGCGTCGCGCCTCCAGTCGATAATCTGGGGATCGCACATTTTGGCGGCGTACTGCTTCCAATTTCTCTGGAGCTCGGCGTTCGTAAAGAGCTTGTGGCCGATTCGGCCAATAATGTTGAGACCCGTGGCCGTCAAGCAAATCCACCCTTCCTCCCGTTTCACGGGGACCTGGCTGATTTCGAGCGTTCCGAGCGGTAGCCTCGCGATGTCTTGCCAGACGGCGATCGCGGGTAGTGAGGGATCGAGTTTCCATCGCGGCTCGGCACTATCCGGGCTCGCGGCGGGGTCCTTGGTGAAGCCGGTTAGGTAATTGATGTATTCCGTGAATTTTTCCCCGGCTGCGTTGTATTGCTCCTCTTGGCCGAGGAGTTCGACCGCCCGTTTTTCGAATTCCAGGTCGGCGATGGCGTAGGTGCCGGCGAGAAGCTCCTTGACAAGTTGCCGAATCTGGTTGGCGAGAAAGAGGAAAGTCGATTTCTTGCTGAGGGTCTTGCTGGTCGGGTCGATCCGCCCCTTAAACAGCGGGCACATGCGTTCGAGGTCGCTGACCAGCCTGTTGGCCGGGTTCCTGCGGTCGTAGACCGCGAGCAAACTCGGGGGCAGCGATTTGGTCTTGCTGCAATCAGCGAAGTCCTGATGGATCTGGTTGAGATCGGTTTCACAAGTGATCATCACGGAGACGGCGTCGCTGGCAAACTTCGCCGCCGTCGCTTCGTCCATCTGCTCCATCGCTTGCACGATGGCGGTTCTCCTGTGCTGCCCGTCGGTGATCGCGAGTGTGGCCGAACCAGGAATGACCAGGTAGCCCGGAAGGAAATCCGAAGGATAGTCTGGAATGTAGAGGTGGACGCGGTGCTGGATATTCAAGGACAGGGGCGGGATGATGTAGGCTTTCTCGTAATTGTCCAGGATGTATTTGGCGATCGACTGGGAGTGTTCCGGGAGCTCGGGGCGATTCCACGCCGCCTCCGCGTCGTGCATGGAGCCGCCCTTCTTGGCCGATTTCGCGGAGCGCGTCTCCAGCCGGTTTCGCACCCAGCTCATCGGCAGGGCACCGGTGGCCACGGTTCGTTTTCCCTGCCGGAACGCAACGACCGGGATGGAGAGGGCGCCGGTATTTCCTGCTTCTAAGCCGGCCGCCCGGTTCGCTTCTTCAAGCGTTGGGAATTTCTTGAGGCTCACGAGTTCGCTGGTTGCTTCGATCATTTTTTCTCCTTTTTCTGCTGACATCTGGTACAGACTTTTGTGTTGGGAACCGCCAGCAATCGCTGTTGAGAGATGGGGCGATTGCAGCGGGTGCAACAGACGGCGCCGATAGAACCCGGCGGCAAAGTGTGGAAGGCGCGCGGAACGGTGATCGCCACCCAGTAGGAGTCGCCATCTTCGGACTCTGGAAGCAGGCCCGCGGCGGCCACGGGCGTCTGCAGGACGAGATAGCCGATTTCGCCGCCGGTGTTGGGATGAAGACTGGTCTCCGTCAAATGAAGATTGCCGATCGACCTCGGCCGCAGGAAGGCGGGAAATTCAGCCGGGTGCTCGAAAACGAGAGCGGTTGACGGGATCAAGCCGGTGACGACGAGGTAGTTTGGCGTGATCCTGATTGACTTGACACGGAGCACGATGCCGCCGGTGTCCGCCGCTTCCCGTGCTGCCTGTTGTTCGGCGGCAGGAAGGGACGTGCAAACCTTGTGGAGGAGAGGCGCGTCCAGCATTGTGTCTGTGGTCACATGACAATAGTAATTGCACGGAGTACGTTTAGTCAATGGCGTAGTACGTTTATATAGCTACGTACTACGCGCATTATGTTGATACAAAGTGACTTTTGTACCCATAAATTATTTCGGAGAAGCCGGATTTTATATTTCGTTCCAGGCCCGTTCAATGCCATTTGCAATCGTGAATTTGCAAAACGGCCCCGCCCCGTAGGTGTTGATGGGTCAAATTTCGAGCGTTCCGGTATCGGTCCTGTGGCATGAAGCGCCCGTACGGAGCCGTCTGTGTTTCGCACAGGCGAGATGTCGCAAATGCGACGGAAGTCGTAACTCGCGATTCTCATCTTGGACCGTTCATGAGGCGCATTGCGTTTAGGTGTGCGCAGAGCCCCGCATCACGCTGCAGCTCAGGGGATGGGACAGGATGATCCCTTTGGTCACTGATTCACTCCTTGTTTTGCATTCATGCGGTTGAGTCGTTCCAGAAACGGGAGTAGTGGCGGGAGCAAGAACTGTTTCACAAACCCGCTCTCCCCCAGATAGAAGAGCACTCGGCGCTGCCCGAAAAATTCGCGGAGCAGGCCCACGGCATTGAAAACGTGATGTTGAAGGGTGCGGCGATCGTCGTTCGATGCGAATTGGAAGATCCTGGACCAGAGATTTTAAGGTGTCGAGCCATTCCGGCTCGTCGCCCGTGCGGGGGTGATTGTGGAACACGATCACTTCGGCATCTGACCTGTGACGGTGATGCCGAGGGATTGCCGCGCGGATGTAATCCGGAATGGAGACGCGCCGCTCCTCACCGACGACGTGGTGGATACGCTCGATGACGGTTGTGTTGCCGTGGCGGTAGCCATAGCCGACGATGAGATGTTCTTCCGGGAGACGTTGCGTGAAGTCAAGACAGCCGCATAGAAAATGCTTCCGCGTGGCGGGGTATTGAAACGCGGCGCCCTTTGCTGTGGTCGCCCGCTTGACGGCGGCCCGGACGCGTCTGACTTCGGTTTCGTCCACTTTTTGAAAGTCGATGGGATTCTTTTCCAGGCAGGCCAGAATGACGGCCTCGATGAGCTTGGGATCTTTGGGTATTGCGTTCAGATTGTTCATGGTTTCGGCACCGTGGAAATATTTGCGGAGGCCCAGGCCTCGATCAAATTCAGCAGCTCGTCTGTCGCGGTCAGCGCTTCCTCGTACGTCACGAGCCTTCCGCTGTAAATTCCCTGCGGCTCATGCTTCAGGTCGTTGACTTGGCTATGAACCTTATGCAGCTTGATGCTGTTCCACGAGCCAAAGCGACCCAATGCGTCGGTCTGCAGCGTAGGCACGTCGTCCTTGCGCGCGGGGCCGACAACGATTTTAAGGATGCGGTGATACACGGCTGCCGTCCGGAACAGAGCGTTGTTGAAATAGAACCCGGCGATCCATTGGCCGTGGCTGCGGACGCTTCCGGCTGCTATGCGGGCTGCCCGTTGCGCGACGGGTTTGATGTCGATAGCCGGCCCGCACGGTTCTGGAATTTGTGATGCTTCGCCAGGATGAGGGCATAGACGGCGCCGAGAAAATCATCAAGGCAACTTTGCACGTCGGAATTCGCTTTGACGGGTGCTGCGGCGAGAAGCTTGCTGATCCGGCGGGCGCTTTTGGAAAGCGTGGATTCGATGGGCTGGGTGAGATCCAGGGTCAGAACTGGACCGATTTTTTCCGTAACTACCGCATCCATCGGAGTCCCGTTCCCTCGCACGAAAGAGCATTATAAAGGACCTTATAACACTCTCATGGATGCCGCAATGAATCCTAGGCTAAGAATCCCGCACACTATTCGCCCACTCCCTAGTGAAACTCGGTTCTGAGCCAGTGCGCCAAGAGGCAGTCGGCTGATCGGCCGTCAGTCATTTCTTATCACTTGGACCATAGTCCCAGTCCACAAAAGTTTCGAAAACGTTGTTGACGCCTTTTCGTCGGAGTTCCTCGTGCAGCATAGGGGCCAGATATCGAAATGTTGCCTCCGATCCTGGCTTGTGTCCCATCAGCTTGCGAACTGTGGAGATATCATACTTTCGAAGCATCATTGTGCCGTAGGTTGAGCGAAACTTGTGTAGATACGCTCGTTCACATTCGTTCTTCTCGATGCAGGTCGGGCACGTTCCGCAGTTCAGACCTGCCGCCCGCCAAATTCGCTTAAGTTTTTCGAGCATGTGATTGTCAGGATTGCCGTTTTTTGTGGCGAAGACTAGCCTGTGTTTCCGTTTGTAGGTCTGTTCCCAGAAGATCTTTTTTACTTGGAGGGATTTCATGTCCCAAGGAGAAACTGGGACAGTTCTTTCTTCATGATCTTTGATCACGAAGTCATACTCCGGTTTAGGTGTAACTTTGATGGTGTGATTCTTCCAGTCCAGATCGGCCCATGTGAGAAAACGTATTTCGTCTTCTCGGAAACCTGTGACTAGGAACGTGCGGAATAAGATCTGCTCTGCTGGCCAGCGTGTCACGCATGCCTTCAAAAGGTTTTTTAGCTCTTCACCTGTGTAGATTTCCGGTTCTCGATCGGTTACACCCAGTCTCGTGTCCCTGGTCGTGATCAAGCCTTCACCAGGCTTGAGTTTGAGTGAGTCCCTATACCACTGGCTTACTCTGGTCAGTTTGTTGCCGGCTGTTCGCGCCGAATTCTTCTCAACATCGAGCAGCCATTTCCGATACTCAAGGAAGTCCTTCCGGTCCAGATCGATGAGATTGATCCGATGCGGCCCACCATTCGAGTTCCATTCTTGGAATTGCCGAATAGTGTGCTCGTAAAGTTCGTAGGTCTCGGGCCGATTTGAAAGTTTCACGTCTTCCAACCAGCCATGCGCAGCCGCTTTGATCGAAAGAACCGGTGTATCTATTGGCTTAACAGGTATGCCTTTGGCTCGCGCAGCCAAATACGTAGATTCAAAATCGGCCGCATTGGCCGCCTCTTGGGCATTGGGCCCGATCCTCTTCCAGATTTCCTTATTGCCATCGTAGCGATGAAGATAGAAGTTCCCTTCTGGATGGTGCTCTTCCTTGCCACGCACAATTACCCAATCGGGTTTGATTTTTCCGTTTTTTCCAACGGCAGGTTTGCAGTAGCGCCACTTCTTTCCGATACGGACGTACTTCCACACGGACACGCGTCGGTTCATGGGCGAATCCTTTCCGCCCTTGGAACGTATCCCGAAATACTAGGGGAGTA
>Ga0206847_10082_pt1 | contig 34365 bp, 32 predicted proteins | sample Alteio_BWOrgCont_17_FD_152880 | JGI IMG/M metagenome (GOLD analysis project Ga0206847, IMG submission 152880) | Enriched cells from forest soil in Barre Woods Harvard Forest LTER site, Petersham, Massachusetts, United States -... | ecosystem: Environmental > Terrestrial > Soil > Temperate forest >... | reverse complement strand
GCACATCACCCCCGAGCTGAAAATCGGCGGCGAGCGCGGCTTGTTGCACCCGCCAATCCGTCACGGCCAACCCCTCCCGCACCGGCACAAGCCGCACGGTCAGCACGCGCTGGTTGGTCAGTTTGTAGAGCGAGGACGCCAGTTGCCGGACCACGGCATCGGCATCCACGCGAAGAGAAAGCGGGAGGATCGAGACCACCCTGCGCACGGGCGCATTCCCGCCATTGGATTGCCGGCCCCTGTGGGAATGGCGCTCCACGACCGCTTGCGAGAACCGCCCCGCGAGGCAGTAGTCCTTGGCAAAAAGACCCTGCAATTCCTCGCTGGGGATCCGTAGCAGCACGGCGTGCGTAGCTACGACTGCGGTATGCCGGTGGGGCTCGCGATTCAGCAGCGCCCGCTCACCCAGCGTATCGCCGGGTCCCAGGACCTCCTCCACACGATCCCCGCCGTTCGGCCCTCTTCGGCGCGCCTCGCAACGTCCGCTGATGATGAGGAAAAGGGCGTCGCACGGCCCGTCTTCGCGAAAAATCACACTGCCCTTGGGATATTCCGTCACTCCTGGATCAGTGAGCAGACGTTCCAGGGTGCCTTCGGGCAGCACGGAGAGGAGGGGATGCGGCTTCAGCGTATCGGAGCCCAAACCCCCGCCGTTTGAACTGGCGGCGGTTGGCGGCTTCGAGTGCCGCCCATTGCTTTTTCCCTCCGAAATCCCTGCGATGGTCGGCTTAGACTTCCTAATATTAAGCCAGCCAAACATAATACAAAATTATAGCATTCCGAATGCCGGGCGACAACTTTACCGAGGATCGCTCCCTCACAAACTCCCGCCGTGTATCGAAATGCGTCATATTGTTGACACATTTATGACGCACGACCCCACGGAAGTGTTCAGAAAATCGTTTTCGGCTGCGTGATATGCGGCTCGCGCAGGTAAATGGGCTCCAACGCGCCCTTCACGGGTGACCCGATGCCCGCGGCGGCGATCCGGGCGATCCTCGCGGCGGAGGGCAGCGCGATGAGGGCATCCGGAAATTCCGGGATCGCCACGCTCGTGAAGACGGGGAGTCCGGGCCTGCCGATGAGACGCGCGCGCAGCTCGGATTCCGTGGCCAGCAGCGGGCCTTCGAGACAGGCGCCGTTTTCCACCTGTGTGAAATAAAATGTCTCCCGGCGGGCGTCGCCGATGGCCAGGTAATGGGGCTCCTCCGTCTCCAGCGCCGCCGCGGACGGAATGCCGAGAAGCTGCGCGGCGAGTGCAAATTCAAAGCCGATCGCCGCGGCGATAGCGATGCGCACGCCGGCATACGAACCCGGGCCCAGACCGATCGCCATTTGGTCCAGCCGTGGCCCGGGAATCAAGGCGCGCGCCCGTTCAAGGACAGTAAAGAGCGAAGCGCTGTGGCTCCGGTCCGCCACGAAACATTCGTCCAGGAGCAAAATCCCATCGGCCAGCAGCGCCACTCCGCCACGCATAGTGGAAGTATCGATCGCGAGCGTGATCATATCGCGGGAGGCTGTATCTCCTCGATCTTCCGCGCCTCGCCGTCCGCGTGCGTGAAACGAAACCAACGGGTATGGCCGGGCAGCAAGGCCGGAAATTTCTCCGCCCATTCGATGGCGCACACGCCCTCGCCGTCCAGGTATTCGTCCAGCCCGATCTTGATGGCTTCGCTCTCGTCTTCGAGACGATAGAAATCGAAATGAAAGAGCGGCAGCCGCCCTCCGGTGTATTCGTGGATGAGGGTAAAGGTGGGGCTCGTCACGATGTCGCCGCCTTCCAACCCTGCCGCGATTCCCTTCACGAAATGCGTCTTGCCGGCTCCGAGATCTCCGCTGAGCGCGAGCACATCGCCCCGCCGGAGCCCGGCAGCGATAGAACGGCCGAATGCGGCGGTCTCTTCCGCGCTATGAGAAATGATCGTGTCCACCGGAGGATTTTGCTTGGCGTGTTTTCGCGCCTGGTTTGGTCAGAGATCCGATGCGCGTCAGCGGGAGCCGGGCGAATTGCGTTCGCCACGCGGACTCGAGCGCCGCGGCCTCGCGCGCGGCGATGGCGAAGAGCAGTTCATAGTCTTCGCCGTCGGAAACGGCTTGCGCGACGGTGCACCCGTCCGCGCATGGCAGGCGCTCCTGTAGCAGCTCGAAGCCGCACCGGCTGGCGTTGGCGAGGCGCGGCAGATCGGCGCCGATCCCGTCGCTGAGATCCATCATGGCGCGAATTTTGAATTGCGCCGTGAGCCAGCGGGCCTCGGCCAGCCTGGGCATGAAATCGAGATGCTTTCCGCGGATCGATCCGCCGAGTCGTCCAGTGACGTAAAGCGCGTCGCCCGGCCGGCCGCCGGATCGGAAGACGCACCGCGCGCGCTCGACCCAACCCGTCAGCGCCACATTGAGAAAAAGCGGGCTCGGCGATCGCGAGGTCTCGCCGCCCACGATACTCACCCCGAATTTCCGGGCCGCTTTGCGCAAGCCGGCATAGAGCGCCTCGATCTGCGCCACCGCCGTTTCCGGCCGCGCGGCGAGCGTAATCAGCGCGTGGGCAGGTTCGCCGCCCATCGCCGCGACATCGCTGACCGCCCGCGCGAGCGCTTTCCATCCGACGCGCTTGAAATCTTCCTCCGGTAGAAAATGAATGCCTTCGATGACCACATCCGTCTTCAGCAATTGCCAGCGCGCATCTTTGGGCCGCCCGATCACCGCGCAATCATCGCCCGCTCCGGCGCGCACATCCTCGCCGAGCGCCAGCCGGCGCGTCAGCGCGGCCACCAGGCGATTCTCCCCGAGATCCGCGAGCGTCTCGGAACTGCGCCCCGGCGTCCAGTGGGGGGTTGTTTTCACTTTGTCGGGAACCATCCCTGCGCCTGTCCGAAGATGAAGAAGAGATTCGCGAAATTGAAGAACGCGTGCATGCACATCGGCACGAAGAGCGAACCGGTTCGCTCATACGCCAGGTTCAGGCAGATCGCGAGGACGAAGAGGCTGGCCAGGCTGCCGAGATTCAGGTGAAACGCCGCAAAGAGCGCCGCGGAAAGAAGCCCCGCGGAGATGGGGCCGAGAAAGCGTTTTCCCACGCCGTAAAAGAATCCGCGGAAGAGAAATTCCTCGCACATGGGCGCGATGAAGACGGCATCCACGAGAATCATGACCATCGCCTTCATGTTGCCATGATGCGCTACGTTGCGGAACAGTTCGACGAGCGGCTGAGGGGTGACATCCTGCTTTGGAAGCGCCGACTGGGATAGGTAGGCGGCGATAAACACGAGAGGAAAAACGCATACCAGCAATCCTGCGGCCCAACCCAGGACCTTCAGCGGAGGGACTCGATTGAATCCGAAAGTCTCCCTGAGCCGCATCCCGCGGAGGAACTTCAGGTAGAAGGCAATGCCGCCCGCGAGCATGACGAAGAAAATCGAACTCGGCAGCACCTGCTCCACCGTCACGGCGCTTTCCGCGGCATCTCCTTTCGAAAGAGCTTTGGCCATCAGCCAGATGAAAAACACGCCGAGAACGAGCGCGACGAGCGCTTCCGGAAACTGGAAGCCGCCGCTGCGCACGTTTCCGCCTTCCCGCTTTAGCCGAAGTCCCACTCTGGAGAAGACGCCCACGCTGATGGCGATCAGCGCGATGGCGAGGAGGTTGGTCGCCAGAATCAGAAGCGAATTCGACAAGGCTAAGGTGCGTAGAATCCCGGCAGGAAATAGAGGCGCCCGGCTTCGAGTTTCGGCATGAGCGATTTGACGACATTGACCTCTGCGCGCGATGTCTCGGTCTGCCCCAGCAGCTTTAGGATGCGGCCAAACTTGAAGGGGGATTCATAGCGGATGACCGTGGCGTTCGGCGCATTCCCGAGTGCCATCGCTTTCGCGTAGGCGTCCTCCACTTCACCGAGCCCATCGATGAGCTTGGCGTCGCGCGCCTCTTTGCCTGAGATGACGCGGCCGTCCGCCAGGCCTTTGCGCAGATCGTCTTCCTTCAGTTTGCGCTCATGGGCGACGATGCCGACGAATTTTCCGTAGGTCTCCATGACCATCTTCTGCACGTAATCCTTTTCCTCCGGCGTCATTTCCCGCGCGCCGCTCAGCATGTCTTTGAACGCTCCGCTTTTGAAAGTGATCGTCTCCAGGCCCACTTTGCCGAAGAGCTGCTGGTAATTGAGCGTCTCCATAATGACGCCGATGGAACCGGTCAGCGTGGTTTCATTCGCCATCAGGTAAGTGCCGCCGCACGAAACGTAGTAGCCGCCGGAAGCCGCCATCGAGCCCATGTAGACCACGACCGGCTTCTTGGTTGAGGGGCCAAACCCGCCATCGCGCACCTTGCGCACGGAATTGTAAATCGAGTCGGAAGCGGTCACTTCGCCCCCGGGGGAATCCACATAAAGGACGACGGCTTTCACCTTCTCGTCCAGCGCGGCCTGCCGGAGCTGGATTTTCAGGTCATCCACCATGGTCTCGCCGACAGTGCCTGCTTCCGAGGAACTGATCACGCCGCGCAGATAGATCACCGCGATCTTCGCGCCGGAGGCTTTCGCGTCCTTGTCCGTTTTCGCGTCTGCCAGAATGCCTTCCTCGAATTTCGGCGCGGTTTCCTTTATATTCACCGCCTTCACGCTCGCGCTGCCGACGAGAAAAAAGGCGAACGCAAAGATGAGGGCCAGGCAGATGGCGATGCCCGCCAGAATTCCCGCCACCATCCAGAGACAGCCGGTGTTTTTCTGCGTCATACGAAAGGGAAGTTGGAGGATCGAGGGATTTTAGACAAGCGGTGAGTCGGTTGGGGCCGCGATCATGCCAAGGCCGCCGTGCCAGTGGCCATGGAAAAATTGTGTGGCCCGCTTGTCGGGGCGGCTGGCCGCCGTGGGCATCGTTCTCACCAACACCCCTCTCGCAGTTCCTTGAACGCGCGGCCAAAATGCGCGGAGAGATGACCCGCGGAGAGCGATTCCTCGGATTCCTGGCCGGTCTCGATCGCGATTTCGGCGGCATGCCCGCAGAGCCAGGCTCCCAGGCGAGCGGCGTCGTAGAGCGCGAGTCCCTGACCCGCGAGAGCGGCACACACTCCTGTGAGCACATCACCCATTCCGCCGGTGGCCATGCCGGGGTTGCCGGTGGTGTTGTAACTGAGCGGTCGGCCCCTTTCGCCGATGATCGTGCGCGAGCCCTTGAGGAGCAGGGCCACGGGCCACTGCGCGGTGAATTTCTCCACGATCTCGCGCCGGGGTGTTTCGTCCGCGGCTGCCGACGAATCGCCCTTGCTGAGCAGACGCGCCATTTCGCCGGGATGCGGAGTCAGCAGCCGGGGGCCCGCGCATTTCCCGAGCAGCTCGATGTGCGGCGCGAGGAGGTTTAGCCCGTCCGCGTCCACGATCATCGGTTGCGGCGCCTTTTCAATCAGCGAGAGCGCCCTGGAGCCGCGGTTCCGCCCGAGACCGGGACCGATGGCGATCACATCGTGCCGGAATTCCAGCACGTCTTCGGGGGAGCCCGCCGAATGAACCATGACTTCGGTCGCCACGCGCGACGCGACGAGCGGATAAATATCGGGCGAGACGTGCAGGGTCACCAACCCTGCACCCGCGTGGACGCAAGCCTCCGCCGAGAGGATCGCCGCGCCGATAAATCCCGCGGATCCCGCCACGATGCCGATCCGGCCGCATTGCCCTTTGTGCATCGTGAAAGGCCGGCGCGGCAGCAGCGGCCCCAGTGTCTGCGGGTCGGCCACTTCCGCGGCCGGCGCCCCCTGATTGCCCCGAAAACGCAGGCCCGGCAGCGGCAGGACGGCCAGCCGCCCCACGAAGGCCGTCGCCGAATCCGCCAGCAGTCCCGCTTTGGCAAAGCCGATGGTGACAGTGACATCCGCCGTCACGGTATTCGGATCGGCGGCGCCCGTATCCGCGTCCAGGCCGGTCGGCAGATCGATGGCGAAGACCCGCGCATTCGTGAAGGCCCGGATGCGGTTGATCGCAAGGGCGGCATCTGAAATCGGCGCTCTTAGAACGCCCGTGGCTCCGATCCCGAGCAGCCCATCCAGCACGGCGGTCGGACGCCATTCCGCCAGCCTCCGAAAATCGGTTTCCTCCGCGCTGAGACTGAGCCCGCGCGCTCGCAGATCATCGAATTTTTTGGCTGTCAGTTCCGCCCATGCCGAGCGGGGAAAAGCCGGCTGCAGGTCGATCTTCCATCCCGCCTCCATGAGATGCCGGGCCGCGACCAGCGCGTCTCCTCCATTGTGGCCCTTCCCAAAAAACACCGCGCAGCGCCCGGCCTCCGGCACGAATTGGCGCACCGCCTGCGCGATCCGCTGCCCGGCTTCCTCCATGAGCCCTTCCGGGGTGCACCCATCCTGAAACGCGCGCTCCTCCTGCGCTTTCATTTGGGCGCAGCTGAGAATCATAGTATCGAAAGGATCGGATGGCGCGGCTCAGCGGACGCCTTGCCCGAAAAGAACGCCCGCTTTCTTCGCGACGCCGTCCGCGGAGTTCATCGGTAGCGGCTGATCAGCACGGACGCGATGACGTCCGCGATTCGCTGGCGGTAGGCCGCGGACCCAGAGATGCGCCCGCCTTCGGCGTAGTTGGTCAGAAAGCCGCCTTCCACGAGCACCGCCGGGATTTCCGTGTGTCGCAGGACGTAATATCCCCGCACCCGCAAACGGCGGTCTTCCGCCCCGAGGCCCCGCACCACCGCAGGGTGGATCGCCGCGGCGAGCGATGCGCTCTGGCGCGTATAATAATAGGTCTCAATCCCGTTGGCGCCTTCGCGCGGAGCGGAGTTGAAATGGATGCTCACAAAGACCGCGTCGCCCTGGCTGTTGGCGATCTGGCAGCGTTCGCGCAGACCCACGAAGTAATCTCCATCGCGCGTCATCACCGTGCGAAAACCCGCCGCGCGGAGCCGCGCGCGCAGTCGCAACGCCGTATCCAGCGTATAGGGCTTTTCCGGAATCCGCTGCCCCGGTCCGCCGCCGCGATCGTGCCCGCCATGACCTGCATCGATGACGATGGTATTCACCGCCGACGCCGCCGAAGCGGAGAGGAATAAAACCCCAAGCAGCAGAACTACAAGGTATCCGGGACTTTTCATGAGCGGCGTGAGAGTTTCAAATCCGCAACGGAAGGCGAGCCGATTTTTCAAAAATCCCGTATCCGCCCGCCGTGGCGGGAATGAAGCGCCTTCGCAATAGGGCGCCCGGCGCCAAAGCATGTTCCGGAGAAGCTCGACTGACTTGCGGACCGGCGAGGTCGGCGCCCACGATCGCCGCGTATCGAATTCGTGCCAGGCTCTGGCTGGATATCCCATCGAGCGGCAGGCGTTGGGGGAAACGCCATGATCCGGCATCACACGGTCTCTTTGAAAATCACTTCTGCTTAACCCATAAGAGAGCGCTTGCTAGCATTGTCGCAGGCGGACCTTTTATCCTTCGACTCTACTGCAAGGTCCAAGGCGTTTTGAGGCGCCGGGGAAAAATCATTAACTTTCTTATTGACTATCTAAGTTCCCGGCCCTATCAACGAGTAACTTCACCACCAATGGCATCACTCCACAAATATTCAATCACGACTCAAGCGACCGAAGGGTTGCGTCGTCGGAATATTTCCCTGGTCATCGGAGAGTGCGGTTTCGCATTTGGCGGTCAGGCAACTAATCCGCCGGCCAACCTCACGAATCAAGACATCACCAAGGAGGCAAGCAGGCAGTTCAAGATCTGATCATAGATCATCGATTTTTCGAGAACCCTGCTCGCCTGAAGGCAAGCAGGGTTCTTCTTTTTCTACCTATCCTTCAGATTTCCAAATCGCGGCCCCTGGTCGCGCAAACCAAAGTAACCACACTAATCGAACATCCCATCTACTAAACCACAACGTGGGCGATAAAAACCCCGCCGCCAGCGGCAACTGACGACGGGGTGGAATCGGTCACCAATCCAGATAAGTCCCTAGCGGAGACGCCTGTGAGTCAGCAACCGAACTAATGGTGGCAGCTCGCGGAGCATGTGTCAAGTGAGTCACTCTTATGGCGACTCGCCAGCGCGTCTGTATTGTCTGATTCCTCGCCCCTGGCTTTTTCCAGTCCAGAGGCTTTGCATGGCCGCTCACGCCATGCCCGGGAGGTGTGCCTGAAACACCGAAACAACCGCCGTGAAATCCACCAGCGGGTGCGCCCGGCACTTTGACTAAATCAAAGTGCCCGGGGGGCAGCGGTGTTTGTTCTTTTTGTCGTTACTGGCGCGGGATGCGAAACAATTCGCATCCCGCGCCACTCTTTTGGACGCGTTCCTCACCCAGCATCCAATTTTCCACCACGCCTCTGCGCTACGACGGACGCTTGAAGCATCCGCCGGGCATTCATTCAAACAACCTTCCATTATTATGCTCAATTCACACGATCTCGCGGATCGACAAATACTCGCCGCTATCCGCGAACGCAAAACTCTCTCTCGCAAACGTTACAAGACCACCAGACTCGAAAGCCCCGTCCAACGCGGATGGCGCCGCTTCTATGTCCTCGCCGAACACGCATCCAATCGCCGGGATCGTCCGATGCTCGAGGCGATTCTCCGCGTCATCGGGCCAGTCGTCGTCCATCACAGCCGTGATTTTCGCCGTCGCCGCGGCCGGCCCCGCAAATTTCTGGAGATACAGCAACCGCTACGGCCCATCCCGCTTCACGAATGGGAGCGGAAGAACTATCCCCGCGAGTGGGTTTGCTATTTTCGCTATGAGCTCTTACTCGAGCGGAATCGCCATTGGCAACCTTACTGGGTTTTTAGGCAGCCTTCGCTTTACCAATTCAAAGTCGGGCGTAATTGGCTGTGGTATTTCCGCGAAGTTGATCCGGCCATCGAAACGCGCTTGAGTGAGTTGGATCGATGGCTCATGGGGCGCGGACGCCAACAACGTTACGACTGGCTCAGAGGCCGCCGCCAACGGTACCGATGGCGGGAAGAGGACACGGCGCGCCAGCAAAGCCTGCGGCGCGAGCAACTGCGGGAAATCACCCGCGCCTACGCCACTTCCCCGGAGGTTGATTCGACTGCGTCCACGCGGCGCAGCCGGATCAGCCTCCGGTCCGGGCCGCGGATGAGAGCGAAATATACAGGCATGGATCGCGCGCTCGTTCCCAAGTTATACTTGGTAATGCCATTGCTCACGAAGTTGCACTTCGTCCATAACCGCAGGCACTGAGCTTCGAGCTATCGTTCGTCTCTCCATGTGAGCGGAGATAGCCGCTTCTAAGCGCAGCTACAGTATGGACGAAGTGCAACTTCGTGAGCAAGTGCGCTCCCCAGTAGAACTTGGGAACGAGCGCGCGGGACGCGCGAGCAAACTTCGGACCAGCGTGGGGATCGCAATAACAACTCCGCCGAAGCCCCACTTTCACAACCCAACCAACACCCTAAAGGAGGTGAACCTATGAGTCATCGCATCCATTCCGACCGTTCCGAGGCCCGACTTGGGCCAGGCGCCGGTGGCAACTCTTTCACGCCCACAAAACTCTTCACTCATTTTTATGTCCAAATCCATTTCCATCACCAGCGAGATCGCCCTGAACGATGTCTTGTCCGATCTCGCGCTGCGGTTCGCCGATTCACCTCTCCACCGTATCGGCTTCGATATCACCGATGCCGACGTCCAAACGCTCGCTCAAACCTATAGCGAGCGCGTCTTCCGCGCGCGCCGCAAGGCGGCGCCTGATCAACTGCACTGGCGCACACTTCTCTTGCGCTTTGGCGAAGATACCTTTGTCCTCGCGCTCGGCGACGGGCGGGAATGGGCGGAAGTCTATGCGCCGAGCGATGAGCAAGCCACGGCATTGCACGCGGAGATCGCCGCCGTCCTGAAGAAGTCGAAACCCGCGGGAGCGCCCTTCTTCTACATGCTGCGCTACGACTGTGAATTCCTGGCCGAGCGCGTCGAGCACCTGCCCGACGATCCGGGCGATGAATTCCTGCAACTTTGCTACGGCGCCGATATTGAATCGTGGCTGCGGCAGTTCAGCGAACGCACGACGGGACGCGCCGGCGGCTTGACCCTCCTCGAAGGGCCCCCTGGCACGGGTAAGACGAGCCTTGTCTCTGTTATGATGCGGAGGCTCGAAAAATCGCACGTCTTCTATGTGCTGCCCGCTGCCCAAGATGGCGCGCTCACGGCGCCCGAGTTGGTCCCGTTCTGGCAAGCCCAAAACAAACGCCACCCCGATCGCATCAAGGTGATCGTGATCGAGGACGCCGAGCGCCTGCTCTGGCCGCGGCGCAGCGACAATCGCGACGCCGTTTCCTCGGTGCTCAACATTGCCGATGGACTCGTGGGGCGCATGCTTCGGCTGCACATCCTGTGCTCGGTGAATGCGCGCCTCACGGACCTGGACCCGGCGATTATGCGTCCGGGCCGGCTCATGAACCAGCGCGCCTTCCACCGGTTGCCGCTCCAGACCGCGCAGCGCCTCGCCGACCTGAAAGCGCTGCAATTCCAGCCCGAGAAGGATCGTCAGGACTTCGCGCTCGCGGAGATCCTCAACCCCGAGGTGGCCTCACCTGTCGGGAAACCGCGAATCGGATTCGTCCGCTAGCCGTTCAAATCCAACTGCCCCGGTGGAGAGTCATATCCACCGGGGCTGAGCGTTCGGGCCCAGCGGCATTCACGCCGGGCTCGTTCGCTTCTCACCCAACCAAAGCCAACATCGAAAGGAGGTTCCCATGAACAACAACAATGAGGTCTTCCAGCGTGTCCGCGCCGCGCTGGCCCAGGTCGAAGCCGAGAAGAATGTGCGCGTGCTGTTCGCGGTCGAAAGCGGCAGCCGCGCGTGGGGCTTTGCTTCGCGCGATAGCGACTACGACGTGCGCTTTCTCTATGTCCATCAGCGCGATTGGTATCTCTCGGTCGAAGACCGCCGGGACGTCATCGAGCGTCCGCTGGAGGACGACCTCGACGTCAGCGGTTGGGAGCTGCGCAAGGCGCTGCGGCTGCTGCGCAAGAGCAACCCGCCGCTGCTCGAATGGCTGAAGTCGCCGCTCGTGTATCGTCATGATCCGGTCTTCGCCACCGAATTCGGTTCGCTGGCGAATGAGTTCTACTCGCCGCGGCGATGCTTCTCGCACTATCTGCACATGGCCTTCGGCAATTGGCGCGATTATCTGCGAGGTCGCGAACAGGTGAGTCTGAAGAAGTATCTCTACGTCTTCCGCCCACTGCTCGCGTGCCGTTGGATCTCGCGCGGCCTGGGCCAGGCGCCGATGCTCTTCGCCGAGCTCGTCGATGGCACGCTCGAAGAGGCGGACGTCCGCGTGGCGCTCGACGCGCTGGTGGCGCGCAAGCAGGCGGGTGATGAACTCGCGGCCGCACCGCCCGTCGAAGCGCTCTCGAGCTTCATCGAAGCCGAGCTGCCAAGACTCGAGGCGCTCGCCGAACCCGCTGAGGCGTCGGGCGATGTGGAAGAACTGAACGGCTTCTTCCGCCGCTACGCGCTCGCCATGTAGTTTGAGGGGGAAAGCCCCGTCGGTGACTGTTCATCAGCGCCGGCGGGGCACTTTTCACTAGAGCTGGTTATTCAAACGCGCGCCGGTAATCCCGTGAGCCGTGAATGACACGCGCTACGATGATCCCATCTTCAATGGTCCGATAGAAGACCAAGTATTTTTCGACGGGGAAAATACGCACTCCAGAAGCGAGGTCCCCGCGACGCGGACCAGCGCCTGGATTTACCGCAAGCATTTTGCACGCTGACTGTATTTGATCGAGTTGGCGATCAGCCGCCGCGGGATCGTCCCTTGCGATGAAACGCCAGATTTCGAACAGGTCAATCTCCGCACGAGAAGATCGAAGAACTGTCAGTTTAAAACGTTCTGCCCGGCGCCCCATCCTTCGCGAGCTTTGCGTTTGATTTCCGCAATATCCAGCTCCGCGACTTCTCCACGGTCGATTTCATCGAGCCCGATCTGAATTTCCTGACGCAAATGCTCCCGATGTATTTCGCACACATCTTCCGATTCATTTAACCATATGGCCAATTCACTGCGCTGCTCCGCAGGCAGAGCGGCAGCCGCCGCCTTGATTTCCTGAAGCGTGCTCATGCCCGAAGGCTACCAGATGGTTCAAGGCTTGCAAACTGTCACTTTCAGTTGAGATCCCAACAGTTACTCCACGACAAAAAGATCGAACACCGCTGCTCTGCGCCCTGCGTGTGCCCGCATCCCGGCCCAATTCAAACGAATCACCACACTATGAACAACAATGACCTCCTCCGCCTCGGAGTGCCTGCCGGCGATGCCATGAAGCTCGCCTATGCGCATATGCGCCGCCTGTTCGCGCAGGGCGTTGATCGCGCCCAGGTCGAGGCGGAGATCTTCGCCGTCGTCGCCGATCCGCCCGCGTTCTTTTCCGATGAAGTTCGCGCTCCGCTGGCGCGGGCGATCTATCGCCCGCCCTTCACGCCGCGCGCGGAACTCGCGCCCTGGCGCCAATGGGGCGAGGGCTTGGAGGCCGAAGCGGTGAAACAGATGGCCAACGCGTGCGCGCTGCCGGTCGCGGTGGCGGGCGCGCTCATGCCGGATGCGCACGTGGGCTACGGCCTGCCGATCGGTGGAGTGCTCGCCACGGACAACGCCGTCATTCCTTACGCCGTCGGCGTGGATATCGCGTGCCGCATGAAACTCACCGTCTATGACCGAAAGGCCAACACCCTGGCTGGTCAACGCGATCGCCTGGCAAACATCCTCGAGAGCGAGACGCGCTTTGGCATGGGCTGCAGCTTCAAGCAGCGCCGTGAACATGAGGTGATGGACGACGATTGGACCGTCTCGCCCGTGACCGAGCGCCTGCGCGATAAGGCGTGGTCGCAGCTCGGCACGAGCGGGAGCGGAAATCACTTCGTCGAATTCGGGGCGTTCGTCGTCACGGACAGCGACGCCACCTCCCTCGCACAGGCCGGCTACAGCCTGCCACCGGGTGAATATCTCGCGCTGCTTTCTCACTCCGGTTCCCGAGGCACGGGCGCGCAAGTGTGCGACGTCTACAGCAAGCGCGCCATGGCCCGCCACGAACACTTGCCGAAGGAGCTCAAGCATCTCGCCTGGCTTTCCCTCGACGACGCCGACGGCCAGGAATACTGGGGCGCGATGAACTTGATGGGGCGCTACGCCGCGGCCAACCACGCGCTCATCCATCGCCACATCGCGCGCAAACTCGGGGCCGATGCGATCCTCGACATCGAGAACCATCACAACTTTGCCTGGAAGGAAACCCACGAAGTGCGCGGCGAAACGCGTGAAGTCATCGTGCATCGCAAAGGCGCCACCCCCGCGGGCGCCGGCGTCCTGGGCATCATCCCCGGCTCGATGGCGTCGCCGGGCTTCGTCGTCCGCGGCAAGGGTTCGCCCGAGTCGCTGCACAGCGCATCGCACGGCGCGGGCCGCGTGATGAGCCGCACCAAGGCCATGCAGTCCTTTACGTGGAGCGCCGTGAAGAAGCAGCTCGCCGCGGCTGGTGTGGAGCTGCTTTCCGCCGGCCTCGACGAATCGCCGGGTGTCTACAAGGACATCGCCACGGTCATGGCCGCGCAGACCGATTTGGTGGAAACGCTCGGCCGCTTCGATCCCAAGCTCGTGAAGATGTGCCCCGCCGGCGACCGCGCCGAAGATTGAATACACCCCGAGGCGCGCGCCAAATGTGGCGCCTCGGGGTTGGCGCGAGTTCCCAGAGCCCGTCCATTTCTGGTACATCAGCTCCATGAGCCCGACCACTGCGTCCCCTTCAAACATCAATCTGTCTTATGCGGATACCGAAGATGAAATCCGCGCTTGCTTTGCGGTGATGCGCGAACTGCGACCGCACCTCGCCAGTGCGCAAGAGTTGGCCGATCGAGTGGCGTTGCAGAAGAGATCGGGATACCGCCTGCTGGCCGGGCGCGATGCTGCCGAACGCGTGGTGGCCTGCGCGGGGTTCCGAGTGACCGAGAACCTCATGCATGGCCGCCATTTGTATGTGGACGATCTGGTCACGCTGGAAAGCGAACGGGCCCGCGGGCATGGCGAGCGGTTATTTCGCTTCCTCGTCGATGCGGCGCGGGCGGCCGGCTGCGAAAAAGTGGTGCTCGACACCGGACTTTCGAACGCCCTCGCGCATCGCTTCTATTATCGGCAGGGAATGCTGGCCACCGCGCTTCGCTTCACGCTTCCCCTATCGCTGTAATCGTCCGCCTCCCGGCTGAAAACAAGGGGGAGAACGCCTCGCGAGTTTGCAGGGCTCCCCAATGCCCCGTTGTCAAGGAATTGGCCCGAGTTTTGCTATGTCATCTTTGGCATGCGCTTATTAATGAAACTTGTGATGAAGCTGGTCACCATGGTGCTTATGGTGGTGATCATGGCGGGGGTGCTGAGGTATGGCAGGGGCTACATCATGAAGGCCGCGGGGTTGCCGCAAGTGGAGGCGCCACAGTTTTCGTCGGAAGAGACCGACTTGATGGGCACGGTGTTTAAAAGCGCGGTGCGTCTGTTTTCGGGATCTTCGACCCGCAAGGAGCTGTCGAGTGAGTTGAGTAACAAGCTTTACGCTGGCCGGGACACGGCCACCATGTCGGAACTCGGGATCGAACTGGTGAAGCCCGGAGGGGAACCGCTTGTTCCCACGGATGGAGCGCCCGCCGCGAATCCTGTGTCTGCCACTAGCCAGCCCGCCGCGCAGGCGGCGCCCGCGAAACGGATCCCGCGGACGGTGGCGACGGCGAAGACGCCCACGGAGCAACTTTCGAGTGACCTCCGTCTGGATCTTCTTTCCCAGATCGGCGCGAGGGTGAAGCCCTTCTCCCTGGAGCTGGGCATGGTTCCCGTCGTGTTTCTGGGCATGGTCCTGGTGCAGCGTGTCAGGCGGCGGCGGTCGAAGGACGGAGGGTTTGTGCCGCCGGTCCCAGGGATCATGACCCCGGCGGAGTCCGAGGCGTACGAGATGAAGAGCCCCGTCCACTCGCTCTCAGCCGAAGAATTCGAATTGTTGGTGGCGCTCATCCATCAGCGCCAGGGCGCTCGGGTCTCGATGCCCTCCGCTCTGAGCGGCGGCCGCGGCGGCGACTTCACTCTCCTTCGCAAGTCGGTGAAAACGCTTGTGCAATGTCGAAAAGCGAACCAGGACCAAAGGATATCGGTGGATCGAGTGCGCGAATTTCATGACGCCGTGACCGCCACCGGCGCAACGCGCGGCATGTATGTCGCCTCCTGTGGCTTCACGTGGGACGCGCGAAACTTCGCAAAAACGAAAGGATTGATGCTGATTAACGCGCGCACTCTCGACGAACAGATCAGTGCGGCGCGCGAGAATCCCAACGAAGATCTGCTCGATGTGGAGAACTGGGCGCCGAAGTTGATGCTCAAAGTGCAGTTCACCACGCCGCAATGCCCCGCGTGTGAAGCGCCGATGGTTCAGGTCAAGGATGGCGCTGCATGGATGTGCAGCCAGCGGCCTGACTGCAAGGGCCGCCGGATCGCGCGCAAATACAACAAACCGGCTCCAGCCGCCGCGCCAAACCCGGACAAGATCGCGGACACCGTCAACGCCTGATGGCGTTAATGCTACTTGAAGGGCCGGATGTCCATTCGTGGGGCTCGAGCTCGGGAACGCCAGCGGCGTTCCGGCAATTAGCCCAGGGTTGCCCGGCTGCGGGCTACCCTGGGAAAACGGCCCATCCAGTCAACCCCAAGTGGGGTTGTGGCCAGAAGCGACTCGTTCACAATGTCTTGGACCTCAGGACGCACATTACCGAGCGGTTCGCCACAACCCCTTTGGGGTTGACGTCGCCGCCAATCCATTCCCAAGGTAGCCCGAGGACGAGCAACCCCGCCTGCGCGCGGCTAATTGCCACAACGCCGTTGGCGTTGCAGACTCGAAGACCCACGGAACATGTCTGCGAGTCACCGAGGCTTCGCTATGTGGAAGATGGTGATCGAATGGGCCATTAATTCGGGCGCTCTCTAAGATGCATAGTTAATATCCGACGCGCTGGCAGACTTCTTGTCCCAATGTCACCCACCGAACGCAAGCAACCAATCCTTCCGAGCCATTTCTATTCTCTGGATGCTTTGCGCGGAGTGGCCGCATTGGCGATTGTGTTTTGGCACTGGCAACACTTCTTCTACCGTGGAGTTGAGAAGCCTCAGTTTGATCCCATCCGGCAACCTCTCTACTCTGTCTTCAAGCCTCTCTACACAGACGGCTGGCGCGCCGTGGATTTGTTCTTTTGTCTGTCGGGTTTCATTTTCTTTTGGCTCTACAGCGAAAAGATTTCTACGCGCGCAACGTCGCTGAAAACATTCTTCGTTCTTCGTTTCTCGCGATTATACCCGCTTCACTTTCTGACGCTCCTTCTGGTCGCCGCGGGTCAATTTCTCATGCTTCGAATCCAGGGCGAGTTCTTTGTCTATCCCTGCAATGACCTCCGCCACTTTGCCCTTCAGACCGTATTTGCTTCGGGCTGGGGCTTGGAGCGGGGCTACTCATTCAATGGTCCGATTTGGTCGGTCTCGGTGGAGGTTCTTTGCTACGCGGCGTTCTTCCTCATCTGCCTTCTCCGATGCAAGCGCTGGTGGCAGCTCATCCTGTTCATGGTCGGCGGCTATTACTTGCAGAGAACCGGTCTTTCTGATCCCGGGCGCGGACTATCCTCGTTTTTCGTCGGAGGATTGGCGTTCCAGGTTTTCAGATACGTTGCGCGGTTTGATCTTCCGCGCATGGCGCTCCTGTGTCTTGGAGTATTCACAGCGTCCTTGTGGTTCATTATTCCGTACAACTCAGGCCATAACATCATCTACGGCTTTTACAGAGATCACATCTGGAGCCAGCATCTCAGTATCCACGGCAAGGATTATTTCGGCGCCGCTCTCCTCATCGCTTCTCCTTATTGGTTCGAGTTGGCGTTGTATCCGATAACAATCATGACACTGGCCCTCTGGGAGACCCATCGCGGCACGTTAGGGAAGAGATTGGCCTTCCTCGGCCATATGAGTTACGCCTCCTATCTCTGGCATTTCCCGCTGCAGATGGTGTTTCTCGGCGCGGTTCAATCCTTATCCAACCAGCGTGAATTCTTTTACACGCCACTTTCACTGCTCCTTTTTTATGCGGTCCTCATTCCAGTCTCTTTGTGCAGCTACCGCTATTTCGAACTTCCGTGCCAATCGCGAATTCGAGAGTGGGTCTTCCGCAACCGAGGGCTCGCCGCTGAAGCGGGCGACCGCAAAGACAGGGACGTTCGCGTGAAAGGCACTGGCGATCCGGCGTAAAAATCGATGCCGCACAACGGCATGAATCTGACGGCGGAAAATGAAGTGCGCGCCGAAATGCTCCCCAAGCCTGGCGCGATTTTGCCTCGCTTCTCCCGCTGACGAATCCGGCGAAAATCGGGGCGACTGGATTCGAACCAGCGACCTCTTGGTCCCAAACCAAGCGCTCTACCAAGCTAAGCTACGCCCCGAAATTACGCGAAACAGCGAACGGCGACCATAGCCCCGACGCGACCACCTGCAAAGGAAATCCGCAAAAACCGTTCTCTCGCCGTGGCGGGCCCGGCGGAAACTGATTCATTCCTGGGCTTTTCCCAAAGGAGGGCGCCGTGGCGGGGCGTGCTATCTTTGGCCTCCCGACGCCGCTTCCATCGAAATGAGCGGCTGTAATTTCACCGAAATCAGCGAAACCGGAGAACTTTGCCCTCAATCCATGGAAAAGAAGCTCCTGTCGCTCTCGCTGGCCGCGGTTGCGACCACCGTGGCCGCTTGTCTGGCAATCGCTGCGTATCGCCCATCTCATTCACCCCTTGCTGCGGTCAAGAACCGGCTTCTCTACCTCCAGGTGTCCGGCACGATTCCGACGAATGAGCCTGTGGTGGACGTCAGTGAGATTCTGTCCGGACCACCCTTCACCGGCGTCGTGAAAAATTGCCTCGTCACCAACGTGCCGGCTTCGCGGAATCGTGATCCCATGGAGGTCGTGGTGATCGATGTCAAACGAGACGATGGCCAGGCCTTCGTCATCGTCGCCGGACCGGCCACCACATCCGAGATCGATGCCGCGAAACGGCTGGCTCCGGGACATACCTACGAATTCCCGGAGGCGCTCGAGGATTCGCCCAACGAACCCGGCAAATAGGAGTTCCCCCAAGGTTGACACCGATGGTAGGGTTCCACTTCGTGTTGCACCACGTATGAGTGGCGATGTTCATTTCATGTTGCTTTCGAGCGCCCCGTGCCTCACGGGGATGTTGACTCTTCGCCTGGCATCGCGAGCGCGGACTGTCGAACGTCCGGAATTTGGAGTTCTTCGGGCGGCTTTGTTTGCCGCCGCCGGACTGCTGCTCATGCTGCCGGTCGCAATCTGGTGCGCGTCCTTTTCCGCGCAACATCCCGGGCATCAGCCGCACGTTACCCCCGCCGAAATCTTCCTCCTGGCAGGGTATTTAGACGTGATGTTCCTTTGGTTTATCTGGACCTTGAACTCCTGTATCTTCCAGTCGGTCGAACCTTCTGATAATCCGTGGGAAGAGAATTGGGGCGAGGCTTACAGCCCGGAACTCAAGAAGCATCTCATCGATTCCGTATTCAAAAGGCTGGACCACGAAGGCCAGCTCGGGAATCTCATCGTGGATGTCGGCAGCGGAGCTTCGCCGGTCTCTCAATTGTTGCCATCGACACCGGAGAGAAAATTCATCTTCGTGGATGTGGCCGGCGGGAACTGCGTCTCGCTGGATACGCAGCGCATCCGATTGGACGCTGGAAATATCATGCGTCCCGAGTTGTTGAGTTATAAGAAAGCTTTGATCAGGGTGTGCCGATTTCTCGGCGCGGATCCGCGAGGTCCGATCCGGGAGGAACGCGCCACCGCCTTGGTGTTTTCCGATATCCTGAATTATGTGGACTATCGAAATGTCGTGACCGGCTTCGCCAGCTTCCTTCAGTCTGGCGGGCGGATCATCATCATCAATCATCCGACCAGGGGAATCCGTGAACGATTCGCTGCGGATGGCCTCAAGAGGAACGAAGATATTTACCAGCTACTGGAAGAGCGGAATGTTGTGATCGAACACAAGGACTTTCCGTGCCGGCCTTACGGCGCGACGGATGAATCCGAAGAAATGATCGTTTTGGTCGCCAGGAAAGCCGCTCGACACTCCACGAGTACTCCCGGTTGACGATTCAATCCCGCGCGGGCGCTTCTTTCGCCGCCGTTTTGTTTCGACGCGCGAATACCCCGGTCACGTTCGACAGCCAGGCAGGCATAAGTTTCTTCTTTGATGCCGCAGTCGCGGCGCTCGCGGCAAGGTTCCGGTCAATCGCCGCGAGTAGGTCTTCGAGACCAATGGGTTTGGCCAGCGCCTCGAAGCCGTTGATTTTCGATGCCTCCCCTCCATGTCTCCTCACGGTTCCGGAGAGAAAGAGAATGGGTGTCTCGTGAAAACGCGGTTGGGCGCGAATTTTTTTGGCCACGTCGCCGCCATGTTCTATGGGCATCACGAAATCGAGGAGAACCAAGTCCGGCTTGAACTTCTTTGCCGTTTCCAAGGCCTGCGTGGGATCGTTCTCGTCCTGCACGATGTAACGCTGCCTCTTCTCCAGGGCCAGCTTCAGGAGCCGGATAAAGGCGGACTCGTCATCGACAATGAGGATTCGGTGTTTTCGCATCGTGAGATCCCGTGACAACAGTAATCCCAGACACGGCGAAAAATTGCGACGGTTTTTCGTCGCTGCCGTTCGATTTTGAGAGTTGCCCCACGCTTCTGACGATCGTGCTTTCGAATCCTTTTCCCGCGCCCTCGGGTAATCGACCCGCTGGGGTCGATCACCCGTGGATGCCGCCCGATTACTGATTGTTTTTCGGGTCCTGTTCGGGCCGGTTTTTCTTCCCAGGCTTTCCGGGGCCGTCTTTTTTGTGGCAGCCACCACCCTGCTTTTGCTTGGGCTTTCCGTCCGGGTTTTCGTTGTTATTGTCCTGCGCCGCGCTGGCGAGGCAGACCGGCAGAATGGCTGCGAGGATGGTAGTGAGGAGGAGCTTTTTCATTTTGTATGGCATTGGTCGTTGACGCCCTTCTGGGACGTCGCAGGGGGAATTGGGCGGGAGTTGCGCTCGCCTGTCTCCGAGCGTGAGAATCGATCTGCAATGTGAAGCCCGTATGAGCGCGGGGGCGCTTTTTTGTTAAGGAGGCGTAAATGTCCGGGCGGCCCCATCCCCGAGCCACTGATTTCCCATCGCCGATGGCAACTCCGGGGCAATGTTTAACGTTTCTAAGGGAGCAGTCGCCCCCTGGTTTACCCTCTAGACGCTTTCTGTATTTTCCCATGCCCATTCGTGCCTACCCATTGACGCTGATGTTCGCCTCGCTGCTCTCGGGCGCCGTCCGCGCCGAGACGCGCCCGCTCACCTTCGAGCGCGACGTGCGCCCGATCCTAAAGGCGCACTGCGTCATGTGCCACGGCGAGGAGGAGAAGCCCAAGGGCGGAGTGGATTTACGTCTCCGCCGGTTCATGGACAAGGAACTCGAGGGCGGTGATCACGTGCTCGTGGCCGGCAAGCCCGAGGACAGCGAGATGATCCAATTGATCCGCGATGGCGAGATGCCGAAAAAGGGCAAGAAAGTCACCGGCGCCGAGCTCGCGATCCTGGAGAGCTGGATCGCTCAAGGCGCAAAGACCGCGAAGCCCGAGCCGGAGTCGCTCCCGCCGGGGCCTGTTCTCACTGAGGAAGACCGCGAATTTTGGTCGTTCAAACCCATCGTAAAGCCGCAGGTCCCGGCCCTGGAAAATGCCGCGCGGGTGCGCACGCCGATCGATGCCTTTCTGCTCGCGAAGCTCCGCGCCCGCGGCCTCGATTTCGCGCCGGATGCCGATAAGCGCACGCTCCTACGCCGCGTCACGCTCGATCTCACGGGGCTTTTGCCGACCCCGGAGGAATCGGACGCCTTCCTCGCCGATACCGCTCCTAACGCCTACGAGAAAGTCGTCGACCGCCTTCTGGCGTCCCCCGCCTATGGCGAACGTTGGGCCCGGCATTGGCTGGACGCGGCAGGGTACGCGGACTCGAACGGTTACTCCGAGGCCGATTCCACCCGACCGGACGCCTGGCGCTATCGCGACTACGTCATTCGCTCCCTTAACGCCGATAAACCGTGGACCGATTTCATTACCGAGCAACTCGCCGGCGACGAACTCGCGGGCGCCACGCACTTCGTTACCCAGCAGGCGGTGCTCGATCCGCAGAAACGGGACGAGCTCATCGCCACGGCATTCCTGCGCATGGCGCCGGACGGCACGGGCGATCCGATCGATGACCTCAACCTTGCCCGCAACCAGGTCGTCGCCGAGGAAATCAAGGTCGTCTCTTCTTCCCTGCTCGGACTCACGGTGGGCTGCGCGCAATGCCACGACCATCGTTACGACCCGATCCGGCAGACGGACTACTACCGAATGCGCGCGATCTTCGAACCGGCCTTCGATTGGCAGCAATGGCGCTCTCCGGTGCGGCGACTTTACTCTCTCTACACGCCCGAGGAACGCGCCAAAGCGGACGAGATCGAGAAGCAAGCGCTGGTCATCGACGCCGAGGCGAAGGCGATGGACAAGAAATTCCTCGACGAGATCTTCGAGAAGAAAATCCTCACGCTCCCCGAGGTGGAGCGCGAGCCCTATCGCGCGGCGCGCGCCACGGCGGAAAAAGACCGCACGCCCGAACAAAAAGCGCTGATCAAGAAATACCCTTCCGCCCTCGCGCTCTACGCGCTCACCCTCTACGACCCCGTCCTTTTCAAGAAGGTCACGGACAAGCAGGCCGAAGCCACCAAGCTGCGCGCCACCAAGCCGGCTGAGGGCATGATCATGGCGCTCACCGAGGTGAAGGGCCGCGTGCCCGAGACACACCTGTTCCATCGCGGCGACCATGACCAGCCGAAGCAGGCCGTCACGCCGGGCGTACTGAGTGTGTTAGCCACTCCCGAGAGCGAGCCGTTCAAACCCGAGGCGGTCCCATCGGGATCGAGCGGCCGTCGTCTGGCATTCGCGCACTGGCTCACGAACGGGAAGCATCCGCTGGTCGCACGCGTGCTGGCGAACCGTTTTTGGATGAACCACTTTGGCCGGGGCCTCGTCAATACGCCGGGCGATTTCGGGGCTCTCGGCGAACGGCCCGAGCTGCCCGAGTTGCTCGACTGGCTGGCGAGCGCGTTCATGGAGGGCGGCTGGAAGCTCAAACCCTTCCAGCGCCTCATGGTCCTGAGCACCGCCTACCGGCAATCTTCGCGCAGCGACGCCTCCCTGAAGGCCGACCCCGACAATCGGTTCTATGGCCGCTTCAAGCTGCAACGCCTCGACGCGGAAGCGCTGCGCGACTCCATGCTGGCCGCCGCCGGCACGTTGAACCGCACCCTCTTCGGCGAGCCCGTGGGCATTGCCCGCGATCCGCTCGGCCGCATCGTCGTCGGCAAGGAGCAGCTCAACGCGAATCGCGACGTGATGAAAGTCGTCAGCCTCGGCAAGGACGATACCCGGCGGTCCATTTACGTCCAGGTCCTGCGCCGCCGGCCAGTCACCGTGCTCGAGACCTTCGACGAGCCCACGATGTCGCCGAACTGCGAAGAGCGGAACAGCTCCACCGTCGCCCCGCAATCGCTCATGCTGATGAACGACGATTTCGTGATCGAGACTTCGCGAACCCTCGCCGCGCGACTGCGCGAGGAGGCGCCGGGTGACGCGCGCGGTCAGATTACCAAGGCCTGGCGCATTCTCTTCTCCCGGGCGCCGTCGGAAAACGACCTCCTCCGAAGCCTGGCCTACCTGGCCGAGCAGACGGAAAACGTGCGCGTCAACGAGCAGGGAATTCCCAAGGCGAAAGACGCCCCGCTTCCTGATCCTCAGCTCGACGCCCTCGCCAGCTATTGTCAGATTCTTTACAGCTCGAACCGTTTCCTCTACGTCGAATGAATACTCCGCTCTGCTCCCGCCGCCATTTTCTGCACGCCAACGGATTCGGCCTCGGCTCGATCGCGCTTGCGTGGCTGTTGCGCCAGGATCGCCTTCTCGCCGGTCCCGTGAAGCCGCATGTCGATGGCCCGATCCGTTACGATCTGCTGCCGAAAGCGCCGCACTTTGAGCCGACGGCCAAGGCCATGATTTCCCTTTTCATGATGGGCGGCCCTTCCCAGATGGATCTCTTCGATCCCAAGCCGATGCTCACGAAGTACGACGGCCAGAAATTCCCCGGCGAAATTAAATACGACAATCTCGCCCAGGCTTCTTCGAAGGTCTTCGGCTCGCCGTTTAAATTCTCTCCGCATGGGGAGTGCGGCATGGAGTTGAGTGAATTGCTGCCGCACCTGGGAGAGACTGTGGATGACATCACGCTCATCCGCTCCATGCATTCCGGCGTGAGCAATCACCAGCAGGGCCTCTTCGCCATCAACAACGGGCGCGTCGTGGGCGGACGCCCCACCGTCGGCTCCTGGCTCACCTACGGACTCGGCAGCGAGACCCAGGAACTCCCCGCCTACATGGTGCTCTCGCATCCCGGAGGACTGCCCACGTTCCAGAACGAGCACTTCACGAACGGCTGGCTGCCCGCGCTTTACCAGGGCACCCTCGTCCGCTCCGCCGAGCCGCACATCCTGAACCTCGATCCGCCCGTCGAATTCGCCGGGAAAGCGCAGCGCCGCGAGCTGGATCTCCTCCAGTCTTTCAACGAAGCGCAACTCACCGAGCATCCCGGCGAGCTCGACCTCCAGGCCCGCATCGCCAGCTACGAACTCGCGGCCAAAATGCAGACGGCCGCCAAGGAAGCGCTCGATATCTCCAACGAGCCCGACTCCATCAAGAAACAGTATGGCGTGGATGACCCCATCACGCGTGATTACGCCACGCGCTGCATCATTGCCCGGCGTCTCGTCGAGCGCGGCGTGCGCTTTGTGCAGGTGCTGAATTCCGGTCAGACTTGGGACCAACACGGCAGCCTCATCAGCGCGCTTCCCAAGCTTTGCTCCGCCATGGATAAGCCGTGCGCCGCCCTCGTCCAGGATCTCAAGCAGCGCGGTCTGCTCGATACCACGGTCGTCCAATGGGGCGGCGAAATGGGCCGCCTGCCCGTGCTGCAAAACGACGCCGGCCGGGACAAGTGGGGACGCGATCATAATACCAACGGCTTCTCTCATTGGATCGCCGGCGGCGGCTTCAAACGCGGCTGCGTCTACGGCGAGACGGACGAATGGGGCCACAAAGCCATCAAGGACGTGGTCAACCACTACGACTGGCACGCCACTCTCCTGCACGCCTTCGGCCTCGACCACACCAAGCTTACCTACAAGCGAAACGGCGCCGACATGTCCCTCACCGACAACCAGGGCGCCCGTGTCGTTTCCGAAATCCTGGCCTGACGTTTCACACAAAGTCACGAAGGCACAGAGGGAATGATGCTGGAACAAGCCGCGCTACTTTCGTGAGGGCGCGCTCTCGCTCCCACCTGCTTACCTTTCCGTACGGAACTCGTGCGCCATGCTGACATGAAATCCCCCCTTAAATTCTGCGTTCTCGCATTCCTCGTCATTCGTCATTCTGGTTTCGTCATTTCCGCCGTCGCGGCGGATGCGCCTGACCTGATCATTCATCACGCTAAGATCGTTTCCGTGGACGATCGCTTCTCCATCCAGGAGGCAATGTCCATCCGTGATGGTCGCATCATCGCCATCGGCCCCAATGACGACATCCTCAAATCGAAAACGGATCAAACGAGTCTGCTGGATCTGAAAGGCGCCGCGGTCCTCCCCGGGTTGATGGATTCGCACGTGCACCCCATCGGCGCCTCCATGACCGAGTTCGATCATCCCATCCCCGATTTCGAATCGATCGCCGACGTTCTCGAGTACATCCGGGCCCGCGCCAAAGTGGTTCCCGAGAAAGAGTGGATCCTCATGGACCAGGTCTTCATCACGCGCCTCAGGGAGCAGCGCTATCCCACCCGCGAAGAACTCGACCTCGCGGCGCCCAATCATCCGGTCAGGTACCGCACCGGTCCCGACGCCTCACTCAATTCCCTTGCCCTCTCGCTCAGCGGCATCGACCGGAATTTCAAGGTCACCGACGGCAGCGGCGGTTTTGCCGAAAAGGATCCTCTGACCGGAGAGCCCACGGGCATCCTCCGCAATGCCACGCGTTACGTGAAAGTCACGCCCCTGACTGAAGAGCCCTCCAAAGCCGACCGGCTTCAGCGCTTGTCCACGCTCCTCCACGACTACAATTCCGTGGGCCTGACCAGCATCGGCGACCGCGATACCGCTCCCAGCGCCATCGGCCTCTACACCGAACTCCGCGATCGGGGCGACCTTCCCGTTCGCGTCTCCATTTCCCATGGCATTGGCTCGATCGGCCCCATGGAGGCCATCGAAAAGAGAATCCGCGCCGTTGCCGAACACCCTCTGTTCCAACAAAAGGACGGCCTCGTCCGCATCATCGGAATTAAGACCTACCTCGACGGCGGCATGCTCACCGGCAGCGCTTATCTGCGCGAGCCCTGGGGCGTCAGCAAGATCTACGCGATCACCGACCCCGCTTATCGCGGCGTCCTCTTCATCCCGAAAGAGCGCCTCCTCCCCATGGTCCGCACCGCGATTCAGAGCGGGCTCCAATTCACCGCGCATTCCGTTGGCGACGGCGCCGTGCAGAACCTCCTCGATGCCTACGAAGAGGTGAGTCGCGAGATGCCCATCCGCCATACGCGCCCATGCGTCACGCACGCCAATTTTCAAAGTCGCGAGATCATCAATCAAGCCGCGCGCCTGGGCGTGGTGATGGATCTCCAGCCCGCGTGGCTCTACCTCGATACGCGCACCCTCACCGCCCAATTCGGCTACGATCGCCTCCGCTGGTTTCAGCCGCTGCACAGCCTCTTCGCCGCGGGTGTCATCATTGGCGGCGGCTCCGACCACATGCAGAAGGTCGGCTCCCTGCGCTCCATCAACCCCTACAACCCATTTCTCGGCATGTGGACCGCCATCACGCGCCGCTCGAAATGGCACGAAGGCCAGCTCCACCCGGAAGAGGCCCTGACCCGTGAACAGGCCATCCGTTTCTATACCAGGAACAATGCCTACCTCCTTTTCTGCGAAGACCGCCTCGGCTCTCTCGAGCCCGGCAAACTAGCCGACTTCATCGTCCTCGACCGCGACATCCTCACCTGCCCCGAAGACGAAATTCGCGATATCCAGGTCCGCTCCACTTATCTGAACGGCAAGTCCGTCTTCGAGTGGAATTGACGGCGGAAGAGGTTTTTGGTTTCTGGTCTTCATCGAGCGATGAGCGACCGCTCCAAAGTAGTGCCGCGGATCAAGGAAGCGCTGGCCCGCGGGGCGCCGGCTGATGTGGTTTTATCCCAGGTTAATGGTTGTCCCGTCCTCGACCATACGCCGGACGATCCAGTGGATTTCCCTCAGACATCCACGAACGCGCTCTTGACGCGCCAGGAGCTGAGGTGAGATCGGCGAATTGCTTAACGGTTCGCATAAAGCCACTGCTATCTGCGAATTGGTAATCCCCGGACGGAGAGACTTCGCAGTTGATCGGCGTGCCATCCCTTAAAAAGGTGGAGTCGGGACGCCCGACAAGCGAGTACTGCCCCGTTTGGCCGCCCCTTCCCGCCTCTGTCAACGTCCCGTCGACTATAATATGACCATCTCCGAAATGCCGTATCACACGGCCTTCAAGTAAAAACCGCTTTTCAGACTGCGATCCCGGCGCGTTTGCGCCGGATGTCTGTTGAGGCCGCGCGCTCTCTCCGCTCAGGAACGGCAGCAGGTTCTCCGATGGATTCGATTTGACGATGATCACCGCGATCGCCGCAACAATGGCTACGATGAGAAATGTGCTCAGCTTCATCGATTTTTCCCCGCCTTTCTTATGTATAATGTTCGGGCTCGCGGGCCAGTTTGGCCGTGTCGTGTCATAAAGCAAAATCCAGTTGCGCGTGCTCCGGATGGCTTCTACGATTGACGCGTAGTTCTTTTCAACATCATTAATTGCATCACGAGTGATCCCGCATTTTCGCGGGATCTGCCAACCTGGTTGGAGAAACCAAGGTGGAACCGAACGGCCGGGTGGCCGTGAGGCGATGTGCGCGCCAGCTCTCAGCCGGCAGCGAACCCAATTCTCCCGTGATGGCTCGACTGTAACCACATAACTCGATCCCATATCATGATCCCGCTCTCTCTCCGGGTGAATCCGGAGAATCCCAATCACCATCTCTGGAACAACAACGGCACCTGGTTCGTCCACTACGTGGTGCATCCGACGCCCATTACCAAGGAGCGCGTGCGCCGCTCGCTGGGCACCAAAAACCTCTCCGAGGCCCGTGCCAAACGCGATGCGCTGCTCGGCGTATGAAACGACCGCTGCAGCTGGTCTCTTTGAGGCCGGGCGGCGGGAAACACCGTCCACCTATCGGGTGGCCAAAAGGCGCTCGACGTACTTGGCCAGAAGGTCGAATTCCAGATTCACGCGGTCTCCCGCCTTGGCGGTCCTCAGGTTCGTCACGGAGAGCGTATGCGGAATGATCCAGATCACAAAACTAGCGGCCCGCACTTCGGCGACGGTCAGGCTGATGCCGTCGATCGCGATGGAACCCTTGAACGCGACATAGCGCGCGAATTCCTCGGGAAGCGTGATTTCCAAGCGGTGATCCGCGCCCACCTGTTCGAAGGCCAGGATCGAACACGACGCATCCACGTGGCCCTGCACAAAATGTCCGCCCAGCCGGGCATGCGCGGAAAGCGCGCGCTCCAGATTCACTGGAGCGCCGGGTGTCAGCGCGCCAAGATTCGTGCGTTGCAAGGTCTCGCTGAGGAGATCGAAAGAAAGAACGCTTTCCTTGGCTTCCGTGACCGTCAGACAGCAGCCGTTCACGGCGATGCTATCGCCGATTTTGACATCCGTCGAAACGAGGGGCGCGCGCAGGGTGAGGCGTGCGCCTGCGGGTGAATGGCTCAGGGCGATGAACTCGCCGGTTTCTTCAACAAGGCCGGTAAACATGCGGAAAAGTCAGTGGGAAATGCGGCGGGCTCAGTGAAACGGCGAGATGAAGACGCGCATCAGATTCACGCGGCCGCCCGGAAAATACCATCGTTTCTCGAACTCGAAACTGCGCTCACTGGCCCGGTAGAAGAGCCAACTCGGTTCGTTTGGATAATTCGGATCGTAGACGTGAAAGGTCACATTTCCGCCGGGCTCGCGATCGAGAGCGAAGGGAATGACCACGTGATTCATGCTGGGAAAGCGCGCGATATAAACGGCGCGAGGGCGGCCGTGATCCACGGAATCGCAAAGCCAGCGCGCCGCCGCGGCCTGGCCCGCCCGAAGATGCCCCATGAGCATGCGCCAATTTCCGACCCGCAGATAACACGGCAGCCAATTTCCGAGGTTTTCCTTGAGCAGCCCCTCATAAGCCACGGAAAAACTGTGGAGATCGGCATAGCCTGGAATCACGACCGGTTCCGCGGGTCCCCGGCTCCAGACTGGAATGCGGCAAACTCGCTTCACCATACGCTGATATTCGTCGCGCGAGACCCGAGGCTTCGCGGGCTCGAAGCTGGCGAATTGATAGAATTGGAGGACGGCGCGAGCGAGGACAAAGCAGCGGTGGGAAAACTCCGCGGGCTTTTTGCGGAGATGCATGTGGAGATGCCCCTGCTCATCCACGCCGTATTCGAAGGCGGTGTCGTTCGAAAAAGCGAAAGTGTCGCGATGGAAATTGAAATCCCGCGCGCGGGCAGAGTTTGGCGCGAATAAAAAACCGAACGCGATGAACAAAGAAATGAAATATCTCACGATGCGTAGGGAAACGAGTGGGGTAAAGCGGCGCCCGCGTCAACGTGGAACCCGCCTCGCGCCTCGAACGCCGCTTGAAAAACGTCGCAAAAATGATTAAACCTAGGGTCATTAACTCTGTGCAAGGGTTGCTGTTGTCCCGATGAAATCCCCAATTGTTTTTGAAACCACCCATGGCCGAGTCCGCATCGTCCATCTGGCGGAGCTGCGCAAATGGGATGGCTGGCAAAAAGCAATGCGCGCCTTCCTGAAGGATCACCGCTATTATGAGGTGGTGGCGGACACGCTGGGCTTCGATTGCCGGGCCGCCGTGCTGGAAGACTCCGCCGGGGAAGTGCGCGCGGTGCAGCCGTTCTTTTTCGCCGAGCAGGATTTGGTCGTTACAGCGCCGCGAGCGGTGCGGGCGCCGGTCGCCTGGGTTCGGAAGATTTTCCCGCGCTTCCTCCAGTTGAAAATGCTCATGGTGGGATGCGCGGCGGGAGAAGGCCGCCTTGGAGCGGAGCCTGAGGAACAGAAGCGGGTCGTGGAGGCGCTACGCGAGCCGCTGCTCCGTGCGGCTCGGGCCGAAGGGGCGATGATTGTGGTGTGGAAAGATTTCCCACGAAAGAGCCGGGGACCGTTGGCTGCGCTCCGGGATGGTTCGCGCATGACCGCGCACGTGCAGATCCCCAGCATGCCCGCGACATCGATGGCGCTGGATTTCAAGAGTTTCGACGATTATCTCGCGCAGCGTTTGAGCCATGCGATGCGCAAAAACCTGCGAAGAAAATTCAAGGCGCTCGCCAAAACGCCGCCGCTCGAGTTCAGCTGCACCACCGATCTCGGAGACGATGCCGAGGAAGCGCTCGCGCTCTACATGCAGGTCTTCAAGCGCTCGCGCCTGCAGTTTGAGCAACTGAATACCCGTTTTTTGCGGCAGCTCTCGGAGCGCATGCCGGAGCGCATCCGCTATTTTCTTTGGAAGCAGGAGGGGCGTCTCGTGGCGTTCAGCATCTGCCTCGTGCATGACGGCGCGATCTACGACGAATATCTCGGAATGGATTATGGCGTGGCGCTGGACCTGCATCTCTACTTCGTGACGTTCCGGGATCTCATGACGTGGGCGTTGTCGCAGGGGCTGAAGACTTATTACTCCACGCCGCTCAACTACGATCCCAAGCTCCACCTCGATTTTGCGCTGGATCCGCTGGACCTGTATTTCGCCCTTCCCTGGCCATGGCTCAATGCGATTGCCCAACCCCTCATGCGCCACATGGGGCCGACGGGAGCGGAGCCGGTCCTCGCTCGCTTCGCCAATGCCAAAGATATGGAGCCTTCCAAGGACGATGGATCAAGTCCGGATGCCGATTTGGACCAGCCGCTTTCCCTCCAGAGGCCTTAGGTCGGGTTAGGGAGGCGGTGAAGATGGAGATTGCGCTCCATGCGTCCGCTGTTTAGTCGGCGTGGCGATTTCCATATCACAGAAGCATGGCCCGATTCCTTAATCCCTACCTGCAACTCGTCTTCACGGTGGCTTTTCTCACCGCGGGAGAGGTGTTCTTGAAATGGGGCGCCTTGGACGGGGCGCCCGAATCAGCGGATTGGTCGGGCTCCACGGCGCTGGCTTCTCCTCACGTTTGGATGGGCATCGGATTCCTCTGCGGCAGCGCGATCACGTGGGTCCTGGTCTTGCGATCGATGCCGCTGTATCTCGCGTTCACGATTTGCAGCGCCGTTCACGTGACGATCCCCGTGTGTTGCTGGCTGTTTCTCGGCGAGAGCATTAACGTCGGGCGATGGGCTGGCATCGCGCTGGTGATCGCCGGCATCTGGATCATCGCGCGGCCCGCGAGCCAGGTCGAGGAGCGTGTATGAGTCCCGGTCTGGTCGCGCTCATGATTTTTTCGCAGCTCCTGCTCGTGGGGAGCCAGATTTTTCTCAAGCACGGGGTCAATCTTTCGAAGCTCCGTCCGGCGCCCTGGGTGCTGGCGGTGATTCACTTTTCGCTCTGGCTGGGTTCGATGACCCTCTGGTTCCGACTCTGGCTCGGCTTCCTTCAGAAAATGCCCCTGAGCAAAGCGCTGCCGTGGGAGGGCATCGGCCCCGTACTGCTCCTCATCGGCGCCGCGGTGTTCCTGCGTGAAAAAATCAGCCGGGCGGCGTGGTTCGGGATGGTCTTGATTTCCGCGGGCGTGTTCCTCGTCTCGCTCAGTTGACGGCCGCGGGCAGATCAGCCTGCGCGAGTGGGACGGATTCCGGCGAACCGTCAGCGGCCGGGTCTGCGGCGCTGACTGGAATTCCGGCGATCTGATCCAGCGCGGCCGCCACGCTCGTGGCCCGTTCATGCAACTCCTGCGCGGAAGCGAGGATTTGCTTGTTGACCTCGAAAGGCACGAAGCAGCCGGAACGGTCGCGATCGATGTGATCCCGCAGTTCCCGCAGGCTTTCCAAAACCGCCGTCCGGAATTTCGCGACGTAATCGGCCATCAGCCGCTCGGAATGAGCCACGGGCAAAGAAGGAAACTTTTGTCGGACGATTTCCTCCATCTGCCGAAGGATCACTTCCCGGCTGGCTTCGGCCAGCCTTTTCTGCTTCTCGGCGGATGGAATCTTCTGGGCCAACTGTTCTCCAAAGAGGCGTTGGCGCACGGCGGCTTCCGAGCGGAAGAAAATGGAGTCGCCCATCGATTTCTTCACGGGAATGGCGTCCGCTTTGATGGACCCGTGATACGGCGTCTCGATCTCGCTGGCATGGAGCGCGGAAAGCGCCGCCTGGGCCGCTTTCTGAAAGCTGAACCCGACGTCGTGGACATCCGCCATCACCGCGGCTGGAGGCTCCGCGCCCCCGAGCGGCGTGGCGACCGCGGAGCGCAAATGCGCCGCTGCTTCCGCGGCGAGATCCAGGCCGGCGACAAACAGCAGCGGATTCCAGTAGTCATCGACCAACGCCCGAAGGCTGTCATCTCCCGCATACCACCGGTCCAGCGCTACTCGCAATTCCTTCCAGAGTCCGATCGCCCTTGCGGGAATCGCATCCTTGCCGCGCCGCGCGGCGTCGGCGCGCGCCAAATCGAAAGTCGTGCTCCAATCGACCTTCAAGAGCCGATCCACGGTCGCGATCCGATCGTCGAAACCGCGCAATTGCTTCTCCAACTCCGTCTGCTCCTTGTGCACGCGGCTGATCTCGTCGCCCTCGAAAATATTGCGCGCCTCGGCACAGAGCGTATGTCCCTGGCGCAGGCTGTCGCGGATGAACTCGGTCGTGTAATCGGTGCTGTTGAGATACTCGGTCAGGTCGCGGTGGAAACCATCGAACGCCTCCTTCTGGGGAATCTCGTCCGGCGAATGCTGGCCATGGTAGCTGAGGAGCGCGGACGCCGCGCTGAGCAGATCCACGGCATGCAGCCGCACCCGTTTCTCCTCGTAGGCTTTGCGAAGGGGCCCGGCCATCGAGAGCGTCTTGAAGGCCTCGATCACACGGTCGGGATGCGAACTCTCGGCGCTCGGCCGCAAGGTTCCGTCCGGGAGCAGGTCGCGCTTGCTCGAGTCCACATTGATCACGATGAAAATGCGGCTGAAAATATCGAGCAACTGGTTGAACTCGGCGAAGACCTGCTCAAAGAACAGGTTGTCCGTTTTAACCACAAAGACCGCGCACGCCGCGCTGTCCCGGAATTCCCGGGTCATCACATCATAGCCAAAATTCATCCGGCTGTAGAGGCCCGGAGTGTCCACGAGCACGGTGCCGGATTCGGCCAGGATGGGCACTGGGAGATTGACATCCACGCGGCGAATCGCCTCGCTGAAATGCGTGCGGGGATCGAAGACGATGCCGCGATCCTCGGCCTCGCGGATCTGCCGCGCGAGCGCGTGATGGCTGTCGGCGATCACCTCTTTCAGCGCGCGGCCATTGGCGAAAATCGATTCGCGGCCATTGTAGCGCGTCGCGGAAAATTGCGGGTTCTCGGCATGCCGGACGAAAACGAGGCAGGGATAGCCCGGCAGCGAAGTCACCTCGCTCACGTAAGCGCCGCTGATCGCGTTCATGAGGGTGGACTTGCCGCTCTTCAGTGGACCGAAGATCAGCAGGTAAGCCTGCTGGCTGCCGAGCTTTTCGACGAGGGAGCGAAGGTGCGCGCGCACTTCATTCAGCTTCGTCAGGGGCAAACGGAAAAGCGCGGGATCGCCGCTTTTCTCAAAATGCTCCGCCGCAGCGTCGAGAGCCGGCGGCAGGGATTCGAGGATTCTAAGGCAGTCGTCGCTAAATCTCGAAATCTCGGTTTTCATGGGAGGCGAGGCACAGTTGAGGACTTTGTTCCCGCCCGGTCAACTCCCGACACGGCGATAGTATCCGCGCGCGCTTTCCGCTATGAACTACGGCGATCTCAAAATCCTCCCATGTCCTGGCTCCAGATCGCATCCATCGCCTTCGCTTTCCTTTCGCCAGTAGCGCTTTGGGCCGTTCACCGGCGGCATCCGCATCCCCGGCTGGAACGGTGCTTCGCCGGATTTTACGTGGCGCTTTTGATCGCGGTATTTTTAGCGGGTCCGCTGCAAAACTATTTCGCGGGCGGCCTGAACTTCGCCGCCCTACTGCCCATGCACCTTTGCGATTGGGCGCTGGTCGTGGTTGTGGTGGCGCTGCTCAGGCGATCACCGGTGTGTTTCGAGCTGGCCTACTTCTGGGGTTTGTGCGGAACGCTGCAGGCGCTCTTCACCCCGGCGATCACTCCCGAAATGGACCAGTGGCGATTGGTCGTTTTCTTCGTGGATCATGCGACCATCGTCGCCAGCGTCCTTTTCCTGATTCTCGTGGGAGGGATGCGGCCGCGGACGCTTTGGAACGTCCTGCTCTGGTCGGAGATTTATTTGCTGACCGCGCTCACGGTGAACGCCTGGATTGACGGCAACTACGGTTTTCTTTCCCACCCGCCTTCGACCGCGTCCATGCTCGATCTGTTTTCCAAAACGCACTGGCTCTACGTGGTCGAAATCAATGGCGTCGCCCTGCTCTTTTTCGCCGTTCTCTACGTCCCGTGGATGGTCGCGGACCGCCTCGCCGCGCGGCGGAAAATTTCGGCGTGAGACCATCGTGAGACCGGGCTTGGCAACGCCATGGCCCCATCTATGGTGATGCCGAGTTTCGATCATTCTTCGTTATCGTCAGGCCAGCGTAAGACGAGACTCGCCGCCCTTTGTTTGACAGCCACATGAGTGAATCCACCCTTTCCAAAAAGAATATCCCCACGAGAGAGCGACTGATCTTTGCGCTCGACGTGCCGTCCATCGAGCAAGGTAAAGCGATGGTGGAATCGCTCGGCGATTCCGTGAAGTTTTACAAAATCGGACTGCAGGTCTTCATGGCGGGCAACTACTACGAGTTCCTCGACTGGCTGACGGCGCAGGGAAAGAAGGTCTTCGTCGATCTGAAGTTCTTCGACGTGCCTGAGACTGTTCGACTCGCGGTGGAACAGCTCAGGTCTCGCGGCGCGACTTTCGCCACCGTTCACGGGAACGATGAGATCGTGAAAGCGGCCGTGAGCGCCAAGGGCGACTTGA
>Ga0206847_10081_pt1 | contig 34566 bp, 23 predicted proteins | sample Alteio_BWOrgCont_17_FD_152880 | JGI IMG/M metagenome (GOLD analysis project Ga0206847, IMG submission 152880) | Enriched cells from forest soil in Barre Woods Harvard Forest LTER site, Petersham, Massachusetts, United States -... | ecosystem: Environmental > Terrestrial > Soil > Temperate forest >... | reverse complement strand
CGCTGAATCCGGCCACTGTGAATTACACGAACGAGCGGTCAGGCGGCATTGGAACTTCAAACTCGTCGGTGGGCAACATGTTCGCTGTAAGTGGACGCCGTCCCCAGGACAATCTTTTTCTGCTTAATGGAATTGAATACACCGGCGCATCGTTGATCAACGTGACACCTGGAGGAACGAGCGGCGAACTCCTGGGCGTGGATGCGGTGCGCGAATTCAACGTTGTTAGTGACACCTATGGCGCAAGCTACGGGAAACGTGACGGCGCGCAGGTGAGCATCGTTACCACTTCCGGAACGAATCAACTTCACGGATCGGCGTTTGAGTTTCTGCGCAATAGTGCGCTTGATGCCAGAAACTACTTCGACATTGGTTCGATTCCCGCGTTCCAGCGCAACCAATTTGGAGGCTCGCTGGGTGGGCCAATTAGTCACAACAAACTATTTCTGTTCGGCAACTACGAGGGTTTTCGACAAGCGTGGGGCTTGAGCGCGGTGACCCTGGTGCCGGACAACGAGGCGCGGCTTGGCTACTTGCCCAATTCTTCGGGAGTGGAGAAATATGTCGGGGTCAACGCCGCGGTTGCGCCGCTGCTTGCGCTTTGGCCGGTTGCCAATGGGCCGGACCTGGGTAGCGGCATTGCTGAAGCATTCAGCCATCCGCCGCAGCATATTCGCGAGGACTTCGGCACCACGCGCCTCGACGACAATATCCGGAGCAATGATTTGCTCTTTGCCGTCTACACCGTAGACGACAGCAGTGCTGACACGCCTTCGCAGAATCCATTGAGCCTGGTTAAGGAGAGTTTGCGCGAACAGGTGCTTAGCGCGCAGGAGCAGCACGTAATTACTCCGTCGCTGTTGAATACGGCACGCGTCGGCTTTTCGCGCGCGAGTTATTTCTTCACCGGCTACTCTCCGGCCGATCTGCCTGGATGGGTTACGGGAGAGCCGATTGGCGCGATTGTCATTAGCGGAAGCACTGCTTCGAATGGCGCTTCGCAAATTACCCAGGCAGGAACGAACGTGGGCAGCAACAATGCCACCGCGAGAAATCTGTTTACCGTTTCTGATCACCTTTACTGGGCGCATGGCCGGCATCAGCTTGAGGCGGGGGGCTGGTTTCAGCGCATTCAGTCCAACGATCTGCTGGCGCAGGACCAGTATGGACAGGCATCATTCAGCACGCTGGAGTCGTTCCTGCAAGGCACGGTGAAGACGTTCACTGTTGTTCCATCGCCAACTGAGCTGGGCTGGCGTTCGATTGAAGGCGCGGGTTTCATCGATGACAAAGTGAAGCTCACTCAAAGGCTCGAAGTGAGGGCCGGCTTCCGCTCTGAATCGACCAACGGCTGGAACGAAGCGCAAGGGCGCGCATCGAATTATGCGCTTGTGAACGGGGTGCTACAGACGCAGCCTTTGATTGGCGGCTCGGCGCTGACAACGAATCGCGCAAAATTTCTTCCTGCGCCGCGCGTGGGCTTTGCATGGAATGTTTGGGGCAATGGAAAAACCGCTGTACGCGGAGGGTTCGGTCTTTATCACGGCCTGCTCGACACACTCGATTATCGGCTCGACCAGACTGCGCCCTTCAATACTGCTGAGTCCATCAAGAACATTGCGGTCTCCAAGCTGAATATCACTCCGGGTACTGCACCACCTGCTGGTTCGCTGGTCTCGCCAAGCAATGTGCAACCGGATATTGCTACGCCCGCGGTTCTAAGTTGGAGCTTGCGCGTGGAGCAGGAGATTGCGCCGCGCACGACGCTCACTGTGGGCTATGTGGGCTCGCATAGTTATCACCAGATTCTCTCCGAGGACATGAATGAGCCCGTCCCGCAGGTCAATGCGGATGGATCGGTCTTCTATCCCACTGGAGCGAAGGATGCGAATCCTGAGCTGGCCAATTCCACCTCGTGGGTCTCGCAGGGCGTGGGGCTTTATAACGCGCTGGAAGTGGATGTTCGGCGCTCTTTCGCAAGCGGGATTCAATTCCGTGGAAACTATACGTACGCGAAGAATCTCGACGACGGCTCAGCATGGAATACGAGCGTCAGCGGCAACACGCCGGCGTTTGTCGAGTTCCCGCTCGATCCCAAGCTGGACTGGGGTCCGGGCGCAACGGATGTGCGTAACTCCGCTTCGATCAACGGAAGTTATGAGCTGCCGTTTGGGGCGAACAAACGCTTCTTGAATAACGTGCCGGCACCCGTGAATTTCATCGCGTCAGGCTGGACTACGAGCGCAATCGTCAACGTGCAATCGGGTTTTCCATTCACACCGCAACTTGGATATAACCCCACGGGCAATGGCGATACGCGCAACCCAGTGCGGCCGAATTGGAATCCGGATTTTCATGGAAGCCTTTATCCGCGGACGCCGAGCCAATACTTTAACCCGCAGGCATTTCTTGCGCCAGCCACTGGAACTTATGGCAATGTATCGCGCGATGTGCTGACTGGGCCGGGGCTATCGGAGGTGGATTTTTCGGCAATCAAGAATTCCAAAATTACGGAACGACTGGGGCTGCAATTCCGCGCGGAATTCTTCAACATCCTCAATCACACGAACTTCCTGACGCCCAATGAAGTTGTTTATACATCGGCGACGTCAGGGATTTCGCCGACGGCGGGGTTGATTACGGCGACATCGTCAACATCGCGGCAGATCCAGTTCGGGGCGAAACTGCAGTTCTAGTGCCAGGACCGTGTAGATGTTTGATTTCCCAGGTCTCAAACGCGAGACTTGGGAAATCACTGTTCGTACATGGCCACACACTAATTTGCACGCAGCGCATCCAGCGGATCGGCGGAAGCGGCGCGTCTTGCTGGCAGCGCGGAAGCCAGTAGCGTCATCAGCATCATGGTCACAGATGCGCCCAGATAAATCAGCGGATCGGTAGCGCTGACGTTGAAAAGGAATGACGCGATGAGCCGCGAAATCGCCAGCGATGCCAAAACACCAAGGGCGCATCCAATCAAAGCCATCTTTGCGCCGGAGACGAGGACCAGGCGCGCGATGCGGCTGCGCTGAGCGCCCAGTGCCATGCGAATCGCGATCTCCTGCGCTCGCAAGGAGACGGAAAAAGCGACTACTGCATAAATTCCTATGACGGTGAGCAGCAGCGCCCCGATGGCGAATGCAGTGATCAGGTCTGTGTTGAAGCGGCGCGGCGCTTCCACGTCGGAGATGACAGCAGTCATGGCTTGCACCGGCTCCAAGGCGAGAACTGAGTCAACTTGCGCAACGGCAAGGCGCAGGGTCTGCACCATCTGTTCGGGCGGAAGTGCGGAACGTAGAACGATGAAGCCGCCGGTGGCGCGGGTGAACATCCCAGGATCAGTAGAGCCGTTCAGGATGGCAGGCTGCTGGGCGGGAATGTACCACTGGTCTGCATTGGGTTGGTCGGGCGCGCCTAGTTTCGTGTCTGCAACGATGCCCACGACCGTAGCCCATGGGCGGCCCTTTTTGGGGTTGCCGGCATGCATGCGCTTTCCGAGTGCGTTCTGTCCCGGCCAGCAATGTTTGGCCATGGTTTCATTCACAATGATGGCCAGTGGAGCGTCGGCGCGGTCGTTCGCGTTGAAGGTGCGGCCATCAACCAGTCGAATGCCCATAGTGTTGAAGTAGTCCCCATCGACGATGGCGAAGCTGGCGAACTGCAGCTTCCACTGGTTGAGCGGCACACCCTCGATGGTATAACCGGATGCGGCCCCACCACCGGATGCGGGGAGATTATCGGTTACGCCAGCGGCGACGATTCCCGGCGCAGCCGTCAGGCGGTCAATGACGGCCTGGTCGAATTCGTGTGCGGAAGTGTAGTTGGGATACTGGTGCAACGGCAACTGAAAACCGGCGACCAACACATGATCCGCGCGGAAGCCCAGGTCCTGAGCACGCATCATCTGGAAGCTGCGCAGAAATGCGCCGGAAACCGTGAGCAGCACCAGCGCAATCGCAATCTCAGCAACCACCAGCGTTGAGCGCAACCACGCGTGACTCGCTGCGCCGGAACCGGTGCGGGTGCCTTCTTTCAAGCTTTCAGTCAAGTTGGTGCGCAGCGCCGCGAAGGCCGGTGCAAGGCTGCAAAGCGCACCTGTCACAAGAGAGATGAGCAGTGCAAAACTAACAACGCCCGCGTCCATTGAAATGGAATCGACGCGCGGCATGGATTCCGGCAGCATGTGCAGGGCAGTGCGAATCGCCGTTGCAGCAAACGCCAGGCCAAGCAGGCCTCCGGTGAGGCTGAGCAACAAGCCTTCCAAAACAGATTCGCGGATAAGGACACCGGACCCGGCACCGAGCGCGAGCCGCACTGCGTATTCGCGCCGCCGGCGAATGGCGCGAACGAGAAGCAGGCCGGCAACATTCATGCAGGCAATCAAGAGAACAACTGCTACGGCTACAAACAGAGTGCGCAACAAAGGACGGACATTGCCGACGGCGCGTTCTTTGAGGAGCGCTGCATCGCCCGTGATGTGGATCGAAGCCATGTTCGCGGGGAAGCCGAGGACTACCAACTTCGCCACGCGGTCGGCATCCTGCGCGGCCTGCGGCGGCGTGACTCCATCTTTGAGACGCGCCACAAGGTTGAATCCCCAATTGCCCGCATTCTGGTCTGAAAGCTCGTCTGGCGTCAGACTCATCGGCACCCAGAGCTGGGTCTGATCCAGTTGCCCAGCTTGCAGAGGAAATGCAAAGCTGCGCGGCATGACGCCAACGATCGAATACGATTTGCGATCGAGGTCGATTGTCTTGCCGAGAATTTCCGGGTCGCGATGGAAGCGGTTCAGCCACAGCGCATAGCTGATTACCGCCAGGGGCTGGTGCGATGCGTCTTCCTGCGCGGTAAAGACGCGCCCCAGGATCGGCTGCACGCCGAGCGTCGAAAACATGCTGGCCGTCATGCGGGCGGCGTCTACTTCTTCGGGACGCGCGCCACCGGAAAGCTCAAATTGCGTCGCGGTATAGCCGCCAACAGAAGCAAACGCGCTCGCTGCATTCGAGTATGTTTCGATCTCTCTCGCCGTTATTCCCAGACCGGTGCTTGTACCGACGTGGTCTCCCACTACCACCAGGCGATCAGGATCGGCGAACGGCAGCGGCCTAAGCAGAATGCCTTCAACCAGCGAGAAGATCGCGGTAGTTGCGCCGATGCCCAGTGCGAGCGTGAGCACAACTGTGAGAGTGAAGACGGGTGCTTTACTCAGTTGGCGAAGCGCAAAGCGGAGATCCTGTGCTAGAGTGCTCACATTCCCCCATTGAAAGTTGAATTTGTGCGTGCCGAGTTACGACCCTGGACTGGATTGAAGCTCGCACTTTAGCCGCATTCTACGCCCAGTTTGACGGACTCCGCTACGGTCAAACTTAATCGCCGATTCGCTGTTCCGCAGGTTTCGGAGCTACACTAGATACGTTATGGCTACCGCATCGCTTTCCACTCACATTCAGCCGCTCACGCCTCAGGGCGGGTTTGCCAACGAGCCTTTTGTTGACTTCAAGGCTCCCGAAAACATCCGCGACATGCAGGCCGCGCTCGACCATGTCGCCAGCCAGCTTGGTCGCGAGTACGACCTGATCATCGGAGGGCATCGCATCCGAACCGAGGGGAAGATTCGCTCACTCAACCCGGCGCGACCTGCGCAGGTAGTGGGTGTACACCAGAAAGCCGGTGCCGAACACGCCGAAGAGGCCATGGCCGCGGCGCTCAGCGCATTTGAGTCCTGGAGAAAAACCTCAACAAAAGAAAGAGTTTCCCTGCTGCTGAACGCCGCGGAGATCATTCGCGGCCGTCACTTCGAGTTTTGCGCCTGGCTTACCTATGAAGTGGGCAAGAACTGGGCTGAGGCCGATGCCGACGTAGGCGAGACGATCGATTTCCTTGAGTTTTACGCACGCGAAGCTCTCCGGCTGGCCGCCGCTACTACGCCTATTCAATACCCTGGCGAGCGCAACCAGCTGCTTTACATCCCGCTCGGCGTTGGTGCGGTAATCCCGCCGTGGAATTTCCCGTTCGCCATCATGGCGGGAATGACCGCTGCCTCCGTCGTGACCGGCAATACTGTCATCCTCAAGCCATCGAGCGACTCGCCTACCATCGCCGCAAAATTTATTGAAGTGCTGGAGGAAGCCGGCATGCCCCCTGGTGTGGTGAACTTCTGCCCAGGGTCGGGAGCCACCTTCGGCAACGCCATTGTCGAACATCCGAAGACGCGCTTTATTGCTTTTACCGGCTCGAAGGAAGTGGGTCTCGATATTCACGAGCGCGCCGCCCGCGCCAAGGCTGGCCAGATATGGATCAAGCGGACAATTCTTGAAATGGGTGGCAAGGATTCGATTCTTGTGTGCGCCGATGCCGATCTCGATGCCGCTGTGGATGGTGTTGTCGCGGCAGCTTTTGGATTCAGCGGGCAGAAATGCTCCGCGTGTTCACGCGCCATTATTGAAGCACCGCTATATGACGTGTTTGTCGAGCGGGTGCGGGAGAAAGTGGCCAAGCTTACGGTCGGCGATCCGACGGCCAATCACAATCTCGGCCCGGTGATCAACAAGGCTGCTCTTGACTCCATGCTCGCTTATATCGAAATCGGCAAGCAGGAAGGGCGGCTTGTTGCTGGCGGAAATGCGACCGAGACGGCGGACGGCGGCTACTTCCTGGAGCCCACCGTTTTTGCGGATATTGCCCCGAACGCGGCGCTGGCGCAGGAAGAAATTTTTGGGCCTGTGCTCGCCATTATCAAAGTGAACAGCTACGAAGAAGGGCTGGCTGTGGCCAACAATACTGAGTATGGCCTTACTGGCGCCATCTATACTGCCGACCGAGAAAGACTCGACGAAGCGACCCGCGAATTTCATGTTGGGAACCTTTATCTGAATCGCAAATGCACAGGCGCAATGGTGGGGGCGCACCCATTTGGTGGATTCAACATGAGCGGCACCGATTCGAAAGCGGGCGGGCCGGACTACCTCTATCTCTTCACGCAGGCTAAGAGCGTGGCGGAGAAACTCTAGCATCCGGAAGCCCTGGGGTGGCCCATGCGGCGGTCATTGTTCCTGGTGTTGATTGCGGGTTTGACGTTGCCCGCCTTCGCGCAATCCCCGAACGTCGTGCCACGGATTTCGGTGGAGCAGTTGGAGCAGACACTGGCCGAAGCCCACGGCGAACCGGATGCGCAGGTGGCACACAGGCTGGCAAATCTGGAATTGACAGAGCGGCTGAGCGAGCCCCGGCGGATGCGTCTGGATGCTGATTTACCCGGCACGGACGCTCGGCAGGCGCTGATGAATCTCACCAACGCATCTGAATTTCTTGATCTTCCCAAAGCTGAAATTCCCAACACCCCTCCGCCTGACAGGGCTACGCAAACCGCGATGCTGGCCAAGGCCAGGGATTACGTGCTGAAGACGATTCTCAAGCTGCCAAATTTCTTCGCGATTCGCGAAACCGCCAATTTTGAAGGCGTACCGGCAATCTCTAGAGTCGAAGCCGTAAATGGGCCAAAGTTTGAGCCACTGCATCAGGTTGGCCGCTCCAGCGTGACGGTACTTTATCGCGACCGGCGTGAATTGGTGGCGAAGGGAAAAAAGCAGGAAGCTTCAACGAAGGAACTGAGAACGATGGGGGAGTTTGGTCCGGTTCTTGTCACCGTTTTCAGCGACGTGGCTAACGGCAAAGTAATCTGGAGTCATTGGGAACAAGGCGCGGCTGGGCCGATGGCGGTGTTTCATTTTTCTGTGCCCGAGCAGGCGTCGCATTATCTGGTTTCCTATAACAGCATTGAGCACGGGGCAGAGCACGATCCTGCTTACCATGGCGAGATCGCGCTCAATCCTGATGATGGATCGATTCTGCGTCTCACGGCGATGGCAGAGCAAAAGGCCGGCGACCCTATTCTGAGCGCCGACTTGCTGGTTGATTATGGACCGGTGGAAATCGGCGGGGTGAGCTATGTTTGCCCCGTGAAGAGCGTTGCACTTTCCGTAGTGCGGATGGTGATTCAAGAACTGGACTTCACTACTGGAGCAGTCAAAGGGACCACGCTTGGGCAGCCGCGGACGTACCTGAATGAAGTTCTTTTCAAGCAGTACCATCTGTTTCGCGCCGAGGCGCGCATCCTGACTGGAAGCGGGCCGGAGCCGAGTACAGTTACTCCGGCAACGCAGCCAAAATAGATGTTTGTGGGGAGAGTCAGCGGCTCAGGAGGCCTTCGCGAATTTCTGGCTTACAAGCCCCGATTTCCGAAGCATCGAGACCGAGAAACTCCTGGAAAACATCGTTTGAAAGCATCTGACCATGCGCGGTGAGACGCACGGTTTTTCCGTCGGAGGCTAGCAGGCCGTCCACGGCCAGACGCTCGACCACCTGAATTGCGCTCGCCACTTTCTCGGGTCCAAACTCGTTCTTCAATGCGGCTAGGTTGACGCCTTCATTCAGTCGCAGCCCCAGGAACCAAGCCTCTTCATGTTGTTGCGCCGGAGAAAGCCATGCGGTCTCGACGGGTTCTCGCCCCCCGAGAAATTCGCCCAGGTCGCTGGTCGTGGTGGAGCGCAGCACGTAGCCTGATTCCGGAATTTCCGCTGCTTGATATGTTCGCAGCATCGACGAGGCATCCAGTCCCAGCCCCAGATATGGCCGCCGCTGCCAGTAGCGAAGATTGTGCCGCGATCTGAATCCCGGACGGCAGAAATTTGAGATTTCATATTGCTGAAGCTCCGCCTGCTGCAGCCTCTCAATCGCCCGCGTGTACATCGTCGCGATGGTATCGTCCATGGGAACCAGTTCGGCGTAATAACGAGCGCCGCCGGCGAGCATCTCGCGGCCCAGGCGCGAATCCTCGTCTACTTCGAGCATGTAGATGCTGGCATGGGGAACGCCCGCGTCAAGCAAGACCGTCAGCGATTCTTCCCATAAGGCTAACGTTTGTCCGGCAAGGCCTGCGATCAAATCTACGTTGAGATTGGCGATGCCGGCACTGCGCAGCCGCCGTAAATCTTCTTCAACTACGGCGCGTGAATGCAGCCGGCCACTGACCTGTGCCTCGCGATCGATGAACGACTGCACGCCCAGGCTCACGCGGTTCACGCCTACGGTTTGAAACGCGCCAAGCGCTTCGTCCGCAATCTGCCCCGGCGCGGATTCGACAGTGATCTCCGCATCCGGATCGACGTGGAAGTTTGTCCGGATCGCGGTAAACAGCCGCTCGAGCAGGGCAGGCGCCAGGAGGCTGGGCGTTCCCCCGCCGAGATAAATCGTATCGACGTTGCGCGGCAGTTCCACTTTCATGCGCGCGGCCCATTCGGTTGCCGTCGAGATGTCTTCGACCACGCGGTCCACATAGCGCGCATGTTCGCTTGCCGGATACACGCCCGAGGCGAAGTTGCAGTAAGTACACTTCGAGCGGCAGAAGGGAAGCGAAATGTAAATGCCGAGCGCGTCGGTGGAGTGAGCAGCCATCATGAGTATTGTTTCACGCGGGCGTTGGTTCGAGCGTTCCCATGTTGCAGACCGGCTTCATGCAAGAATTGAAGCAGGGAGAACCGCGTTTGAAAGCCTGGCCAATCCTTGGTATCGCATTTATTCAATCCATACTCTTGCTGGCCCATTGGTTCATCTATCGGACCTGGATTTCGTTCTGTGGGCAACCGGGCGGGATGGCCGCTATCGCGCTGCAGGCGATGCTTTTGCTGCTGGGTTGCAGTTTTGTCATCGCTGCGTTGCTTGGTTTCTACTTCTCCAACGTTTTGGTAACGGCATTCTATAAAGTGGCCGCGATCTGGCTGGGGTTTCTGAATTATTTCTTTCTGGGCGCGTGCTTTACCTGGCTGAGTTGGTGGACGCTGGAGCTGAGCAGGCTGGACGGAAATCCGGCGCGGCAGCGACCGCTTCCGGGCTGGATTTTTCTGGGGTTGTCGATAGCGGTTGGATTCTATGGACTGCTCAATGCGCGGGTCGTGCGCATTCGCCGGGTTTCGATCCATCTGACAACGCTGCCTGCGTCATGGCGCGGCCGCACTGCACTCGTGATCAGCGACCTGCATTTGGGCCATATCAATGGGATACGATTCAGCCGCCGCATCGCTGCCCTTGCGGCTCGACTGCAGCCGGATGCGATCTTCCTGCCCGGCGATTTCTTCGACGGAACCAAGGTGGCTCCCGAACCTTTGGCTGCGCCTTTCAAGAAGCTATCTCCGCCGCTCGGCATGTATTTCTCGACCGGGAACCATGACGAATTTGGCGATACTCGACAATTTCTAGCGGCCCTTAAGCATGCGGGCATTCGCGTCCTGAACAACGAAAAAGTTGTTGTCGACGGCCTTCAAATCATGGGCGTCCCTTATCACGACACCACATTCCCTATACGCCTGCGTACTACACTTGAGGCGCTTCGCATTGACCGGACGATCGCCAGCATTCTGATCAGTCATGTGCCAAATCGCCTGCCCATAGTGGAAGAAGCTGGAGTAAGCTTGCAGCTTTCCGGCCACACGCATGGCGGGCAGTTATTCCCCTTCACATGGCTCACGCGGCGGGTCTTCGGCAAGTTCACTTATGGGCTGCATCCATTTGGCGCGTTGCAGGTTTACACCTCGTATGGCGCCGGGACCTGGGGACCGCCGATGCGCGTGGGAACCCGGCCGGAGGTGGTTCTGATGACGTTTGAGTAACGGCAATTCCGTGCTAGAATGTAGTAACGTTGCTACATAAGAGGTGCTTTTGTGCCAATCACAACTCTTTCCAGCAGGGAATTCAATCAGAACCGAAGCCGCGCCAAGAAGGCTGTAAGTAAAGGCCCGGTGTTCATCACCGACCGAGGGCGGCCAGTAATGGTGCTGCTGTCGATTGATGAATATCAAGAGATTACGCACAAGCGCCAAAACCTAGCCGACCTTTTGGCCTTGCCTGAAGAGGACCTCTTCGATTTCGAGCCCCCGCGCATGGGAGACATCCTCCATCGCCCTGTTGACCTATCGTGATGTACCTGCTGGACACGAATGTGGTGTCGGAGTTGCGTAGATCTCGAGTTCAACCAGGCAGGCCTGGTGCGGTCAATGCAAACGTTCTTGCCTGGTCGAAGTCCGTTCCATTGTCTCGCCAGTTCCTGTCTGTCGTCACGATTCTCGAATTGGAGTACGGAACCCTCCTGATGCAGGCGCGCGATACCCGACAAGGCGCCATCCTCCGGTCTTGGCTCGATATGCGGTTGTTGCCCGCTTTTGACGGCCGAGTGTTGCCTGTCGACACCGAGGTTGCGCTGAAATGTGCAGGCCTTCATGTACCGAATCTTCGTCCCGAACGTGATGCACTGATTGCTGCCACCGCCCTGGTTCATGGCATGACGTTAGTGACTCGCAATGTCCGTAACATCGAGACTACCGGAGTCACCTACTTGAATCCCTGGGACTATTGATCGCCTCACCACCGCTCCTGCTGATATAAACTTGCTCTTCAATTGAAAAGAGGACGTTGTATGCATTCCGGCAAACGCTTTCTTGCATTCGTTCCAACTGCAATTTTTATCGCGATCTCGGCGGTCTTCGCGCAGGGCCAGCAGGCCGCCTCATCCGGCCCTGACCTCAACTTCCCCACCGTACTGTACGGTGCTGCCTATTACAACGAGTACATGCCCGGCGATGACTCCGACCATGTCGCGCGACTGGCTAAGGACGTTGCCCTGATGAAGGCCGCGGGGCTCAATGTCGTCCGCATGGGTGAGTCCACATGGAGCCTTTGGGAGCCTGAAGACGGCCGTTTCGAATACGCGTGGATGGACCGCGTGGTCGATGCAATGGGCAATGCGGGCATCAAGGTCATCATGGGCACGCCCACTTACGCCCTGCCCGCGTGGATGGCCCACCAGCATCCGGAGATCCTTGCCGATCGCATCCCGGGCGGCATGTTTGGTGGACAGCCGATCAAGAGCGCCTATGGCATTCGCCAGAACATGGACACGGATTCTCCTGCTTACAGGTTTTATGCCGAGCGTTTGATCCGCCACATTGTGGCTCACTACAAAGACAACCCTAACGTCATCGGCTGGCAACTCGACAACGAAACCGGCAGCTACGACGCGGCCAATCCAGACGTATTCGTAGGCTTCCAGCATTATCTGGAAAAGAAGTTTGTGACTCCTGAAGCGCTGAGCAAAGCATGGTTCCTGAACTATTGGGGCGAGAATCTGCACACGTGGGAAGACCTGCCCAAGCGGGACGGGACCATCTCAACTGGATACAAGCTGGAGTGGACGCGCTGGAGCCAGATGCGCGTGACTGACTTTCTCCATTGGCAGGCCAGCCTGGTGCGCGAGTGCGCGGGGCCGCGCCAATTCATAACTACCGACTACGGCGGCATGATGAAGAGGGACGTGAATGAAGAGGCTGTCTCCGATTCGCTCGACATCGTGGCAGACAACATTTATCACGGAACGCAGGACCACTACGATGGTTCCTTCCAGGCTCTGCAAAGCGACTTTTCGCGGTCTCTGAAACACAGCAATTTTCTGGTTACCGAAACCAATGGGCAGACGATTGGCTGGACCTCCGGCGGCCAGTATCCGCCGTACGATGGGCAGATGCGCGAGGACGTTTACACCTATCTCGCGAACGGCGCCAACATGGTGGAGTATTGGCATTGGGCGTCCATTCATGGCAATCAGGAGACTTACTGGAAGGGCGTTCTCTCGCACGATCTGGAGCCCAATCGCGAGTATGCCGAAGTCAGCCGAACGGCGCATGAACTGGAAAAGATTGGTCCACAATTGGTCGGTCTAAAGGTTCATAACGAGGTCGCAATTCTGTGGAGCCGCGACTCGGCGAATGCGATCAGCTTTATGCCTTACGGAGGCGGTGTGCCGGCAAGAAGCTGGACGGGAGAGCCGGACGGCTACGCATCGCTGGTGCAGCAGATGCACAAGGCGCTCTACGACTTGAATGTAGGCGCGGACTTTGTGTTTCCAGAGGCCAAAGATTTTTCGCAGTACAAATTGCTCATCGTGCCAGCACTTTATATCTCCGACGACGCGTTGCTGCAGCGCATTTCAGACTACGTGAAAAATGGCGGTCATGTTGTGATGACGTTCAAGAGCGGCTTCGCCAACGAGAACTCCGCTGTGCGATGGGTGCGCGCACCGGGTCCGCTTCGTGAAGCGGCCGGCATCAGCTACCAGGAGTTTTCGAGCCTTGAACATCCGCTTGCTCTGAAAGACGATCCATTCCACGCGGGAGCTGACAACAAAGTCTCTTTCTGGTCAGAATTTCTGATGCCTGAGCACGCCAAGCCCGTTGCTTATTACGATCATCCATTCTTCGGAAAATGGCCGGCCATTACGGAAAACACCTTCGGTACTGGGACTCTGCTGTATGAAGGCACTTACTTATCGGACAAGCTTCAAACTGCCGTATTGAAGAGCGCGCTGGACAAAGCTGGGCTCACCAATTCCGACCAGCAACTGCCCGCTGCAGTGCATGTGCAGCACGGAACTAATCGTCTCGGCAAGCGTCTTCACTACTACTTCAACTATTCAGGTGCCGAAGTGAAACTCACCTACGCTTACACTTCCGGAACGAATCTACTTGATGGGAAACCTGCGGCTAAATCGTCGGAATTAACTCTGGCGCCATGGGATTTGGCTATCATCGAAGAGCCATAAAGCCGTCGAATGTTCCGCGTTTCCCAATGAAGGAGAAATCATAAGTGAGCCAGGAATCCGCCGCGCCTCAGCAGGCAATCCAAAATCTGATTCGAGCGCGCCTTCACGGCGTTGATTTGCTGCTGAATCCGCGCCTCAATAAGGGCACCGCTTTCACTGAAGAAGAGCGCGACGCATTTGCGCTGCATGGTCTGTTGCCGCCCCATATAGGCACGCTTGAGGACCAGCGTGCGCGGCGCATGCGCGTATTGGCGGGCCTTGATACGGCTTTCGGCAAGTATACGAATATGCGCGATCTGCAGGACAACAACGAGACACTTTTCTACTCCCTGATTGCGGAGCACACTGAAGAGTTGCTTCCTGTTGTTTACACGCCGGCAGTGGGTGAAGGATGCCAGCGTTTCAGCGAAATCTGGCGTAAGCCGCGCGGGCTGTTCATTAGCTATCCTGACAGGTCCCGCATCGAGCAAATGCTCTCAAACTCGCGCTATGATGATGTGCGCTGCATCGTGGTGTCGGATGGCGAACGGATCCTTGGCCTGGGCGATCAGGGCGCTGGCGGCATGGGAATTCCGATTGGGAAGATGGCGCTCTACACCGCTCTTGGCGGCATCCCTCCCGAACATTGCCTCCCGATTCTGCTTGACGTTGGCACCGATAACGAAGCCTTGCTGCACGATCCGATTTACATTGGCTGGCAGAATCATCGCGTGCGCGGGCAGGAGTACGACGACTTCGTTGAAGCGTTCGTGTCGGCCGTCGAGCGCCGCTGGCCGCACATTCTTTTGCAGTGGGAAGACTTCGCCGGCACCAACGCTGCGATTCTGCTGGAACGTTACCGCGATCGGCTGTGCACGTTCAATGACGACATTCAGGGAACGGCCGCAGTGACTACGGCAACTCTGCTTGCAGCGGTCAACGCTACTGGTGTGCCGCTCAAGGAGCAGACGATTGCGCTGTTTGGTTCAGGTGGCGCAGGCATCGGAATCGCGAATTTGTTGCTGTCTTCGATGAAGGAAGAAGGCTTGACCGAAGCCCAGGCTCGCAGCCGCATCTACGCTTTCAATCGTTATGGTTTGCTCATTGAGGGTGGGCGAGGCATCCACGATGGACAGCAGGCGTTGGTGCGAGCCAGAGCCGATGTTGAGGGTTGGAAACTTACCGGCGGCGAAGATATTTCACTGCTTGACGTGGTGCGCAATGCAGGCGTGACCGCGTTGGTGGGCACCTCAGCGCAGGCAGGTGCATTTACTGAGGACATTGTTCGCGCCATGGCAAGCCACACACCGCGGCCAATCATCTTTCCGTTGTCGAACCCTACCTCTTGCGCGGAAGCTACGCCCACGGATCTGCTTCACTGGACCGATGGCCGAGCGATCGTTGGTACCGGCAGCCCTTTCACGCCTGTTGAGGTAAACGGCAAACTCATTCCCATTGCGCAGACTAACAACTCGTATATTTTTCCTGGCCTCGCGCTCGGCATTTTGGTGTCCCGTGCGACGCGCGTTACCGACGCCATGATCATGGCCGCCGCAAAGGCGTTGGCACAGCTTTCGCCAGCGCGTGAAGACAAGAATGGCCGTTTGCTTCCGCCGATTGCGCAATCGCGAAACGTGAGTAAGGCAGTCGCGGAGGCAGTTGGCCGCCAGGCTATCGCCGATGGAGTTGGTGCACTCGCCGACGAGAAAACTCTCAATGATCAACTTCGTGATTATGTATGGGAGCCCGTTTATGTGCCCTACGAGCGGCTGCTTTGAGGCTGCGAATCCACGATAAATCCTAAGCGCCGGATGGTGCGCGCATTGCTTGTAGAGCACCGGTGAGATCGGCGGCCAGCGATTGCTGCACATCGTCCGATAGCTTCGCGTCGCGGCTGGTGAGATAGAAAACGTCGATCGCGGTTTCGCCTTCAGTGTCGATCAGGGCGACCTTGATGTCGCATTGATGGGCGCTGAGCGAGAGGGCGATCTGGCGTAGCAGGCCTGGGACATCTTGCGAGATGACCTGCAACAGCGTTGAGTGCGTCGAAGATTCAGAGTCGAATTGGAGCCGCGTGGCGACTTCGACTTTGAGGTGCGATGGATGGTTGAGGTGGCGGCGAGCCTCAAGCAACTGCGACACAGAAACTTTTTGGGCTACGACGTCATGAAGGTTGGCGAGGAACCGGTCCTTTTCGCTGGGGTTCAATTCGAGAGTATGAAAAACGTCAGTGAAATGGAACGAATCGACAATGACGCCGGCCTCATTGGAGAAGGCGCCGGCTTTGACGATGTTCATGCCCCAGGCCGCTAGCGCTCCAGCGACGTCGGCGAAGAGGCTGGATCGGTCGCGCGTGATCACGGTTAAATCGAAGAGCTGGCGATTGGGCCGCAGATCGAGCTGGACAGGGTCCTTGTCGAGATTCAGCGCCATCTGAAAGTGGTTGCGGATCTGCTCGGGGAGGCGGGTTTGCAGGTAGCGCTGCGGTAATCCTTCGAGGAAATGCTTGAGGGCATCATACTGCGCGGCGGGGACCATGGAACGGATGCGATTCAACAGCGTGGGATCGATGGCGGCGTGATAGCGAACTTCATCGACCGAGCGATCCATGAAGTTGGCTGTCGACATGTAGAACTGCCAAAGGTTCTCGGCCTTCCATGGAGTAAGCGCGTCTGGGTTGACTGCTTTGATGTCGGCGAAGGTCATGAGCGTGAGCATTTTTAGCAACTGCGGACTGCCGATTTTTTCGGAGAAGCCGCGGACGTTTTCCGGATCGAAGATGTCGCGGCGCAACGCGTTCGACATTTCCAGATGCAGCCGAATGAGCTTCAGGATGGACTCGCGCTCCTCGGCATCGAAGTCCAGCCGCGCTAGAAATGCATCTGCTAATTCGACGCTTTGTCCTGCATGTTCGCCGGTTCGTCGAGCCTTGCCGGTGTCGTGCAGCAGCAGCGCAAGCAGAAACAAATCGAGACGATCGATTTCGGGCAGCAACTGCGCCAGGCGCTGTTCGTAGTCATGCGTGGGCGTGCGCAGGCAGTGAACGTTATCGATGGTGAGGAAGGTGTGTTCGTCGACCGTGTAGCGGTGATAGCTGTCTCGAATAACCAGGGCATCAATGCCGTGGAATTCAGGGATGAGCATCTCCAGAACGCCGAGGGCATGCATGGTGCGGAGCGCGTGTGCGGCGTGGGGGCCCATCAGCACTTCGCGCAGCGCATTCCAAAGATAGGGGCCCTCGGGTATGTGAATTGCGAGAGCCGGCAGTGCATCGGTTATGCGGTCTTCCGCAGCCTGCGAAAGGGTGTAGCCATGCGTTGCCATCAGCGAAAAGATGCGCAGGATGGCGCTGGTGTCATTGAATTGCGCGCCGGGAACGATGTCGATGCGTCCCTGGTCGAGCATGAAATCGGTTCCGGCGATGGGGGTGCGGCGGCGGCGGAACTGTTTGTAGAAACTTACCGGGGCGGGGAGGTGTTCCATCAGGAGTGCTGCGCGGCGGTAGATGATGCGGGCGTGGCGATAGTAGGTCCGCATCCAGTAACTCGGATCGGCGGTGCCGCGGGTTTCCAGGCCGATGGAGTTTGCGGCTGCTTCGTCCTGAGATTGCCAGTCGAGCGTGTTGTCATCGCGGCCGTGACGGAAGTGGAGAAAACATCGAGCCGCTGCCAGAAAATCAAAAGCGGCTTCGGCGTCACCGCGGGCGCTTTGGAAGACGCCGCCGCGCTGGCGGGGCCACTCCTTGGTTTCCTTCAAATGGAAGAGCAGGGCGAACCAGACTGCGAGGTGATAGTCGCGCAGGCCGCCAGGGCATTCCTTGAGGTTGGGCTCGAGGTGGAAGATGGTGTTGCCGTACTTGGCGTGGCGGGCGCGGGCTATCTCGCCTAGCTTCTGGGTGATGGTGTTCCACTCGCTGAGGACCAGGCCGGGAAGGACGGTCTGATGGAGTTGCTGGTAGAGGGGAAACTGGCCGGCGAGGAAACGGCGGTCTAGCGTTGCCAGCGTGAATTCCAGGTTGTCGGGATCGAATCGCGCCGCTTCTTTGACAGTGCGGGAACTGGGACTCGCCCTTAGGCCGATGTCCCACATGCCCTGGATGATGGAGCGGACAGCCTCTCTCGATTGCTCTTCGGTCTTTTCGTCGGCAAAGGCGAAGAGGACGTCTATGTCGGAGTAAGGGAACAAATCCTTGCGGCCATACCCGCCAAGTGCGAGCAGGGAAACGTTCAAAGCGGGCTGTCCGGCGAAGGCTCTGCGCCACATTTCAATGAGGATACGGTCAACTACGGCGGAGCGTCGCCGGATGGCGGCGGTGCCGTCTCCGGTGCGCTCGCAGGTCTGGCGGACGAGTGCCATCTCCCGCGTATACTGCTCCCGAAGATCATCAACCGCCAAAGCGACTGGATTCATAGTTAGTTGTGTGAGGCTTGCCGTGGCAAGTAAGGGATTGTTAACAGGATAAGCGATTTTCTTGCTGGTGTGGAGTTTCGCGGTCAGGCAATCGCAGGAACTGAGAGCTTGCGACAATTGGGAGCTGGAAATCGGGCCGTTTTCAGTGAAAAGCTGGTAAAAGTCGCGTTTTTGAGGGGCTTCTGTTTACTACTATGCTAATGGGCTGATTTTACATCTTGCTTGTTATCAATGGTTTGATGGGCTAGTGGCGGTCGAAAAAGTGCGAAAAATGGGAGGGGGGTGGACTTCGGGCTCTTTCCCCATGCCAGACGCGAGTGTTTGGCGAGATGTTCTCGATCAAATTTTGCCGTTAGGTGGGGAGGGATTTTCTCCGCTGGTCCTTTCTATTCATAGTGTGCGCCTTGGGAGCTTAATTATCTGCAAATTGGGGCGATGATTCTGGGGAATTATTTTCGTGGGCTGGGGTTGAGTCCGGCGGAGGCCATTGGCTAACTGAATTAGTCAAGATTCCGCCGCAGAAGGGGCTGGTTACCGGAAGATGACTGACGAGTTGGCGACAAACCCGGGAGTCGGCCGTGCGAATGATGAAGATGCGGTGTCTAATATGAGTATGATCAAGCCAAACCTCTGGATACTGAAGACCTCAGCGTTTTTGTTTTCGTCTTCTCTGGTCTGTTCGCAAGGCACATGGGGTCAGGCCCTAGTGACGTCAGTCACGACTCCCGAATTGTATTTTTGGACTGATCACTCAAAGCAGCTCTTCTCGTTGGGCGAGCCCGTAGCAATCGTCCTCCAACTTTATAGTCGGTCCGAACAACCGATTCTAGTCAGTCGCTTGTGGGGCGATGAGTTTGTGAGTTTCAAACTCATTGGTCCTGACGGCAACGAAGTGCCGTGGCAAGGCGAGGCGCGAACCAGCTCTAAGGGACACTCTGTCTCTGATTTCACCGTATTAGGGCAATACAAGGAAGTTGATGCGAAGAGGACAATTTCGCTGAAAGACGGAGCAGGGTTCGCCTTCGACAAGCCTGGTCAATACTCACTCACCGCCGAATTCTCTATGGGGCCCCCAGAAAATTTCGCTCCTTTTGAAGGCCAAGCGAAGACCCCAACGGGCTCCTTCCATTCGAAAGTGGAGTTTTGCATCGAAGCATGCATTCTCGAACCTTTTCAGGTACGTAACAATGCACCGCGATCGGCTCTTGACGCCGTGCGCGCGTTCTACACCAACATCACCAGATACCAACAGCTCGGGATTCCTCATGGACGCGAAAGGAAAGCGCTCGGGCCACTTCTTAGCAAACGACTGGCCGGTGAACTCGACGGTCTCCATGCTTGCGACGACGATTACTACCGGCGCTACGGCGAGATTCTTCGCGCCAACACATACAAACCCGCGACTCCATGGCTGGAGGACGGTTTGTTCACTGGACCCGATGATGCAGCAACTCCCAGTAAATTCTCAATTCTCGACAGCAAATCCATCGGGGACAGTCGGGTAGATGTTCACCTGCAGTTCCCTGAGCCAGAGGGCTGCTGCAGCCAGCCCACCCCTTACTACTACACGGAGGGCGTTGTAACCGTGATTCTAGAAAACGGGCGGTGGGTCATCGAAGATTACGTAGCGATGTACGGGAACGATGACCTGCAACGTCTATCCGCTGGATATCCGCAGTGCCAAGGTGGTCTGTGGGTGGGAGAAAAACCCTACTGAAAGGCCCTTCACGACACTTGGCGGGCGTACTTGATGTATCACCGGCTGATCGGACAGAACTTAGGAACAACGGTAATCGGACCCCTTGCAGCCAATCCCAGAAGAGAAGGACGAAGACTTGCGAAATATCTGAGGGGTGCGGACATCCCTTTGCGCATTCTTACTCAATCGGAGAAGTTGCCGCTCGTGAAGCACAAGCGCCCGGGTTCATGCGGGACCAACCAAACGCTAATTCTCAACGTTGTACAAAGGAGTCCCCATGACACGCACGCGTTGTCCCGATTCGAAGATCTGTCGGCTTTCCTGCACCGCAACGATCATCCTGATTGGTTTTCTGTCGCTGGGTTTGGGCGGTTGCAGAGACTCCGTAGCGGCTCTGGCTACCTCAGGCTCGGCGGATGCGGCGGGGATCTCGGGTCCACCCGTATTCAGCGCGTTCTGGGGAACCCGCATGCCGCGCGTGTGTGCGCCCGTGACCACGCCCCCCAACGCCGCACAGGCGACCGCGCTCATACAGTGCCACATGGATCATGCGACACGCGAAGATATCTACCTTATGCAAAACATTCACATTGAGATGTCTGGCACGCATCAGGTGGGGCCCATGGACGGCGTTGAAGACAACATCGACAACAGTTCCAAGGCCTATGACCTTCATGGCAGCCACGAGTATTACGACTGCGCGCCTATCAATGAAGCCGTTATGCACAACACCGGCAAGAACTGCTTCGTGACTCACAGCTCCAATACTGGAGGTGAATGCTGGAGAGTGCATGATGGTACCTACCACTGCGAACTGCAGACGTTGGCTGGGCCTGTGGGACGAGCGAATACGGACGCCAATCAACCCGGCCCGACGACCTATTAGACTGCGTGCCCCTCGCTTTGTTCGGCGGAAGAGGCCTGCATTTGCGGGCGGTCCTGGATGCCGCGAGGCTGGTTTTCCAACACGTAATCTGAACGCGAGGTATGGTTACGGCCGGATCGGGGGCATTTGGCCGGTCGCGGCCCTGAGTCCGGTCGCACTCCGCTCACCGGTGTGCCGTACGCCATGAAGTCCGCGGATGCCGCGTGCCTCGCCGGTCATCCGGCATCGGACTTCGTCACCCAGCAACAGCTTGCCAAAACTCAAGACGGAGTCCCAATTGGCTTCACTGCCGAAGTCGATAGGCACGTCGGGCGATCCGCGGGTTCAACAACGTGTGCGAAAGAACGCACAAAATGCTGCGGGGGAGCGGGTGCGCGAACTTCAGCCCTAAGGGAGTTGCGGTGGTTCCGGCATTAGGCGACGGTGAGAACGAGTTTGCCGAAATGGAAGAAGGCGGAAAATCTCGGGCTGCGCGGGCGGGTCATTGCAAAGCTGTCCGGATTTATTTGGCCATGCGCTTCGCGGCTGGTTTGCTTTTACTTTTCTTCGCAGCCATGGCGTCATATACGCTTGGGACCAGGCCTTTGCCTTCTTCAATTGTGAAGAAGCGGTCCACGCTGGGTAATGCGACTGTTTCCTGCTGCCCGTCCGGCCAGTGAATTTCCACTTTATCTACCTGAGTCGCTTGTCCCAGTCCGAAATGAAGGCGCTGGTCGTTTGCCGACATGTAACTTCCGCTGCTCATTACATCGGCGCGCTGACGCATGGTTCCGGTGGTCACATAGACAGTTGCTCCGATTGCGTCTCTGGGGCTCTTGGGGCCGCCGATCAGGGCCAGCCCTACCCAGTGGTTTGTGTCGGCATTTACGTTTCGCAGCAGGACGGGCGTGTGGTCGATGCAGTTGACGACAACATCGATCTTGCCGTCATTGAACAAGTCTCCAAAGGCCGCGCCGCGGGCGGGAATAACGTCGGCCAGACCAGTACCCTCGACCGCCGGCACAACCTCAAACTTTGTGCCGTGATTCACGTTGTGAAAGAGCAGCGGACGCTCGTTGTAAGTGGTGCCCCAGTCATGGTGCCCAACTTCCGTCAACAAATGGCCGTTCAGGGTCATAATGTCCTTCCAGCCATCGTTGTCATAGTCGATGAACTCGGTCGCCCAACCCAGGAAGGGATAGGTGATCTCGGCGATGCCCATCTCGGGAGCGACTTCTGCAAAGTTTCCTTCGCCCTCGTTGCGGAATAGCGGCTTGTAGTCGTCGGAGAAAGAGGTTGTGTAGAGATCGACCCACCCGTTGTTGCGGTAATCGCCCACGGCAAGGCCCATATTGGCCGACTCGCGGGCATCCTGACCGACGGCAAAGCCCGAGTAGTAGCTGACATCTTCGAAGGTGCCGTCTCCCTTGTTGAGGTAGAGATAGTTGGGGGAAGAGTCGTCGGTAACGAGCAGATCTACTTTGCCGTCGTTGTTGACATCGACAAAGGTGGAGGAAAAGCCATAAAACCTGTGTTTGTCGCTTACGCCGGCCTTCTCACTTACATCGGTGAAGGTTCCGTCGCCGTTGTTATGGAAGAGATGATCGGGCTCGCCTTCAAGACCGCGCGGGCCGCACACGGCTTTCGCTCCTCGATACTGGCAAAACGAAAAGCTCAAGCCATCGACGCCGGATTCGGGCTGGTGAGCCAGGTCATAGTGAACATATCCGGGAACAAAGATATCGAGTCGTCCATCGCCGTCGTAATCCCCGAAGCTGGGCCCATTCGACCAATTGCCGAGTGTGATGCCCGCTTTTTCCCCCACATCGGTGAAGGTGCCGTCATGATTGTTGTGATAGAGCCGGTTCTTGCCGAAGTTCGATACAAAGATGTCGGGCCAGCCGTCGTTGTCGTAGTCGCCAACTGCGACCCCTGTTCCCCAGCGGCCATTGGTGACGCCTGCCTGTTCCGCGACGTTGGTAAATGTTCCATCGTGGTTATTGTGAAAGAGAGCGGCATGGGGCGGCTCGGCCTTTCCATCCATGGCCTCATAGGTTGAGCCGTTGACAAGATAAATGTCGAGCCAGCCATCGTTGTCGTAATCGAGGAGGGCTACTCCCGATCCATTGACTTCAATGATGTAGTTCTTTTCTAGCGTGCCCATGGTGTGATGCCAGGTTGTCAATCCAGCCTTGGTCGAAATGTCCTGAAAGACGATCGGACCTTCTTTGACAAATCCGCCGGCTGTGATGGGACGCTTCTCGGAGTCGAGAACCGGGGCAAACTCACCCAGGGTTGCCGCACCGCCCGGCCTCTGGGGCTTGGGGATAACCTGCTGGGGCGGCGATTGCGAAGGAGGCTGTTGCTGCGCAATCACCGGTTGGCAAGGGAGGAGAAACGCGGCATAGGCAGACACCAGCAACCAGGACCTGAGTGCTGAAGACGTCCGCAAATTGATCATGAGGCGACCCCGCCTTGGGAGGAAATGACACGGTGAACAAGACTTTACGTTTCGCGGCGTAGCAATCATACATTGTCCTTGCCAGGGTCTGCTTTCTCAACGGTCGATACGATGGGGCTGGACCGTCTTCGGGACTGGACCGGATCTCTTTTAGACGGGGCAGACTGGAATTTACGGTGTGGGGAAGGCCGTGAGGGCCTGGAGGCCCTGAGGACGGCCGACCTGGAGGTCGGCGCTACGATATGCTGCGGCCTGTGAGGCTTGCTGTGATGCGAGCGGAAAATCCTTCTTGATCGCGTGCTTAGTCCAAACCTATTTTTTAGCGAATTTTTGAATTTGACCCTGTATGCTCTTCATTGCGAGCATCTGAGTGAGCCAGGGAGCTCAGGACGAAGGGTGATGGGAGCCCTTTGAAGCCGCCGCCAAGGGGACAAATGAGACTGACGAAGAGAATCCGGATCTTCGCCTGCCTGGGCATCGGAATGCTTTCCGCATGTGCTGCCCATGGGCAAGCTTTCGGCGCCTCCAAAGACAAAGTGATTCTGGTACGCAAGCTTCCTGCCGCAGTGCATTTGACCGGCACTACGATCAAGGTGAAGGTCACGGGACATGACGACCAGAGCGACCTGGTGCATGACCTGCAGGCGCTGCTGGAGACTGAATTGCTGAAGGACGATTCCTCACTCAGGGCGGACGAAAACTCAGCATCGACGGTTGTCACGTGCCAGGTTACGGCCTATTCGCATCCACGACCCACGGTAACGACGCGGCCGGCATTGACTGTCGGCAAGAATTCGGGGAAGGACCAGGCATTTACGCGCGTTACCGGAGATTTGTCGGTTTCATTTCAGGCCAAGAGCTCTTCGGGGCAAACGCTGATTTCAGACAATGTGCAGGCGAAGTACGACAAGGAGTTCGACAGCGCGGGCAACAGCGCTTCGGGCGGCATCAAGGGGACGGTGACGAGCACATGGAACCGGGTTACGGGTGGGGCCAGCAGCGAGGATCTCAACCCTCCGACTGACTCTGAGCTTCGCGGGCACTTGATGCTGGATGCGGTGCGGCAGATTGCCGAGCATATCGTGAACACGAAGGAGAGTATCGAGGTCTATCTGGCCAAACAGAAGGGCGCGATGGACGAGGGCGACAAGCTGGCGGAAACGGGGCTGTGGCAGCGGGCGCTGGAGTCGTTTGAGACCGCAACGCCGCTGCCCAAGCCGCAGGACGATGCTTACCGGCTATACAACATTGGCGTGGCATACGAGGCTTTGGCTTATGCGGCTGAAGACGAAAAGGCTGCGATGAAGTTTCTGGATGAGGCGGCAATCAACTACGGCAAAGCTATCGACCAGAAACCGGGCGAGAAGTATTTTCTCGAACCGCAAAAGCGGATTGAGACGGCAATTGCGCACTACAAAATGCTTGATGAGCAGAAGAGTCAGAAACTAGCGCCTGCAGTGGCTGGGAAGAGCAAGACTGGCGGAGCGAGCGGCGGATCGGGCGCGGGGTCGAAGGCGCTGACTAACGCGCAGATTATTGCGATGGTGAAGGCCGGTATGGAAGACGATACGGTGGTGACTACCATTCGATCGGCGAGGGCGGTGAACTTCGACTTGAGCGCTGACGGCCAGCAGGAACTATCCGGTGGCGGAGTGAGCGCGAAAGTGCTGGCGGCTATGAAGGCGCGGGCAGCCAGGAAGGCCGCGGCACCCAAATGAAGAGCTTTGGCGCGGGTGTGCTGTGGGCGCTGGGTGCCTTATGCCTTTGTTCGACTGCGCAGGCACAGGGGGCGCGTTGCGGCGCGGGCAAAGACCTGGTGGTGCAGGCGCTGGAGCGAATTACTCCGGAGAGCGATCGAGGCGCGTTTGAAGATGCGTTGCAATTGCTGAAGCATGCAGTTTCAGAATGCAGCGAGCTGGGCGACGCATGGTATTACCGCAGCCTGGTAGAGCAGCATCTGGGGCACGACGCGCTTGCCAAATACGCCATGGATAAGGCTCGCTTCAATGGGTCGGAAGCGATGCAGCAGGGGCTGAATCCGCTGGTTCTGGCGACGCCGGCGGGGCGCGGTTTTGGGGTGGTTCCAGGCTCGGTCAAGGCTGGCCAGCAGCCGGAAGCGCAGCCTGCCGCACCGGTGAAGCCACCGGGACCGATCGAGCAGAAATGGGCGCTGGTGGTGGGCATCAGCCGATTCAGCGATCGCAGCATTCCGGCCCTGAATTACACCACTGCTGACGCTACCTCTTTCGCGGCGGAATTGACCGATCCGGCGATTGGCAAGTTTCCGGCTTCGCAGGTTCATGTTTTGACCGATGAACAGGCCACGACGAAGAACATCAAAGAAGGCTTGAACTGGATCGCTCGCCACGCGCAGCCGAATGATCTGGTGCTGATTTATGTGGCGACGCATGGGACTCCGCGCACTGCGGACTCGGCGGGTGGGGCGAACTATCTGATTACTTACGACACGGAAACTGCTAGCGGCGGCAATGTGGATGAGGATGCGATTTATGCGACGGCGTATCCCATGGTTGAACTGGCGAACGCAGTGGCAACGCGCATGAAAGCGCTGCGGACGGCGGTGATTTTGGATACTTGCTACAGCGGCGGATCGCTGAAGAACGAGTCTGCGCAGATGATGGCGGGCGTGGCCAATACAGCGCCTTCAGGCCAGATGCTGCAAAGGATGAGCGAGGGCACGGGGCGGATTGTGATGGCGGCTAGCCGAGTGGACGAGCAGTCGCTGGAGAGCGCTGAGTTGAAGCATGGATACTTCACGTATTTTCTGCTTCAGGCGATTAAAGACGGCAAGGGGACTGCTCCGCTGAGCCAGATTTTTGGCGTGGCTGCGCAGCAGGTTTCGCAGCGGGCTTCGGCGCAGGGGTTGCGGCAGCATCCGGTTATGAGCCGCAGTTCGGAGGATGCGGATTTTGCTCTGGGGGTGGCGGGCCGGCCTGGGCAGTGACGCGGCGGCTTCGGATTTGATTGGTTGAGTTCGATAGCACTGGGTGCTACACTAGTTGCGGGCGGATAGACGGGCGAAATTGCAATGAAGAAGAAGCTCAAATATAGAAGCGGGATCTCTGAAGCGATTCATTCCTCTGCATCGGGGATGTTTCGCGCCGGTACCATCGATAAGGCAACGATGCGGGAGTTCGACGAGTCCTGCCTGTCGGTGCCACCACAGCTTGAGCCGGAAGAGATCAAGCGGATCCGGGAAAAACAGAGGGTGAGCCAGCCGGTGTTTGCGCGCTACCTCAACACGAGTGAATCGACGGTGGAGAAGTGGGAGTCGGGCGCGAAGAGGCCTAGTGGCATGGCGCTGAAGCTGCTGGATATTGTGGAGAAACATGGGCTAAAGGTGCTGGCGTGAGATAGGGAGTTATCCGTCGAGAGACTGTGATATTTGAATGGGCTCAAGAGCATCCGCAGATCTTTCCCGGCTTGGGTTCGTCGATTCCCCCCCTTGCGCCAGAGAAAAGGCGCAAGAACGGGGCACGGTGCATTTTTGGCTGGGTTTGAGATTGATTTAGAGCGCGGTCTCCCCGCGTTCGTCGTTGCGGATGCGGATGGCTTCTTCGATGCGGCTGACGAATACTTTGCCGTCGCCAATTCTTCCCGTGCGCGCGGCACCCACAATGGACTGGATCGCCTTTTCCTTCATATCGTCCGGGACGACCAGCTCAATCTTGATCTTGGGGAGAAGGTCGACGGTGTATTCGCGTCCGCGATAAAACTCGGTGTGACCCTTTTGGCGGCCGTGACCACGGGCTTCGAGAATGGTCATGCCTTCAATACCCGCTTCCAGCAACGCATCCTTGACGGAATCCAGCTTGGACGGCTGGAGTATGGCTTCGATCTTGAGCATGTTCAAAATGCCTCGCTTGACAGCGTAACAGGCGGGGCGGATGGTTGTGATTGTCTCGGCGCGAAAGTTTTCCGTAGAACCGATTGAATCAACCCTTAAGGGCGAGCGTGGAGCGGCAATAAGAAGATGAGATTGAGAGGAATGGTTAGGCGGCTTGGGAGATTGGTGACGCTGGTTCTGATGGCGATTGTGCTGGTCAGAACGGTCGGCGCTGCGCCCCAACAGACGGTCTGCCAAAAAGCCGTGATAACAGGCGAGGTTAGTGCAGGTCACGAATGGAAAGCGGCGATTGGCGAGGGTTGGGTCTTCCGCGTGCTGCCGATCGATGCCGCAAAGACGCCTGCTGGGCAGCCGAGCTACAGCGGTTGGGATCTGGTTGTGGACAGGGAACAGCCGGCTGGGTTCCCGGATGCATTGCTGTTGGCTACGCCGCCTTACGACTCGATTAATGAACGTGAAGTTGGCACCACATTTGGGGTGCGGGCTCAGGATGCGATCGGCTGGAACCCTCGCAGCTTTCACTTTCTTACCGATCCGGTGGCGTTCCGGAAAAGCCAGGAAGCGTACCAAAATATGAGCCACAAGGCGCAATCTGTTCGGGCGGCGAATGGGTCGATCTCGGCGGGAGAGGCAGTTACCGCGGTAACCAAAATTGATCCTGGATTAATGAAATTCGTTGGTCAGGCCTCCTCGGGGCAATTTCGGATTCTTGATTCGCGTCTGACACCTGGGATTGCGGATGCTGCGCCATACGCGGAGAATTGGGCGCTTCAATCTGCGAGGACACAGCATACGGTGGAACCTGCGGCTGGAGGAAAGTCCAGTGCGCTGGGGAGTCTCGAATGGATACGATTTTCCGTCACACTTTGGTTGCCGGCAGCATGGAAGACGCCGGTCGAGCTTCATGCGGTGCGAGGGCCGTGTTCGGAGTGAGGGATTAGTAATTAGTGGTTAGGGATTAGTTATTAGGGACTAGGAAACATTCTGACGTGCTCACATCGCTCCGCTTCCTGACAATGCATGATTCGTCCAGAATCTAACCCCTAAACCTAACTCCTAACCCTGAATCACTAACCCCTAATCACTAATCTCTTGTCGTTTTCGGGTTATAGTAGTGGTATGGCGGGTACACCAGAGCGGGATCATTACCTTTTCGGGGCACTTGAGAGCAGCGCGAAGAACCGCGTAAAGCTTAACGAAGTGACCTACGGCTTTGAGGAGCCGGAGGGTGTGTTTCTAACCTCGATGGATTTCGCTGTGAACTGGATACGGAAGAATTCCGTTTGGCCAATGACTTTCGGTCTGGCGTGTTGTGCCATTGAGATGATGTCGATGGGTGCTTCGCGGTTCGATCTTGCGCGGTTTGGCGCTGAGGTCTTCCGGCCGTCGCCGCGCCAGTCGGATCTGATGGTCATCGCAGGTCGTGTTTCCCAAAAAATGGCCCCTGTGATCCGTCGGCTTTACGACCAGATGCCTGAGCCAAAGTGGGTGATTTCGATGGGTGCCTGCGCTACTTCAGGCGGGGTGTTCAATAACTATGCGCTGGTTCAGGGAGTGAACCAGGTGATCCCGGTGGATGTGTATGTACCAGGATGTCCACCGCGGCCTGAGCAACTGTTGTACGCGATTACGCTTCTACAAGAGAAGATTCAGCGTGAACCAAGAAGTCTGCTGAAGACCCTGAATGTAGGGTGAGAACGGGCGAACCGTCACGGCTTTTCATGGTGTAGTTACCAAAGTAACAATTCGCAGAATCATACGTATTGCACAAATGAATACTGCATCTTGTTGAAAAAGATGTTCTAGGGACGATTGACCTATGGTACGTTTAGTAGTGCTGTAGGGGACACCCGTCGATCCGTTTTTTTCGGATTCGAGTTAGTCCGAGCCAAGTTGTGAGCTCGAAACAGCTCTCATTCAATGACCGATCAGATCTGTTGCGGAGGAAAAACGCATGTACTCTCGTGTTTCGAAAACTGTGAGCTGGGCTCTTGCCCTGGCTTTTGTGGCCTTTCTGCCCCTGGCCTTAACGGCCCAGGACTCAGCCAAACCGTCCACAACTGCCGGCGGGGATCCGTCAATTTCGAAGTGGGACATCTTTGCTGGCTATAGCTATCTCGCGCCACATGGTGTGACCTCGAACGGGACGACTTCTGAGAGCATCGATTACGGTGCGATTCTGAGCGTATCCAAATTTTTCAATAAGTATGTCGGTGTTCAGCTTGAAGCCGACGAGCACATCCCCAATCAGAACCGGTCCTTTCCCCAATGCCCCAGCTGCGGGTCGACCTGGGCGAATGACGACTTCTCTGGTGGTGGCGGCGGCTTGATCTTCCGCTTTCCGACCGCGGACGTGACGCCATTCGTACACGCCCTGGTTGGTGTGGAGTACGCGGGCATCATGCCGGGCTCCATTAACGACACCTTTGGTGCGGTGGTTACGGCCGGCGGCGGCATGGACTACAACACGCCGTTCCTCAACCACCATCTGGCGATCCGCGTTTTCCAGGCGGATTACCAGTACACCCATGAAAACTGGGACGCAACACCGGCCGTTCGTGGCAATTTCAACATGGCCCGCCTGAGTGCCGGCTTTGTTTACCACATCGGAACGTTTGCGCCTCCACCGCCGGTAACCCTGGCGTGCTCGGCCAGCCCGACTTCTGTATTCCCGGGCGACCCCGTCACGATCACAGCGACTGCCGGAGCACTTGATCCGAAGGACAACGTGGTCTATTCGTGGTCTGGAGCAGGCGCGTCTGGTGGCGGCACTACCGTTACCATCGCCACTGCTTCACTGTCTGCGGGCAGCTACACGGTCAAGGGAACAGTGAAGGAAGGCAAGCCCGGCAAGGAAGGTCTCAAGCCAGGCGAAACGGCAGACTGCTCGGCCAGCTTCACGGTGCGGGCATACGAGCCGCCCACGATCAGCTGCTCGGCCAACCCCAGCACCATCAAGCCGGGCGATATGAGCACCGTCACATCCGTTGGCATGAGCCCGCAGAACCGTCCGCTGACCTATAGCTACACGGCGACAGCTGGTTCGATCAGCGGCAGCGGCACAACGGCATCGTTCTCTTCCGCAGGCGCGCCGACTGGTGCTGTGGGGATAACCTGCAATGTGGCCGATGACAAGGGACAGACAGCGACCGCGAACACCAGCGTGACAATCAATGCCGCGTATGTTGCTCCCGCGCTGCACACCCAGGCGCTCTGCTCCATCACCTTCACCAAGGACCTGAAGCGTCCGACACGCGTTGACAACGAAGCCAAGGCTTGCCTCGACGAAGTTGCTCTCGACCTGCAACGGCAGTCCGATGCAAAGGCTGTTGTGGTTGGCGAATCGACGGCTGCTGAGAAGACTCCGATGAAGGGCAAGAAGCACGCGAAGGCAGTAGACTTCGCAGCCCAGCGCGCGGTCAACACCAAGGAGTACCTGGTAACCGAGAAGGGCATCGATGCTTCCCGCATCAGTGTTGCAACCGGCTCTACCGATGGCCAGACCGTGGAAGACTACCTGGTGCCTGCTGGTTCAAGCTTCACAGCGGACATCAGCGGAACCACACCGGTGGATGAGACGATGGTCAAGCCTGAAGTGCGCAAGCCTCTTGCGGTTTCGGGAGCAAAGGCTCCCAAGGCTGCAGCCACGATGGCTCCCATGCACCACAAGAAGAAGAAGGCCGCAGCGGCGCCCGCTGCCAAGTAACATCGGGCCAGTTCGGCCTGAATGCTGTGAACCAGTTCCTCAGGCCTTTCCGCTTATCGCGGAAAGGCCATGAGGACAAAGGGCTAAACGATTCCTCCTGCAACGATTCGAGGCTGACCGGGAAGCCGGTCAGCCTCATCAATTTTTGAAGGCCAAATTATTCATATTTGAATCGGCACCCTGGGAGCTTGTTTTTTGAATGAGCCGTATGCGGATTTGTCTTAGATTCCTGAGTCGGCGCAGAGTTATTGCGCGGGCCATTAGTTTTTTGTTCATCGCATTTGCAATTGAAAGCCTGCCTGCGCAAATGTTTTGGAACGCTGTGGGACCGCCTGGCGGAGATGCTCGCGCATTTGCTGCCGTTTCGGGCCATCCGAATCACCTTTACCTCGGCACCGTTGACAGCTGGATATACGAATCGCTGGATCGTGGCGCGAGTTGGCGCAGACTTGCGAAATTGGGTACAACCGACGACCTGGTCATCGACAACATTGTTGTGGACGCGGGCAATACATCCACCATTTTTGCCGCGACCTGGAAGCTGGGCCAGCCGGGCGGGGGATTGTGGGTGAGCCGTGACGCTGGGAAGAGCTGGAATATTGTGGCTGGCTTGAGTGGACAATCCATTCGCGCATTTACGCAGGCCCCGTCGAATCCCAAGATGCTTTTTGCTGGGACACTCGAAGGAGTTTTTCGCTCCATCGATGATGGCGTCTCCTGGATGCTGATCAGTCCGCCTGCGAGCAAAGAGATTCACGAGGTGGAATCGCTGGCGGTTGATCCTCTTGATCCGAATATCGTTTATGCCGGCACGTGGCATTTGCCATGGAAGACCGCGGACGGTGGCAAGAATTGGAAGAGCATCAAGCAGGGTGTAATTGAAGATTCAGACGTTTTTTCAATCGTTCTGGATTCCACACGGCCCCGAACTGTTTTTTTGAGCGCGTGCAGCGGCATATACAAGAGCGACAACGCAGGCGATTTGTTCCATAAGGTCGAGGGCATTCCAGCGGACGCGCGCCGGACTCGTGTCCTGATGCAGGACCCGAAAAATCATGAAGTGGTCTACGCGGGAACTACGGAAGGGCTCTATAAAACCACGGACGGTGGGAAGACTTTCACGAGCCTGACTGCCTCCGACCTGATTGTGAATGACGTATTTGTGGACCCCACGGATTCGAACCGCGTGCTGCTCGCTACCGATCGCGGCGGCGTGTTGGCAAGCAACGATGCGGGAGCTAGTTTCGCGGCTTCCAATCAGGGATTTTCCGAACGCAAAGTCGATGCGCTGCTGGTTGACCGTGCCGATCCGGCGCGCATGTATGCCGGCGTTGTGAACGACAAGAACTATGGCGGCGCATTCTTCACTATTAACGGCGGCGCAGCCTGGGAACAAGCGGGCCAGGGCCTTGAGGGGCGCGATGTTTTTGTCCTTGCTCAGGCAAAAGATGGATCGATTGTTGCCGGCACAGGGCACGGAATCTTTGCGCTGGACCAGAACCTGGCGGCTGGAGTTTCACCGCATTGGGAGCCGAGAAACACCATCGCGAACACGGGCGTGAAGGCTGCCACGGAGACCGTGTCTGGAAAACGCATAAATGTAGAGAAGAAGGTGAAGGCAGCGCCGATCGAGCTCGATAGCCGCGTTAATGCGCTCGATCTTACCGGAGATGTCTGGCTGGCCTCAACGACAATAGGCCTCTTCACGAGCAAGGATCAGGGCGCTACCTGGCAGGGCGGATTGGTGATGGATTCCGCCGGCTATCAGTCGGTTGCCACGCTTGGCTCGAACATGGCAGCGGCGCGAACGGACGGCGTGGTGCTCTCAACAGACTCGGGCTCGACCTGGACGCCGATGCAGATTCCGACCATGCTGACCAGTATCCACCGTGTCGCATTTTCTCCCGATGGGACGATCTGGCTGGGGGCACGCGAAGGCGTTTATTTTTCCCGGGACAAAGGCCAATCGTGGCTCTGGATCGAGCGCTTGCCGTTCCGCAATATTGACGACCTGACATTCGATACGCGACTTCAACGAGTCCTGGTAAGCTCGAAAACGGGCGACCAGATCTACGCGATCGATCCCAAGACGATGACCTGGAATTGGTGGAGAACCGGTTACCGGATCAGCCTGGTGCGCTCGGCTGGTGACCGCATGGTGGCGGCTTCACTTTATGACGGCGTTCTGGTCGAGCCGGCGGCCGGCAAAATCGAAACTGGCCAAAAGTGAATCGCGGGTCGTGAATTCTGTATCATCAGAGTATGCAGACCGAGATTGCGGAATCCCGCCAACCTGTCGCCTTTCGGACGCACGACCCACGGCTCGAGCCAATTGCCGCCAAAGTGCTGGCCGGACAGCGCCTCGACTTCAGCGAAGGCGTCACGCTCTACGGCTCGTCGGACGTGCTGGCCGTCGGCTGGCTGGCCAATTATGTGCGCGAACGGATGCACGGGGACATCACCTACTTCAACGTCAATCGCCATATCAATCCAACCAATGTGTGCGTTGCCGCCTGCAAGCTGTGCGCGTTTGGCCGCAAGAAGGGCGACCCTGCCGGTTACACAATGGCGCTTGATGAAGCGTTTGAAACGGCTGCGTCAGGCTACTCGGAAGCCGTGACGGAGTTCCACATTGTGGGCGGGCTGCATCCCGACTTGCCGTTCGAATATTTTCTCGACCTGGTGTCGGGCCTCAAGTTGCGGTTCCCGAAAGTGCATATCAAGGCCTTTACCATGGTGGAGGTGGCGTACCTGGCGCGGCGGGCGAAACTAACGATCGAGCAGACGCTGATGAAGCTGCGCGAGGCTGGTGTCGACTCGATGCCTGGTGGTGGCGCGGAGATTTTTTCCGCCCGTGTTCGATCCATTATTTGCGACCACAAGATCGATGGCGAAGAGTGGCTGGAAACGGCGCGCATGGCACACAAGATGGGCTTCAAGTCCAATGCGACAATGTTGTACGGGCATATCGAAAACGATGAAGACCGCGTGGATCACTTGCTGAAACTGCGCGCCGTGCAAGATGAGACCGGAGGCTTCCAGACCTTCATCCCGCTTGCATTTCATCCTGAGAATACGCCACTCGATCACCTTCCAGTGACCACTGGATTGACCGACATTCGCCAGATTGCGGTGAGCCGGTTGATGCTGGACAATTTTCCGCACATCAAGGCTTACTGGCAAATGCTGACGCCGAAGATCGCGCAGATTGCGCTGCGGTTCGGCGCCGACGATTTGGACGGAACTGTCATCGAAGAGAAGATCTACCACGATGCTGGGGCCACGACTCCGCAGGGCATGACGCGCAAGGAATTGTGCCATTTGATTACTGCCGCTGGCCGTGTGCCTGTGGAGCGCGACACCCTCTACCACGCGGTTACGCGCACTGAGGACAGCTTCATGGTCGCTGTGTAAACCAGTCCGCGGAAAGGACGCGCGCTATGGATTTTGGCCCGGCCGCTGTCATGGGACTCTGCATTGGATTTCTGTGGGGGATTGGCTGCTCGCTGGCGATCCTTTATTCGATTTATCTTGGCGGCTATCGCAAGGCAATTGAGGATTCACTTCTGCCGGAAAAATCGAAGCGCTGGCGAGAGACGCTCAAGAAAATCGAGGAACGGCGAGCGCAGGCTGCTTCGGCGTCGGCGCCAAAATGAAAAACCTACCTTTCTTGGACGTGACTATCTATTGCCGTACAACCGATCCGCCCTTCATCACGAAGCTCACATGCTCGACTGTCGTAATGTCTTGCAGCGGATTTCCTGGGACTGCGATTACATCCGCGAGATAGCCGGCTTTCAGTTGGCCGATCTGACCTTCCCAGCCAAGCAGCTTTGCGCCTTCAATCATGTCGGCTTGTAAGACGGCTAGCGGCTTCATTCCGTAGCGCACCATCAGCTCCAGTTTGACGGCTTGTGTGCCATGAGGAAAAGG
>Ga0206847_10080_pt1 | contig 34574 bp, 29 predicted proteins | sample Alteio_BWOrgCont_17_FD_152880 | JGI IMG/M metagenome (GOLD analysis project Ga0206847, IMG submission 152880) | Enriched cells from forest soil in Barre Woods Harvard Forest LTER site, Petersham, Massachusetts, United States -... | ecosystem: Environmental > Terrestrial > Soil > Temperate forest >... | reverse complement strand
GGGGAAGGTGTAGTATGCGGCATCGACGCAGACGGTTTTGAAGACCTCCGCGTATTCGGCGAGGCAATCGCGCTCGAAGCGCGAAACGGCCAGTTTGCCCCGGTATTGATATCGTTCCGGGGTGTATAGCTGGCCGAGCCACCCCTCATACTTCCAACTCGATGTCCCGATGAAGATGTTGTGCTCCGCCAATTCGGCGAGGGCGGCCCGGACGGCGGCCCGATCGAATTGGAGCGGAAGCACTTCGACCTGATTCCGGATACCAAGCCGCCATTCGCGGCCCTCCCATTCGACGATCGGGGCGACCTGGTCCCACCGGACGTAACGGACGATGGCTCCTTCCGGCAGACCGTCTGGCAAGCGATACACGTTATTGATCGAATGCACTTGGGCGAGGTCGCCGGGGCGGGGATCGGGCATTACGACCATTCCGCTCATAGCTTCCCGATCTCGTTCCAGAATCGTTCCAGATCGGGGTCCTCTAGTGCCTTCGATTTGATGTCGTCCGCGTCCCCGACTTTGAAGGCTTGGTCCAGCCAGTTCCATGTCGCCTTGCTGTCGCCCAGGCGGCAGGCGTAGCAGGCGAGGTTGTATCGGATCAGCCAATTCCGGGGAAATCGATCCAAGGACGGGAGCAGCAGCTCCGCCGCCTCCGTTGTGCGGTTCAATTTGTGCAGCGCAAAGGAACGGCGAAGCCATCCAAATGCGAATTCGGGGTCGATCTTGACCAGAGCTTCCCCGATGTCAACAGGCGTCCCAGCGTTCGGCGTGTGCATATATGTCCCAGCGCAATGCGAGGACATCAGGATGAGTGCGCAATTCAGGCTCGATCTCATCCAACTCCTTGTCGGCTTCAAGCGGGAGGCCGAGGTCGAACCAGCCTTGCGCCGCCTGCACATGCGCACGGAATGGGTCGCTCCAGTCGTTGGGCCTACTATTCACGCCCCGGATTCTCGCGAATCAGCCGCCGCAGTTCAACGATTTCCGCCCGGTCGTGCCCCATTTTTGGTTGCCTTCGGTTTGCGCCGTTAATACGTTCGCCCGAATGAAGAAGCTGCTGATTTCCCTGCTGTTCACCGCCGCACTGGTCGCCCGAGCGGAAGACCCCATCCTGCCGAATCCCAAGCTGACGCCCGGGGCCGTCATGCCCGGCGTCAGCGTAGAGCAGATCATGACGAAAGGATATGCCAACAAACTGAACGGGGGCGTCCGGCATGTTCCGGCAAAGGTCAAAAAGCAAATCTTCGTCGAATATTTTGGCCGGGTTCCGGGGATGCAGGGCCACTACGAGATCGACCATTTGATTTCGCTCGAATTGGGCGGGAGCAACGACCCCAAGAATCTGTGGCCCGAGTCCTACTACACCACTCCCTGGAACGCCCACGTCAAAGACAAGGTGGAAGACAGGATGGCTGCGAACGTGCGGCATGAATTACAGAAGCACGGCCACGACGCGGCGACCGCGCTTTTGGCCCAATATCAGCGGGAGATTTCGACGGATTGGATCGGGGCGTATAAGAAATACGTGGGCGAGAAGCCGTGAGCCGTGTCAGATAACCCAGCAGCATGATGGGCACGGAATATTCACTGAAATGGGCAGTAAGAGGCCGCAGTTTCCGGATTCTGTGTCTTGGTTGATAAAGTCTCCGAGACGGGGTTCGGTGTGCTTTGGATTCGTTCCAAATAAAATGCCCCTCACGCTTGGTAAGGGGCCGGGAGCGCTAGGAGCATGCGATTACCACCAAAACACTTCTCTGCGCAGAAGCAATTGGTCATATTTTTGATAGACGCGATATAGCTCATCTGCCTTCAAGTCCGCCGGTGTGACACCATCCAGCTTGACACCATCTAGGGCATAGACTTTGCCATCGACATCATACAGCAATATGCGCCGATTCATTACAATAACAGCTTGCGGCCGGAATAGCCGCCCGACAATATTTTGGCGTGCGTTAACGATTGGCACGCCGTAAAAGTCAGATTGGGCTCCTCTTCTAATCCTAGTGGCAATCCCCTCACAGGCCACACAAGCCAACCCAAAAAGGGTCACCACAATAGCCATCTGCCGGACTCTCTCTGAGGATTTTCTAAGTTTATTGTCGCTCATGACGTTTGTTCTCCTTCTGCCGGCGTTTCGCAACCATCATGGTTTCGCCCCGGCGGACAGCGTCTTGGGAGCCAGGATTCTGTCCGCCGGGGCGAATGCAGTTCTCTTTTTGAAATAGCGCTGTTTGCCTCAGTTTATATCATAAACCGCGTCAGCACAACGCCTTAGACGTGCATCACGCCGACCGCATTTGCCACGACGGCACCCGGTTCTGAGAAAAACAATGCGAAACTTGACGCTGGCCCCATGTCGGGGAATGTTGAGAATGACAGCCGGATGCGGAGTTTTTCGATTGGAACCCCTTTCCGTGCAGAAAAATGGCCATTTGTCGAATTCAAAGGTAACTGCTATGCAACTACTAAGCAAAATCTGGACCGATCCCGTGGGGAGTAAAGTGATCGCATCGGCGATCAGCGCGGCCATTCTTGAGTTGTCCGGTTGGAGCGCGGTTATAGCGCTGATGATCGCGTGGGGAGTACTTAAGTGGGCAAATCCAACTGCCAAAAATAAGAGGGTGGCCCTTATTGTCGCGGCAATTGGTATCTTTATCGGCGGCATTGCTGTAACCAACGAGCTCGACAAAAGTGCGCACCAAGTGATAAAGGGCGCTCAGATCACTAATGGAATTGCGGCTAGCAATGCCTTGTCGAAGATAGGAGCCATGCCGGACGAGGCAGACGAGGTGGCGGATGACATTTCGGTTGCGCGACGCGAAAGCCTGGATGGCTCTACATGGATCGGAAGCACAAGCACTATTCTTACACCTAGCGACGGCACAAACGTCGTGTCATTCGAAATTACGTTTCATTTTCACGTTCGTGGCAGTCAAGTGACGGGCATTGGTGCATTTGAACACCCGGATCGATACGGTGTTAACCAGCCTTATCGAATGAGTTGCATCGGAGATATCTATGGCGGAAAATACCTCAGGCTTAAATACAAACATCTAAATGGTGTGGAGGCTTTTGGATTTATTATATTTGAGATCGACCAGAATAGCACACGAATGGATGGAAAATGCTTAGTGTTAGGAACCGCATCACAGAAAATTATTGTAGGAACCATCGAAATTAGGAAGGCTCCTTAAGGCTGATTTTTCTTTTCATCGGAAATCATGTAAGCGAATTTGTGCGCACAATCCGGATTCGGCGGGAAGAACGTTATCGTCCGGCCGGACGGCTTCATCCGCATCCGTGAGACGGAGGCGGACGGCGGACGGCGGAATCTCCGAACACGCACCGTTCTTTCTGGATCTGGACCGTTCGAGCGAGCGGCAGGAAATCCTTGTCGGAAAGGGCCGCGCGTATCTCGAATACTACCGTTCCGGCGGCTTTGCCCTCCGGGAGGGCGCGTCACGCGCCGAATTCAAGGCGTTCGCTTTTCGGGTTCTTCTAGTCTGCAAATCAGCCGAGCGGCGGAACAACGCGGCGGAACGGCTGATACAGAATAACCCGCCGATCCTGACTCAGGTGTGCCTTTCAACGCTCGCCGAGGCGACGATGAACCCGCTTGGGCCGGTGTGGGTCCAGCCCCGGGACTATCGCGATCTCACGAGCGGCACGCCGTTCGATACGGAACGCCGGGTTCCGACGCGGGAATATCAGACCCAGCCGGAACGCGAGGCATTCGTTGAGGCTAAAATCAGGAAGATCAGGATTCCTGCCGGGTAACGGAAGATTTCCTCCAAAATTTCCACGAAACATTTCGGGGATTTTCATAAGTCGTTGATAACGAGGGAAATCCTTGTCTTTACACGCATTGGGGGGGGGGGTACGCATACTTTGGGAATGCACACGATTCAAAATTCGCTCTACACGGCAACAAATTCTTCTTCGTTATGCCGCCCCGCATGGGTTCTCGTTCGCATCTTGTTTGCACTCGCGATTGGACTGGCGACGCCTGCCATCGCACAATCGCAATACGAATGGACGACTAACGACGGGACGATCACGATCACCGGATATTTTGGGACGGATCGCGATATCGGCATCCCGGAGACCATAACCGGCTTGCCCGTGACGGCCATCGGAAGCTCTGCGTTCGGTGGGGCCAGCCTGGTTAGCGTCACGATCCCCGAGAGCGTTACGAATATCGAGGGCTTCGCATTCGGCTTCTGCGCGAACCTGAGCCGCGTCTATTTCAACGGCAATGCCCCGAGCGCCGACCCGTCCGCGTTCCTTTTTGACTCGACGGCCACGGCATATTATCTACCCGACGCCGTTGGATGGAGTTCCCCATTTGCCGGAATCCCGGCGATTGAGCAGGATCAATACCTATTCACGACAAATGCGGGCGCAATTACCATAGCGAGATACACCTGGGGCGGCGGGGACGTGACGATTCCGGCCGTGGTGAGCGGCCTCCCGGTCGTTGGCATCGGCGAGGGTTCGTTTTATTCGTCGTTCGGGGTGACGAGCGTGACGATTCCCGAAAGCGTGACGAATATCGGCGACGGGGCATTTGAACTCTGCGATGACCTGGTTGGCATATCCGTGGCGGCGGGAAATCCGTCGTATAGCAGCGCGGACGGCGTCCTTTTTGACAAAGCCCAACAGACGCTTATCACCTTCCCGAGCGGCCATGGCGGCAGCTATGCGATCCCAAGCGGCGTCACCACGATCGCTCGTGACGCGTTCTATGGCAATTTTGCCCTTGCCAGCGTCACGATTCCCAACGGGGTTACGAGTATCGGTAGCGAAGCGTTTGAATACTGCGAAAACGTAACCAATATCAGCGTCGGTTCAAGCGTCACGAATATCGGGAGCGCGGGATTTGAGTATTGTTTTGCCCTGACGACCGTAGGTTTCAAAGGAAATGCCCCAGCCATCGCTTCAGACGCTTTCACAAATGACACCGGCGTTACCGTCTATTACTTGCCCGGCACCACCGGATGGGGTCCGCTGTTTGGCGGCGTTCCGACCGTCCTTTGGAATGCGGCCATCCAAATGGCCAGCGTCGGTCTTGGCGCAGGGCAAGATCAATCTGGATCGCCTGGAACCGAATTCGGATTCAACGTCACTGGCCGGTCTAACATCGTCGTCACGGTCGAGGCTCAGAACGCGCTGGCCGTCCCGGCCTGGACTCCCGTCCGGACGTTCGCACTTACGAACGGGATATTCCATTTCAGCGAGCCTGTGGAAATCACCAACCGCAGCCGTTTATACCGCCTCAACTTCCCTTAAGTCGCTTGCCTGGGTTCTTCCATTGCACCGCGCTATCGGCGCCCCTCTGTCATGCCCTTCAAAGTTCAGGCAACGAGCCGTTCCGGGCCGGGTTTCCGGCGTTAGCTCCTTATGTTTGTTCGGGCTAGTCACCCCGTGAGCAACCACGGGTGACGGCAATGCGGTTGCAAAAACAGCTCGCTTAGGCATCTTCTTTTTGGGTGGCGAACCCAAATGCAAGTCCTACCGCTTCAAAAACCGCCATCCAGTAATTCTCGGTTTCCCATGGCTTGCGTTTTGGCGGCAGTTGGTCTCCGAGTTCTTGGGGGAAACGTGCAGCGAGGAATTGCGCGATTTCGTGCTTTGTTTCCGCGCCTCCGGGAACAAGGGTGTTTTTCACGCGTGCGCGCGAAATAAATGTGACCCGGGTCCCGGAGGTTCTCGCCAGAGTTGCGGTCTCCGCGATCAATCCTCGGACTCGAAAGGATCGGCGGCAATCCTTGGCAAGGGTATCCTCGAGCACCAGAGCCGCTGGATTATAAAGGGAAAGCAATTCCTTCACCTTGTGAATCGAGACCTTTTCTTTATCCCCCTTCACGGACTTGAGGCCCCAATCGACGAGTGTGTCGTCATCAAAGACAGCAAAGGCGATCCCCCGAGTTCCGGGGACCATGGCGAGGATGCGGTGCGGATTCGTTTGTATCATCGTTTTTGAATGTCCTGGCCGGAAATGATGGCGAGGAGCTTTCGCTTGCGGGCGTTGTGGGCGTCCGGGGCGCGCTCCAACCGGGCGAGCAGGCGCTTTGCCCGTTCCATCACCTTCCGTTCAGATTGCTGGTAAAGGCCCGGAAAGAGCTCGCTTGCCGGGGTGCCGAAAAGCGCCTCGCAGGCAAACGCGGTCTCCAGGCTTGGCGTGCGGGCGAATCGCTCATACCGGCACACCTTCGTTCCGTTCTCCGCGCCGAGGAGAAATGCGATCTCGTCCTGGGAGAACGAGAGCCGTTTGCGGTGCCGGCGCAAATAGTTGGGAAGGTGTGGAGACGCCATTGGTATGATTGCTAAAGAACTCCATCGCGGAGTCCCGGTCTCCACAATAGCGGATTGATAAAAGTGCCCAAGGGGGGATTTCCTGCCGGGAACGGCAAGTCTTCTTCATTAAAAATCCGGGCCAAGCGGGCTCGGATTGGAACACGATAATATTAAATCACAAAATGTGGTCGACGGCCCTGTGGATGAAATCTTGCCGTCGGCGGCAAAAATGCCCCGCTACACCGGCCCCCGGAAATCCGTAGTCTTCATAGAATGAAGATCGACCAAGTATCTTTGGACGAGTTGAAACGGATTTGCGCTGAATCCTGCGAGAAAAACTTCTCCGACGAGGAATTGCAAAACATTGCACAGCGAATCATCCGTTTCCTCCTAAATTCTCTTCCCGCAACCGAGCGTAACGCTGGCCAGTTTGACGTTCAATAAGCCAGTACGTTAGCCTTAAAACACCCCCACCAATGACCCGATATGTCATTTACAGCCGAAAATCGCAGGAGGACAAAGACAAGCAGGTCCAATCCATTCCAGCGCAGGAAGACGAAATGACGTCTTTGGCGGCCAAATGGGACATCCCCGTCGTCAACCCCCTGCTCAGCGAAGCGAAATCCGCCAAAGCGCCTGGCCGGCCTGTTTTCAACGCGATGATGGATCGGGTCGAGCGCGGAGAAATTCTGGGCATTTTGTGTTGGAAACTCGACCGCCTGGCCCGAAACCCGGTGGACGGCGGAAGGATCATATGGGCGATCAAACAGCATGGCTTGGTCGTTCGCACTCCGCTTCAAACATTTTCTCAGGGTTGCGACAATCTTTTGCTCATGTACATCGAATTTGGCATGGCGCACAAATACGTTGACGATTTGGGCCGGGTCACGACCCGCGGTTTGGAGAAAAAGGCGAGGCTCGGCTGGTGTCCGGGAGTCGCCCGCCTAGGGTATCTCAATTCCAAAGTGGAGGAACGCGGCCAAAAGACCGTTCTCCGTGACCCGGAACGATTCGATGCGGTCCGACGAATGTGGGATTTGATGCTGAGCGGGAATTACAGTCCGGCCCGGATTCAGAAAATTGCCACGCGGGAATGGGGATTGCGAACCCGGCCCACAAAAAAACATGGGGCGAAACCCGTGTCCCGCAGCACGGTGTATAAAATATTCTCCGATCATTTTTACTATGGCCGGTATGAATATCCGAAAGGCAGCGGATGCTGGTTTGATGGGCAGCACCAGCCGATGATTACCGAAGCGGAGTTCAACCGTGTCCAAAAACTGCTTCATCGCGACACAAATACACGCCCCCAAACCCCTTATCCCATGCCGTTCCGGGGGCTCATCAAATGCGGCGAATGCAATTCCAGCATCACGGCGCATGTCAAAGAGCAGATCAGGTGTCCCCAGTGCCATTTCAAATCCTCAGTCAAAAATCATGGCGCCTGCTTCAAGTGCGGCTTGCCCATGACCGAGATGAGGGGTGCCACGCTCAGGCGATACAGCTACTATCATTGCACGCGATCATTGAATGCGAGCTGCCGTCAGAAGTCCGTTTCCGCTGCGGCCTTGGAAAAGCAGGTGACACGGAAGTTGAAGTGCTACGGACTTCCCCGCGAGCTCCAGAAGTGGGGCCTGCGATTCATCGAAAAGCTGCGCGAGCAGGATATGAAAGAACAGACGCAAATCCTCGCCGAGCGGAAAAAAGCGCATGACCAGTGCGCGCAAAGATTGGCAAACTTGGTCACCTTGAAGACCTCGCCGGAAAACACCGGCGGCTGCCTGCTTACCGACGAGGAATACCAAAAACAGCGTGCGGAAATATTGGCCAAAAAGAATGCCTTGGCTTCCGACCTGTTCGCCTTCGAAAACAAGCTGGAGCGGAAAACGCGGATTCTCCGAGATTCACTGAATCTTGCCGGAAAAATCGAGGAGCCGGCCTTTGACAAGGACACAGCCCGGAAAAGAGAAATCCTTGGCTCACTCGGATTGAACCACGTATTAAAGGAAAAAGAGCTTGAAATTAAGCCGGAATTTCCCTTTTCCGACCTCCCGTCCCGCGAGAGCTTGAATAGCGACAATCCGGCCCCGATTGAACCGGATAATAACCAGGACAGGCAAGGCCAAAACCTTGGTTTCCGCCTTCACCGTCCGAATTTTGAGCGATTGTCGGACGAAGATCGAACCAAACGGCTGAAACATTCTTTGGAAACCATCTGGAAAAAATGCGATCCCGAGTCCGATATTATTAATCGATTCCCGTTTTCACCCGGAGAACCGATGATTCCTCCCCGGCGACGAAATCAGGGCAGATTCATCTGACAATGGTGGCAATAGTATCAAAGAGATGACCAGAACTCAAATCTTGTGACCAAACAATGACCCGCGATTGGCTTCAAATACCGCTTGGGCGAATCCCTTGGGTGTCACAGAGCGTAACGTGGCCCGGTATTTCGACGGCGGTAGCCGGTGCATTTTGCCGCCTTCGACGGCTTCCACCGGCCCGGCTTTCGGCATGACGAAACCGTTGCCAGTCCATAGTAAGCGTCACACGGAGCACCTGCAGAAGTAGCCTCCGGAGGGGCTCCAGAGGCGTGAGATAATTATGCTCTGACGCCTATGCTGCCGCTTGGCGCTGCGACTGCATCCGGGCCTTCGCCCAAGCTGCCGGGGTGACCTCGGGGATTTGGTGGTTGGTCATTTTGGGCAGTCGGGTCAGCACGTCTTTAAGATAGGCGTAGGGATCGATGCCCCGGCGACGGCAGCTTTCGATGACGCTGTAAATGATGGCTCCGCGCTCACCCGCGTCCGCGTCGCCCATAAACAACCAGTTCTTTTTCCCCAGGGCGGTTGGGCGGATGGCGTTCTCCACCAGGTTGTTGTCGATCTCCACCCGGCCGTCGGCGACGTAAACGCCCAGCGTTGGCCACTGGCCCAGCGCGTAATCCATGGCGACGCCCAGGAGACTTTGCGGGAGATACCGGCCACGGCTCTTGAGCCGGACCAGAGCCTGTTTAAGCCGTTCCACGATGGGCCGGCTTTCGTGGGCGCGAACCGCCTCGCGTAGTTTGGGTCCGGCCCGTTGTTCCCGCAACCGGGCCTCCACCCGGTAGAGGTGTTGGATCTGCCGCAGGAGCCCGCCCGCCGTCTTTGGCGATTGTTCCCGGGCCTCATGGAACTTCCGCCGCACATGCGCCCAGCAGCCGGCCAGTTCAATCTTCCGCTCCTTCCGCCCGTTGGCAAAGGCGCGATACGCGGCGTAGCCGTCGCATTGCACCGTGCCGGTAAAATCCACGGGAATGATATTGTCCAGGCACGTCGCGGCCCGGCTGGTTTCCCAGCGGTAAAACACCTCGCCTCCCGGCCGGCTGCAGGTCCACAGGTAACCCTGTTTGGTTTTCCCGTGGCCAGGTTCCAGATAAGCCACCGGGGTTTCATCCACCTGCACATAGCCGCCGCCCGTCACCCCGGTCCGGATTTGCTCGTAAATGGGTTTCAACCATTGGGCCGCCAGCTCCACCCAACGGGCCAAACTCTGCTGCGGCAGATGAACCCCATGGCGCTGCTGGTAAATCTTCTCCTGCCGGCAGAGCGGCAGATGATCGCAATATTTTCCCATCACGATGTGCGCGAGCAAACCCGGCGCGGGCAGACTGCGATCCAGCAACCGTTCCGGCAGCACCGCGATCACCGGCGCGCAATCCGGCTCGGTCCGGGACACATATTTCCGGCGCACGAGGCGGCGGCGGAGAAAGCGGCCTGGTTCATAATCCAACTGCTCGCTCACCTCCTGGCCGATGCAGCGCCAGGCTTCGGGCTGGGTCCTCACCGGCTCGGGATCAATCATTTCCTCCACCACCGGCAGATTCTCGGGCAACCGCGCCCCCCGTTCCTTGCGGGGGCTTTTGGCCGGTTCCCTCGCCGGCGCAACCGCCGCAACCGGGATGACCGGAACCGGGACCGCGGAACTTTCCGGCGGTTGCATCAGCAGTTCGAGCTGCGCCGGATCAAGTCGCTCGCTGCTCGAACCAAACATCCGCCGCACCAGCAGGTCAATCTTCTGGCGGAGCAGCGTGTTCTCGCGACGGGCCTCCGCCAAGGCCTGCTGGCATTGCTCCAACTGGCTGGTGAGTTCTTTTTCGCGCGGCGTCATCGGCTGCAAACTCAGACGGCCGTCGCGCTTCAATGCAGGCTCAATCATACGCCATTCTTGTTTGTCGCCAATACAAATGACTTGTCAGCAACTGAGGAAAAAGCGTTTACCCGGATGCGGCAACAATGCGGATAACAAAAACGTCCGAGAGATCCTACGAATTCAGACCCCTGAGAACATGATAAGTAACCGCACGCGCGGAAACCAATATTTTCCGATAGCGCCCCGTTCTCCATTTGTGTGGGTCTGAATGCACGTCAACTCCATTTTAGCCTTTAAAAACACCTTTGTACGCATTCTCGGAATGACTCCAAGGTCGTCCGCACTCAAATCTCTTCGTATCAACCAATAAGTTATGCTGAAGCAATTGATTTTTCTGACGATAACGCGCCACTCCTGTCATAAACTGCAAGCTTTTGGTCGCCACGACCTTTGGCTTTGATCACAGAATTCGGAGCACCCAAATATCTATCGCCTACAGCCCGTTCCCAAGCACGTTCATAATCGTGAAGGAAAACCGCTTTCCTGGCAAGTCGAGCCGCCCACGCAATCGGAATCTGTCGGCCCGGACAACCGGCGTTAAAGCCAGCGGGGGCATCCACGAGGATATAATCCCAAGAATGATCTATCATTTCCGGCGGCGGCGGGGGTTGGGACCAAAATCCCACCTTGCTCTCAAATTTAAAATAAACACCATTGGCGGGCAGTTGCTCCAAATACTTTCTTTTATCTTCTACGTAGGCAATGCGCCCCTGAACACAATAATACCAGAGCTCAGCGTCGTGTCCCCCACCAAAAACCAGCAAACTACATGAAGCATCGCTACAGAGAATCTCAGCAATATATCGATATTGATTCTCTGCCATCCGACCCAGCTTTATCGCCTGGTCAAACGCGCGTTTTAGCGCAGTATTTGCTGGAGGCTTCCAAGCGGCTTTGGGCGGGAGAACTTTACAATGCTGCGCCAAATGGCGCGACTGGGCGCCCCCAGTTTGTAGTACTCTAGCGCACATTTCGATGTGAGCCCATTTTCTCTGCTGTTTCCCCAACCGTCCTGTCCCTCCTCTATAGTGTCCAATAATCGTTTCCTCAGTAATGCGCCTACCCTTCACATTGTAAGATTGGCTCAGAAGCATCAACCGATCTCGGAAACGCTTTCCAAAAGCAAAATTTATGACCTTTTGGTCATTAAACGGCCCCCGTAAGAATTCGGGACGCTCCGATATAGTAACACAATCTTCAAAAAAATCGAGCGCAGAGCGTCCGGCCACAATTAATCCCGAATTAACATAGGTCACACGCTCATCTTCCGTCAAATACCAAGGCTCCTTTGGATTCTTGCAGTGGTGATCCGTGGAATCCTTAACCATTCCGATCTTACCGTAAGCTATCCCGTTAGTGACCTCCGGCAGGAAGGACAACGGCTTGAGACAACACATATCGGCGTCGGAAAATAAAATCATTTGGTCTATCTTTGCTAAAGCGAGCGCAAATAGGAAGGCCTGGCATTTAAGCTGGCTTGTAAATTTCTTCTCACTCACTATGCGCAACGGAAACAACTTGACTGCGAATCCAAATTGATCCGCACGCGCTTTGAGCATGTCTAGCGGTTGTTCGCCCTCGGGAAGAAGTACAGAAACGCTATCATTTCGGCGCAAATTTACCGCATAGGTGGAAGCAGCCCAAGATGCAGCTTCCTGGTAAGCCATTCCCGAGGCAATGATGACAATTTCCGTCGCAGCTTCGTTATCACTCGCTAACGGTGGGCGCATTAATTCTAGCCCGTCATTAGTAGCTTTTTCCGGATTTCCAATAATGTTTTCATTGAGATATTCCGTTCCACCGCGGGCATCCTTAGACAATCGATTGCTCATCTTTCAAACTCCATTATCTTCCTCAAATTGGCTGAATTCACAATGGCCTCGGCCTCGGCTAAAAATAAGCGCCGACAAAAAGGCGCCCGCACTGGGCTAAATGAGCTCATCATATACAAAAATCAATCACCATCCGGATGCCCGCTCAAGGTGGACGGATATCTCGGAGGTTCTGGAGTTTTACGTGAACAAAATATTATCCACCAATTGGCCGCAGCACTTCCTGCAAATGCAGCACATATTCCCAGCACATATGCCAGCACTCGGATCTGATAGTAGTACCTCTTCTCCATGTATCTTACTGTCATATACAATTGTATTCCCGAAACAATCAAACCGACCAACGCAATTAGGCAACCCGCAAATCTCAATCCTGCTCTAGCTAAAACAACCCCAATGGCGACCAGGAATAATTCCGCACCAATATAAACCCACAGGCCTCCATAGAAGCCATCATATGACGTAGCGATCATGCCATTACTTTTTCTGACAACATTTTTTCTTTATCAAATCGATCACGCTCTGGACGTGAGATCGCGTCAGCGGTCCCAAGTCATCCTTTCCTTTGGGCGGATTGGATTGATAATCTCCTCTTTCTGGTCGATATGTGTTTGCATATCCAGATTGGTTTATGATAAAGGAATTCAAAATACTTTGCGCAATATAGGGGTCCGGCGTGGATGACAGCGCTAGATTTTTCCCTACTATGCTGTTAAGCAACCCCGGATTCTGAGGTAACTGACCTGCGGGAATTGAGTTGAAAAGATCGGCCACATACTGCTGATATAGCCCTGGGCGCAAAGAAGGTAAATCCGGCGCGTTGCCATCTAGGCCGTGTCCTTGTGGGTATCTGTAAGCCGCGGCATCTCCCGTTTTTGGATCAGTATAAGTGTGAGCATAGGAGTCTCCAAATGCGTGGGCCAGTAGTCCTCTTTTTATCAAACCAAGCGACTTATCTCCTAGCAACCTCCTTAAACAATTACGACGCTTTTTGACATTGCCTCCGTGCAAAGAGTGAAGCTCTTGCTCAATCTCGCGTTGCCAGGTATTATCTGTAGCAAGTTCCTTTCCGAATGCTGCGACACCGGCATATGCTGAGTACTCGTCAATTTGGTCCGGCAATTGAGAGAAATAGGCGAATGCGTAAGCTTGAGACACCGAATAGCCTTTGGCTATGGCAACGGCATATGACGTGTAAAAATGCCCGGCGGTTTGATATAATCCCAAAATATCTAGGTTAACAGTGGCATTGTTGCTTGCGTCCAAATACAGGTTTATTCCAACTACGTTACCTAACGGATCTCTGGTAAGCCATCGTCCGAGATTGGGATGCAGATAACGATAACGAACTTGATAAAAGCCCGTCTCGCCGTCCCATCGATAGTTGGCGAACAAGGTTTCCCAAGTATAGCTGGAAATCGTTCTGGGACCGAACGTTGGCGTCATGAATCGCACTTGTCCAAATCCGTTATATCCATACCGCTCTTGCACTACACCGGAAGTATTCACAATGGCCGTGCAGTTGAAATAATCGTGCATTGCGTACAATCGCGTTGTCCCGTTGTCCCTCAATATCAAATCGTCTGGTCCGCGAAGTCCCCAGAGAAATTGCCGGTCTGGGGTCGTAGCAGTACCCACCCGTTCCTCCACGATTTGCCATTGCGGTGTATAAAAATAATGCCGAGTCGTGCCTGCGGTCACCTTCGTCGTCCTACGGCTCAGTCCGTCGTAGGCATATGTGGCCAGCAGGGTCGTCGGCAGCATGATCGCGGCGCTCAGACTGCTGGAGCTGCTTGCACTACTACTACTACTGCTGCTGGCAGGTGTGCTCACCGTAACCAGCCGATTCCACGCATCATAGGCCAGATAAAAGGGCGACGACCAGCTTGCAACCTGCGGCACCGTCGCGGTATTTCCAACCACATTTATTGAGATCAAGGCGCTGGAACTGGCAATCGTCGCCAGCGCGTTGTCTTTATTGTATGTCCGATTCTGATTCAGGCTAAGGGTTCCCGATACCTTAGTCATATAATTAGTCCAATTGCCCGTCGGATCGAACGTGTAATCTTCTTCCCAGATTGCCGTTCCGGTTATCCCCGTTTTGCCGGTGTTCAACTGGCCTCGTTGTAGTTCTTTCAACTGATATAACCCATCACACATGTAGAACTCGTCTTGGTTAGCGCTAATGCCATCCGCCACCAGATTGTCCCTCCAAAGCCGATTACCGACACGGTCGTAACCATACTGTGTCCGCTCGAGAGCCGCACCACTGCTATTTGTTATCCAGCGCTGATCAATTAACCTACTAAATCGGTCCCATCCAGTGTACTGATCTCCACCATCACCGTTGGATTCGCCTGTAAGCTTGACGTACGTCAACTCAGTCCCCGGTTGTATTGAACTAGCCATCACGATTCGATCCATGCCAACGTAGGTATAGTCCACCATATGCGTGGTACCATCATTATCAATCAGTGCCGCAATCCGGCTCAACAAATCGTTCATGCCTCCCGATGAACCATAATTATAATTTACTACGCGACCACTGGGATAGGTTAGCGAGGAGGCGCGAACCGTATTTGCGCTTCCGTTTGCGTAACCCAATTGCAATTTCGGTGTTGTTGAGGTGACCACAGGCCCGGAATGTGATTGGTACTGCGTGACTAATTGCGCAAAAGTATTGTATACGTTCTGAATATCATTCACCACCACGTTACTGCTATTATATTGGGTAACATTCATCACCATCCCCCGCACTTCGTAACTATAGGCGCACCGCCTGATAGTTCCGTCGACGGTCGCGTTCGTAATAGTGACCTGGTCATTTACCAGACGACCGAGTAAGTCATATCCGAGCGAGTGGATCGTCCCCAATTGGTCTGTTTTAGTTTTCACCTCCCCGAGGCGGTTGTAAGTCAACGCCAGTTTGTCCGGGGTTGACACGGTGCTCATCGGGTAAATCAGAGTCGCCAGAAGCTCGTTGCTAGCGATATTCGAAGCAGCTAACGTTGTGCCGTAAATGTATTGCGTTACCTGACTTCCGGTTGTGGCATTTATGAGTGTCATGGAAACCACCCGGCTGTCGGCATTATAAGTATAATCTGTTTCGCGGTTTTGGTCAGCACCGCTTCCCCCAGTCAGGTTCTCCAATAACTGCGTCAATCGCCCCGCGTAATCAAAAGCGGACTGGTTCGCCGTTCCATTCGGGTCGGTTGTTTTATAGGCCTCGCCACGATCATTGTAAGTCACTGTGGTTACCAGCACCGTGGACGATCGCGCTGGTGCTGTACTTGGACGGCTCAGAACAGCGCCGCCATAGGTTCCATAATCCGCCGCGTTGATCACTCTCCCAATAGCGTCTGGGTAAAAAACGGTGAAGGTAACTCGGGCCAACGGGTTCGAGCCACTCGGCCCTTGCAACGTACCGGTCCCAGTGGCATTGTGGAAGCGGTCGCGCACAGTTTGCTGAACAATGTTGCTAGCAGCATCGTATATGGTTTCGGTCTGTTGAAGCACTGTGTCGCCGGTCACGCTGATGGGGTATGGGTAGCCAGTTTCGCCGGTGTTATAGGACTTGTATCTCGTTTTGGGCCGGGTTACGCCGTCAAAAACCGTTTTTTCCAAAAGCTCACTTCCTGCGCTGATGATTTTGATGATGTTACCAGATGGGTCATACCAAATATTATCAACCAGTGAATTGCCCACCAAGCCAGTCGACGGATCGACCGCATATCGAATGGTTTGATAAACCCGATTGCGGTTGTCATAGTTGGTCGCAGACTGAGAAACTAGATTTCCACTAGCGGACGTGTTGTATTGTTGGGCTTTGGTTACCCGGTCCAAATTATCATAGGTATTAACCTGGTAAAAGTCGATCTCACCGTCAATGGTAATCAACCGGTTCCGGAAGTCATACGTATAATTCGTCACGCGCGCGGTCACAGAGTCTTGGTATTGCGTCGCTTGCGTCGCGTTGCCGTCACCTTTATCCACATCACCGTCATATTCGTAAGACTCCACCAGCACCATATTATTACCTGGAGCTCCACCGCCAGTTGGATCGATATTTGTGGCTCCGTTGTCATTGGTGCCGACCCATTTTTGCACGACCCAACCCATCGGATGATAAACCATTCGCGTAATAGTTAGACCGGGTGTCTGTACTCGGACTTTCCGATTCATGTTATCGTAACCATAGTCGCTTTGATTATAATTTGTCCCCTTTACCCCGTCACCGCTCAATGGAATGAGAAAATATACCCGCTGAAACCACAGGTTATCGTTATTGTTGTAGGCCTGGTTTGTCCATCGCGTCCAAGCGCTTTGTGGAAAAGTGTCCGATGCTAATAATCGTCCGCTTGGGCTACTGCGGCTCGCTTGGATGATATCAGTCGCGCGGCCGACCGCGTCAAGAAAGGTAAGATTGACCGGATTGATCAAAGTATAAGTGTAACTCGGTCCCGTGCCCGTGGCGTATCCCGAACCAGTCCAAACCTCGTGGCTCCCATCCTGATAGACCATCCAATCGGCACGCCTCAAGACTGTGTTGGCACCCCCAACGTCAATACTTACTACCGGGCCCAATTTCTGCGTAACGCGACCTAACGCATCAACTGTATAATCGGTTACAAGATTCAGGCCCCCGCCCAACGGGGTAACCCAGCCGTACGGCACCCCGCTTGCCCCGCTCGTATTAACATCCTCGATCAACTGTGTTACCGCTCCAGTCGGCAGAAAATACGTTTGATTGGTTATAAAGCCCCGTTCATCCATCAGCCACGTCAAATTACCAAACTCATCATAAATGTCCTGTCTCGTATTGGATATTCCCGACCCGTTCTGTGCTGTCGCTACTACAGGGAAAGTCGTTGTTCTTATCGATGGTCTGAGCGAACCGCCGGGCCAGTCGTAGGTAAATACCTTGCAAAGCAACGAGAACAATGGATCAGAAGCGCTCGGGTAGCAAATCTGTTTCCAAAGAGGATAAACGGTTACGCTCCCAACTGTGTGAGAGGCATACTGATACTCGTAGATCGTAACCGGCGTCCCGGAACTACCTTCCTGCACCTGCTCATATTGCAGGTATCCCGGCGCCGCACCAGTGCCTGAGGTCGCGTAGTACGTATAAAGTTTAATGAAACCAAGAGCAGCATTCAGCGTCACGAAATCGGGAGACGTGTCATCGTAGCTTGCCACCGCGGAGGGCGATGCAGCTAGTATAATCCGGCCATTACCATCATATCTAAAATAATTACACCATACTTCCGCACCCGATTTAAATACATTTAAAAGTACCTGGCCGACATAATTAGTGTAAACATCGTTCTGATTGCCGTCTGGGAGTGTCTCAACAGTTTTTGTAGACCAATTATTGTAGTCAGGCGAGTTTGAACTGCTTGAGCGTTCAAACGTGAATATTTGCCTGGTTCCTTGCGTTTGTTCTTGAATGGCTGCGTGGCTAGCGGAATCGTATTGGAAGAAATTGTCGGCGTGCTGGGCAATTGTTCCATTAGTGGCATCCTCGGGGTTAATACCCTCCGAAACCATCTGCGCGTACCCTAGTGGCCCTACGACATACTTTAATGCGTGGGCGAAACCATCCACATCGCCCGGTTGGTAGTAACGGTAGTAGTTAACGGCAATGCTCACCCAAGTGCCGCTGACAAAGGTTTGAACGGTGGCTGATTTCAGATCGTTGAGGTTCCCGTGTGGTTCGTCGTCGTCATAATAAGTAAACGCCACTTGGGATGCGTTACCTCCATCTACCTCCAAGGTCGCGTACTGCAGCATTCCCTTATTTATTCCGGCGCTGAAATAGGTATAAAAAAAACCGCGCGATAGGAGGCCCGAAGTCTGCGCAAAGGAAACAATGCAATTCGTGGTTGGGTCGTAGGTCGGTGAAATCAAATTTCCTGCCAAATCAGTTACGTTTTTGAACTGGCCTTTTTTTGCTTCAGGTATGCTGTCGCTGAAAGAGAAGAATCTGGTGATGAATCCTTGTGTATCCGTGAAAATAAACTGGTGATTTACTGTGTCGTTCACTAGTGTGGCTTGCACGTAAAACTTTGGAACGTAAACGGTGCCGCTTAATTCAAACCATACCGCATCATAGATAGTCCCGTTTATGACACACAAGGACGAACCGACCGAGACAATACGTGGCCATTCCTTCACCGACCAGCCATTCCCGTTCAGCCCGCCTCTTTGGTTGGTCAATTGATTACTATAGCTGCGAGTATGCCCCCAACTCAATCCAAAGCCATCATTCAAAAAGTCCTCGGAGGTAATCCGCACCTCACCATTGGCATAACGAACCGGATGGGAACTGAATCCGGAGGCCCCGCGGCGTGACGGAATACTGAGGGGAATTCCGCCAACTCGAAAGGCGCTTGAGCTGCTATGGTCCGAACTGCTGGTGGAGCTCCCGTTGGAGGAATCTGAACTGAGGCTAGTGGTTGAACTGCTTGACACGCTCGTGATCGTCGAACTACTTGAGCCGTCGGAACTCTCTGAACTGGTGGAGGTTGGAGAGGTTTCCGAGCTCGTTGTGTCAGTTGAGGTGCTTGAATGATCGCTCGTAGAGGAACTGCTGCGTCCGCTGCTCGTAGGATTGGGCGTGGGGCATTCCTCATTGTGTAGGTCGCAATTATTGTCGCAGCCGCCACCAACGTCGCTGACGTCGCAATAACCACCAGTGTTGTCTTCTGTGTTGCCTGTGGCGTCTGTCGGACTCATGAGGCCAGGACGGCCAACCGGAGGAAACGTATAATTAGGAGCAATAGAATCCATAACAAATTCCTTTGTTTCTCAGATCAATAAAATCATGTATAGCATCAATCGCGGAACCTCATGATACTCGTGGCCCTGCCATGCTTCAATTTCGTACAGTTTACGCGAGGCTCGTGCTTTGTCAAGCGCTTTCTGAAAATAATTTCATCGACATTTCTCAGTGTCGATTTCGGGGGGCCGCGGTAAACGGACAACCTGCCAGGCACCCAAGCAAAAAAACTTGATCTTCGGGCAACCACGCATAAATTTGAGGCTTAATAAGGCATGATTAAAGGTTTACATTAACGACTTTTTAAAATTATGAATCGTATCGAAGTAGCCTGCTTTTCGGAATAATTACAGAATGCCTCCGCCGATCCATCACTTCAGTATGAATCCAAGTAATCAATCAAATCGAGTGCCGATTGGCAGCGCAAAGGACCGCCAAGACGATCGCAATTCCAGATGGGGACTTTCAAGACACGATGGAAACTGTAAATTCACACATAACTTTGTCCAACCCGCGCCACTCCTGTTCACTCAGGACCATCACCCCCTGTGGTTGGGTGATACATATAGGGGGCGCTCCGCCTTTCTTATTGCGGGTGGCCCATCCTTTACAGATTTGGATCATGCGCCGTTGCGCCAGCCCGGCATTCTGACTTTGGGATTGAATAATTCGGTTAAATCATTTCGCCCAAATATGTGGGTTTGCGTTGACCCACCAGATCATTTCATCCGTTCGATCTGGCTCGATCCCGTAATTCAGAAGTTTGTTCCCATTTGTCACGCGGACAAGCGGATTTTTAATAGCGACCAATGGCACTTTATGGATATTCGCGTAGGCGATTGTCCAAATATCGTCTATTTTAAACGCAATGAACATTTCAAGGCGAAGCAGTATCTATGGGAGGATTGCATCAACTGGGGCAACCATAAAAAGTACGGAGGGGGACGCTCTGTTATGCTTGCCGCTATTCGTATCCTATTCATTTTAGGAGTTCGACAGATTTATATGCTTGGTGTTGATTTTAAAATGAGCAGCACGTCCAAGTATCATTTTGATCAGGACCGCCATAAAGGTTCTATTTCAAATAACTCCTCAACGTACGTGAAATTAAATGAACGGTTTAAAGAGTTGCGACCGCTTTTTGCGCAGGAGAATTTTTATATTTACAATTGCAATCCAGACAGCGGCTTAACCGCGTTCGACTACCTGCCATACCAAACAGCCGTTAATAACATGCTGGGGCAGTTTGGTAACATAGACGTAAGATCTGAGCGCACCCGTAACCTATACGATATAAAAGGATATGACAAGCTCAAGGGAATTGGCAAATGAGTGTTATTACTTTTTTTAGCTAGAGTCAATGTTTCCACTCCACTCCTTTCGTAACAGATGGACAAACGACCGACACTCATCCTCAAAGAGGAAACCCGACACGCATTTATTATCCGTCTCAAAACACCATTTGTCTGTATTGCGGTGCTGGAATATGCGGTTTCCAAAAAAGTCATGCTGACACATCGTCCCGTCAAGAGATTCAATTCGGCGACTGGGCATTGCATAGCGCTGATTAAGTTTCAAGAATGCCATATGAAAAGTGTCCTTATCCCCGTGAATATACTGATAATAGAAATCCGAGAACGCATTGTACCACAACGCGAGGTGCAGAGCCCGCCAACACTTGGCTTTATTTACTAATATTTGTCCCGTTTCGAATTGCGGTCCACGCCGAAATGGTGCGCCACAAATGGCCCAGATTTCAGACCTTTGTTTTAAATGATGATAGTCCGGCCAAAATACAGCACCAGTTTTCCGATATTCCGTCCATTCGAACAAGCATTCCGGAAAAGCCAAGGGGACGTTATCTGCGTCAAGTAAAAGAATTTCCTCGAACGGACTATAAAGTATCGAATATGCCTTAAGCTCCCAACCACTCAAAATCCGGCAGGGATATTGTTCACTAATTTTTATGGCATCAACACATTCAACGTCAAGTTTCTCGACCATCCTCCTCATCGCTCCATCTACTTCGCTCGGCCCGAGATGCCAAAGCTGAATGGGTAATCGTGAACGTAACCGGCGCAGCATATTGATACATACCCATGCATTGGTAAAGTATTCTATGCCACCGCCGCAGATGATAATACCCTTTCCCGCATAGCCGCCAGAGTAGGTAGGTATGTTGCGAATGACTTCCAATGAAATAGATAAAGCATTGGCCTGGTTTAACTTATAGTCTTTATATAATTCGGTCCATTCCGGAATGCAGGCTACACTATTCACTTTCGGGGCGGCGTTTCCGCGTGTTCCGCAAACGCCGCCGTTAAAATATAAATCGATGCGTCTGACGACTTCATCGGAGGTAATCATATCCATGCACTTCGGTAGTTTGCCGACAACATTTGTGCATAAGTGTTCTGGTCGATCCTTCTCATCCCCGTCCCCCAATGGTAGCACTCTTGATTTCCAGCAGCCGCCGGTCAGGCAACAAGGCAGCGCTCCAATTGTATGAATAAATTGATGGTTTGGATATGCTTCCCACTGAACGGGTTCTCTGCCACCAGCAATGACAACGCAAGGCCGCGCCTCAGGATTGCCTTGCTTGGCTGGGACTGCGGCGGCCAAATGCATTAGTAGCGTTACGGGGCAAACAATGCCCTCAGAATGGTGTACAAGTCTTATTAGCTGTCGCAGATTAGTTCTTCCGACCAAGTTAAGCACTCCTGTGAGAGGTGGATGATGGTGGTCGCCTCTCCCAATCTGCACGAAGAAAATCTTTCCTTGAAAATGGTTGACAACTTCTTGGTACCTATCGGAATCCCACCACTTATTTGTAAAGTCGTATTTGCCCCCTGAGGCAATTATCCAATATGGCCGGTCCTCGCCAAGGAGCTTATATACCAATGAACGCCGGCACCGCTCCTTTTCGGAGAGATGGACATCTCCCTTGAAAGCCGTGGACTCAATGTGCGTACCTAGGCGTTCGTTCAGAAACGCCGTGAACCCGCTAATAAAGTGGACAGGTCGCTGGTTGCTGTGATGTATCAGAGGATAGTGACAATCGATCGATTCGACGTTCGAGTCAGCTTCATTTAGGGACGTTAAATATGGATTATATTTCCAGATGTGTTTGTGCGGGGTTCGCACGTCAGTGACGAACTCTCCAGGGTGGCACAGGTGCAGGTCTCTCACAGCCGCTGTGAGCATTAGAACATCCCCAGGAGAGAGAAAATTTCTTAAAATCAACTTCTTCATTCAATTCTCTTAAATATATTTCGCCGACAAGGTCTCACGTTGGTCCGTTTGTTTCCCCCCTGAGATTTCTTAGCCTGTGCCAGAAAAGGGCTGCGATTGCAAGAACTATATTCAGATTGGGCAACTATTCTGTTTATGTCCTGGAGGACTCTCTTTAGGTATTCACACGCTTACACTCTGCCTCCGGTCATCGTGGCTACGGCAGACTCAAAGCGATGGCTTGTTGGCCCATGCGTTTGATTTCGGGTTGACGAGCGGTTCATAGGCGATTGGTCTCAGATGATCAACATATGATTTGCGACCTTTGGAATGGAACCTCCACCAGTCGAACGGTGTTCCGACCCACGCCCACATCACAGGCTACATACATGGTTTGTAGGGGCTACCGCTCCTTACGACCGGACTTCCACGGCTTAGCCGCCGCACCACGACCTCCCCAACGTGCCGTCGGCTACCGCCCGACTTATCGCTTTTTCCCAGGGGGCTAGCCGGGTTTCGGACACTAACCGTTGTCCTTTACCAAAAATCGATAAGTCGGGCGCACAGTCCGATTGTCCTTTAGCCCCGACACGTTGGGGGACTGGTTTTAGATGAGGGGCTAGCGCCCCGACGACGAGTCCGTTATCACGACCATTCACGCGTGAGGCGTGGAGGACGACGGGTGGGGAGCCCCTCACGAAGATCCCCCAACGGGTGCGCGGGAAAAAGCGCCGCCGCGACTGCGGCGCAATCGACTGCCGCGCCATTGGCGCGACCGCTTCGCGGCCTCGACCGACTTGCCGCCTCCGGCAAATTGCAGGGCCTTGGTTCAAATTCCCGGCGCGATATTCTTGTCGGGTATGAACACCACACAAAACGGTGACGCGACGACACCCGGTTCGTCGCCGAAGCAGGAGAAGGCCCCGATTGAATCGCTTCCCAAGATGGAAATGTACGCGGTTCTCGGGCTTGAATTGGGAAAACTGATCTTCGAGCGGCTTCAGGAGGTCGAGGCTACCCTTGAAATGATCGCACGGCAGACAGCGCGCGATTTAAAGCAGCAAAAGCCCGACGTTGAATCGGTCGCATAGCCCCTCTTCGGATTTCAACCCCAGCCGCCGTTACCTCGCCGGCTCGTTCCCCATGCGTATGCAGGCGTCCTGCCCGCAGGGACGCTTGCGGGCCGGGTCGGTGCGGAATTCCCTTCCACCCGCCGGGGCGTTCCGTCCCGACAGGACCGGCGGCTGGTTTTGGAATATGACTGAGGACCAATCCATCACCATCGGCGAACGGCATGGCTGGGGCGATCCCCTGCGGTTTGGCATATCCCAGACCGACCGGCGACAGCATATATATATCATCGGCAAGACCGGTTCGGGCAAAACCACGTTATTGCGGAACTTGATCGTTCAGCACATGACGCTTGGGCATGGCGTCGGCCTGATTGACCCCCACGGCGATCTGGCAGAGGAGTTATTGGACCTCATCCCCTCCCGCCGCAGCCGCAATGTCTGCTATTTCAATCCCGGCGATCTCGAATTTCCTGTTGGCCTGAACCTGCTTGCGAACGTAGCGCCGGACGACCGACATCTGGTTGCGTCCGGGATCGTGGGGGCATTCAAGGGCATCTGGCGGGATTCGTGGGGGCCGCGGCTGGAATACATCCTTCACAACGCCATTTCCGCCCTATTGGACTGTCCCCAGACGTCGCTTCTGGGGGTGAATCGGATGCTCACGGATGACAGCTACCGCGTCTGGGTGGTCGCCCAGATCAAGGACCCGTTCATCAAAGCCTTCTGGACCGAGGAATATGCTGGATATGACCCGCGCTTCCGGCGGGAGGCCATAGCGCCGATTCAGAACAAGATCGGCCAGTTTGTCTTGAATCCCGTGATCCGCAACATCCTGGGGCAGGTCACGACCAAGGTGAGCGTTCCCTTCATCATGGACAATCACCGGATATTCATCGCCAACCTGTCGAAAGGACGGCTGGGCGACGAAAAGGCGAACCTGCTCGGCTCCCTGCTTACGACCCAGTTCCAATTGGGGGCTATGGCCCGGGCGAACCGGCCCGAGGCCGAACGCCCCGATTTCCATCTGTTTATAGACGAATTCCAGAATTTCTCGACCGACGCGTTCGCGTCGATCCTGGCCGAGGCGCGCAAATACCGACTGTGCCTCACGCTTTCCCATCAATATATCGACCAGCTTTCGCTGCCGGTCCGGCAGGCGGTCTTTGGCAACGTGGGCACCTTGATCGCGTTCCGCGTCGGCAGCACCGATGCCGAGGCGCTCGAAAAGGAATTCGGCCGCGCCTTTCCCGCGAACGCCCTGGCCGACCTCGACCGATATGAGGCGGCGGTCAAGTTGCTTGAGGACGGCACGAACCGGGAACCGTTCCGGGCGAAGACGCTGCCACCGTATGGGAAACGAACCGGAGGCGCGGACAAGCTCATCGCCCGGTCACGGGAGCGGTTTGCTCAACCGCGAACTCTGGTGGAGGAGAATTTAAGTCGCTGGCTCGCCCGGGACGCGGAAAAGTCGCCCGTCTTCGAGAAAAGACAACCGCCCCACGCCGTCCAGCATTAACCGGCATTGAGGAAAGTGATCCAAGCTGCAACGCAACTTGCGTCCCATGCTCGTGACGCCAGCGGGAGAGTGCGATATACTGGCGGGCAATGGCGGTATCCGCATGGCTGGCGCAACACTGGTTCGACCTTTTGCAAACCGTCGGTATCGTCGGTGGTTTGGTATTCACGGGATATGCGGTGATAAAGGACGAGCGCGCCCGGGTCGTCGGCAATTTGATCAGCATTCAGGATCAATACGTCCGCATCTGGAAAATGATGATCGAACAATCACAGTTGGCGCGCGTGCTTAAAAAGGATTTGGATCTTAAGTCTCACCCAATAACAGATTCCGAGCGGTTGTTCGTCCAATTGCTCATCGTCCACCTCGATACGGTGCGGCGTGCGACAAGAGAAAAAATGTTCGTCGAAATAGAGCGGGCGCACGATGACGTCCGGGACTTTTTCGGACTGCCGATACCCAAGGCCGTCTGGGAGGAAATCCGACCGTTCCAGGATAGTGAATTCATCACGTTCGTCGAAGCGGCCGGGACGCCGAAGCGTTGAACTTCACGACGTTGTCCACGGTCTTTATCCGGTAGCGGGGTGCAATCGCCGCCAGTGGCGTCAGGGTCGCACCTGCCCGCGCCCAGGTGGAGTTGGACCGGGCCTGATGTCCGTCCTCCAACCCTCGTCTGAATTCAACTGCCAGCCACATTCGTTTTAATCTGGAGGAACCCGGGCGATTGCACACTTGTCTGAGAAAGGTCGCTTACCCGAAGAATCACGCTCGCCCCGGCTCTATTGGATGCGGTGCTCCGGCATCGAGCACGCCGGTGCGGTTTGTATGGCATTGATCGAATACGTGCCGCCGGCCGGGCATATCGGCATCGACCGTCCGGGCCAACGGGCAAAATATGGCGCAAGATCAGCCTCCGTCGGCACCGCAGTGGGCGGCATCCGGTGCTCCAATGCCCATTCCTGTTTGGCTCCGTCTATTTGGCGCAATCCGTTTATACACCAGTTTTGCTGTTCGACAGGGCTGAGCGAAAGCGTGCGCGGGTCAACCGGCGGTGCGGCGGCTTCCGGTATCTTCGCGTCAATTGTGTGGCCGAGAATGGAACACTTTACGGGCTCACCGTATCCATTAATCAAATACGTTCCGCCAGCCGGACATGAGGGCATCGCCGTCACATGGTCGCCCATATATGGCAGCAAATCGGAAATCGTCGGCTTGTCCCACGGTGCTTTTTTATGTTCCAATCCCCATTCAGTCCGGGCCGCGTCAATCTGTTTCAGATTTTTGACACAGCCCTGCAATGCGTTCGGATCGTTGACGGCCGCCGCAGACGTCGATGGTGGGGCCGGGGCCGGACTTGCGGCGGGCGAAGTTACGGCGATTGTTGCAGCCGCTGGTGCGGCGACGACAGGCGTAGGCGCTACCGGTGCCACCGAACCGGCCATCGATCCCGTGACATGGCTCTTGTCCAATTGGAATTTCCAACCGCTTTCCTTTTTTGCGCCGATCATCGAGCCCGCGATCATAACGCGGGTGCCGCGGGTTACCGATTTCCCGCCCTCAATCGACTGATTGAGAAAGCTCGCCATCGTTCCAGCAGGGGCCTCCGTTGTGGAAAACCCGAATCCCAAGGCGGACGGGCCAAAGCCGCCAGCAAGCCAACTGCCATTTTGGGGGAACTCGATGACGGCTTCGTAATCGATCTGGTAGCCGGGAACGCCATTCAGTTGGAATTGCTGGCCATCCGTCTTTTTAAACGATGCGACGGTAATGCGACCGCCCGACTGGGCGGCAATTTCCTGCCGGAAGGCCTGTTCAGCCACAGACGCGGAGGGCGGGGACGGCGTTTGCGAACAGCCCGCAAGGGCCACAATGCACGCCACCAGCGCGAATAGCCGGACGAGCGCCGTCATGGGGCGTCGGGAATATCCCGCTTTGCCAGAACCAACAGGTTACGCGGAATCCGCACCATCCGCTCGTCCGGTCCGCACCCGGCCGAGGACGGCAGGTAGCCGGACAGGCTCGTTATATCAATGCCAATGATCGCGAAATCGCCGTTATCGAGTTCAAAGATATCGGGACAATTGTGCAGGGCGACGGTCTGCGCGCCGTTTGCGTGCGGATCGGGGCCGAGCCTCCGGATGAACATCGAATTTCTGTCGGTGGGGAGCGAATTTTGGTGTTCGAGCATCACCATAAATATACCAGCCCCCCCCCCCGACAGCGTAAAGAAATGGATTCGCTTGTCTGTCAATGACTTACGCAAAAGCGCCATTTTATTTCATGGGATTTTTGGCGAAACGATCCAAAGGCAACTCGAAAAACCTCGCGTGGTTGCCGCGAAGCGCAAAACTCAACGCCTTAACCACGCGAACAATCCAACTAAAATGACGGAATGCAATCCCGCCGTCCCCGATTCAGACGAGATCGAGCCGCCGCTCCCCTACGGCTCACGGAACGCGACCGCTCAATTGTCGGGCTGGTTCACCGGCACCGGTTCGTGCGCTCATCCCAGATCATTGCGCTTCTGGGCGAGGGCATGCAGCCGATCCTGCGACGGCTCCAATTGCTGTATCATCACGGATATTTGGAACGCCCCCGCGCCCAGATCGACTACTACCACCAGGGTGGCTCACGCCATATAGTATATGGTCTCGGAAATGGCGGAGCGGCGCTGCTGAACCAGGAATGCGGGCGCACCGTGTCCATTCTCCGTGCCGGCGAGAAGAATCGCTCCGTTGGCCGCATATTCCTTGAGCACGCACTTTTGGTTTCGGATGTCATGGTCGCGCTTGAGCTTGCGTGCCGGAAGGCGGGGAGTGTCCAGCTTGTCAGACCGGACGAAATTCCCCTTCCGGCGGGATCAAACAGCTCTTTCCGATGGAACGTGAAAATGAAAGGCGGTGCGAAGCTTGGCATAATCCCGGACCGGGTCTTTGCCTTGGAATCCCAGGATGCGGCACCCGAGCGCAACCCCGCGTTCTTCTTCTTGGAGGCGGACCGGGGAACGATGCCGGTCATCCGCGCGAGTCTTGCCCAAACTTCATTTTTCCGGAAGCTCCTTGCCTATGAGGCGACCTGGGCGCAGGGGCTTCATCAGTCACAATTCGGCTTTCATCGGTTTCGGGTGCTCACGGTGACCGAAAGCGCCAAGCGGGCACGATCCCTTGCCGAGGCGTGTTCGCGATTAGAGAGCGGTCACGGTCTGTTTCTCTTTGCCGAGCGCAGCGTGCTTGATGATCCCGATCTTCTCAATTCCGCCATCTGGCGAACGGGCCGGCCAGGTGACGCCGTTCCTTTGTTCGGCTCCTAAAGTCAAGGAGGTCAAACTTGCCGCTTCCGGCAATTCTTCCCGCCTACCAGCTTCCATGAGCGGGAGATACGATTCATCCCGGAGGCGACTTTTCCGAGCCGCCTTAGTTCCCCACCAGTTCGTTAACAATTAATCCCCAAAGTATTGTATGCCCAAATCATCGTTCATCGACTTCAAGGCGGTCAAAGCCGCCATCACCATGGAGCGCGTCCTTGAGCACTACGGTCTCCTCGACCAGTTCAAGCGAAGCGGCGACAACCTGAGCGGCCCGTGTCCGATCCACCAAGGATCGAATCCGACCCAGTTCCGGGTGAGCATTAGCAAAAACGTCTGGAATTGTTTCAGCGAGTGCAAGCACGGCGGCAACACCCTGGATTTCATCTCCCGGATGGAGAAAATAACCATCCACGCGGCGGCACTGAAGGCCATCGCGTGGTTTGGCATCGATGCCGCCGCTGTGACCTCAGACGCGGAGCCGGAGGCCGAAGAGCCGGATGAAGCTCCAAAGCAAGCGCCAGCGCCCCGGCCAAAGCCCGAGACCCCGCCAAAAATGGAAACTGGCGGACCGAACAAGCCCCTCAACTTCCGGTTGGACAAGCTCGACCGGGAGCATGCCTATATAAAAAAGCGCGGCCTGACGCTCGAAACCGCCGTCGACTTTGGCGCGGGATATTGCGAAAAGGGCATGATGGCCGGACGGATCGCGATTCCGATTCATAATTTGGACGGCAAGGTGGTGGCGTATGCGGGGCGTTTCGCCGGGGAGCCCTCCGACGAGCACCCCAAATACAAGCTACCCCAAGGCTTCCGCAAGTCACTGGAACTGTTCAATATCGACCGGGCAATCAAGGAGCCGAAGGAGTCGCCGTTGATCATTGTAGAGGGATTCTTCGGTTGCATGAGCCTACATCAGCAGGGGTATCGTAAAGTGGTGGCGCTCATGGGAAGTTCCCTGTCGGCGGCGCAGGAGAAATTGATTCGCACCAACACCGACAGCCGAAGCCAGGTCATCGTCATGTTGGATGAGGACGAGGCCGGCCGGGCGGGGCGCGAAGATATCGCCATGCGTCTCGCCAAGTTCGTCTTCGTCAAGGTCCACACGTTCGAGCAGGAGGGCATGCAACCGGAACATCTCACCGCCGAGGAATTGGCCGCGATCATCGGAGGTGGTAAATGAAAGTGTACCGAGGAACACGCAGGGGCGACACAGTTCTCGTAACCGTTGACGGCATTGCACTCGATCCCCGGCTGGACTTGACTCACTGTGGTTCGAGCGTATTTGAATGGGGGTATGTCGGCGACGGACCCGCCCGGCTTGCATTGGCTTTGCTTGTCGATTGTTTGGGTGACGAGGAAGCGGCGCTTGCAGGGCACGAGGATTACCATTGCGCAGTGGTGGCCGGTCTGCCATTCGCCGCCTGGAAGCTTACGGACGAAGACATCCGCGACACCATCGTGGCGATGGATAACCAATGAACGAAAGCGATTATGGACGTTCATTGCTCATCCTGCGGCGAGCCGTGGGATGTATACCATCTCCGGCACGAAGCCATCTTTGAAACCGACCTCACCCACAAGGAGTCTGAGGCTTGGTGCAAACTACCGCCCGGACGGCGGCTCTCCTCGGGCTATCGCGAAATGTTCAAGGCTGCCGGCTGGGAATTCGGCGCGTCGATTATTGACGTGATGCGTTGCCCCGGTTGTCCTCCGGGCGCGACGCCCGATCCGGACAAAGCCGCTTTGAAAGCGGGCATCGTCGAGATATTAGGCGACGACGAGGACGGATTGGCTGCCGCGTTTGAGGATTTCGCCCTCTGAACCGACCAATCATCCTGTCCTAAACGGCAAACCCTCACCCCTTCCGGTGAGGGTTTTTTCTTGCTATGCTGCCCGCCGGAAAGCCGTCCTTTCCGCCCCATCCCTTCCCCGTCCCCCAACCTGAACCAGAAAGGAATTCTTTGAGAACATTACATCCATTCGTCAATCCCAACTTCCCCGGTGGTTGCGCCAACTTTGTAAATCCATGCCCGGCTTGCCGGGCGGACGTAGTTTTACGCGCAATAATCCGGACCAAAGTTCGCCCGCCACGGAGATGCCCGAGAGAAACCGCCAATGAATAACCCACCTATCGCGTGCAACCCGGAAAACCTTCGGGAACTGCGGCGCATCATCAACGAGGCAAAACCTCGACAATTGAAACAGTTGGAGCCGCCGCCGGTCTTGCAACACGGCTGGTTGTTGCCGTACTTGCTTCACGCCGACGATTTCCTATGGCGCCGCTGGCATCATTGGTATGAAACCGCGTCGGCAGGGCAGATCGTGGCACCCATACCCCGGATCGAATGGCAGAGGCACGACGCAGGTCTCAAGATGCTTGAGCGGTCACTCGCCGTCATTTCCAGCCATGGCGACTGGCGTGGCTGGGGCAGTTGGGCCGCCTTTGATTATTTCCTGGATTGGCTGTTGTATGGTTTCGGCCACCAAGCGCAGCCGCAGCCTCCCGAGGAAAGGGATGACTATCAAGGAGCGGGCGAAAGGCTGTACCAGATATTCAATCTGGAAACCCTGCTGGCCTATCCCCACGATTATCTCGGCGACATGCTGGCGGAAAACCATCATGGCCGGCATCTCGGGTTCTACCCGACGCCCATGCAGATTTGCGAACTCATGGCGCGGATGACGATTGGGAGCGGGGACGCCCGAACCCGGTCAGTTTGCGATCCCTGCGTAGGAACCGGTCGGATGCTGCTTGCGGCATCCAACTACTCGTATCGACTCCACGGCTGCGACATCAATCCGACCGTGATCAAAGCCGCGCTCATTAACGGGTATTTGTATGCGCCGTGGCTTATGCGGCCCTTTCCGTTTCTGGACGCGAGGCTCTGTGATCCGTCGCAAAGCGCGCAGGTAAGCGATGCTATCGCCGCCCAGGGGCATCGCGAGAGCACCGAGCATGACGCGGCCAACCAGTGGAAGTTCGAGCCGATAAAGAAGCGCCGGAAGACGGGAGAATCGACCGACGAACAGGGCATCTTGTTCAACGGGTAGAACGCCGGTTCGGGCGAAAGGCGTCGTTTTTCTTCGACGACCGTGTATCTCGCAAGAAACGACTGATTGCCGAATCCCCAAGCTTCTTGCCGCAAACGGCAAACCCTCACCCCTTCCGGGTGGGGGCTTTTATTTTTACCATACCCCGTGGAAAGCAGTTCTTTCCGCCGTCCGCTCGTTCGCATCGTCACCCCGAACCCCGAAAGGAGTCCTTTGAAAATGCAAAACACGTTCCTCAATCGTGCGATCCACGGCGATTGCATCGACCTTATGAAAACCATGCCGTCCCACTCGGTCGACTTGGTATTAACCGACCCGCCGTATGTGGCCAATTATGTGTCTCGCGACCAGAGATCAATCGCCAACGACGACCACGACGGGTGGATCGAACCGGCCTTCACCGAGATATACCGGCTGCTCAAGCCCGATCGCTTCTGTCTCTCCTTCTACGGCTGGCCCCAGGCGGACCGATTTCTATGGCGGTGGAAAAAGATCGGCTTCAGGCCGGTGAGCCACTTCGCCTTCATCAAAGACTATTCATCGAAAGCTGGATTCACACAGGGCCACCACGAGGTCGCGTATCTGCTCGCCAAAGGACAACCGGAGCCGCCGCCTGAACCCATCCGTGACGTCCTCCACTGGGATTATACCGGCAATCCGCTTCACCCCAATCAGAAGCCTTTGTCGATCATTCTGTCCCTCATCACCGCTTTCTCCCGGCCGGGAGACATCGTGCTTGATCCCTTCGCCGGGTCCGGCACGACTGCCGTGGCCGCGTTGGAACGCGGTCGCCAGTTCATCCTCATGGAAAAGGTCGCCCGCTACTGGCAGGCCGCCAACGACCGGATCGAACGAAGGAAGCTTTGACGGCCGGTATCCAACCGTCGCCGTCCAAACCATCCCGCTTGAAATTCAATGGCCGTCCGAGCCCCAAGCGAGAGTTACCCAACCCGAGGCAGCCCGTTAGTAGCGGGTGGACGACCGTAAGAGAGTTACATGAAAAAGGATGTATATCAAATCATAACCGACCGAGTCATTCAGTTGCTTGAAGCCGGAACCGTTCCGTGGCACCGGCCATGGAAAGGAGGCATGGCAGCGGCGCGAAACCTCATGAGCCGGAAGGAATATCGGGGAATCAATTATTTCCTTTTGAATTCCGCCGGATTCCCCTCGCCCTACTGGCTCACGTTCAAACAGGCCGAGGCATTGGGCGGGCAGATCAAGAAAGGAGCGAAGTCGTTCCCGGTCGTGTTCTGGAAAATATTGGAGGCGGAGGAAGGCGGTGAAACCCGGAAAATTCCGCTTCTGCGCCATCACAGCGTGTTCAATATCGCCCAGTGCGAGGGAATCACAATGCCGGCTTCCCTTACAGCGGAGGAAACCTTCCAGCCCATTAAAAAATGCGAGGAGGTTGTGGCCCGAATGCCCCAGCCCCCGGCAATTGTGCCCGGCACACGGGCCGCTTACTCTCCGGTGACTGACGTGGTGAGCATTCCCGAGGCGGGTCTCTTTGAATCGCCCGAGGCCTATTACAGCATGTTGTTCCACGAGTTGACGCACGCGACGGGACATTCATCCCGGCTCAATCGCGATGAAGTCGCGGCCCCATCCGGGTTCGGGAGCGAGCCCTACAGCCGCGAGGAATTGGTGGCGGAGATGGGCGCGGCATTCCTTTCCCGCCACTGCGGGATCGAGCAGGCAACCCTCAATCAATCAGCCAGTTACATCGGCCATTGGCTCCAACGGTTGCAGGATGACCGGAGGTTGGTCGTGCAGGCGGCGGCCCAGGCTCAAAAAGCCTGTGATTTCATTCTCGAAGCGCGCGCCGAGGATGAGGCTCTGGTCCAATACCAGCCGAAGGAATGCGAGGCGATGGCGCTGCGGGAATCTGCAATTCCTTGGGAAATCCAGCAGTGTGACCCGCCCAGTCGCCGGTTGAAGATTGAGGCGTCCGGCGACTTCTGGAAAGGCGCTATCAAACCAAAGATACGCCTCATAGGACGCTGGCTCGAGCGAGCGGGGTTCAGGCCGGGCAATCGTGTTTCGGTCACTTGTGTCGCTTCGGGAGTCATTGAGTTGCGCTCTTCCGATGCAAATGTGGTTGACGGAATTAAACCCTCATCAAACCAGCCCGACTGTCCGTTTTGATGCAACCCCGAATCGATTCAGACTTGCCTAACTGCTGTGCTTCATTGGAGCGCAGCGGTTTTTTAACCTAAACGGATTTCCGGGGAGATGTACCTTCATGAAATGAAGGACTACTCCTTTCGATACTCTCAAATCGGAGTATGGAATGAACGCTGCAATTTATATTGCATCCGGCCAGCAACTATGTATCATCGAACCAACCCCGAACGTAGCCGGGACAAATGCTTTTGCATCGTGGGATTTGCCTCACGGGACGCTGCCGGGGCCAACAACGTCATGGAAAGGGACAGATATGTCGGAGAACAAGTCTGTGGAGCCGGTTCCCCAACCGGCTAAAGCATCGGTCACGTCAATATCTTGGAGAGATAAGTATTTGCCGCGCACCCCGCAGGAGATCGCTATCACTTCGTGTGCCCTGCTTCTCTTCATCGCCTTTTTCGCGCCATGGGTGGTCGTTGGCGACACATTCCAATACAGCGGGGCCACGCTGTATCGGCTGGACAAGGGATTCAAAATTCTGTGGCTGATTCCGGTTCTCGCCGCGGCTACGATTGAACGGCACAAAAACCTGGTGCTCTTCCGCAAGCTTGGCACCGCGACCGCCATCATTGCCTGGATTTATGTTGGATACGTGATATCAAGGGGTCAAACATTAGGTTGGGGCTTGCGTTGGGGCATTTCGTCCACCCTCTGGCTCGCCTTTGCCCTGTTCGCCTTTGCCGGCAAACTGCAAAACACGGCCCTGCTTGATCTGGTGGCAAAAAAGCTCGGCTCCCGCAATGCCGAGGTATATGGCCATACCGTCACGTTCCCCCCGGATTTCCATTTCTCCGCGAAAGACTTTTACGCCAAACTTGAGGACGCCATCCAAGCCAAGGAATGGCCGGGCGTTCAATTGCTTCGTCTTGATTACCGTGAGGCTGGATTGCTGTCGCACAAGCGCCAATATCTCCGCGTCATCCGGCAACGGCATCTCTTCGACATCTGCGCTTCCACCTTCGGCAAAGACTATTTTTTCAGCGTCCGGGAGGCGCAGATCGCCTCCGTGTTAAGCATCCGCGCATTTTTTGTGCTCATGATCGGTCTCTTTTTATTGTATTCGACCGCCGTTAGAATGCTTGGTATCTTCTATGGCCCCCTGGCTATG
>Ga0206847_10079_pt1:5000-34939 | contig 34939 bp, 20 predicted proteins | sample Alteio_BWOrgCont_17_FD_152880 | JGI IMG/M metagenome (GOLD analysis project Ga0206847, IMG submission 152880) | Enriched cells from forest soil in Barre Woods Harvard Forest LTER site, Petersham, Massachusetts, United States -... | ecosystem: Environmental > Terrestrial > Soil >... | reverse complement strand
GCTCAAATTCCCGCCGCAGCAGAGCAGGTTGAGCGTGGCGACCATGGTTGGGTCGTCGGGCGCCGACGTGAGCGGCGAAAGGTCCAGCACGATCGTGGACGCCGCGGGCGCGGCGGGGGTGTACACCGCGCCGGCGAGGGTGTTGGCGACGCTGATGGCCGTGGCCGCCGTCGTGATCTGAAACTCGGGCGCGCAGAGTCCGCCCGCCGCGATCGCGCCGGGCGGCGCGTAATCGGGCAGGAAAAAATTAAACACCGTCGGCGAACGCAGCGCCGCCTGGCCGAGATCCTGGTCAGGGGTGAAAATGGCGAAACGGTTTTCCGGCGCCGAGGCGTTGAAGGCGCGGAACAGCGCTGTCTCCCGGATCAACGGCTCCTTGAGCTTGCCGTAGCCCACATTGGCGATCAGCCCGGGCGAGCGAGCCTCGTAATCGAGCAGGATTGCCCGGATCACGGCCGCGAGATTGCCGCGCGTGCCGGTGCCGTCGTCGGCGAACACCTGGGCGACCCGGTACACATAACCCGCGCTCGGATTGCCGGTGACCAGCCGCTGGATCAACTGGCGGCAAATGAACGGGCCGGTGTTTGGATGATTGAAAAGCGCGTCGAGCGTCGCGCCCAGATCGGCGGCGGCCCCCTCGTTGGCCGGCAGGACCGCCCCGGCGACGATGGTCTTCTGGGAATTGTCGTGATAGGCCGGATAGAGCTGCATGGGGTCGTACCAGTCGGGCGCGGCGCCGTAGAAACTCGGACTGGGATCGGCCGAATTGTAGGACCAGCCGGTGAGCGCATTGGCGGTCTGCACGATGGTGGCCTGGTTGTAAGTCGGGACCGGCTGGCCGTTGCCGTCGAGCGCCAGCGAGCCGTCGGGGTTGAGATGGTTCAGGCCGATGGTGAAGAGCTGCATGACCTCGCGGGCGTAGTTTTCGTCCGCGCTCGTGCCCTGCGCGGGGTTGGCGGCGGCGCTCTGCAGCAGGTTGAGGTAACTGCCCATGACGGGGCTCAGGGTCACATCCTGCAGGAGCTGGCGAAAGTTGCCGAAGGCGTCGCCGGCCAGCAGGTCGTAATAGGCGGCGAGAGCCTCCGGTTGATTGGCCAGCGATGCGGCGGCATCGGAGACGACAAATATCTCGCTCAGCGCCAAGGCGACGCGCTGGCGGAGCTGGTCGGGCGCCGTCACCGAAACCATCCACCAGGCGGCCTGACGGTTGTCCTGAGTTATCGGATACGCACCGGCGCTGGGGAATGCGGCGGCGTCCGCGCGGGTGGCCGCGAGCTGCGACGTGGCGGGCAGGGCCATCTGGCCGGCGATCCACTGCGCGTAACCCGTGGCGACGACGCCATTGATGTCGGCCAGCGTCGGGCCGAATGTGGCCTGGGTGAGGAAGCGCGCGGCGTCCGTGGCCGAGGGATTGGTGAGATCGATCGTCGGCGCCGGCGGCGGCGGCGTGAACGACTCGGAGCCGGTCACTGCCACGAACTGTCCCGTGAGCTCGCCCGCGGGATAATTCTGGCTGCCAATCTCGACGTAGATGCCGCCGGACTTGAGCGCGTCGAGCAGCTGGGCCGCCGAATCGACGCCGGTGGGGACGAAGGTCCAGACCTGGTTCACCACCTGGCCGGGATAAGCCAGGTCGAAGACGAAATTGGAGCTGCCGCCGGGAGTTCCGATCGTCAGGTGCGGCGCCTGTTCCGCGGAGGTGAGGTTGGCGTAGGAGACATTGACGATCCCGGACGTCCCGTTGGCGTTCAGCAGGATGGTGGCGGTGCCGGACGCCGTGGAGTTGGCCGCGCCCGGAGCGGGATTCAGCGTCGCGACATACAGGGTGCCCGGAAGATTCGTGATCGTGACGGTGGCCGACCCGCTGCCGGCGACGCCATAATCCGGGCTGGCGGCCAGCGTGAGAACGACCGTTTCGCTCGGCACCGACGACAGGGTGGGATTGGGCGAGACTCCGATGGTGTTTGAAGTGACGCCGGCGGGAATCACGACCGTGCCGGAGAGGCTGGTGTAATCGGCGCCGCTGACCGCCGTGCCGCCGATCGAGTAATTGACCGTGAGCGGCAGATAGGTGTCGCCGGCGCGGGTGACCACGAAGGCGCCGGGGTTGCTGCCGCTCGTATCCGCATTCGGCAGGATGGCGGCGATTGTCACCGGCGGCGGGCTGGCGGGTGTGATATCGTAGGCTTCGACCAGCGCCAGGCCCGTCGAACCGCCGTTTCCGATCACTTCTATCGTGTAGCTGCCGGGTGGAAAATTGGCGAGGAGGGCGGCGTCCTTGCTGCCGGCGGCCAGCGGGAAGGCCCCCGCTTGCGCAAAGGCGGCGCCAAGCGCGGTCTCCCCCGCGGCATTGGAGCCGACCGGCGCGCCCCAATCATCGTTGCTGGCGAACACGGCGCCGCTGGAATCCAGCACGGTTATTGCCGGATCGGCCAGGACGCCGCCGAGGCCGAAGGTGGCCTGAAGCGACGGGCCGACGGCGCGGATCAGCAGCAGGCGCGCACCGCTCCCCGGAGACACCGTGAGGCCGGAGATGACGATGCCGGTTCCGGTCCCGACCTGAACGCGGGTGGAAAAATTAGCCAGGCTCGACGAGCCGGAAACGGAGCCCAGGTCGTAAATCTCGCATAGCGCGATTCCCGTGTCCCCCGCGGCCCCGCTCACCTGGGCCGTGTAAATGCCGGGAGGGAACGTTCCGACCAAGGCGGCGTCCCCACCGCCGGACAATAGCGGAAAGGCGCCGGCCGAAGCCATGGCGGCCGCAACGGAGGAGTTCCAACCCGTGGCGCCGGGGATGATGGCATTCGATCCGTCGAACACCGTAATCACGGGATCGGGAAGAAACCCGGTCAGGCCGAAGGACCGGTTCAATCCCGGGCCGACGGCCCGCAGCAGAAGCGTCTCGCCGGACCCCGGACCCACGACAAAACCGGTAATCATGTTGCTTTCGCCAATCCCCGCCTGCCCGCGAGTCGACAGGTTGGACAATCGGGGGACTTGAGCCTGAAGAACGCTGGCGGCGGCGGCGATGACGATGGCGAGAATTTCACGATAGCGATTCATCTAGCGGTTGCGGAAGTTGATGGGTGGTTTGCGCCGCAGAACGGTTGGTTGACTTTAGTATCGCCGCGTCACGTCTGCACCTGTGACGTCTCCTCAAATTTGAGGAGTAAATTCCCTTGACAGACATTTTAAGAAATCCCGGCCTCGCGTTGTGACCGGTCTCGATCTGACTCGCCGCAAATTCATCGGCAACTGCTGCGCCGCGGTGGGGGCGACCGGCATCCTGTCGGCGCTGGCGCAGCTGCGGGTGATCGGGGCGGTGGCCGCGGACACGTCGGGCGGCGACTACAAGGCGCTGGTGTGCCTCTTTCTGTACGGGGGCAACGACTCCAACAACGTCATCATCCCGTACGACAGCGCCGGTTACGCAAGCTACGCCGCGCAGCGCACCGCGCTGGCCATTGCCCAGGAGAGCCTGCTGCCCATCACCCCGAAGACCTACAGCGACGGACGGCAGTACGCGCTGCACCCCTCGCTGGTCGAGGTCCAGGGGCTGTTTGCCCAGGGCCAGCTGGGGTTTTTGGCCAACACCGGGACCCTGACCTATCCGACCACCCTGACCCAGTACAACTCCGGGACCGCCAACCTGCCGCCCCAGCTTTTTTCCCATGCCGATCAGCAGGTCCAGTGGCAGAGCAGCATCCCCGACCAGCCCTTCCAAACCGGCTGGGGCGGACGGCTGGCCGACGTCATCAGCGCCTTGAACTCCAATTCGGCGATTTCGATGTCGATCAGCCTGGCCGGCCAGAATTCGTTCCAGGTGGGCAATGTGGTCTCGCAGTACGCGGTGAGCCCCTCCGGGGCGGTGACCCTGAACGGGACCACCGGCGGGGCGATCAACCCGATCCGGTACTCCACCCAGCTGGACCTGCTCAACCAGCAGGAGGCCAACCTGTTCCAGGCGGCGTTTTCCAACCTCACCAGTTCGGCGATCAGCGACGCCACCCTGCTCAACAGCGTCCTGGCCAACGCGGCCACCCTGACCACGACCTTCCCCACCACCTCCCTGGGCAGCCAGCTGCAGATGATCGCCCGGCTGATCTCCGCCGCCCCGGCCCTCGGGCTCAACCGGCAGATCTTCTTCGCCAGCCTGGGCGGGTTTGACACCCATACGGTCGAACTGGCCACCCAGGCCCCCCTCCTCGTCCAGGTCAGCCAGGCCCTCAGCGCCTTCTACAACGCCACCGTTGAACTGGGGGTGGCCGGCCAGGTCACCGCTTTCACCGCCTCGGACTTCAGCCGCACCTACAACACCAACGGCAACGGCGCCGACCACGGCTGGGGCAGCCACCACCTCATTATGGGCGGAGCGGTCGCAGGCGGGGATATCTACGGCAAGATGCCTTCCCTCCTGCTCGGCGGCCCCGACGACACCGGCCGCGGCCGGTGGATCCCCTCCACCAGCGTCGACCAGTACAGCGCCACCCTCGCCTCCTGGTTCGGCGTCTCCCCGGCCAACCTCCCCGTCGTCCTGCCCAATATCGGTCGCTTCCCCACGGATAACCTCGGCTTTATGAACGGCACCTAAGCAAAGGACCGGAATGAAACGCCGCTTCGCTTTCCTTGCCATCCTGGCAATCCTCGTACTCGGGCTCATCTGGTGGATTCCGCGGCATCGGCCGGCAGGCAGTGCCGGGTCCGCCACACTTCCCGGAACGTCGACACCGCCCGGGCTCACGGCGGCAAATTCCCGCACCCCGGGCCCATACGCCAACGAGGAACCCTCTCATCTCGCCGACCGGCTCGACACGCCAACCTCGGACATCGCCTCCGACCTGCGGGTGCTCAATGACATCTTCGTGCAGTACCGGAGCGCAACCCACGGCGAGAATCCCGTCGGCGAGAATGTCGAAATCACCGCCGCGCTGACCGGCCGGAACAAGCTGGGCTTTTCCTTTATACCCAAGAACCACCCCGCCATCAATGCCCGCGGAGAACTTTGCGATCGCTGGGGCACGCCGTTTTTCTTCCATCAGCTTTCCGGCACCCAGATGGAGATCCGGTCCGCGGGTCCCGACCGCAAGCTCTGGACCGACGACGACAAGGTATTGACTCCCGGTCTGCATTCTCCGCCGCGTTGAGACGCCCTCTCCTCCAGAGGGTTCAAAATCAGTCGAATAAGCGCTATTACCGCCCTCGACAATTCGCGGCTGGACCGATACGATGCAGTCGAACTGCGGATGCCATTTCGAAAAAGGATGATCGTTATGAAATCAAAACTTCATGTTTCCTCCCTATTTTTCTGCCTTTCCCTGCTTGCCGCCGGCTCCGTTTCCTACGCCGCCAATACCTCCATCTATTCCGTCACAAAAACCGCGGTCTACGTTCAGACCGCTGCCGGCGGCGCCGTGGCTTCCCCTAAATTTCCCTATTATTTCGAGGCCCAGGCTTTGACCGCCCCAGTTTTGTTGACGCTGCCGAACGCATCGACCCAGCCGCTCGCGCCAGATGCCAACAATAGCAACGACTATGATTTCATCGAAAGCTTTGCGACAAAGCCCGCACTCGACACGGCGTTGCCAGACGGCACGTACCAGATGAGTGGCTCGGGGATTCCCACAATCTCGTTCTCCCTCACCCCCGACTCCTACCCCTCGACCGTTCCGTACATAACGAATGGCACCTGGAATAACGGCGTGCTCTATGTGAACCCGGCCGGGGGCGTCACCCTCAACCTCAGCGATTTTGCGGCTTACGGGACGGTTGGCGTCGCTTCATATATGCAGCTAGGCCTGTCGGACATCATCAACGGCGGAAGTTCAATCAAGGCGGCAATCATCTCGGTGGCCAATCCCTTTAGCATCACAGTTCAATCCACGCCTCTTCTGTCGTACATTACTCCATCGCTCACGTCGGGCGACATCTACGAGGTGAATCTGGAATACTCCAACATCCTTTCTTTTGACACGACGACTATTCCCGGGAGCGGCATTGGCCCCTTGTTCGAAAACTACACGACATTCTACATCGTCGCGCTGGCGTCCAGCTCAACGCCTCCGCCTGTCCTTGCTTCCGACCTGGCCGGCGCAACCGGCATAGTCGGCGGAAGTGCCACGCTGTCGGCCACGGTGACGGTCGGCGGCTCTTCCATCAATGGGACGTATGCAAACCTTTGGTACTTCAACGGGAATGAAATCAATATTGATGGAGTCAAGTATGTGAGCAATGGCACGAGCCTGATCGTGAACACCCTCACCAACGCCAATGCGGGCATTTACACGGCGAAATTCGTCAATCAAGGGGGCATTGTCTTCACCGACGAAGCCACACTGACCGTCCTGCCGGCGAGCGCGGGTACGCCACCTTCCATTACTGCCTTTTCGGGCACGACCGGAACGGTGGGTTTGGGATCCGCGGTCAACCTTTCAGTCACCGCTTCGGAGGCGGGACTGACCCTGACCTATCAGTGGGAGCTAAACGGCGCCAACATTTCCGGGGCGACGAACAGCACCTATGCATTAGCATCCGCCGGCACGGCCAATTCGGGGGATTACAAGGTGATCGTCTCCAACGGATACACCACAAGCGCACACGATTTTGGAACGCTCACGGTCAGCACGGCCTTCCCGAGCTTCACGCTGGCGGCGAGCCCGTCGTCGGTGACGGTGGCCAGCGGCCGAAGCGTGGTGTTCAACGCCATAGCGACGGGAACACCCGCGCCGACCTACCAATGGAAGCTCAACGGCAGCACGACGATTCCCGGTGCGACGGGGACAAACGACAGCGTGCTTTTGGTGAGCGGCGCGACGTCGGCCAATATCGGCACGTACACCTGCACGGCCACCAACTCACAGGGCTCGGCCAGCACCTCGGCCACGCTCGCCGTGGTCACTACCGCCTCGCCCGGCTACCTCACCAATCTTTCATCGCGGGTAACCGTTGGCACCGGCGGAAATATTTTAATCGCCGGCTTTGCCCTCGCGGGCTCGGGCTCCATGGATCTGCTGCTGCGCGGCGTGGGGCCGGCCCTCATCCCCGCTCCCTTCGGCGTCAGCGGCGCCCTCACCAATACGCAGCTGACCCTGTATGACACGGTCAACCCCAACGACCCGCTGCCCGTCGTCACGAACAGCGGCTGGAGCAACGCCTTCACCCTGGGCTCCTCGACGGTCAACGTCGCCCCGCAGGCGGCCACGCTGGCGCTCATGAACACCCTGGGAGCCTTTACCAACAACTGGGCCATTGGCTCCCCGGATTCCGCCCTGGAGGTCACGCCACCGGTCGGCGGCTACACCGCCCAAATCAGCGGGGTCGGCGGCGCCACCGGCATCGCCCTGGCCGAGGTCTACGACGTCGATGCCTACAATCCCGCCACGCGACTGGTCAACCTTTCAACCCGCGCCCAGGTGGGCACGGGCAGCAATATCCTCATCGGCGGATTTGTGATCGGCGGCAGCACCGCGGAGACTCTGCTGATTCGCGCGGTGGGCCCGACCCTGGCAGGGGCGCCCTATAACGTAGGCGGCACCATCGCCCAGCCGGTCCTGACCATCTATGCGGGCAGCACCCCCATTTATTCCAATTCCAACTGGGGGGACGACGCCACCATCTCCACCGCCATCAACACCGTCGGCGCCTTTCCCCTCAGCCCCACCAGCACCGACGCCGCACTTCTGATCACCCTTCCTCCCGCCAGCAACTACACCGCCCAGGTCAGCGGACTCAACAACGGCACGGGCATTGCCCTGCTCGAAGTTTACGACGTGTTTTAGAGATCCATCCTACCGGGTACCGGCTGACTGCTTATTAACGGTTTCCCAGGGAGCCAGCTTGAGACTTTCGAGCACGCGATTGATCGTGGCCGCCTGATCCGATCGGGAATTCACGATGGCGTCCACCGGGGGATATATCCTCACTTTGAGCACATCGGAAGCATTCACCATGCCCGCCAGCACCGGGCCAGAGGGCGTGCTGGGCGCAGCCGCCGCGAATTCGGCCAGATCCCTCCGAATATTCGGATCCGAGGAAAGATCTGATTCGTTGAGTTCGACCTTTTTAACCACGACCGGACTGGCTCCGACAGCGGTAACCGCAGCCTCTTCCCGGCTTATAAAATCGTTAAAGTCTCTCCGTAAATTGTTATACGGCGTTTCAGCCGCAGCCGGGGCCGTGGCCGCGGCCGCCTCCACCGCGTCGTGCACGGCGTTGAGCGGCACGACCAATTCGAGCTGGCTTTTATCATCCGGAAGAACCGTGTAACTTGTATAATTACATCCGGACGTGGCGATCAACAGCAGGACGGCCGGAACGGCCGCATTCAATCGATTTGAATGAGGATTCATGGGGTATTGGGGTATTCGCTGGGGGGCAAAGGCCATCAAGTGACTAATCCGGGTAAGGTCAATGAGCAATGGGCGGGCGCGTCAGCGCAATCGGTGACGCGTCAGCAATAGAACCCAGGCGGACCATTCCGCAGGCGAATTCCAGCGGAGTTCGCCGGGCCTGATCGCGACCCGAAGGCGGCCGGCGTGGAGTTCGCCAGTCACGCGCCATCGGCCGGGCGGCAGGGGGACCCTGATGGTCTTCCTGCCTGGACCGGCGAAGGTGTGGGCCACGACCAGGGCCCGTCTTCCGCCGCCGCCCACGCGCACCAACGCCTGCCAGCCCCGCGCGTGACGGTAGGCGGCGACGTCGGGACCATGGCGACGCGAACGTCCGCTGCGAATGACCGGCACAGCCTGCCCATAGAGCGCCACCGCCCGGTCGACGAGCGCCCGCTGCTCCGGCCGCAGGGTCGCGAAGTCTCCCGAGAGGCACAGCCGGCCCAAGAAGCCGGCGGCAAGGCTGTAAACCGTGCGGCGGTCGCTCGACGCCGCGCGCAGCACCGCCCAGATCTGGGACTGACGCGGAAGCATGAGCCGATGGAGATTGGCCGCGATGACGGGTATCTCCGGACACTCGTGCGCATCCGAAAACGAGCTCATCGCCGTCAGCCCAAGCATCGAGGGCTCCAGCCGATGGCCGCCCGACGAGCAATTCTCGATTACGAGATCCGGCAGTTCGGATCGAATGCGCCGGAAAAAAGCCTGCACGCCCGCCAGATGCTGCCGCAGGCCCTCGCCCAGGGACTCCGCCCCGTCCACGCCGATTCCAACGTTGTCGTTGTAGTCCACCTTGAGGTAACCGAAGTTGGCCGCGCGCAGGAGGCCGATCACCCGCTCGCTGAGAAAGGCGACCACCTCCGGTTTTCGAAGATCGAGGAATCGCCGGGTGCCCACCGTGACCGGACGGCCGTCGCGCAGCAGCAGCAGGTCCGCGCGCTCAAAGAGGGACGAGGCCGCGCCGATCACCTCCATCTCGAACCAGATGCCGGGAATCAACCCGCACGCGCGAATCGCGTCTGCGGTCGCGCGCAGGCCCCGGGGATACATTTGCGCGCTGGGTTTCCACTCGCCCTGGGCGGTGTGCCAGCTGCCCCCTGGGTCCTTGAACCATCCCGCGTCAATGACGAGATACTTCACGCCGGTGCCCCGCAGCGCCTCGGCCAGAGGGAGCAGGTTCTCCTCGCTCGGGTGGCCCCAGCTCGTCGCCCACTCGTTGAAAATCACCGGGAGAGTCCGCTCGCTCTCCGGCAGCGCCGCGACCGCCCGCTCCTGCGCCGCGGTCAGCGCGGCGCAAAGCGCATCGAGATCGCCCGCCACGCAGCCGAGGGTCGCCGACGGCGAGGTGAAGCTGGCGCCGGGCGGGATCGTTTTCATCCAGTGTCCGAATTCGCGATCCGCGAGGCCGCCGGAAATGGAAGCCCAGTCATCGCGGCGATAAACCTCCATCTGCCACGAGCCCGGATGGGCGACCTGGGCGCCCCAGACCACGCCCGCAACGGTGTCCTCGACCGCCACGAAGGGAAAAAATCCGCTGACCGGCAGCGAACCGACCGTGCCGAAGCGCTCGCACCTTGGGGCGGAGCCGGACCAGGAGCGCTCCAGCTGCAGATCCTCGAACGCCCGCGTTTCCAGCCGGCCCTCCATGCTCCAGACACTGCGGAATTGGTGCAGGCGGAGCCGGCCCGGGGCATCGTCAGCCGCAAACGGAGTGATCCCCCCGAGGGAAAAGCTGGACAGAAACTCCAGGGTTAGCGATTCAGCCGACCGGTTTTCGACCGTGACGGAGCTCTCGAGCCAGCTCGCCCCGCGCGGCCAGCACAGATCGTGATGCGCCTGCCATCCCCGGTCCTGATGCGTGAACGTGGAACGGACGCGGACGCGGCCTCCGGTGCGCGAAACCTCCTGGGCCGTGAATTTCAGCCGGTCCACCGTGACGCTGTTTCGCAGCGTGCGACCCTGGGCAAAGTTTGCCGGAGGATCGTCGCCGAGCGCTTTCAGCTGGATCAGCGACTCGACTTGCCACGCCCGGGCGCCGCCGCCGTGGATGCCATCGATTTCCACTCCGCTCAAAAATTTCCGATGCGCCCCGATCGCATGCCGCATCCCCGTCGGGACGAGCCAGAGCCCCAGCGCCCCGGTTTGTTCGTCGGTCACATAGACAGCCGTCGTGGCGCCGCAGCGCACCTCGCGGTAACGCACCAACGAAACCGGCGGGGGTCGAGCCATCAGCTGCGATCGACCAGGGCGACGAAACGAGACTCCCTGGCCCCGGGAGGCAATATTTCGAGGATCACCTGATCGCCTCTCTTCCGATGCATCAATTTTTTGTTGAGCTCGCTGCCCTGGGCAAAGCTTGCCGTAAAATCCTCCACCGGCTTTCCGTCTATGCTCACGATTTGAGTGTAAGGCACCAGCCCGTGGGCCAGGGCTTGGGAACCCTGCGCCACCCCGCTCACCGTGATCCTCAGCACACTTTTCGTGAGACTGTTTCTGAGTACTTCCACACTAAAGCCAAAACTCAGGACCGGCAGCCCGCCCACTTGATCCGGGTCCATCCTGACGGGCTGATTCCCGTACTGCTGCGCCAGGATGGTCGGATTGCCGAGGTATTGATTTGCCGCCGCCGTCTGCGTCGGGGCAAAATTGTAGTCGTAGTTCGTGGGATTCGCCCCAGACGGGGGCCCTTGGTTCGCCAGTGCCACGGCCGCGGTCCAAAACAGGGGAAAAACCAGGGCCTTTTTCTTCATGGCTGGGAGGGATTATTTCCTCCCCGAGCATCGCCCATTCCCGCCTGGACGCAAGCAAATGAATCGGACATTCCCGTCCAACCCGGGTCACGCCGCGCCTTGCGGGCTTCCCGGCCTGGAGTAAGCTATTGCCTTCGATCAATCCGATGCCACAACCGCGCGCGTTCATAATTCATGGCTATCAAAGCAACCCTGCCGAAGCATGGCTTCCCTGGCTAAGGGCTGAATTGGAAAAAAGGGGCTGCAGCGTCGCGCTGCCCGCGATGCCCAAACCGGACCGTCCGGTCATTTCCGAATGGATCGCCTTCATCGCGGGGCTGGTCGGCGAGCCCGACAACCGGACGGTGATGGTTGGCCACAGCCTAGGCTGCCAGGCGGTGATGCGATATCTCGAAACCCTCGGCTCCGCCGGGAAATGCGTGGCAAAGACCGTCCTGGTCGCCGGCAGCTTTCCTCCGGCGTTCACCGCCGCGGAGGCCGATGCGAAGACCGGGGGCAGCGACGTTCTCCGACCCTGGTTCACGACTCCCGTCGACGCCACCCGGGTGAAAAAAGCGGCCGGCAAATGCACGGTGATCCTCTCCGACGACGATCCCTACATCGACGTTGCCAGAGCCGCCGCCTCGTTCCGACTCACGCTCGACCCCAAAATCATCATCGAAACCGGCAAGGGTCACTACAACGAGGATACGACGGTCACGGAGCTGCCCGCGGCGCTGGAAGCGGCGTTGGGATGAAGGGATCGCGGAGTGCGGAATTCGAAGCTTGACCCCGTGCGGCCGTCACGCGCCGAATTCCCTTTTCCTCCCGGCCCCATCCCAACATGCCAACGCTCGACGCCCCTATTGCCGCCGACATCGCAACGGCTCCCACGCAGGCGGAGCGTTTCTTTTTCGACAACAACGGCTACCTGGTCCTTGAGAATTTTCTCGCCGCCGATCACATCGCCCGCCTTTTGGACGCGCTCGACCGCGCGGTCGCCCGGAGGCGGCGGGCAGCGGAGGCCGACCCCTCCCTGAACCGGATCACGCTCAAAAACGGCCCCAAAAGCACGCGCATTCTCTACATCCTGGACGACGACCCGCTTTTCCTGGAGATGCTGGATTGGCCGGCCATCCTCCCCTACGTGAAGGCGCTGATGGGCCCGATCTTCCATCACCTGGCCTCGGATGCCATCGTGGAGCACGGCAGCGACCTGATATCCCGCACCGGCGGCTGGCACATCGACGGCAACTTCGGCGGTTACCGCAACTTGGGTTATCCCATCCCCCTCATGCAGCTCAAGGTGGGCTACTACCTGACCGACATGAGCCGGCCGGGAAACGCCAATCTCACGGTCGTGCCGGGCAGCCACAAGGCGGCGCATCCGCCGGCCGAGGAGGATTTGAAGCGGCGCGACCTTTTCCCGGGAGCGGTGCAGGTCTGCGCTCCGGCCGGCAGCGCCATCCTATTCCACAACGCCATCTGGCACACCGCCGGCCCCTTCGCCTCGCCGGAGCACCAGCGCACGATGCTCTACTACGCCTACGAGCACCCCTGGATGCTGAGCTGCGAGGAAACCTGGCACTACGACAAGGACTTCTACAACCACCGTCTCAAGCCCGAGCAGCACAAGTATTTCCACGGGCTCTTCTTCGATCCCCACGAACGCCGCCAGGGTTGGGGCTGAGGCGATTGAAATGTCAGGATATGCTTGCGGCGATTTCTGCTAATTTCGCAACGGTGTTCAGGTTGCGCGCCGTGCCTGATTTGGCTGCAGGGATTCTGAGTTTGGACCGGCCCATGCCGCTCGGGTAGTTGATGAAGATCTCCCGGTCACCGAGCCGCAGCTTCTCGTCAGTTAGCCCAACCACCTGGTCCAAGGCGTTGCGCGGAGGGCGATGATCGAGGAAAATCACATGGTTATGCTTGGACTCGGCGTCCGGAAAAGGATTGGCCTTTAGAACGGCGGCCATTTCCGCCGCCGTCCGAACCACGACCGCCACCGGCTTGCCGGCATAGGCCAACAAACGAGCCTCCAATTCAGCCTTCACTCTTGATGGCGCCGCCTTGCTTTCGAAGACGACATTGCCGCTGGCAATGTAGGTCTCGACGCGGGCAAAGCCTGCGTCACTGCACATGGTTTTCAGGTCGGCCATCGGGATCTTGCCCGTTCCGCCGACGTTCGCCGCACGAAGCAGTGCGATGTACTTTGTCATCCTACAATCGAATCACACGTGCGAATTGCTCGGGACAGGACTCGAACCTGCACACCTTTCGGCAACGGCTTCTAAGATCCTCCTTTCCGCCAGGAGTTGTGTAACTTACTAAACACGGGCCATTTATGGGCTGATTATACTTTACTGAGTGGACACCTATAGCCTAGTATGGCTACCATGGATACCACTGTAACTAAAAGACGCCGGAAGGCTAAGCCGTCCCTCGGCCAATACAAGGAGACTCCTTACAATTGGGCTGTTTACTACCTCGGTGAAGATGGAAAGCGGACCCGGCGGAAGTTTGTTCAAAAAAGTGATGCTGCGGCATTTCTGGCTGATAAGCTCGTTGAGACCGAGAACCTTGGCACCCGCATCGCCTCGGCTCGGGGACACGCGGACAAGCTTATGGGGCCGTCGTGATGGTGAATGGGCTCAAGCCGAGCACCGACATGACGAGATAGCTTCTGAGTTCAAGAGCCGACTGGAAGCTGACCGTCTGATTGCTGATATGCCTACAAACGCGCCTGGGTTATTCTAGATTGCCACCCCTTCTTTTCGCAGACGCTTTATCTCCGCTTCCGGGTCTGGCAACATGGCCCGCTTGAAAAGGCTAGCCTGCTGATTTCTCAGCCGAACGACCTCCCGTAGATTCTTTAATAGAAATTTTCCTTTCTGGCTCTTTTCAGAAATGAACGGAATTTCGCGTCGGGATCTCTGATCAAGCGCCCCAGTTGCTGCACCCAGATAAGTTGTGCATTCCTCCGTCTTTGTGAACTCAACGACCAAACAAACCATGTGGTAAGGATTCCCCCTATCCCCTACGCGATCATAATAGATGTGCTCTAGTATCTTGACGTCCCAAGCATTTTTTTTTGCTAAGCGGATGATTTCCTTTGGCCAAGACGACATGAAGAAATCGAGGCGATCGTTGATCAGCCACTGACTCAAGGACATCGTACCGATGCGGCTTAATGCTGTTTTATACTGGCGATGCGTTTTGCAGTTCTCTTCGACAATTGTCTTCAGATGATTCGCTGCCTGAGGCGGGAACACTTGATCCATGCGACACGTAATCGCCACGACAAAGCGAGGAACGCGAATCCGCCGTCCATCAGGGGCGTCGCCAGCCACCCCCTGCCACTCTAGAATCCGCTCAACCGTTTGATGAATGCGGAAAACATCTGGAGGCTTGGGATAATATCTATCGCAGAAATCCAAGTTTAAGAAATCAAATGGGAAGAATCGTCTGAACTCTAGGTGTTTTCGTTTAAGTTCTAGTTCCGCGAAGATTCTCGGGTTCAAACCTTCCCCCTCTTCTTCGATATAACCTGAAATATCCTTTAGGGTCTCATAAGCGATCGATCGATGCGTGTCTTTGAATAAGACGATATCTTCAAGGCGGCCAAGGAAAGCTGCTTCTTCGACTCCAATCAGTTCTTTGATCTCCGACATCGCATCCTCGTCGAGCTCGCAGAATGAGACACCTTCAATTCGACGAGAGTTTTGATCCAAGGTCAGAAGGCCTTCACGAACGAGCAGATAAACATCTATCATAGGCCTCGCGCATAGTGTGAAATATCGTAACTGACGCCCGTTAAGTCCCTGCTTAAGCATTTTCAAGTGAGGGGTCCATACTTCCAAGCGCTTTTCATGCTTTTTGAGGCAGGGCCACCACTTTCCGAATGGATCCTCACTCATTCGAATACTCCTCTCAGGAGTTGATAAAATACTTCCCGACGCTTTTCGACCGTCGGCTCGCAAACGGCGATCTCGAATGCGGCTATGACCTGCTGAGCGATTCCATTAAATTTCTTTCTGCCGAATACTCCGGATGATTCCGCCTTATCGGAATTGATAAAAACTGTGCCAGATCTCGTATCGACTTCGGCCACATTCTCATCTTCAGCTGTGCTTCCTGAGACGACTTTAACCTTTTTAATTTTTGTTTTAGTAATGCGAGAAACGTTCTTCGCGAAACGCTTCATATTGCTGCGCCTGCGAGCAGCTCTGCGCCTCTCATTTCTAGGCTTCTCCTCCTCCCAAATACTCGGGAAAACGATGTCGTGAAGAAGGCCATGTATGTATGCCTGAAGCCTGATATATTGCGGATCCAGAGTATTGAATCCGTCCCGGTCTACTTTTAGTGAATCATCGAGTCCTTCTTCTACAAATATCTCAGATGAGACCATCGAGAATCGAGGGCCTTCAGCCTGCGGATAAACCAGGAAATTTGGATCATATTGCCCGATCGCAATATTTCGCAATCGAACAAGAATGCCTTGGTATTCCTTCGGGAAGAGTCGCGTTGTCTGGTTAAATACATAACCAGAAAACTTCATTGGATACCCATTTACTCGCGCCTCGTAAGAAAGCCACAATAGTTGATACTTTTCATCGCTGTTATCTACCTTGACCACGTATTTGAGCACTTTCTGCTCACTTTCATGTGGTCCATCAACGAGTTTGAATGTCTCCGATACAGGACTTCCACTTAGCTCACATTGGTCTGTGCGGGTGCCCAATTTATTGCTCGGAAGAACTACTGGACGCCGGAAAGAAACGTTATCCACCTCTAGCGAAAAGTTGTAGCTTTTAAGCGTCTTCTGCAGCTTCACGACACCAGGGACGCTCAAAACGCAGGTGCTGCGAGTCTGCCCATCCGTTTCCGGATACGGCAATGGAGCAGCGAGCCCCAATCCGAACAAGAATTGATCGTAAGGAGACAAGAAGAACAACGCACTTAGTTCAGGGTTCGAAATCGAGTCGAGAAATTCTCCAAAATGCGCGTAGGAGCGATTAGTCTTATTGAAGCGAAGATTTCCAAAATGGGCCAAATTTCCCATCGTCTTACGAAATGCCTCTCGCACGAATGTCGTCGTTATGGTGACGCCAGTCTGGCCCTCGACGTATTTTATTGGCTTCAGAGAGTATTGACCGGTTTCAATAAATTTCTCTCCACTCTTTGCGGCTTTCTTAATCGCCGAGTCCACATCCTTGCGTGTATAGGCGGGAAATCTAATTGAGGCTGCGAACGCTTTTCGAGAGGCCTTGTGATAGGAGACAATCTTGAATTCAGAGCAGATTTGAGCGAGAGAAAGTAAACCTACTCCAAGACGGCCGATAATTGGACGATCAAATCGACCGACTCGACTTTCCCTTGAACTCTGCTTCTTGCTGTCTCCAATCCCACCCATCATCAATCTCGTGAATTCATTGGGATGGATGCCAGAACCATCATCTTCACATGTAAATTCCCCAAACGTTGGGAATCCTGTGTGAATTTTAATGTATGTCGCTCCGGCGTCGTACGCATTAGAGACTAGCTCCTTGATTGCCCCGGCAGGAGTTCGATACATGCCTTGGGAAACATGCCCGATCACCTTGGCGGCAAGGCGGACTGGTTTCCAGCGCTCCGATGGGGCCTGACTCATGACCGGAGAATTAGGATGTGTTCCTTCACAAACTTAGCTGTCGCGGTTGACCAGCGTCGCCGCCATTCGCGGACTTCTATCTGGCGGAAGCCTTCGCGGATCGCCAAATCGCCTAAAATTTCAGCTGTTGGGATTTTTACCTGAAAATAGGAAGACTGGTCGCCTACAACATAGGCACAGCACGCGTCTCGCCGAAGAAGCTTATGGACCGATCTGAAGTGTCTTCTCATTCCCCCGAAATACTCATTTGTGACTTTGCCGTATAGCCTAGCAAAACCATAATCTTTGCTCGCTGCCTTTATCTCAATGCGATTCACCAAGCGACGGATGCGTTGGATACGATTAACATGGGAGTCGTCATTATCGCTAATGTAGATGCCTTTCGTGTGAGAACGAATCATCTTCCGTTTCACTGCGCGCAATGAATCCTTATCCCAAACCAATTCAAGGAAAGCCAATTCTAGTCGGGTATTACGCGTATAGTCATGTTCGGTAGGATACGGAGGAGAAGTGATAATTCCCGAAAACTTACCATGTGGCGGTCTTATCCATTCTTTCTTCAGATCACGTGAGTCGCCATATTTTACGACGATACGAGACCTCGGGCAGTTGCGAGCAGCTTCCAAATCAGCAGCCATTGTGAGGGCCTTGTCGAGAAAAGCATCAACGACTTTCTCGGGACGAGGTGCACCGCAGTATAACTCCGGCCCAAATCGTACATTTGATGCAGTGTGTACAAATGAATTCATTGCTGCGAGCATCAGGATATCACGCAAGCGGCCCGGAGATGTAGTCTCGATAATCGACCGTTTAATGCCTACGGTGTCGAGCAAACGATTTCGCGAGATCCAGCCGCGCTCCACCATTCCTTGTTTGATTATATAGGTAGACGTAGGATCTTCACTAAGTAGGTTTCCGTCCCTGCGAATCTGTGAATAGCGATCGACTACGGTCAGCGCCGCAAATATCAGCTCCGACCGATCTACGGACCAACTCGTCTTGATTCTTGTTGCGAATCGAGCGACGGGATTCGCATCAATTGCCCAACAATTGATTCCGCGCTTGCGGCATTCAACAGCTGTAGTGCCGCTGCCGGAAAACGGATCCAAGACAGTATCTCCCGTCCCTAATTTGAATTCATCAATTAAGTCACTCACCAAATGGTCAGAGAACCCCAGAACTAGCCGATACCAGTGATGGATTTCACCATTCTTGAACTGTTGCGGAGGGTGCGTCACCCCGAGTCTGCCAGCTTCAGGGTATAATGGGGCCTTAACCGACATGTCCCCAAATACGGAGCCAAATGGCGTCCAAAGCGAGACCTTTACAATTTCAAGGTTGGGTGAAGTGCCTTGGGACTGATCTTGGGCTCATGGGCCGGTGCTAAAGCCGCTCAGCAACACTACAGTAATCGCCCTGGGCTGCCTTCGGGCTGATTAAGCCCGGCCCTAAGGATAGCTAAGGACTCCTACGGCGGCCATCGTTCGGTTGCTTCCAATGGGATTATTTGGTGCTCGGGACAGGACTCGAACCTGCACGCCTTTCGGCAACGGCTTCTAAGACCGTAGTGTCTGCCAATTCCACCACCCGAGCGGGGAAAAAATGGTCAATGGGCAGCGGTCGGTTTTCAATGTTCAATTGGATCCTTCAGCGCAGCTCCCCCATCCTCTCCCCCATCTTGGCGTAGGTTTCGATGCACCGGGCGCTTTGAGTCACGATATCAGGGTCAAACGAGATGCGTCCGCGGGTAAACAGCGTGATCATACATGATCCGCCGAAGGCGAAGAATCCCTTCTCGCCGCCCTTGCGGACCGCCTGGCCGGGAATAAAGCCCTGCCGTATGCTGCCCACGTTGGTCGCGCCCACTTCGATCGTCGCCACCGTGCCGAATACGGGCGACTCGATGAGCGTCACCATGCGTTTGTTTTCCACCAGGTAGCGAATATTCCGCCGCAGCGCCACCGGGTTCACCGAATAAAGACAGCCTTTAATGAGCCGCGGCTCGGAGGGCACGCCGTCGACCGGAAAATGGAATCGGTGATAGTCGCTGGGACACAGCCGCGAGATCACCATCGCGCCACCGGCAAACTTTTCAGCCGAAGGGATCAGTTCCGTCAGCGGGAATTTCTGTCCTTTGACATAGAAACCATCCGCGGCGTCCACGTCGGGAAACACCAGGTGGCGTCCGTCCGCCGGAAACACCGCCACGCGTTCCCCGGCGGCGATCGGGCGCGCCCCCGGCTTGAGCGCGCGGTAGAAAAATTCGTTGAAGTTCTTATAGTCGAAGGCCGACTTCGCAAACTCGTCCACGTCCACGTCGAACTCGGCGATAAAGGGAAGGATTCGCAGCGCGCTGGACCGCTTGTTCATCTTCCAGCCGTACCAGCGCGAAAACCAGGCCCTTCGCACCAGAAGCCACACCGCCAGCCGGCCCGCGGGATTGTCGTACGCAAACCGCAGCCACCGTTCGCGGTAAATGCGCTCGGTCTTCAACGCGCCCGTCGCGCGGTCGAAGTAGCGGATCGGTTCGGCAGACATTCGCCCCATACTGCTTCCAGCGCCGCAACCGGCAATGACTTCTTTCTTTCCGGCTTCTTTTGTGGAACAGAATGCCCTATGCAGAGACCCACCGTCCACCCCAACCCCGCCCCGCGTTTTCCCCTATGAGCAAATTCACGTGCGCGTTTGCGTTTCTGTTCGCCTGCATCCCCGGACTGTTCGGCCAATTGGAGAAACCGCTTCTCCTTCAGTCCCCCGCGTTGAGCGCGACGCAAATCGTGTTCGCCTACGGCGACGACCTCTGGATCGTGAACCGCGCCGGCGGGGACGCCCACCGGCTGGTCAGCGGCGGCGGCATCAACAGCGGGCCGATTTTTTCGCCGGACGGCACGATGATCGCCTATACCGGGACTTATGACGGCAACACGAACGTCTACACGGTTCCGGCTTCCGGCGGCGAGCCGCGGCGATTGTCGTACTATCCCGCCCCCGAAGTGGCCCTGGGCTGGACGCCGGATGGCACGGGCATTCTCTTTCGCTCCACCCGCGACAGCTACTCCCGCTTCGAGCGTCTTTTCACCGTCCCGGCCGGAGGAGGTTTTCCGGAGGAGCTTCCCCTCCCGATGGGAGTGCAAGGCTCGTTCTCGCCCGACGGCTCCCACCTCGTCTATGTGCCCTTCTGGAACCGCCGCCCGGGCGCCAGCGACACCTACATCGCCATTCGGCAATACCGGGGAGGAAAGACGTCGCCCCTGTGGATTGCGAATCTCGCCGACTCCAGCATCGATCGGATTCCCCGCGACAATTCCAACGACTTCAACCCGATGTGGATCGGCACCGCCGTCTATTTCCTTTCCGACCGAAATGGCGCCGTGACGCTTTTCCGCTACGACACCATTTCCCGCCAGGTCGAAGAGCTGGTTAAAAATGACGGTTTCGACCTGAAGTCGGCCTCGGCCGGCCCGGGCGCGATCGTTTACGAGCAGTTCGGGTCGCTGCATCTCTACGACCTGGCGACGGGGAAGAGCAGCGAAATCCAGGTGCGGGTCGCCGCGGACCTGCCCCAAGTGCGGACCGGTTTTCAAAAGCTGGGACCCAGCCAGATTCTCTCCGTCGGCATCTCCCCCACGGGAGCCCGGGCCGTGCTCGAAACGCACGGCGAAGTTCTCACCGTGCCGGCCGAAAAAGGAGACATCCGCAACATCACCCACCAGCCCGGCGTGGCCCATCGCTTCCCCTCCTGGTCCCCGGACGGAAAGTGGATCGCCTATTTTTCCGACGAGTCGGGCGAATACGCCCTGCAGCTGAGGGACCAGTTCGGCCTCAAACCGCCGCGCACGATCACCCTCGGCTCCCCGCCCTCCTTCTTCTATGACATCGTCTGGTCCCCCGACAGCAGGAAAATCGCCTACAGCGACAAGCGATTGAATCTCTGGTATGTGGACCTGGCCGACCCGGTGCCGGTCAAAGTCGACACCAACCGCTTCGATTACCCCCTGCTCGGCTTCGCGTGGTCGCCGGACGGCCGATGGCTCGCCTACGACAAGCAATTGAAAAATTATCTCAGGGCGATCTTCGTCTACAATCTGGAGACGGCGCACGCGACCCAGATCACCGACGGGATGAGCGACGCCCGGCTTCCGAAATTCGATCGGTCGGGGAAATACCTCTATTTTACGGCCAGCACCAATATCGGCCTCGCGGCGGGCGTAATGGACATGACGGCGATGGACCGGAACATCACTCGCAACGTCTACCTGGCCGTTCTCCGCAAGGACCTCCCGTCCCCCCTGGCACCGGAGAGCGACGACGAAAAGGGCCCCGACGCAAAACCCAATGCGGACAAGGCTCCCGATGCCGAGCCGGAGAGCGCGGATCAGAACAAGGAGGCCGCCCGGAGCGACGACGAAAACAAGGAGGCCGCGGAAGCCGGCGAGAAAAAGCCGGATGAAGGCGCCGCCGCCAGGAAGAAGGCGCCGCCCCGGGTGACGATCGACTTCGACAACATCAGCCAGCGAATCATCAGCCTGCCCATACCTGCGGAAAACTACCGCGGACTCTGGGCGGGCAAGGAGGGCGTTCTCTATTTGCTGGGAGAATCCTCCGAGCGCAATGAGGAGGAGCCGGCCGACGGGCCGCCCGGGGTCGCCCTGCGCCGGTTCGATCTGAAAAAGCGCAAGACGGAGAGGCTGCTGGACGAAGTCACCCGCTTCGCCCTGTCCGCCAACGGCGAAAAAATGCTCTATGAGCAGAAGCGAAAACTGTTCATCGTTCCGGCCGACAAGGCGCCCAAGCCGGGCGACGGCGCGCTGAAGCTGGATGGCATGGAGGTCTACACCGATCCGCGGGCCGGCTGGAGGCAGATGTACCACGAGATCTGGCGGATCGAACGGGACTTCTTCTACGACCCGCATTTTCACGGACTCGATCTGGCGGAGGCGGAGCGCGTCTACGAGCCGTTCCTCGACGGCATCGCCAGCCGCGCCGACCTGAACTACCTCTTCGCCGAAATGCTCGGGAACATGAATGTGCAGCACATGTTCGTCGGCGGCGGGGTGCACCCGCGCATGGACCCCGTTCGCATCGGATTGCTCGGGGCGGACTACGCGGTCGAGCACGGCCGCTACCGCTTCGCCCGGGTTTACAACGGTGAGAATTGGAATCCGCAGCTGCATGCGCCCCTGACCCAGCCCGGAGTCAACGGGAAGGCGGGGGAATACCTACTGGCCGTCAATGGGATCCCCCTCCACGCCAGCGACGACATCTACTCCTTCTTCCAGGAAACGGTGGGACGGCAGGTGACCCTCAAGGTCGGCCCCAATCCGGATGAGACGGGGGCGCGCGACGTCACCGTCGTGCCGATCGACAATGAGGCCGCGCTGCGAAACCTGGCCTGGATCGAGGACAACCGCCGCAAGGTGGACCAATTGAGCGGCGGGAAGCTGGCCTATGTCTATTTGCCGGACACGGCCCAGAACGGTTACTCAAACTTCAACCGCTATTATTTTGCCCAGGTGGACAAGGCGGGCGCCGTGATGGACGAGCGGTTCAACAGCGGCGGCCAGATCGCCGACTACATCATCGACTACCTGCGCCGTCCGCTCATGAGTTTCGCCACAACCCGGGAAGGCGAGATCATTTCCGAACCGAACGAGTCGATCTACGGGCCAAAGGTGATGATCATCAACGAATTTGCCGGCTCGGGTGGCGACGCCATGCCGTGGCTTTTTCGCAAGGCGCAGATCGGGCCCCTGGTCGGGACGCGGACCTGGGGCGGACTCGTGGGCATCGGCGGCTATCCGGAACTGATCGACGGAGGCTCCGTCACGGCTCCCCGGATTGGAATCTACGGGCTGAAGGGGCAATGGGAGGTGGAAAACCGCGGGATCGCGCCGGATGTGGAGGTGGATATGGATCCCCGGCTCGTCCGGGAAGGCCACGATCCCCAGCTCGAAAAGGCCGTCGCGATCCTGCTGGACGCGCTGAAGAAAAATCCTCCGCCGACCTATCGGAAGCCGGACTATCCCGACTTCCATCCGCATTTGCCGGCCACGCCCTGAGGGCCGGCCCAACTCACTTCTTTGGCGAGGAGGTGCGGGCGGCGGCGAGCACCCTCTCATTCTCCACCTCGGCGGCGCGCTCGACAAGCGTGGGCTCGGTGCCGGCGATCGTCCGGGTGCGATATTCCTCGTAGTCGGGCACGATGCGCTCGTATTTGCTGTCCATCAGCGGCGAGGAGATCATGAAATCGGCGGACGAGCGGTCGCAGGCGACGGGCACGTTCCACACCACCGCCATGCGCAGGAGCGCCTTCACGTCGGGATCGTGGGGCTGCGGCTCGAGCGGGTCCCAGAAAAAGATGAGGAAATCGATGTCGCCGTCCACGATCTTGGATCCGATCTGCTGGTCGCCGCCCAACGGGCCGCTTTGCAGCTTGATGATGGGAAAGCCCAATTCCTTCTCCAACAAGGTGCCCGTGGTTCCCGTGGCATACACCTTGTGGTGGGCCAGCAGGTCCCGGTTGAATTTCGCCCACTCGACCAGATCGCGCTTCTTGCGATCGTGCGCCACCAGGGCGATTTTCTTGTTCTTACCCATCGCGATTACTTTTTGCAGCATAAGATTGGTTTGGTTTTCGTATCCCTGGGCGGCAACCCAGCTGAAACTATGCCACCACCAGGGCGCGGACAAAAGCGGTATTATGAACTTTCCGGTGACAAATTCCCCGCCCGCTCCCGCAGCGCCTCATAGATGGGCGTATCCTTCATCGCCTCGGCCACACCGTAAGCCGCAAAACAGCTCACCAGCAGAGGCAGCATGAAATCGTATTTCCCGGTCAGCTCGATCATGAGCACGATCCCGGTCAGCGGCGCGCGCACGATGGAGGTAAGCAGCGCTCCCATTCCAAGCACCGCGAAGATTTCCGGCTGTGGCGCCCAGGGCGGGGCAACGACGTGCGCCACCCGGCCCACCGCCAGACCCCCGAGCGCGCCGATCACAAGCAGGGGCGCGAAAATGCCTCCGGCAGCCCCGCAACCGTAGCCGGTCATGGTCAGGACGAAACGCGCGACGATCAGCAGGAGCACCCATCGGATGGCGATCTCTCCAGACAGCGCATTTTCCGCCAGCAGGCTGCCCGAGCCGCTCACCCCGGGATAAATCCAGGCCGCCAGGCCCGCGATCAACCCGGCCAGCGCACCGGTCGCAAACGGCGGCCAGGCGAGGCGCTTGAACGCATCGAGGCTCGCGAGCAGGCATCGGTTGAAAACCACCCCGCCCAAGCCCGCCAGCGCGCCCAGGAGCAGGGCCACGGGCAGCACGTGAAGGGACGGCCCAGGTATGAAATGCAGCGCGAAAACCGGCGTGTCGCCCGTGAGCACGCGGCAGACGACGTCGGACGTGACCGATGCGAGGAAGGCCGCGACAAACACCACGGGGGTCAGGCCGACCTGCAGCTCCTCCAACACGAAAATCATTCCAGCCAGCGGCGCGTTGAATGCCGCGGCAAGGCCGGCGCCCGCGCCCGCGCAGATGAGCGCCTTGCGCTCCCCGTCGCCGGGCTTGATCCGAAACCAGCCCGACACCATGAGGCCTGTCGCTCCGCCCATCTGGACGGTTGGTCCCTCCCGTCCCAGCGCCATGCCGCCGCCAATGGCGGCGAGGCCGGCCAGGAATTTCACCGGCAAGATGCGCCGCCAGCGCATCTGCTCCTCTCCCAGGACGACCGATTTAAGATGGGGAATGCCGCTGCCCGACGTCTCCGGCGCCAGCCGCCGGACCAGCCACACGCCGATTCCTCCGCCCAGCGCGCCCAGGGTCAGCGCGACGGCCAGGCCGGGCACGGGCGGGAGCCTCTCCAGCCACGCGATGCGGGCGATTTCGGAGCGTTGCAGGGCAATCCTGAAGGCAGAGGCCAGAAGACCGGCGACCAGGCCCACAACGAGGGCCTTGGGGAGAATGTGACGGCGCTTGACCTCTTCGGTGCCGAGACCGAAGCCGGACGCGGGTTGGGATTCCATCACTTCATCACTAGCTGGTCGTCCTTGATTGTAAACTTCACTTCGCGGCCTTCGGCCACTTCGCCGCCGATCAGGGCGCGGGCCAGCCGGGTCTCGATGTTCCGCTGGAGGAAGCGCTTCAGGGGGCGGGCGCCAAAGACGGGATCGTAACCCTTCTCGGCGGCCCACTCCTTGGCCTTCGCGTCCAGCGCCACCGTGACGCGGCGGTCGGCCAGGCGGCGGTTCAGGTCGGCCAGCAGGAGGTCCACGATCTTCTCGATCTCATCCAGCGTGAGCGGCTTGAAGAAAATGATCTCATCGATGCGGTTCAGGAATTCCGGGCGAAATGCCTGGCGCAACTCGGTCAGCACGCTCTCGCGCACGCTCTCCGGGATCGCGTCCCCCGTCACGCCTTCGAGCAGGTGCCGCGCCCCGATGTTCGACGTCATGATGATGATCGTGTTCTTGAAATCGACGGTGCGACCCTGCGCGTCCGTGATCCGGCCGTCATCGAGCACCTGCAGCAGCACGTTGAACACGTCGGGGTGGGCCTTTTCGACCTCGTCGAAGAGCACGACGGCATACGGCTTGCGCCGCACCGCCTCGGTCAACTGGCCGCCCTCATCGTAGCCGACGTAGCCGGGGGGCGCTCCGATGAGTCGCGAAACGCTGTGCTTTTCCATGTATTCCGACATGTCGATCCGGACCATCGCGGCCTCGGTGTCGAAAAGCGTCTCCGCCAGCGTCTTGGCGAGCTCGGTCTTGCCCACTCCGGTGGGGCCGAGAAACAGGAAGCTGCCGACCGGCCGGCGCGGATCCTTGATGCCGCTGCGCCCGCGCAGGATGGCATCGGTGACCAGCGTGACCGCCTCGTCCTGGCCGATCACGCGTTCGTGCAGGACCTCCTCGAGGCGCAGGAGCTTGTCCTTCTCCCCCTCGACGAGGCGCGTCACCGGCACGCCCGTCCATTTTGCCACGACCTCGGCGATATCCTCGGACGAGACCTCCTCCTTGAAAAGCGTCGTGCTGTTGCCCGCCTTTTCGAGCTTCTTCAGCTCGGCTTCGAGCTGGGGAATGCGTCCGTGGCGGAGCTCCGCCACCGTGTTGAGGTCGTAGGCGCGCTCGGCCTTTTCCATGTCCAGGCGGGTCTGCTCGATCGACTCGCGAAGCTTGCGGACCTTGTCCACCGAGCCCTTTTCCTTTTCCCACTGCATCTTGAGGGCCTTGGCCTGCTCGGTGACGCCGGAGAGCTCCTTGCGCAGCGCCGCCAGGCGCTGCTTGCTCGCATCGTCCTTTTCCTTGGCCAACGCCGTCTCCTCGATTTGCAGCCGGAGTTCGCGCCGGGTCAGGGCATCGAGCTCCTGCGGCATCGAGTCCATTTCGGTGCGAATCATCGCGCACGCCTCATCCACGAGGTCGATCGCCTTGTCGGGCAGGAATCGGTCCGTGATGTAGCGATGGGAAAGCGTCACGGCGCTGACGAGCGCGTTGTCCTGGATGCGCACGCCGTGATGCAGCTCAAAGCGCTCCCGCAGGCCGCGCAGGATCGAAAGCGCGTCCTCCACGGTCGGCTGGTCGACGACCACCGGCTGGAACCGCCGCTCCAGGGCCGCGTCCTTCTCGATATGCTTGCGGTATTCGTCCAGCGTGGTCGCGCCGATGCAGTGCAATTCGCCGCGCGCCAGCATCGGCTTGAGCAGATTGCCGGCATCCATCGCTCCGTCGACCTTGCCCGCGCCAACGATCACGTGGAGCTCGTCGATGAAGAGGATGACGCGGCCGTCGCTTTGCTTGATCTCCTGCAGCACGGCTTTGAGCCGCTCCTCGAATTCGCCCCGATATTTGGCGCCGGCGACGAGCGCGCCCATGTCCAGGGAGAAAATGATCTTGTCCTTCAGGCCTTCCGGCACGTCGCCCCGGAGAATGCGCTGCGCCAGGCCTTCGACGATCGCCGTCTTGCCGACGCCCGGTTCGCCGATGAGGACCGGATTGTTCTTCGTCTTGCGCGAGAGGATGCGGATGGTCCGTCGGATCTCATCGTCGCGGCCGATGACGGGGTCGAGCTTGCCCTTCCGGGCCTGGGCGACGAGATCGACGCCGTACTTTTCCAATGCCTGGTAGGTGGCCTCCGGATTGTCGGTCGTCACCCTCTGGTTGCCGCGGATCTCCTTGAGAACCTTCAGGACCTTCGCGCGGTCGAGGCCGAAGCTCTTGAACAGCTTCTTGAGCGCCTCCGGCTTCCCGACCTCAAGCAGGCCGAGAAACACGAGTTCGACGCTGACATACTCGTCCTTGAGCGACTCCGCCTCCTTCTCGGCGCGGGTGAGCACGTCGTTCACCGCCTGCGTGACGTATATCTTGGAGGTGTCCACGCTGCCCGTGACCTTGGGCAGGCGCTCCAGCTCGCGGTCCACCGCAAGCTGAAGGGCGTTCGCCGTCAGGCCGAGCTTTTCGAGAAGACCCGGCACAATGCCCTTTTCCTGCCCCAGCAGCGCCGACAGCAAATGCCAGGTGTCCACCTCGTTGTGATTGAGGCGGCGGGCGATGGCCTGTGCTTCGGTCATTGCATCGCGCGACATCTGGGTGAGCTTGGCGGTGTCCATGTGACTCAGTATGATGCAATTCCCGCGCCTTTGCCAGTTCGAGATGATTCAGAGGGAGCGGGGCCACGCGGGGTGAGACAGGGAGGGACAGGCTGGCATCCGCGTGGAACGGAATGACACTACGACGCCCAACCTGCTGGCCACCCTTCGACGAGCTCAGGGCGAAGCCCTTCGGGCTTCGAAAACAAAAGAGCCGGCCCCCCTTTCGGGGGACCGGCTCATAAACCTGGCAACGACCTACTCTCGCGGGACCTATCGTCCTACTACCATTGGCTGCTCGAGGCTTAACGGCCGTGTTCGGGATGGGAACGGGTGGGGCCCCCGGCAAATGGTCACCAGGAAGTGGGATCCCCGCCGAAGCCCGGTCTTGCCGGGCGAAGGAGGGGAAAAGTCTAAAGTCTAAAATAGAGGCAAGTAGGTAAATTAAACGCCCGGAACAACGAGCGCTTTCCAGTCGCCCCGAAGGGCGTGGATTTGCATAAACCGGCAAGGTCATTAGTAGCAGTTAGCTGAACACGTTACCGTGCTTACACTTCTGCCCTATCAACCGGGTGGTCTACCCGGACCTTGCACCATCTTGCGATGGATTGTGATCTTATCTTGGGACAGGCTTGGCGCTTAGATGCTTTCAGCGCTTATCCCTTCCGAACATAGCTACCCGGCGCTGCCCCTGACGGGACAACCGGAACACCAGAGGTTCGTCATTCTCGGTCCTCTCGTACTAGAGAATGAACCCCTCAAATCACAAACGCCCACAGCGGATAGAGGACCGAACTGTCTCACGACGTTCTGAACCCAGCTCGCGTACCACTTTAATCGGCGAACAGCCGAACCCTTGGGACCTTCTCCAGCCCCAGGATGTGATGAGCCGACATCGAGGTGCCAAACCGCGCCGTCGCTATGAACGCTTGGGCGCGATCAGCCTGTTATCCCTAGCGTACCTTTTGTCCTTTGAGCGATGGCGATTCCACATTCAACCACCGGATCACTTGAACCTGCTTTCGCAACTGATCGACTTGTTGGTCTCACAGTAAAGCTCCCTTATACTCATGTGCTCGATAGCCCGATTACCGACCGGGCCGAGGGAACCTTCGTAATCCTCCGTTACTCTTTGGGAGGATTCCGCCCCAGAAAAACTGACCCGCTATCACTGTCCCACAGCCAGTTGATGGCATGAGGTTAGACGCCTAACAATTAAAAAGTGGTATTTCACGTTGCGACTCGGCCCGATCCTGAGACCGGGCTTCGAAGTCTCCCACCTATTCTACGTATTAAAAATCAAGCGACAATAACAGCTTACAGTAAAGGTGCATAGGGTCTTTCCGTCCTGCTGCGGGTAGGCGGCATCTTCACCGCCACTACAATTTCACCAGGCATCTCTCCGAGACAGTCGTCAACTCGTTACACGATTCGTGCGGGTCGGAACTTACCCGACAAGGAATTTCGCTACCTTAGGACCGTTATAGTTACGGCCGACATTCACGGGGGCTTAGACGCGGAGCTTGCACCCCACGCTTTCACCTTTCCGCATTGGTCACGTGTCACTCCCTATACGTCGTCTTGCGACTTAGCAGAGAGCTGTGTTTTTGCTAAACAGTCGGTTGACGCAATTAACTGCGACCCCTTGCGGGGTACCCCTTATACCGAAGATACGGGGTTAATTTGCCGAGTTCCTTAGAGAGATTTAACCTGCGCGCCTTAGAATACTCATCTTTTCCACCTGTGTCGGTTTACGGTACGGGCACACCACTTGCTAACTACGAAGTTTTTCTTGGAAGCAGAGTATCATGCAATCCCCATCAGCCGTGGCTTCAAGGTCCTGTCGCTTTTCAGCTTTAATGCCCGGTATTTTAGCCCCGAACAGCCTACAAGCTTCGACAACGATTCAACACGTTGCTGCATTAACTTTCTCCGTCACTTCATAGGTCAAACGCAAGTGAAGTGGTTCTGGAATATTAAACCAGATTGGCATCGACTATTCCTTACGGCCTCGTCTTAGCACCCGACTAACCCTGGGAGGACGAACCTTCCCCAGGAAACCTTGGAATTTAGGCGAGCCGGATTTTAACCGGCTTTATCGTTACTTATGTCTGCATTCTCACTCCCAAGCGCTCCAGGGTCGGTAACCCTTCCCCTTCGCTGCACTTGGGACGCTTTCCTACCCCTCCGCCTTGCGGCGGAAGCCACGGCTTCGGTATATGGCTTAAGTCCCGATCATTTTCGGCGCAATCTCGCTCGATGGGTCAGCTGTTACGCACTGTTTAAATGATGGCTGCCTCTAAGCCAACATCCCCATTGTCTAAGCAAAACTACATCCTTTTTCACTGAGCCATATTTTGGGACCTTAACCGGTGGTTTGGATTATTCTCCTCTCGACTATGAAGGTTATCCCCCACAGTCTGACTCCCGGGCTTCACTCTGCGGTATTCGGAGTTTAATTAAGTTCAGTACCCCGTTAGAGGCCCTAGCTTATTTAGTGCTCTACCTCCGCAGATCAGCACCCGAGGCTATACCCAAATATATTTCGGAAAGAACCAGCTATCACGGGGTTTGATTAGTCTTTCGCTCCTAACCAC
>Ga0206847_10077_pt1 | contig 35332 bp, 23 predicted proteins | sample Alteio_BWOrgCont_17_FD_152880 | JGI IMG/M metagenome (GOLD analysis project Ga0206847, IMG submission 152880) | Enriched cells from forest soil in Barre Woods Harvard Forest LTER site, Petersham, Massachusetts, United States -... | ecosystem: Environmental > Terrestrial > Soil > Temperate forest >... | reverse complement strand
ATGGCGCCCAGGAGGCTGCGATTTTCGTTGGTGAGATTGACGAGCGTCGCCCCCTGCACGCCTTCCAGCGCAGCCGTGCAGGATGCCAGGCCGGCTTCGTCGATGTCCCCCAGGCCTACCTGGCGCCGCCAGCGGTTCACATTGCCGAGCAGACCGCCCGTGTCGCTTGGGAAAATGCTGACGGAGACATCCGCCTTCGCATCGTCATGCGCGGGCACCGAAAACTTGGCCACCTGCATCTGGCCGGGAGCGACCGCTTTCCAGTCTTCCGGCGTCTTCCAGTGAAATTGCGGTGTTTCCGGGGTGGGCTCCGGGGCCGCCGCGGCGGTGGCGCCATTGTCCTGGATATGGATGGATTTCAGGAAGGCGATGAAGGCCGGCTTCTGTCCGGTCACCACTACTTCGGGACCCTGGAGCTTGTAGAACCAACTGCCCTCCGCGCGATGCACGAAAGCGGTGACGATCTTGAGCGGCTCGCCTGCGCGCTGCCCGGATATCTCGAAAAGCTGGCCGCTTTCGCCTCCGATCTCCACGGGCGAAAGGGTGGCGGCGGCTTCGCTGTCCGGCAAGGGCGGCTGGCCCACCTGTTCGCGCCACATATTGACAATGGCGGATTCTCCTCCCGCCATGCTGCCCAGCGGCGTGACGTTCACTGAAGCTTCCCCGGCCTCCGTCTTGATGTGGAAGTTCTTCAGGCTCGTGGCGCTCGGTCCGAGATCCTTCCAATCAGGAGGGACGGTGTAAGTGACGTCCGGATGCGGACGGGATGAAGAGGGGGCGCCAGCGCCGGCGTTGGAGGCTTCTATATCAGGCGGCGGTTTTGCCACCGTATAGACGCGAATCTCCTCGCGCTTGCAACTGGAGCAGGCCAGCGCGGCAAAAAGCGGCAAAACGGCAAAACGAAAACGGCGGATCATGGGAGAGGGGCAGGAGCAGTAGCCGAATATCGGCAAGTGCGCCACCGGCTTTTCGTGCGATGAGACAACCCCTCGGCTGGAGATTTCCTTAGCCGCCCGTCTCGAGAACAACCCCGACTCCCAATTTAGGCCGTCAGCGGTCCCAGTGGCCGCCGGGGCTGGAGAGGATCGGCAGTTCGTCGGTCATATACTGGGTTTTCCCGATCGCGCCGATCATCGCCACGCCGGTCGCCGCGCGGAATTTCTGGCTCATGCTTTCACCCGTGTGGCAGCTCCAGCTCTTGGCATAGGCGTCCCGGGAGAAAATACCGCGGTGAAGCTGGTTGAGTTCGTTTTCGTGCAGCCAGACCTTGGAGGCGCTATCGATATTGTTCGAGTAATCGAAGAGGAAGCACGCCTTATTGCTGTGGCCAAAGTATTCGAGGCTCGCGATTTTCACGTGGTCGCGGGGTTGCCCGTAATTGAGGTAGTCGAGCAATTGGGAGGTCTTGTCGAAGAAAACCAATTTCACGTGAAAGGCATCGCGGACGCTTTCGATGTGGGAAAGGAGCTCGTTGTTGTCCTGTTTCGAACGCGCGATGTAGGCGGGCCGATACACGAGCCATGTGATCTGTGCGCCGGGAGACTCTTGCTGGATCTGCTCGATCCGGATGCGGGACGCACGGACGAAGTTCATCCACCAGTTGTCATGCGGCTGCGCCTTCCACTTCTCCCAAATCCACAGGGACACCCCTCCGGTGATCACGATGAATTCGCCGCTCGACGCCGGCGGCGGTACAGGAGTGGCTGCACGCAATGGCGCGGAGCAAAACGCGAGGCAGGCGACGACGAGGAGCAAAACGGAACGCATGGCAGGGAAAATGGCGCGGTTTTTCCGCAAGACAACGGGAAATTCACGTTCTCTCTTTTCCGCTCAACTATTTGCCGGCGCCAGGGGTCTTTAGTAGTGCATCCTCAGTTTGCAGTTTGCCGTCTCCCCCCGGCGGATGCACAATTTTGTCCCCAGAACCGAATGAATCCACTCGAACAGCGCATCAAATACAAGTTCCGCAATTCCCTCCTGCTCGCGGAAGCGCTGACCCATCCCAGCCTGGGCCATGAGACGCAGCGCCATCACTTCGACAATCAACGCCTCGAATTCCTCGGCGACGCCGTGCTGCAGCTCATTTTCACGGAGTATCTCTTCGATCAATACCCGAACCTCGGCGAGGGCTACCTCACAAAAATTCGCGCGCGCATCGTCTCGCGAGAAGGCTTGCGCACCCTGGCCGAGCGGATCGGCATCGGGAAATACCTCATGATGGGCCGCGGCGAAGAAGGCAGCGGAGGGCGCGAGCGGGCGTCCACGCTTTCCGATGCCTTCGAAGCGCTGATCGGCGCCATGTATCTGGACAGCGATTTCGTGACCGTGCGGCGGATCGTGCTCACGGAATCCCGGGACCTGCTGGAAGAACTGGAGATCGATCCCCCCGACACGAACCCGAAAGGCAGGCTCCAGGAGCTTCTGCAGTCCATCTCCCCGGTGAGCCCCACCTATCCGATCGTGGATCAATCCGGGCCGGAACATCAGAAGCGGTTCGTCGCGAAAATCGTTTGGGACGGCCAGGAACTTGGCTCCGGCGAAGGCCGCAGCAAAAAGGAAGCCGAGACGGCGGCAGCCAGGGACGCGCTCGCCCGCGAGCTTTGGAAGAATCCGCCGGCGGCCATCCCCGCTATCGAACAACTTTCCAATAACTCTCCAATAACCCGCAACAACGCCGAATAAAACGGCGCGGGGCAAGTTGTTCGGCGTTTTTCCGAAGCGTCTCGAAAATTGTTCGCAGCGTTATTGGAACGTGGAACAGCGGTCCCATCGACGAGGAACGCGATTCCGACGAGTTACTCACATCAATAAGAAGAAGGAAGAACAGGGGTTTTTAAATCAATTCTTCAATCAGTTTGGGAACAACTGCCCCTTCGGCAAGCTCAGGGCCTTGAGCCTGTCGAAACGGCTCCCTTGGAAGGCTCGCTGGTTTGAGACTCCTGCCTCCATGCGAAGAGCCTCCGGGTTACTTTTGGTAACGCTATCGCGTTGTGCATTCGTCATTGCTTTGGCGCCGTGCCTTGCGTGAAAATGGAAATCCGCAACGCATCAATCAACCCCTCACCCCTCTCAACACATGGGTCGCCAATGGCTCCAGGCAAAACGTGAAGTCGCCAACCTGAAAAAAGGACAGGTCGTCGGAAAGCTCGTCAAAGAAATGATGGTGGCCGCCAAACTCGGCGGACCCGATCCCGACGGGAATCCGCGCCTCTTTGCGGTCGTGGAAAAGGCGCGTCGCGCGTCCGTGACGAGAGACGTCATCGAGCGGGCGATCAAAAAAGGCGCCGGCGTTGGCGCCGACAAGCTGGTCATGGATCACGTGGTGTTCGAGGGCTATGCGCCTCACAAGGTGCCGGTGATCGTGGAGGTTCTCACGGACAACAATAATCGCACCGCGCCGGAGATGAGGCTGCTTTTCAAAAAGGGCCAGCTCGGCGCGCCCGGGAGCAACAAGTTTCTGTTCGACCACGTGGGTTTGGTGGAGGCGCACCATCCGGATGCGGCGGTCGATATCGAAGCGGCGGCGATCGAAGCCGGCGCGCAGAATGTGGAACCGCTCACCCATGCGGACAATGACGACATCCCGGAAGGGACGGTCGGCGCCCGCTTCATTTCCGAGCGCAGCGATTTGCACACGGTATCGAAGTGGCTCGCGCAGAACGGTTGGACCGTGGTGACCAGCGAGCTGGGTTATGTGGCGAAGAATTTCCCGACCTTGACCGAGGAACAACAAGCGGAGGTCGGCGAATTCCTGCACGCCGTGGATGCCCATGACGACGTGCATCGGGTGTGGGCGGCGCTAAAATAGGGACGAGAGCAGCAGGATGGAAGGCGCCCGCTTTGGGCGCTCGTTCCCAAGTTTGACTTGGGAACGCACCTGCTCACGAAGTTTTACTTCGAGCATCTCACGGCCGCGCTTCTTTCAAGCGGCGCAAGCCCGCGCGGATAACTTCGCTGGCAGTCTGGTACAGGCCGTTGGCGACTTGCTTCTCGACAAATTTTTCCAGTTCCGGTGTCAGAGATACGTTCATAATGGAAGACCGATCTGGGTAAACTATAGCGTCACACAAAACATTCGAGATTTCGACGCCGCACAGTCAGTTGGCGTACATGTGATAACGCCGAATGAGACCGAGCGAGCGCATGTCATTTCCCGCGCGGATCTTTGGCGAGGGTGAGCACTAACGGCAAGGCCGCTGTCCAGGCGACCAGCGTTTGGAGAAGGACCAGGAGTTGGAAATAGGAATAGTGCGCGCCGCCGGGGAGCACGAGCGGCGTCCAGGCTGGTGGGAAATGGTCCTTGATCCAGCCGCCGAGGAGCGCGCCCACGGACCCAATGGCGCCCACGGAGGCCCAGTGAACCGCGATCGCCAGGGTGCGGCCGGCGTGGGGCGTGAGTGCCTGAATAAGACGCAACTGGCAAAGATACACTCCCGCGTAGAAGCCGCCGATGACAAGCGAAAGCGAGCTCATCAGAAGGACGGGCTGCGGAATCCAGCCCGCGAGGGGCAGCCGGACGTGCGCGGGGGAGACGAAGAACCAGGCGAGCGTGCAGCAAGGCCCCAGCGCCATGAGCCAGGCGGCGATCGATCGCGCGCCAAACCGATCGATGGCGTGGCCGATGCGCGGCGTCCAGAGGATCGCGCCCGCGGCAGAGGCGAGGATGAGCCAGGAGGCTTGGGAATAGCTGGCGCCGAATTCTTCCTGGAGATAGATCACGTTAAAGAAGCCGGGAATGCCGTTGGAATAGCCGGTGAGGGCCATGGCGGCGTTCCAGGCGCCCATGGCGAGCGCCAGGCGGCGGAACTGGCGATGCCGCAGTGGCGCGGCCAGCCGGCGCCAAAGGGATTGTCCGCGTTTGATGGGCGCGGGCTTCGGTTCCAGGACGCCGAAATGGATGATGATGTCCAGAGAGCCGAGAATCCCGGCGAACGCGAAGACGAAAGTAAAGCCGAGCAACGGATGCGCCGGGCGGTTTTCCGTATCGAGCAGCCAGCCGTAAAGGAACGTGGCGAAGAGGAGGAAGAAAGCGAGGACTCGCTGGCGAAGGCCCCAGAACCGGCCGGCGCGTTCCGGCGGAAGAAGATCGGCCATCCAACTGAGCCACGGCGCGGTGCTGGCCTGTCCGAGCACATCGCTCAGACCTACGGCGATAATCACCAGGATGGGCCAGGAAGCCGTGCCCTGCGGCCAAACCACGGGGAGCAGGGCCGGGAGACACCACAGAGACCGGTGAAGGATGGCCACGGCGGCCCAGAAGTATTTTCGCCGGGAAAGCCCCTCGACGAGATAGGCCGACGGGAGCTGGGCGAACATGCCGAATTGGCGGATGGCGCCCATGATGCCCAACTGAAATCCCGTGGCGCGGAGCGCCTGAATGAAGAGCGGCAGGGGGAAACCGTAGGCAGCGGCGAGCCAGAACATGCCGAAACTCCCGGCCATGATATTGAACCGCATGGAGCGGACGAGTTCCCGTTCCGAGAGAATGATCGGACGTTCGGGCTCTTCGAAAGATGGGTCCATGCTTGCGCGGATCGGCGGAAAGGATGCGGTCCCGGTATAAAGAAGAAGCGCGCGGTCCGGAGGGAACCGCGCGCTGGCCTTTGATAGTGTGCTCGGGGGACGCTGCTTAGAAGTCCAGGCGGAATCCCATCATAAAGTTGTTGGCCTGGTAATTTGTGCGGGCCAGTTCACCGTCGTAGTAAAGGTAGGCGACCAGCGTCGGAGTGATCGTGAGGGTGAAGCCCACGTTGAGCAGGATGCTATCCCGGCCGAATGGCGTGCTGTTCACCGTAAAACGCGGGCTGCCAAAGAGCATGCTCGCCGTGACGGAGTCCATCACGTCCGCATACTCGTGCTGCCACGTGGCGCGGATTTCCGGGGCGATGATATACTTTCCGAGATGCCATTGGTAAGTCGCGCGCACACCGATGTTCGTGCGGACCGACTGTTCCCTGTAGGAACTGATGCTTAATGGATCGAGCGAACCTTGCTCCTGAAAGGAACTGAGGCCGGTATAAGTGTAGTTGATCGCGGCGACGGGGCCAACGGTGATGCCGGCCACTTTTGTATCGTAACCTGCCTGGACGAAGCTATTGAACTCGCCGCCATTGGTGTTGCCGCGCACCTTGTCATCCAGGCCCTGACGGTTCATGCCGTAGTCATTGTATCCGGCGCCGATAAAACCGTTCACATACATACCGCTGCCAAAGAGGCTGGCGTAAATGCCGCCGCGGATGCCGTCGGCGTCGAGGCGTCCGTTATCCACCAGATCGGCGCGGGTGCGCGTGTAGTTCAACAAGACGCCCGCGACAAAGCCATCGTCGAACCGATAATCCGCGCCCATGGTGACGGCGCCGGAATTGAAGTTGTATCCGGCGGCATTCGTGGAATTGCCGATGGAGACAAACTCACCGCTGGTATTGGCATAGACGCCGAAGAGGGCGTCGGGCTGGGTGGGCGGAGCAGGGCTGTTCGGGTCGGCCGGTCCGACCGGCCCCCCGGCGCCGGCGGGAACGGGTCCGCCATGGACGGCGTCGAGACGGCTCTCGACTGAGCTGGCCTGGATCTTCGCGGAGGAGGTGGAGATCTGGTAAATGGTGGCGTATTCCTCGGGGGCGATGCGATCGAAGGCCGCGCGAAGGCTCTTGTCGTTCGGCAGCGCGTTTAGGTAGTCCAGGAGCTTATTGGACTTATCGTTGAGGATGACGTTGTCGAGAGCTGTGGCGACGGCCTTTTGATTCGGAGTGAGACCGGAAATGGCGGAGAAGGAAGTCCCGGTGAACTCGAGAATGACGTCGTTCGGTTCATAATCGAGCGTCAGATTAATGTGCTGGAGGTTGCTAAAGTCTCCGGTCACTTGTTGAAATTGTCCGGTGACCCCGCCGCTGGTGTCCACGATGGTGATACTCGTTCCGCGGGTGGGGACAAAACCGTTGATCGAAGTCAGATTCAGGCGCCCGCCCAGCGTGGCGGAGCCCACGACGGCGAGGCGGTCAAAGGAACCCGCGGTCGTTCCGCCAAGGCGCAGATCGAGTTCACCGCCGGTCTGTGTGTAATTCTTGGCGACCTGGATATCGATCGCATTCCCGCCCGCCTTGAGTGTGCCGCCGTTGACGGTGACATTGCCGGCGCCGAGCGCCAGCACGCTTTGCACAATGATTGAGCCGCTTTGCAGTGTGAGGCCGCCGGTGAATGTGTTCGAACTGGAAAGGGTCATGGCCCCCGTGCCGGTCTTCACGATGGCGATGGGGGAGATGCTGTCCTGAATGGTGCCGGAAAAGGTGGTATTCGTGTTATCCAGACCGGTCGTCAAGGTGGCTATAGTCGCGCCTTGGTTGGAGACCGTGCCGCTTCCACCGAGCGAGCCGATGCTGTTGTTAAAGCCATTAATGTCCAGGGCGCCGGGCGCGCTAACGGTGTAAGCGGATGTGGGACTGAAACCGGTCGTGGAACCGGCCTGGAGAATGCCCAGAACGACGGCGGTGGGGCCGCTGTAGGTGCTATTGGTGAGGGTCTGAGTGCCGAAGCCGGTCTTGACCAGACCCAATTGGCCGGCGCCATCCTGCACGGAACCGGTAAAGGTCGTGCTCGTGCTATTGAACCCGGTAATTAATACGCCGGGAGTCGTCGAGGTATTGGTGACGAGACCGGCGCCGGCCAATGAGCCCACCGTCGGGTTGAAGCCGTTCACGTCCAGAGTGGCCGCGCTGGCAATGGCAAAAGCGGAATTCGGGCTGAATCCCGTGGAGGAACCGGCCTGGAAGACGCCCGCGTTGACCGTGGTCGTTCCCGTATAAGTGTTGACGCCGCTGACCACGAATGTGCGCGCGCTATTTTTCACGATGTTGCCTCCCGAGCCGAAGGCGCCATCGATAATATTGCCGCTGAAATTGCCTCCGCTCAGAGTCAATGTGCCTGACCCAAGTCCGACGGTGCCATTGCCAAAGAGATTGTTGATGGTCTGGACGCCGTTGCGGAGTTCGAACCCCTGGAATTGCAATCCGCTGAGATTGATGCCCGTGCTATTGTCGGTGACATTGGAAGTGATCGCGATCTGGTTCGAGAGACCGAAGAGTTCGGCGACACCGCCGGGATTGACGAGAATGTCTCCCACGACTGCGCCGTTGGCGACGGTCTGTTGCCCGAGCACAAGGAAGGCGTTCTGGTCCACGGTAGTAAGGCCCGTGTAGGTATTAGCGACGCTGCCGTCGTAGATGAACGCGGTGTAGACGCCGCTGGCATCGGCCAGGGTAATGCCGCCGGGACCGGAGGGACTTCCGATGCTGCTGATGATTTGGCCGCTGAAGTGGATTTGTCCCGCGGCTGTCGTGCCAGTGATCGTGTTGGTTGCTTCGTCGTTAAGGATGACCGTTCCGCCGAAGGTGAAGTTTTGATTCCCGGGAGCGCCGGGATCACTGTTGGTGGTCACGGAGAAACTACCGAGAACGGAGACGTTGTTCGGCAGAATGACGCCCGTGGACAGAACCACGGGCAGGCCCGTGCTCGGGTCGATGGCGGTGCCGGTGGGTTCCAAATGGGTGCCGATGGTCGGATTCCCGCCGAAGTTAATGATCAGGGTGCCCGACGGACCGAGGGCGTTGGTGACCGCGCTGCCGGTCGAGACGACGCTATCGAGAAAGAGCGTGCCGCTATTGAGCGTGGTGTTCCCGGTATAGGTATTGGTGTTCTGTAAGATCAGGGTTCCCGGGCCATTGACCGTCAGGCTGCCGCCCGTGCCAGCCGCAGCGCCGCCGTCCTGAATGACGCCAGAGTAGGTGTCGGGGGGACTGGCGACGGGGATGTTGACGTTCAGGTTATTGCCGCCGAGGAAGAGTTGTCCCGCTCCGGAAATGCCGCCGACGGTCACCCCGCCGCTTTGCTGGCTGATATCGAGTTTCCCGTTATTGGTGAACGCGGAAGTCGTCGTGCCGTTCGAAGTGCCCGAGAAATAAATCGCGCTGTTCGTATCCGTGGAGTAAGTCGTATTGATTCCCGCGGAGGAGCTGCCGTTGAAATACATTCCCGCGCCGTTGGTCAGGGTAAAGCTGGTATTGTTCCCCGCCGAAGCGCTGCCGCTGAAGGTGATGCTGCCTGAAGCGGCCGTGGGGGTGGGGGCGACCGCATCGGTGGAGAAGCCTCCAGTGATGGCGAATTTTTGCGTAAAGCTTGAGCTATTCGTGATGCCGGCGGCGTCGATGGTCAGGCTCGCCGGCGCCGCATTCGTGCCCGTGACGTTGATGGTAAACGCCTGGGTCGCCGTGGAGCCAAAGGTAATGTTGCCGACGGTGATGTTCGGGATTGGATCCGTGCCGCTGATGGTGGGCGTGAAACTGGCCGCGTTGTTGTCGAAGGTGGCCGTATCCCCAGCCCCATTCGGAAAGGCGGGGTTGGAAGTCCAATTCGTGCCGTCAGACCAAATGCTGCTGTTTCCGCCGAGCCACGTCCCGTCATCGGCGCGCGCCGGGGCGCCGGAGGAAGCCAGGAGAACGGCGACGGACGCGGCCAGGATGAAGAGGGATTTTCTTCGCACTGGCTTCGTCATGCGCGTCCGCCCGGCAATGGATCCCGGCTCGGGTCGGCATGGCGACTTCATCATGAGGCGGACTCGAAAGATGCTTCCGTATGCTTTTGCCGGAAGCGATTAGAAGCTGGTCCGGAAGCCGAGCATCACATTGTTGGCCTGGTAATTCGTGCGGGCCAGTTCCCCATCGTAGAAGGCGTAGGCGGAAATGTCCGCCGTGATCTTCAGTGTGAAGCCGGCGTTCAGCACGAGGCTATCCCGGCCGATGGGAGAACTGATGACGCGGAAGACAGGGCTGCCGAGCAGCATCGCTGCCGTGATGGCGTCGGAGTCATCGCCGTATTCATGCTGCCAGGTGGCGCGGACTTCCGGCACGAGAACCATGCTGCCGATATGCCAATCGTAGGACGCGCGCGCCCCGACGTTCGTGAGGATGGAGTCTCCGTGGCCGGACTGGATGTGGAGCGGGGCGAGAGAGCCGGTTTCGTTAAAGCCGTTCAAGCCCGTGTAGGTGTATTGAAACGACACCACTGGGCCGTAGGTGAAGCCGCCGGCGTGGACATCGTAGCCCGTCGTGACCAATCCATTGAAGTCACTGCCATCAGTGTTTCCACGGACCGTGGAATTCAAGCCGCGGCGATCGAGGTCGTAACTGCTGTAGGCGCCGCCCGCGAAGGCGTTGACGTAAGCGCCGCCGCCAAAGAGAGTCGCATAGACTCCTCCACGGAAGGCATTGGCATCGATGCGTCCGCCGTTCGTCAGATCGGCTTCGGTGCCGGTGTAATTCAGGAGCACTCCGGCCAGGAAATGATCGGTGAAGAGGTAATCGATGCCTACGGTCGCGGCGCCCGAATCGAAGTTGTAACCTTTGGCGTTGTAAGTATCGCCCACGTTCACAAACTCACCGCTGCCGTTGGCGAAAACGCTCAGGCGTTTATTGGGCGGCGGGATGACTTCCTTGGACCCTTTGTAATCTTCAGGTCCCGCGGGGCCATTGGCGCCCGGCGTGAAGCCGCCGGCCGCGGGCGCCCCAGCGTGGACTTCATCCAGGCGATTTTCGATTGAAGCCGCCTCAATCTTGGCGGCGGACCGGGAGATCTCATAAACGGCGCCGTATTCTGCCGGGGCGATCCGGTCATAAGCGGCGGGAAGGCTCGCGAAGGGCAGCGCATCCAGGTAGCTCAGAAGCGCGGCGGATCTACTGTTGGTCGCGACGTGATCGAGCGCATTGGCCACGGCCCGTTCATTCGGCGTGAGCTTCTGCTGGAGGATCGTCGCCGCGGCCATGAATGAGCCCTGACTGAAGTCGAGGTCCACTTCGCCCGGGAGATAATTCACGGTCAACTTGACCAACGGGACGTTTGCGAGGCTGCCAGTGACTGGGGCGAAGGTGCCGCTGACGCCGCCAGCCGCGGTGACGATGGGAATGATGTCGCCATTCTTCGGCGTGTAACCGTTCACGGCGGCGATGCTCAGTTTCCCGGAAAGCGAGGCCGCGCCGGCGACGGTGAGCTGGTCATGGGTGCCGGTGGTCGTTCCACCGATGCGGAGGTCGAGTTCGCCGCCCGTCTGGGTGTAGTTTTTGCCGACGTTGATATTCATGTTCGACCCGCCCACTTGCAAGGCGCCGCCGGAGACAGTGACATTGCCGACGCCCAAGGCGTTGGCATTGGCGACGACGAGTGTGCCGTTTTGGAGAGAGGTCCCTCCGCTGTAGGTGTTCGCCGTATTCAGGGTGAACGTGCCCGTGCCGATTTTGGTCAGCGCCGTGGTTCCCGTGCCATCCTTGATCAGGCCGTTGAAGCCGGTGCTGGCGCCATCGTTGCCGGTGATCAATGTCCCGGCGCCAGCGGCGGTATTGGTGACTGTGCCCGTGCCCGTGAGAGATCCGATCGTGGGCGCGAGGCCATTCACATCGAGGAAGGTCGCCGCGCCGAGGTTAAACGCGGAGTTCAAGCTGAGGCCGCCCGCGGTCCCGGCTTTGACGGTTCCGGCGTTCACCGTGGTGGCGCCAGTATAAGTATTCGTGCCGCCCAGCGTGAGCACCCCGGCGCCGATCTTCGTGACGCCGGCTCCGGCGCCAGTGAGGAGGCTTTTGGTGAGGGCGACGTTGTTGACGCCGGTGTCCAAAGTGCCGGTGAAGCCGGCAACAATCGCCAGTCCGTTGAGAGAAACGTCCTGGGTATTGCCGGCGGCCCATTGCAGGGTGGAGTTACCGGTGAAGGTCGTCGTGCCGGTGCCCAAGCCACCGTTGATGAAGCTCACGGTTCCCTGATTGATATTTGTCCCGCCGGCGTAAGTATTGACGGCGTTCAGCGTCAGCGTGCCGAGGCCCGTTTTTGTCAGGCTTCCAGTCTTCGCGACGCCGGTTTGCAGGGCCGTGTTGAACGGGACGTTATTGTTGTTGGTATCGATCGTGGCAACCACGGTATCGTTCAGCTTCAAGCCGTTGATGGTCGATACGTCCTGCGTGGTGCCTGGTTGATATTGCAGGGTGGAAGTGCCGGTAAAAGTCACCAAGCCGGTGCTCAAAGAGTTGGTGCTAAAGCTGAGCGTGCCTTGATTGATATTAGTGCCGCCTGTGTAGGTATTGGCGATGCCCCCGGTCAGGGTAAAGGTTCCCGTGCCGGTTTTCGTCAGGGTAAGCGCGCTGCCCCCCGCGCCCGTTATGGCGCCGCTGAAGGTAGTGCTGGTATTGTCCATTCCTGTAGTGAGGGTCACGGGGCCCGCGACGAAGCCAGCGAGCGCCACATTCTCCACGGTTCCGTTGCCTGTCAGGGAACCTACCGAGGCGCTGAAGGTGTTCAGATTCAGGATGCCAGGCGAAGTGATGGTGTAAGACGAGTTGGCGCTGAGTCCCATGACGCTGCCGGCCGCGAGCTGGCCCTGGTTGATCGTGGTCGTGCCGCCGTAGCTATCGATGCCAGCCAGGATTTGCGTGTAGCCGCCCGACTTGACCAGGTTCAGGACTCCGTTGCTACTACCAAGACCAGGCGTGGATTTATCGACGATGCTCGCCGAGGAGGACAAAGTGTCCGTTCCCTTATCTCCGAGAAGCGTGAGGACCGCAGTAGTGTTGGGAATTAAGTTGGTCACCGTGCCCGTTCCGGTCCCATTCAGAGCGGCGATTTGCTGGGAGAGGCCGGCGAGATCCACGAAAGAGTTTTGGTTGACGTTGATCGCGGAAAACGCACTGAACGCATTGACGTTGCCCGCTTTAAGGGTCGTCACGTTCGTATTCACCCCGACGACCGTCATACCATTGTAGTTGTTGTTCGTTCCGGAAAGGGTTAGCGCGTAACCGTTAATAGGGGCGCCGATGGTAATCCCCAAAACGCCAACCGGGGCGACGTTGTTCGTGGTTTCGATCGTCAGATTGGTCGCCGCCGCGCCAACGCTGTCGGTGATCTGACCCATAAATTCGGTGCGAGTGACCGGAGTGTTCACGTTGCCGATCGTCAAATTGGCATAGGCTCCGGTATTGCTATTGGTAATCGTTCCGTTGGCCGCGCCAGCAAGGGACTGAATTGAATTCGACCCCCCATTCAGGTCGAGTGTGCCTGGGCCAGTCAGATTACTTCCTATACCCGAACCTTGGGTGACGCCAACGACAACGGCGACATTGGGGAAAGCGCTCCCGCCGATGGAATCTGTGACAGTCGCGCCGCCTGTGACCGTCATCAAAGGCACGGAATAGGTTCCCCCGTTGTTGCCGTTGAGGAAAATGGTGCCGGCGCCGGCCGTCGTCGAATTGGCCGTGAACGTGAGTGTATCCGAGGCGGCTCCCGCGGAGGTATCCGTGGTCAGCGGAATGGTGATGAGAGCCTGCACGCCAGGGGATACGCTCACGACGGCCTGGCCGGTGAACGTCAGGCTTCCAGCACCCGCTTGGATATCGTAAAAGTTCGTCGCCAGAGTTCCAACGGTGAAATTCAAGCCGCCGAGGGTAATTGCCTGGTTGACGGTGATGGGTGTATCTCCGGCGGTGGGGGTGACTCCAAAGGAAGCGATGCTATTGAAAGGCGCGCCGTTCACTCCGCCGTTCCACTGCACGGTGGCGGCTGCGGGCGGCGCGGCCGTGCTCCAATTCGTGGAAGTGAAATCCCAGTTTCCGCCGGCCGGCACTTCCCAAAAATATGTCGTTTGCGCGGCCGCGTGGTGCGGCGCAAAGACAGGCGCCAGGGCACAAACAGCAAAGAGGGGTTTCAACGCTTGGCGGAGAAACGACGTGAGGCGCGCTTTTTTGCGGAGGTGTTGGTTCATCGTGTTGGTGCTTTGGAAAAGAAAGAAAAGGGAGGGGGGAAGGTGCCGGTGTCGTTGCAACAAGGCATTCAGGCATCGACTAGAATCACGTTGGCAGGGGTTTGTGAAGCGAAATCGCATGACAATTTGATGACCGACACCCTGAATCCGAGCCTCCGGCTGGCCCCTTTAGCGGCCAGGACGGTTGACATAGACCGCCAGCAGCGCGAGATCCGCCGGGGTAATGCCGCTGATCCGGGCCGCGTGCCCGAGTGTCTCGGGCCGGATCCGATCCAGCTTTTGCCGCGCTTCCACGCGCAATCCCGAGATGGCTTGGTAGTCGATCCGCGCCGGGATGTGCTTCTCTTCACTGCGCCGGAGCTTATCGATGGAAGCCTCCTGGCGGGCGATATATCCGGCGTATTTGACATCGACCTCCACGTTTTCCCAGAGTTCCGCGGGAAAGCCAGAACGAAGCGTCTCAGGGAGCGCGCTGAACGTGTTCTCAGGGCGGCGCAGCCACTGCACGATTTTCGTGCCGTCAAAGGCGGTGGTGGCGATGTGCTCGCGCAGTCGGGCGAGATCGCGTTGTTTCGTTTCCAGCTTTTCCCACCGCCTGGAATCGACGAGCCCGTGGGTATGGGCCAGGGGTGTGAGTCGCAGGTCGGCGTTGTCCTGGCGAAGCACGAGACGGTGCTCGGCGCGACTGGTGAACATCCGATAAGGTTCGAGCGTTCCTTTTGTCACGAGATCATCGATGAGGACCCCGATATAAGCGTCCGAGCGGGAGAGGAGTAAAGGGGGCTTCCCCAAGATATTGAGTGCGGCATTGGCTCCTGCCACAAGCCCTTGTGCTCCGGCTTCCTCATAGCCGGAAGTGCCATTGATCTGGCCCGCGAAATAGAGACCGGGAACGCGTTTCGTTTCCAACGTCGTGCGCAGTTGCGTCGGAGGACAGTAATCGTATTCCACGGCATAGCCCGGACGCATGATTTCCGCGGCTTCCAAACCGGGAATACTCCGAATGAACGCATACTGGACTTCCATGGGGAGGCTGGTGGAGACGCCGTTCACGTAGTATTCCTCCGTGTGCCGGCCCTCGGGTTCGAGGAAGATCTGGTGGGATTCCTTCTCCGCGAACTTCACCACCTTGTCCTCGATGGACGGGCAATAGCGGGGGCCGACCCCTTCGATCTTGCCCGCGTAGAGCGGCGACTTGTCCAAGTTTGCCCGAATGATATCGTGCGTTTCGGTGGTGGTGCGGCCGATCCAGCAGGGCAGTTGTTCCACGTGGAACACTCCGTTGTCCCAATGATTCAGCGAAAAGATATCGTGCTTCCGGTGCTCCAGGCGTTCGGGCACGTAGGTAAAGGGAAGTGGCGGCTCGTCGCCCTCCTGGCGTTCGCACTGCGTAAAATCGATGCTCGTGCCATTAAGGCGGCACGGGGTGCCGGTCTTGAAGCGGCCCACTTCGAATCCGAGATCGCGAAGGCTATCGCTCAAGGTGGAAAAGCTGTCGCCCATCCGGCCGCCGGCTTGGTTCTGAAGACCCACGTGGAGCAAGCCCCGCATAAAGGTGCCGGTCGTGATGACAACGGACTTTGCATGAACCCGTAGACCGAGATTCGTTTCCACTCCGCAGGCGCCATCATCATTGACCAGGATGCGCACGGCGTTGCCTTGCTTGAGGTCGAGATGCGGCTGGCGCTCCAGAATCGCTTTAGCGCGGAACTGATACGCCTTCTTGTCGCACTGGGCGCGCGGGGATCGCACGCTCGGTCCTTTCCGCGCATTGAGCATCCGAAACTGGATACTCGTTGCGTCCGTGTTGAGACCCATCACACCACCGAGGGCATCGATCTCCCGGACCATCTGCCCCTTGGCCTGGCCGCCGATCGCGGGATTGCACGACATCTGACCGACGGAGTCGAGATTCTGCGTGAGCATCAGGGTTGCGCAGCCGAGGCGTGAGGCGGCCATGGCGGCTTCGATGCCGGCATGACCGGCGCCGATGACGATGACATCGTAGATTTTCGGGTAATCAAACATGGGAAAGTTCCACGTGGAACAAATCAGGCGCCCAAGATGCCTTCTTTCGCCCGCGGAAGCAATTCCCGCAGGGTGGATTCGAAACGGGCGTCCTGAAGATTCGCGGAACAGATGGGCAGATCCTCCCCGAATTCCGCCAGCACTTGCCGGCACGCTCCGCACGGCGTCACCGGCGTCACCGAGTCCGCGACCACGGCGATCGCCTCAAACTCCGTCTCGCCCATGGCCACCGCCGCGAACACCGCCGCCCGCTCCGCGCAGATCGTGAGGCCGAAGGAAAGGTTCTCCACATTGCACCCCGTGATCACCCGCCCGCTCTTGGTCAACAGCGCCGCACCGACCGCAAACTTGGAGTAGGGGGCATAAGCCCGTTCGCGAGCCTTCTTCGCCAATTCAATCAGAGGGGTGAAGTTCATGGTGTTGATGAGTTTCACACAAAGGCAGGGAAGAACCAGAAAGTTTCACACAAGGCACGGAGGGGCCAGAAGGTTTCGCACGAAGGCACGGGGTAGAAAGTTTCACACAAAGGCACAAAGGCACTAAGGAAGAATATCTGCGGTGGAGACGCAAGGAAGCGAGCCGGGTCGGGTCTGCTCGGAAACAAGTCTCCGGAATTGAACCTTTGGTTTCAGAGTAGTCCATCCCGCTCCCTTAAGACTTCGCCGCAAGAATTCCTAACTTAGTGTCTTTGTGCCTTTGTGTGAAACTTTCCGATTCCGCGCCTTTGTGCGAAACCCTCCGGATCTTTGTGTGAGAACCTCCCTGTTTTCCATTGATTTGTAACATTGGAGCACAAATATTATCGGCGTGGTCTCCCAAAAACGTCATTATTCAGGAAAGCTCATCGCGGTCGAAGGGTTGGACGGTTCCGGGAAGTCCACCCAGATCTATCTCGTGAAGCGCTGGCTCGAACTCGAAGGGTATCGCGTCTTCTTCACCGAATGGAACTCGTCCATCCTGGTCAAGAAATCGACCTCGAAAGGAAAGAAGCGGCAGCTCCTCACGCCCACCACGTTTTCTCTCATCCACGCCACGGACTTCGCGGACCGCTACGAACGCCAGATCCTGCCGCTCCTGCGCGCCGGGCACATCGTCCTGGCCGATCGCTATCTCTTTACCGCCCTGGCGCGCGATGCGGTGCGGGGCGTGGACCGGGAGTGGGTCTCCGAACTCTACAGCTTCGCCGTTCTCCCCGACATCACCTTCTATTTCCGGGTGCCGTTGGAGATCTCCCTAAACCGCATCCTCGAAGGCCGGCCCGCGCTCAAATACCATGAAGCCGGCCTGGATATGGGATGGAGCGCCGATCCCTACGAAAGCTTCCGCATCTTCCAGGGGAAGGTCTTCGACGAATACGAAGGCATGCGCGAACAGTTTGGCTTCACGTGCATCGATGCCACGGAAGAAATCCATCTCCAGCAAGCGAAAGTGCGCCAAATCATCCGGGAGCGCATCGACCTTCCTGCCTACCGCCGCCGCTCATGCCCCTGAAAGACCGCCCATTCCTCGGCCGGCGCCTGCCGGAAGTCCGCGACCCGCATTTTCCCGGCAAGCTTTTCGTCATTGAAGGCGCCGACGGCTCCGGTCGCTCCACGCAGATCGCTCAATTGACCAAATGGCTGGAAATCAATGGCTACGCCGTCCGCCACATGGGCCTGCGGCGGTCCAACCTGGTGAGCGAGGAGTTGGAGCAGGCGAAGCGGGGGAATATCCTGACGCACACCACCATGTCGCTCTTCTACGCGACGGATTTCTTCGACCAACTCGTGCACGAGATCGTGCCCGCCCTACGGGCGGGACTGATCGTCCTGGCCGACCGCTATATCTATACGCTCATGGCCCGGATCCTCGTCCGCGGCGCGAACCGCGCGTGGACCTATAATCTATACAGCCCGGCCATCATGCCGGACGCCGTATTCTATTTCCGGGTGGGCGCGAAACAACTGGTCGAGCGCAATTTCCAAAAAAACAGCACCCTCGACTACTGGGAAAGCGGCATGGACCTCGGCCTTTCGCGCGACATGTTCGATAGCTTCGTGGCCTATCAGCGGATGCTGCAGGCGGAATTCCAACGGATGCAAAAAGAAAACGGCTTCGAAGTCATCAACGCCAACCTGAAGATCGACACGATCCAGCGCGAACTGCGCAAGAAAATCGGCGTAATGCTGAACCTGTCGGCGTAGGGAGTAGCTTCAGGCAGGCGCCTGGACCACCAAGACCGGCCCGGATTCTCTTGGATAATGAGGAAAGTAGGAAAGTAGGAAATTCAAATCGGTGAATAGGGCTGTCACGGACAAAGCGCGCGGGAAGGCGAATGAGCAATGCCGAGGCTGACTCCGATTTCTTCCTGCATTCCTGCCTTCCTCATTCAAAAAACCTCTCTTCCGTAGGTCTTAAAATAATGAGGAAAGCGAGAAAGCAGGAAAGAATCGAAATATGTCTCAGCCACTGGCCCTAAATCCTTGCATCGATCCCCATTCGTATTACGATAAAGCGATCGATATGGATACCGTCACCCTTTCGCCGAAGTTTCAAGTCGTCATTCCACTGGCCATTCGCGAGGCGCTGCACTTGAAGGCGGGCGAGAAACTCCGAGTTCTCCGCTATGGCGACCGCGTGGAATTCATCCCGGTTCGCCCGATCCAGCAAATGCGGGGATTTCTCCGAGGTATGGATACCACCATCGAACGTGAGGATGACCGCCTGTGAGCGGAGCGAATGTCGTCGATTCCTCGGGTTGGCTCGAATATTTCGCCGACACCGATCGGGCCTCCCTGTTCGCGCCGGCGGTCGAAGACGCCGAAAATCTCATCGTGCCGGTGATCTCTATCTACGAGGTATTCAAAAAAGTCCTCCGAGAGCGGGGCGAGGATGCCGCCCTCCAAGTCGCGAGCATGATGCAAACCGGCCGGGTCATGGACCTGAACAGCGCGCTGGCGCTCGAAGCCGCGCGTCATCCTCTTCCGTTGGCCGATAGCTTCATCTACGCAGTCGCCATCCACCACGAAGCGATTCTCTGGACGCAGGATGATCACTTCAAGGATCTGCCGGGCGTGCGCTACTTTCCGAAGCTGCCGCCGTAACTGCCTAATAGCCGCGCGCGTTCGATCGTGGGCGCGAAAACCTCTCCAGAGCGCCTTATCGGGCGCGGCGCTACCCGTGTCCTCATCAACGAAACATCATTGCCATGGGACATTTCGTGTCCAACCATGTCCCCCCACAAACGATGGGGAAACGGCTGTGTTGATCAAGCGCCCGTGGGGCGTAGGACACTCCATGTCCGACAAAGCGAGGATTCTCCCCAAGAGCCGCCGTCGAGCCCCCGCCGGGCCGATTCCACCTCCGCCTATGGGCTGAAAGGCGTTACAGGGGTTACAAATCCGCGCGCGTGCCCTCGCGTGTAACCCCTAACCCCTTTTGACCCTCTGGAGGAGAAGGAAGGGGGACCAAGCGTCGAATGTCGCTCTCTCCTCCTTGCCTGCGCCAACGGCGCAGGTGTAGGGCACGTGTCCCCACGCGCTGAGGATCGAAGGGGATCGAAGGGCAACCCCGGCGCGTGGGGACACGCGCCCTACACCCATCCGCCCGTCCTCGCCAGCGCCAAGGGCGCTGAAATCACGCGCCAACGGCGCAAAAGTTAATAGCCCGGCCCACCGGGCCGGGTTTCGGATCCGATCGGCGGCAGCTCTGAAGGAGCGCAAGAATGCCGCCCTTTCGTGCCATACCGTCGCCTGAGGTCGAATGGAACGTCCACCGCTTCTCTCGCTCCTCCAGAGCTCTTGTTTCCTGCCCGATTCCCGGCCCGGTGGGCCGGGCTATTAACTTCTGCGCCGTTGGCGCGGCTGATCTCTGAAAGCGGAAACACTTCCGGGATAGATTGATGCCAGGCCTGCAAGTCTCCAGTCTATCTCCCAGCAAACCACATCCGATGGAGCACGAAATCTTGATCAACCCAGCCACCGGCGGTATAACCCTCAGGGATTCACACATAACGCTCTCTGCGGGCGTCTCCCGTCGAGCGGTTGCTACCGACCTGTCCTTATTCTTGTGCGCAAATCAAGATCACGGAAACGGCTACGAGTGGCTGCATTTTCAGGGCCTCTCCTTCGGCGGCAAAACTGCCCACCTATCCGTTTGCTTTTTTAATGGCCGTCTTCGAGAGATGAGTTGGAGCGTCAACCTCCGAGAAAATCCTTCCGATAAATCGTGGCCCTCACAAGAGGAGAGCGATGAAGAAGTTGCGTTTGTCAGAACCGTCCTCCGCGACACACTCTCCCGTCCATTCTCTTCCGGGGAAGAGCGCTTCCCTTGGGAGTTGTGTGGTCGTCCTTTGACGCGCGCGGCGGTAGCGCGAGCTCCGGATTGAGATATGGGTAGTTGTCCGCTGATCGACCGGCTCCAGGGGCGTCTTCGCGTCCCGCGCTCCCTCCTGTAAGGCTGAAAGGAGTTACAGGGTTACATGCCACATGATCGTTAGCTTCGCGCCCTCCCTCTCTCCTGCAGGGCCGAAAGGGGTTACAGGGGTTACAAACCTCCGTGCGTGTCCCGCGTGTAACGCCTGTAACCCCTTTTGGCTCTGTGGAGGAGACGGAAGGGGCCTGACATTAGATGGCGTTCTCTCCTCCTCACCCTCGCCAATGACGCTGGTGTAGGGCGCGTGTCCCCACGCGCGGAGGGGATCGAAGGGCAACCCGGCGGGTGGGGACACGCGCCCCACACCGCTACACGCGCTCTTTCAGAGCTTTTGTCTCCTGGCCAACTCCCGGCCCGATGGGCGCCCATCGGGCCGGGCTATTACCTTGCGCGCCGTTGGCGCGTCTGGAAACGGGGCTCCAGCGGAGACCAAATCAAAAATCGTCTGCGAGCTGGCCTCTGTATTCATGCGCATCTTATGCATTGCGCAAACATTAGAAGTTGCCATCTTTGCCGGATTTTGCCATAAGTGTTCGCATGTTTACTGCACCTGACTCGGACAAATCGGCGGGCCGGCCCGCAAAACAATTCCTCTCCCGACGCGAGCTGGCGGAGCGCTGGAGCTGCTGTGTGGAGACGCTCAAAAACCGCGAACGGGCCGGCCTTCTCAAACCGGTCCGCTTTGGCTCCCGGTCCTGGAGATATCGGCTGAGCGAGATCCTGGCGCTGGAAGCCGCGGAAGGAGGGGTCGGACAATGAGCGCGACACCTCTGCAAAAAGCGCTGGCGTGGTTTGGCGAGCGGGATGAGATGGGCGGTTTCCGGACGGCGGGGAAGGCTCTGTTTGGCGGCTGGGAGCCGAAACGCTGCTGCCGCGCGCCACATCGGGAAGACCGGGAGGCGTCGTTCAGCGTCTATCGCAATGAGCGCGAGGAATGGCGCTTCAAGGATTTCGGCACGGACGAGCACGGTGGCCTGGTGGGTTTCGCCATGCTCGCCGGGATGGATGAGAAGCAGGCCTCCCGCTGGCTCATGGAACAGTCGGGCGTGATCCCCTGCGGCTCCGGCCGTGCGCTCACCCGCCGGGAAGGAAGGAAAACCGTGGTGAGGAAATCCCCGGTCATTCCCACCGCGACCGCGAGTGCGGAGCCAGTGAAATCTTCAGGAATGTCGCACGAAGCGCTCGAAGCCTGGACGGAAGGCGTGAATCATCTCGCCCGGAGCGCCGAGCGTGTCCAAGCGCTGGCGGATTTCCGGGGTTGGCCTCTGGGATGGGCGCTGCATGCCGCGGACACGCGCGCCATCTCCATGCCGCTCTACCATGGGGAACGCACCATCGCGTTTCTGGTGGAAACGCCAGACGGCGTTCGCGGCGGGATGGAGATGCGCAGGGTGGGCTTTCACTGCCGGTTGCAGCCGCGTCGCGAAGAGAAACGGGCGAGCTGGCGTTACGTGCCGAACCTCGCGGAGCATGGGTAAAGCATACCGTCGCTCCCGTTCATCCTCGCCGGGGCGGGATTCGATTCCGCAACCGTGCTCATCATCACCGGCGGCCAATGGGACGCGCTCACCTTCGCTTTCGCCGCCGGTTGGCTGGGATACCGCTGCGCGTGGCCGCCCGGCGTATGCGTCATCGGCCTGCGCGGGGACGCGAGCAGCAATGTCTTCCTCCGCCATTACGCGCCCTACTGGCCGGCGGCGGCGAATTGCCTGCTCCTGCCCGACAACGACGCGAGCGGCGCCCGATGGATGGAGGGCGCGGATTCGTTCGCCCACCGGCTTGCCGCCCGTTGCCGCAAGGTGTCGGTGGTCAAATGCGGCGGCCATAAGGATTTCAACGATCTCTATCGGGCGTCCGGGATTTCGCCGTGGGAGATCGCCGAGTTTCTCGCCAGCCACGGAATGCCCATCCAGGAGGAGGCCGCAAAATGAAAAGCACCACCCACAAACCAGAACCACAACTTAAGCCCCAACCCTTCGAAACCATGAAAATCATCGAAACACCCACTCTCGCGGAGAACCTCGCCCGCGTGGAAGAATTTCTCCGCCGTTACATCGTCTTTCACAGCGACGCGCACCTGGCGGCCATCGCGCTCTGGGTGGCGCACAGCCACACCCTGGACGCCTTCGATTTCACGCCGTATCTGCACATCTCCTCGCCGGAGAAGCGGTGCGGGAAAAGCCGGATGCTCGACGCGCTGAAACCGCTGGTGCCGAATCCGTGGATCGCCATCTCGCCCACCGATGCCGTCATCTATCGAACCCTCGAGAAAAAGACGCCGACGCTGCTGCTCGATGAAGTGGATACGATCTTTACGGGCAGCGGAAAGGATGAATCCAAGGAATCACTCCGGGCGCTGCTCAACGCGGGATTCAACCGCAGTTCCACCATACCGCGCTGCTCCGGCCCGAATCATGACGTCGTGGACTTCCCAGTGTTCTGCGCCAAGGTCATCGCCGGGATCGGCAAGCTGCCGGATACCGTGGCGGATCGCTCCGTGCCGATCGTCCTCGTCCGCAAGACGCGGCGCGAAACTGTGGAACGCTTCCGCACCCGCGAAGCCGAGGGGCTCGCGAGCGGGATTTGCGCCGCGCTGGCAGCCTGGGCGCGAGCGGACTCCACGCTGACCAGACTGCGGGAAGCGCGCCCGGATTTGCCAGAGCGCCTCGGGGACCGGCAGGGGGACATCTGCGAGCCGCTCCTCGCCATCGCCGACGCCGCGGGCGGGACTTGGCCGGAGCGAGCTCGCGCGGCCCTGGTGAAACTCTTCACCGGCGCCGCCAACGATACCGAGAGCCTCGGCGAAAAACTCCTCGCCGCAATCCGCGGCGCCTTTGCCGAAGCCGGCGTGAGCCGCCTGAGCACGGACCAGCTCCTCGACGCGCTGATGCACTGCGAGGGCGCCCCGTGGGTGGAATGGTGGGAGCGCGACCTCAACAGCGGCAATCGGCAAGGCCCCGCCAGCCGGTTGGCGCGTCTTTTGAAGCCCTACGGTATTTCCAGCCAGGCCCATCGCCTGCCCAGCGGCGCCACCCTCAAAGGCTACGCGGAAAAGGATTTCACGCAGGCGTGGGAGCGCTACCTGCCGCCATCCGAGAAGTGAAAGCGTCCGCGAGAGGATAAGGTCGCGTGCGATCTTGCGGCGGATAGCGGGGAATTCACGGCGAATAACTCGACTTGTAACCCCTGTAACGCCTTTCGACTCCCTGCGGAAGAGACGCGCGTTCTTTGCGTCCCTGGGCGAGTCGGCGTTTGCGTCCACGAAAAAGATGAAATCGGGCCATGCACAACATAATGAAACAAGGTTCGCGCCAAGAGCGACAAGTTCGCCAAGGGAAATCCAATGTGACGACCGGAGCGGCCACCTCTGGAAGGAAAGGATCGAAACAGAAACAGAGTTTCAAGCCACGGAGCGTTTCCAAAGCGCTGCGCTAACTTTGGGAACGAGAAGCGAAGAGACCAACTGTCGTTGAGGCGCTCATGGTTGGGCGCCTTCGTCGGTCGCATCCATCTTGGAGTTTTCGCGTTCGAGCCTGGCATCCAGCCAGTCTGGCCGCTCTTCGAGAAGAAGTCGCCGCCACTTCGAATTGAACCCATTATCTTTCAACGTAAGCCAATCACCCTCGAATTGGAACTCGTGGGTTCGCCATGGCGCGGTGAGTCGAAGTCTCGCCGTGATGGACGTCGCTGATTCCGGTCGATACCAGGCGCGAATCGCAGCGCGTTGGACAGGATCGACAGCTATCACGTGGAGAGAGATGAATCTTCCTCGAGATTCATCAATGGACAGAAACTCATCATGGGGCGGAAAAGTGAGTGAAGTCTGCGTCCAAATACCCGCGAATGAAAGAGCGCTCATGGCTCAGCGGTAGTTTTGGTCGCGATCAACATCTCCGGCTACTTATCCTTTGGGTTCAACCACACGTTCTTCGGCGACGCAAAGGCGCAGAACAAAAGCAACAGCGTGGGGAGGAATCGTTTCATGCGGTGTGGAATCCGGCTCCTAATTACAGATTAGTTATACTCGGGCAAGCGATCTTAATAAAAAAGCAATGAAATAACCGATTAGCCTCCTCGTATTGCTCGGTATATGACTACCATTAAAAGAATCATCATCGCCGTTGCAGCGCTCGGAAGTTTCGCCCTCGCGACTCCCGCGCAGGCCCACGAATACTGGGGCTGCCATCACTACCACCACTCGCATCACTATGATTGCTGGCGGCCGTACCATTGCGACTACCACTACTATCGCCCGTACCACTGCGATTATGACCACTATCGCCCGTACCATTGCGACTCTGACTACTATCATTGCGATTATCACCGCTACCATTATTACTCCTGCCGGCATCACTACCGGCACTGCTGGTAGCAGGCGAATCCGGACCCTGGTCATTAGCCAAGGGCCGGAGGCATCCGCCGTTGGCGTCCGCGCTCCGCGCGCTCGTTCCCAAGTTTTACTTGGTAACGCACTTGGTCACGAAGTTTCACTTCGTCCATCTTGCTGCAGCGCTGTGCGCTGCAGCAGTTGACTTACGCAGACCCGAAGACACCCCCGCCTGGGAAGTGCAACTTCCCTCCCAGGTGCATTACCAAGTCAAACTTGGTAACGAGCGCCTGGGAGCGCGCGCCGGCGCGTGGCTCCCTTTCGCGCGCGCCGTTTCTACCCAGTCGTGCGCAGGCCGCTGGCGATGGCGTTGATGGAAAGCAACAGGTCCGGGAGCATGCGTTCGGCGCCGGCTTCGTCGCCCGCCTTGTGCAAGGCGCGCCAGCGGCGCAACAGATCGATCTCCTGGAGATGCAGGACGCGAAGCGCGTCGGCGCGCAAGGTTAGCGTCTTGAGCATGCGGGGGCGTCGTTCGGCCATGGGGCCGCCACGGAGTTCCTCCAGCATCTCGGCGGTGAGATTCCATTCATCGAGAATGATCTTCATGAAACGCTCCCGCAGGACCGGATCTTCCACGAGCCCGGCGTAGGCTTCCATCAGATCGGGATCGGTGCTGGCGATGCTCGATTCGATATTCGTCAGCACGTAATGCAGGAACGGCCACTTGCGGATCTGCTCCTGGATTTCGCTGAACTCCTGCGGCGTGAGCTGGCTTAGCCCCGTGCCCGCCCCAAACCAGCCGGGCACGTAAAAGCGCGATTGATTCCAACTGAATACCCACGGGATGGCCCGCAGATCCGCAAGGCTCGGCTGGCCCGTGCGCCGGGAGGGCCGCGAACCGATCCGGCTGTGCTCCAGGGCATCGATCGGCGTCGCCTGCCGGTAGAATGTGAGGAAGCCTTCCGTCTCGAGCAATTGCCGGTAGGCGCGCTGGCTGGATTGCGCGAGCCGCTCCAGCACCGGCGCCAGCGGCGGCAGCCCGGGCGAGCATCTCTCGTGGCGCACCGAGACTGCGGTCACGCCCGCGACCAGCAGCTCGATGTTATAAACGCAGGTGACGAAGTTGCCGAATTTCTGCGAGATCGTTTCGCCCTGCTCCGTGAGGCGGATATCGCCCATGAGCGAGGCGTCCGGGAGCGCTTCCAGGAAGCGGTGCATCGGGCCGGCCCCGCGGCTGACCGTGCCACCGCGGCCGTGGAAAAAGCGGATGCGCACGCCGGCATCGAGGCCGAGTTGCGCGAGCTGGGACTGCGCCTTTTGCAAGCCCCACTGGCTGGCCAGAATGCCCGAATCCTTGTTGCTATCGCTGTAGCCCACCATGACCTGCTGCGTGAGCGGCAGCGGTTCGGGGCGATCGTTCGACGCCAGATACTCCAGGCTGCGGCGGGTCATCGGCTCCTCGAGGAACGCCCCGAGAATTTCCGGGGCCGCTTCCAGATCGCCGAGCGTTTCGAACAGCGGCACCACGGGCAGGACGCAGACCTGGCCCTGCGGAAGTTGCCGCGTGAGCCCCGCTTCGCGCGCCAGCACATAGACCACGAGCAGATCCGAAAGCCGCCGCGTCATGCTGATGATCAGCGCGCCCAGGCCATCCGATCCGCAGCGTTCGATGTGGCTGGCCACCTTCCGGTAGCAGCCGAGCACGGCGTCCGCTTCCGGTCCCGCCGAGGCCGTGGCGTGTAAAAACGGGCGCGGCGATTGCAGCTCCTTCTTGAGAAAGCGCAGCCGCTCCGTTTCGCTCCATTCCTCCCACTGGCTGCCATCGATTCCCGTGGCCACCATGAGCTGCGAAAGCGCCTTCGCGTGGAAGACGCTGTTTTGCCGGATATCGAGTTGCGCGAGGTGAAAGCCAAACACTTCCAGAGCCCGCCGCACGGGGCGCACGTCGGATTCGGCGAGGCGTTTCGCGCCGATCTCGCACAGCGCATTGTAGAGCGTTTCCAGGTCCGCCGCCAATTCCGAGGCCAGCCGGTAATAGCGCTCGCCTTCCCGGAGCTGCGAGCTTTGGAAAGGCGCGATCTCCACGGGGAGCCGCGCCACGAGCAACTCCACGAATTGCCGCCACGGTTCGCCGGCATTCGAGGCCAGAATCACGCGCGAAGCATCGCCGAGCGCGGCCACGAGCTTTTCCCGCGCCGCCGTCAGCGCGGCCGGCGGCGGCTGCATCCACTCGGAAAGCGTGAGTTTCCCCGCCAGTTCGCTGAGCTGGCGATGAATCACCAGCAGCGCGTTGGCCCGCATGCGCTCCAGCGTTTCCGCCGTCACGTCCGCGGTCACGCCTGGGTGGCCGTCGCGATCTCCGCCGACCCAGTTTCCGAAACGGATCCGCGGGAGACAATCGCTGCCGCTCAGCTTCGCCGGATCGAACCCCGCCGCCGCCCAAGCGAAACGCAGGCGTTCATCGATCTCCGGCAGCACCGAAGGGAAAACATCCCGCAGATAGTGAAAAATATTGCGCCGCTCATCGGCGAGCTTGGGCTTTTCCAGCAGGATCTCGCCCGTGCGCCAGAGCCGCTCCAGCGCCGCTTTCGTCTGCTCGCGGAGCGATTGCTCTTCCGAAGGCGCCAGCACCCCGCGCTGCCGCAGGACGAGCAGGGCGAAGAGCGCCCGATGCTGATCCAGCACCGCCAGCCGCTTGGCCTCCGTGGGATGCGCCGTGAGCACCGGCTCCACGCAGATCTTCGGCAGCATCTTCGCGATTTCTTCTTCCGTCACGCCGCTCGCCTTCAGCTTCTTCAGGCTCTCGCCCCAGAGCCCGCGCTCGGCGGTCAGCCCCTCCGACGCCTCACGCAGCGTCCGCACGTAGGCCGCGGCATTTTCCTCCACCATGTTCAGGAGCTGAAACGCAATGGAGTAAACGAGCCCGAGCTGCGTCGGAAGCGCCTCCACCGCCGTGAGCAGCGAGTGCGATTTCCCGAACCACGGCAGATGCGCCGAGAGTTCGTGGAGCCCCAATTCTTCCAGCACCTCACCGAGACATTCGATGAGAAACTGAAGGTCATGATCGATCTTCTTGAAGCCGATCCCTACGTAATCCGGAACGGAATTTCCCTGTATCATAAAATAAGCCCTGCTTCTTTTCTCCCCCGAACCCCCGCCCCGCGGCAAGCAAAACCTCCGCTGGGCGCCGGAAACCCGCTGGGACCTCAGCGATCTTTTCGAACTTCGAAAGGGAGCTGATGCCGTTTCAGCAAATTTGAATCCATCCGGCAACGAACCCGATGATCACCGCGGCGATCAAGCCGATCCCGATCCCGACCCCGGCGACAATGAACCGCAGAAAGTGCTCCTCCAGGTTTGCTTCCAGTGTCGGCTGATCAATGGCGGCTGGGGCTGCCGGGGCCGGCGTCGGAGGCGTGAGGTCACGCTCGGTCTCGGAAGGGATGGCTGCCATCAGGGTGTGGCGGTTGAGGCGTTCTTGTTGGCCAAGGGGGCGTTCTTGCGCTGGGAAAGGCGATAGCTGATTTCGACCTCCAGATCGTCCGCGGGAAACCCGGCGTCGCGTACCATCTGCACGATCGCGTTGCTGTCAGGGCCGTCGGCGCGGGAAGCCTGCATCATGGCAAAGAGCCGCACCGCCCGGCGGCCGGTCCGGCAGTAAAGGATCGCGGGCAGCGCGTCGGGCGGCAGCGCCTGGTCCAAAGCTTTCACGGCATCATTTGGGATGCCTTCGTGTGGCGCTGGGATGTAATAAAAATCCATGCCGTAGCTCGCCGCCAGGGCCTTCATTTCGGCGGAGGGAGGCTGATCCGAGGCCTCTCCATCCGGGCGAACGTCCACGATGGTTTTGATCCTGCGCCCCCTTAAAACAGGCAGGTTCCTGGGCCAGAGCTGCGAGGACAGGTATACGTCATGCGCAATCCGCCTCATCTTTGGAATGGCCGTGAACCGCGAACCCGGACGACGAAGGTAGATGTAGCCCAGCGCCACGCTCATGGTGAGGAGGACGGAAACCAGGAAGACCTTCCACTTGGAAACGCGAATCATAATTGCCTGGGGTTGATGCGCCGCACACGGGCAACCAAGCGCAGCCATGGCAGTCACGCAAGGCGCCAGCGCGCCGCTGTCTGGAATAGCTGCTGGAGTAGTGGAGTAGTGGAGTGGTGGAGTGGTGGAGTGGTGGAGGGCATGGCGCCTTTGACCGCGCGGCGGGAAGGGGTGGCGTCGAAATTGTGGAAATTTGGAAATGCGACGGCCAAATGGTTGGGGGGGCTATTCCACCGCTGGGAATTTCTGATTCGTGGCCAGGCGCTCAACGATGCTGAAGGCGAAGAACCGGTAAATGGATTCCGGCGGTGAATCGTCTTCGCAGTATTGCAGTGCGGCGATTTCATAACTGACCCCAAACCGAAGATTCGCTTCGGCGACTCCTTCCAGCGCTGCATATTCCACAGCGCTGCCGTCCAAGGCGCCTTTGCCTCCAATATTCTCCAAGATTGGCGCGCTCGGTTCTGCCGCGGTGACGAGCCGGAGAGAAAGCATGTTGTGTGTGGGACTGGTGATGCGAACCACTTTATGGAATGTCCCAGCTGAGACAAATTGCATGTCGCCATTGTCGTGGGAAGAGGGCGGGGAGCAAGTCGTGGCGTGTGCGAGGGAGCCGCTATCTGAAATGGGGTTGTTGGAGGGGATGCACTGTGCGACAGCGCTCACCTTGATGCGAGGAGCGTTTTTGGCACAGAGGCTGGAGCCTTAATCGCGCCGTCCGGGTGCGGGGAGCGGGTTGGAGAAAAGGCAGAGATCAGGGGAGCGATTCCGATGCTACGCATCGGGCGTGGAAGGAACCGAGAGACCGGTTCCCTCCAGGCACGCGCCACGCCTCCTCCAGAGAATCGACGGCGCGATGCCCGCCACCAGCCCATCACTCCACTACTCCACTACTCCACTACTCCACTACTCCACCAGCGCCATTCCCCGGCTTTGTAATGTTTGACGGGAGAGAATTTCGGATACCCTCCATGCCATGAGACTTCAGCAGCCTTCCGCTTCCTCTCTCAAAGAGCGCTACAACCACGGCAAGAAACTCCGCGAGGCCACGCCGCGTGAGACGCTGGGCGAATGGGCGCCGGCCAAGGACCGGCCCGATCCGCTGAAGACGCTGGCCACGGTGAATCCAGGGCGGATTCCCGCGCTGCTGCCGATCAAGGCGCAGCGGATGTCGCTTTCGCCGTTCGCGTTTTTTCGCGGGGCGGCGGTGCTGATGACTTCGGATATCGCGGCCTTGCCAGTGAGCGGGCTCATCGTGCAGCTCTGCGGGGACGCGCATGTGCGCAATCTGGGCGCGTATGCCGATCCCGACGGGCGGCTCATCTTCGATCTGAACGACTTCGACGAAACACTGCCGGGCCCGTGGGAATGGGACGTGAAACGACTCGCCACGAGTCTCGTGCTGGCGGGCGATGAAGCGGGAGAAACGCCGGCGAATTGCGCGGCCGCGGTGCGCGCGTTTGTGGCGGCGTATCGGAATGCGATGAGCGCCTTCGCGGTGCTGCCGGTGGTGGGCCTCGCGCAGTATCGCGTCTCGCGGCATCGGGAGGATCCCGTGCTGGCCGGCATTTTCGAAAAAGCGCAGCGCGTTACGCCGCTGCGGAACCTGAAGAAATTGGCCATCCGCACGGCGGCCGGGAAATATCGTTTCCACGATGAGCCGCCACTGCTGCGTCACGTGCCGGCGGAGCGCATGCAGGCGGTGATCAAGTCGCTGGCCGCGTATCGGGAGACGCTCGGCGCGGGCCGCCGCATGGTGTTCGACGAGTACAAACCGGCCGACGTGGCGTTCAAGCTTGTGGGCACCGGCAGCGTGGGCACGCGGGATTATGTGACGCTGCTGTTCGGCAATGGCCTGGAAGATCCGCTGTTCATCCAGATCAAACAGGAGTTGCCGTCCTGTCATGCGCCGTATCTGCCCGACGCGCCGAAGAGCGATCACCAGGGCCGTCGCGTGTGCGAAGGGCAGCAGCGGATGCAAACGGCGTATGACCCGCTGCTGGGCTATACGCGCATGGGCGACGAGGATTATCTCGTGCGGCAGCTCGCCGATCACAAGGCCGCGCTCGATCCCGCCGATCTGAGCGGAAAGGTTTGTTCCGGATATGCCGCGCTGTGCGGCGAGGTGCTCGCCAAAGGGCATGCGCGCACGGGCGATGCCGCGGCGCTCGCGGGGTATTGCGGAAAGACGACGAAGCTGGATGACGCGATCGTGAAGTTTGCTGTTACTTATGCCGCGCAGACGAAAGCCGACTACAAGGTGTTCATGAAATCCTTCCGGCAAAAGAAGGCGGCGAAGGGGAAGTAGAGGGGTGAATGCGAGAGAGGTGGGCCGCGCGCCCCAGCGCGCAAGACGCGCGGACGTCGACCGCGAATCTGCCCCTTCCGTTTCCCAATTGCGCGCGGGGCGATTTTAGGTACTCATCTGGCGAGGCGCTTCACGCGTCATTTCTCCAAAGCTCCCACTCCCTCCACGGGTATTCTCCGAACAAACCTATCCACCCCATGCCCTCCTCGCATCTCTCCCGCCGCCGTTTCCTCACCCAGACCGCCGGCGTCGCCGCCGCCACGGTTCTCGGCCCGAACCTTCTTCTCCGCGGCCAAAACACCGCCGGCCGGCGTTTGAATATCGCGGTCATCGGCGCCTCGGGCAAAGGCGCGGTGGATACCAGCAAAGTGGCGCTGGACCACAATATCGTGGCGCTCGTGGACGTGGACAGCACGCGGCTCGCCACCGCCGCGAAATCGCTCGAAAAGAAGTATGTCGATATCGGCGACACCACGCAGCAAGCGCCGAGGCTTTACGCCGATTTCCGGAAAATGTTCGACGAGATGGCGAATGGCATCGATGCGGTCATCGTTTCCACGCCGGACCACACGCACTACGTGGCCGCCATGTGGGCGCTGAAGCACAAGAAGCACGTGGCCGTGCAAAAACCGCTCTGCAATAGCATTTGGGAAATCCGCGATCTGCACCGGGCCGCGAAGGAAGCCGGCGTGATGACGCAGATGGGCAACCAGGGCCGCACCATGGAAGGCCAGCGCTTCGCCAAGGAGTGGATCGACCAGGGCGCCATCGGCACGCTGCAGGAGATCCGCCTGTGGACGAATCGCCCGATTTGGCCGCAGGGGCCGCTGACCAAGGTCGCGGCGGAGAAGCCGGCCAACCTGGATTGGGACCTCTGGCTGAGCGTGGAACCGACCGAGCCCTATTTCGAATTTGAAGTGCCGTCGAATCAGCCGCAGCCCAAGCGCGGAAAATCCGTGGCGCCGTTCAATTGGCGCGGATGGTGGCAGTTTGGCTCGGGCGCGCTCGGCGATATGGGCTGCCACATCATGGACGCCAGTTTCAGCATCCTTGGGCAGGCCATTCCCGAGAAGATCGAGGTGGAAAGCTCGCCGATCTCCGATCTCAACGCGCCCGTGTGGACGCGCCTGCGCTACCACTTCGCCGCCACCGACAAGCATCCGGCGCTGGTCGTGAGCTGGCACGACGGGCTCGGCGATGACGGCAAGCCGAACAAGCCCGAGCGCGACCCGCGCGTGCCGCAGGAAGCCTTCGACAAAGCCACGAGCGGCATGATGTTCATCGGCACGGACGGCGTGGTTTTCGAGCCCGACGCCTACTGCGAGCATCCCGTGATTTTCCCCGAAGAGCGTTTCACCGACGTGAAAAAGGAAATGGTCGGCGGAAAGATCAAGCAGACGGAAAAGCGCAGCCCGATGCCCGACAATCCGCAGGGCGAATGGGCGCACTACATCGTCCACCCGGACAAAGGCGTGCCGAGTTCGAATTTCGATTACGCCGCGCCGCTGGCGGAATTCGTCTCCCTCGGAAACCTCGCCATCCGTTCCAAGGAAGCGATCCAGTGGGACGCCAAGGCGGGGAAGGTGACGAACGTGGAAGCCGCCAACCGCTTCGTGAAACGCGCGTCCTACCGGTCCGGCTGGATCTGATCCGGCGGAGCGCGTCGTCAGGCGCTGTCCAGCCCAATTAGAAACGCCAACGGCGTTATGGCGAGAAGCGGCTCAGGTGCCATGCAACTCGCCACAACCCGCTTCGGGGTTGTCGCCAACGTCCATCGGGTCCCAGGGTAGCGATTCACCGGCGCTGCGCGCGGGGCAATGGGAGAAGAAACTTGGGTTGATGCGCGCGTTGTGCGCATAGAAGTGGTGCCTGGCCAGCGGAGGCAAGCGTACTCCGGCTGGGCAATGGTGTCCGCCGGCTGTCTGAACACAGTCGGCGAACTCGTAGGGTAGCGATTCACCGGCGCTGCGCGCGGGGCAATGGGAGAAGAAACTTGGGTTGATGCGCGCGTTGTGCGCATAGAAGTGGTGCCTGGCCAGCGGAGGCAAGCGTACTCCGGCTGGGCAATGGTGTCCGCCGGCTGTCTGAACACAGTCGGCGAACTCGTAGGGTAGCGTGGAGCCGAGTCTCGTGAGCAATCCACTGGTGACGACCGCTAGCGCTTGTGCGCGAACGGTCGATCCCGTTGAGGAGTTTGCTTTCTGTGATCACGACTCGGGCCGCCCGCTGGCCAAGCATTCACACTAAAGAACATGACTCCTAAACAAAAATCCGCCGGAAAGAAAGCGCGTTCTCGCCGCGCTAAAAAGCCCAAAACGACCACCGCTCAACCTTTCATCCACCCGCACGCTGCGGGGATCGATGTCGGCGCCACGGAACTCTATGTGGCCGTGCCCAGCGACGCCGATCCCGAACCGGTGCGCACCTTCGCCACCTTTACCGAAGACCTGCACGCGCTCGCCGACTGGCTCATGCGCTGTGGCATTCAAACCGTGGCGCTGGAAAGCACCGGCGTTTATTGGATTGCGATCTTTCAGATCCTTGAGGCGCGGGGGCTGGAGGTTTATCTGGTCAATGCTCGCCATGTGAAAAATGTCCCGGGACGCAAAACCGATGTGCGCGATTGCCAGTGGTTGCAGTACTTGCACGCGGTGGGCCTTTTGCGCGCTTCTTTCCGCCCGCCTGCGCGGGTCTGCGCATTGCGGACTTACTGGCGCCAACGCGACACCTTCATCCGCTACGCCTCCAGCCACGTGCAGCACATGCAAAAGGCGCTCACGCAGATGAATATCCAGTTGGCCAACGTGATCAGCGATCTGAGCGGCAAGACCGGCCTGGCGATTGTCGATGCTCTCCTGGCTGGGGAACGCGACCCGCAGAAGCTCGCCGCTTTGCGCGATCCGCGCATCAAAGCCGACGCGCAAACCATCGCCAAAAGCCTCGTCGGAGACTGGAAAGAAGAGCATCTCTTTAGTTTGCGCCAGGCGCGGGCCACCTACGCCCATTATCAGCAAATGATCGCCGAGTGCGACATGCAGATCGCGCTGCAATTGCGCGGTTTCGAATCCCGGGTCGATGTCGCCGCCCAACCGCAGCGCAAAAAAACCTCTCGCCCACGGCAAAATGAACCCACCCTCGATCTGCGCCGCGAACTCTATCGCATTCTCGGCGTGGACCTCACCGAGATCCCCGGCCTTGAAGTCACCACGGCCGCGGCCTTCCTGAGCGAAGTAGGCGCTTCTGTGGAACGCTTCGCCACCGCCAAACATTTTGCTTCCTGGCTCGGCCTCTGTCCGGACAATCGTATTACCGGCGGACGCATCCTGCGCGTCGCCACCCGCAAGGTCAAAAGCCGCACGGCTCACGCGCTGCGGCTGGCCGCGCAAAGTCTCCATCATAGCCGGACCGCTCTCGGCGACTATTTCCGCCGCATGAGAACTAAGCTCGGCGCCCCTGCCGCCATTACCGCTGCCGCCCACAAACTGGCGCGCATCCTCTTTCACCTGATCAAACATCGCTGCCCTTACGACGCCTCTGTCTTTGCAAAGGAAGAGGAACTGCACCGTCAGCGCCGCGAGAAAAATCTCCGCAAACAAGCCGCTCTCTTTGGCTACCAACTTACCCCAGTGCCTCTGTAAACGGCGTTTTGTTTCTGAGGAGCCGAGGACGGCAACCCTGGGCTTTTATGCCATAACGCCGTTGGCGTTGCAGACTGGCAGAGCCATTCTGGCTGGAGACGCCGATTCCCCCCCCCGCGCGCATTCGTCGTATCAAGATCCCGAACCCGCGGAGGGACTCGAGGGCCTGAGCCTGTGGAGGGGCCAAAGCCGGGAAAAAAGTCTGCAAAAAACCCTTGCCAGTCAGCGGCAGCCTCACTAAGGTGCCGCCCCTTTAAATGCGGGTGTAGCTCAGTTGGTAGAGCACTTCCTTGCCAAGGAAGATGTCGCGTGTTCGAATCACGTCACCCGCTCCACTCCCTCAGTCCGAGGGAGTTTCAGAAGGTCGCTATGCTCGGACGCAGCCGATGCTCCTCCCCTCACGCGGGGTGCAGCGCCTCGTGGATCGCCTGCACGAGGATATCCGCTTCGTAGGGCTTGTACAGCGTCCTGATCTTCATCGCCCTCAGTTTGGCGCGGTTCTCTTTTCCGACCAGCCCCGTGGAGACAAGAATGGGGAGGTTCCTTTCGAGGCTGAGGAGCTCCGCGATCAAGGCCATGCCGTTCTTCCGCGGCATGTTCAAATCGGTGACGACGAGCGCGATGGCGGCGCGGTGGCCGGCGAATGCCTCGAGCGCCTCGTCTCCGTCCGCGGCGAGGAGCACGCGATAGCCGGCGTGTTCCAAGCTGATCCGCGTGATTTTCCGCACCCCCGCTTCGTCATCCACCACGAGGATCGATTCCCCTTGGCCTCTGGGTGGCCGCAC
>Ga0206847_10076_pt1 | contig 35342 bp, 42 predicted proteins | sample Alteio_BWOrgCont_17_FD_152880 | JGI IMG/M metagenome (GOLD analysis project Ga0206847, IMG submission 152880) | Enriched cells from forest soil in Barre Woods Harvard Forest LTER site, Petersham, Massachusetts, United States -... | ecosystem: Environmental > Terrestrial > Soil > Temperate forest >... | reverse complement strand
TAAAGCGTTATATAGGAAAATATCAGGCCGATGGGCATCCAATGCGTACCATCCTGCGTGGGCCGTGAAAGGAGGCTTTCGCGGGCGATGTACCACACGGGAAACCCCAGAAATATAAGAAATAATAAGCCGGAAGGCGGGCCCGCCACGAGCGTGATAATGGCTGCCGCTATACCGATGCCAATCAGCGTAAAGCGCAAATGATGGCTAAGGCCCAGCGAAAATAAGGGCAGCGATGGCAAAAACATGAACAAAAATCCCAAGCCGAATCCGAATACGAGCAAAAACAAGATACTCGAAACAATGCCGGCGATAATGGATGCAGAGAGATTTTTAGACATGAAGCGTAGGATATAGGGTGCAGGGGATAGGGTATAGTGAAAAATATATCACTGCACCCTAAACCCTATATCCTAAACCCTTATTTAGTGACGAATGGCAACAAAGCAAGGTTGCGCGCGCGTTTGATGGCGATGGCCAGAATCCGTTGTTTTTTATGCGAAACCGAGGTGATGCGGCTGGGCAGGATTTTTCCGCGCTCGGAAATGAAGCGCGACAGCAGCTTGGTGTCTTTATAATCGATTTTCGGCGCGTTCGTGCCGGTGAGGGGGCAGCTTTTTTTGCGGCGGAAAAAAACTTTGCGGCCAGCGCCAGCAGTTTCTTGAGGTCTTTCCATGGCTTATTCCTTATCGGTTTCTGCGGCAGCGGCAGGCACATCCGCCGCTATTTCGCTTTCTTGCACATAATCATTGCCGCGCGATTGCTGCATCATGGCCGACGGGCCTTCTTCGAGCGCATCGACGCGCACGGTGAGCGCGCGGACAATATCTTCATTAATCCCTATGTTACGCTCCATTTCCTTGATGGCGGCGGTCGGCGCATCGATGGCGAGCATGGCGTAATGGCCTTTGCGGTTTTTGCGGATGCGATAGGCAAGACTGCGTAAGCCCCAGTATTCGTTACGGATTACCTTGCCGCCGCCCTGCTGGACGATGCTATCCAGCGAATCGGTGAGCTTGGTGACATCGGCTTTGGACAAATCCTGACGGGCGATGAGCGTGCTTTCGTAAAACGGCATGTAAACTAATCTCCTGAAATTGCTTGCGAAAATCATTTCGCCCGCAGTCGTTATGTATTTAAGGGACGGTATGTATAGCCATTTTTACGTTGATTGCAAGCGGAAAAACTGCCAAAAAGCGCGCATAGCGGTTGCATAATTGGTAATTATTTGTTAATAAATATGCGGGACATTTTGGGGCATTTAAGGGCTAATTTGGGGCTATATGGGGGTTTTTACGGGATATTTAAGAACAAAAAAGGGACAAAAATGACAGCATGCTCAGCACTCGTATTTCCGGGCCAAGGTTCGCAAACCGTCGGCATGGGCAAGGAACTGGCGGACAACTTCGCCGCCGCCCGCCAGCTATTTGAAGAAGTGGATGCCGCGCTCGGGCAAAAACTTTCCGCCATTATTTTTGACGGCCCGCAGGAAATACTCACTCTTACCGAAAATGCGCAACCGGCCATTATGGCAACGTCCATCGCGACACTTCGTGTGATGGAAAGCGAATATGGGTTTAACGTGGCCAGCGCGACATTCGTGGCGGGTCATTCGCTGGGCGAATATTCAGCGCTGGTGGCGGCGGGAAGCTTGAGTGTGACGGATGCGGCGCGGCTCTTGCGCGTGCGCGGCAATGCCATGCAAAAAGCGGTGCCAGCCGGGCGCGGCGCGATGGCGGCGTTACTCGGCGTGGATTATGTGGCCGCTGCGGAAATCGCACAGGCGGCAGCCCAGGATGACATCTGCGCCGTGGCCAATGATAATGCGCCGGGGCAGGTGGTGGTGAGCGGCACGAAAGCGGCGGTGGAGCGCGCCATTGAGATCGCCAAAATGCGCGGCGCGAAACGCGCTATATTGCTCGATGTGAGCGCGCCGTTCCATTGCCCGCTCATGGCGCCCGCCGCGGGGATTATGGAAGAAGCTTTGTCGGCGGCGAAAATCTCCACGCCTTCCGTGCCGGTCGTCACCAACGTCACCGCCGATGCGCAGATCGATCCGGCAATACTGCGGCGGCTCCTCGTCGATCAGGTGACCGGCATGGTGCGCTGGCGCGAATCGGTGAGCTATATGAAAAACGCGGGCGTGACCAAAATGATCGAAATCGGCGCAGGCAAAGTGCTCTCGGGCCTCGCCAAACGGATTGAGCCGGAGATGGGGACGATGAATGTGGGAACGATGGCGGATTTAGAGGCGTTCGCGAGGGTGGAGTAAATGGCCGATAAAACGCCTGACCCCCAAAAAGGCAATGCCGATAATTTAGTGGCGTTTTTGCTGGGGGAAGAAGGCAATCGCCGTGAATTTTTGAAGGCAACGGGGCAAGCCGCCATCACGAATTTATTGCCGCTGGGAGGCCGAGCTTCCGCTGCCCTCTCTGAGGCAGCAACGGTGGTTAAGCAATGCCTGCCCCCCTTATCACCGCTTTCTCCCTCTATTATAGCGGATATGATTACGGCAACGGATGATTCTATCTGTGTCCCGGGAACTTCTTATTATACAAACTACAAGCGCGGGCTGGATAACGTCATCAACAAGCTGGCGGATGTTGCGTGTGGAAAAGCAAATAAAGAAACGTTCAATAAAGCCCTGCAGAATTTTGTCACTGGCACTTGCAGCGGAATTATGTGCGCCGCTCCTATCTCCACTCATTTCGTGCGCATTGCCAGAGGGCATATCATAAAAGACCCGCGCCCAACGGATAGTGCCGATGCTTCTGCCATGAAGGAACTCTATGACGCTCTCTATCTGCTCGAGCAAGGCCGTGGGAAGGCGTATATCAAGCTTATGGAAAACGAGCTTGAAACAAGCACAATAAAACTCCCAGAAAGAATCAAAGGCTCGCCGGAGATAGATGGCTATCCGCCATCCCTCTATTTTAATGAATTGAGCGATATTTGTTCTAAGCCTATGTTCCAATCTCGCGATGAGATAGGCATAAGTTGGATAACAGACCCAGAAAAAAATCTCCGATTCATCAGCGAATGGATTGATAAATTATCTCAGCTTAAAAAATGTGGCGCGATTGCTCCCCCTGAATTTTGGTGGCAATGCGAGGCCATTGATGAGCGGCATCACAGCTGCCTGGAGCAAATAGCCATTACATTGTCCCAAGGAAAATTGAAGGGGAGGGATATCGCAATATTTGCCCATGCCATTGCTAACCTGAAAGATCTCCATGCCTATCCCGATGAATCTCTTGATGTAAGTACTATTTTTCACAGCTATGGAGAAAAATACGGATTGCAACGCCATATTATGCTAGAGGCACAAAGAAAGTTAATAGAGTCCGGCGCATTTCCGCTTCCTGTAAACAGACGGTCAAATCAGGCATGGGATGCCATATGCAATACTACCAATAATCACGAGATAGGCGCTACCATAGGGCAGACTACACGAGCATTTACAGCGAAACACATGGCAAAGTTCGCTGAACCCTCTTCAGCCCAACCAAGGCTTGAAAACAGAAGCAGCGATGCTCAAGAACAAGTGCAGATAGAAAGAAAAATACCGGAGCCGCCATCTGAGAAAAAAACTGCACCGACAGCAAACCGGGTACATTACGATAGCGGCTGGGTCGATCTGGAAACATCCAAAAAACGCTTAAAAGGCGATAAACCGAAAGAAAAATAATTACTTAGACGCCCATACATATTCGAATAAAAAAGGGCCCCTCTTTCGAGGAGCCCTTTTTCTTAGGCGATAATCCGAAGATTATTTCTTCAGGTTGAGTTCGATCTCAACGCGGCGATCAGCTGCGAGGCAATTGATCAGGTCTTTGCGGTCCATTTTGGAATCGCAATGGGTGACCGAGTTGGTTTCGCCGAGGCCTTCAACACGGACCTTATGGGTCTTGAGGCCGCGCGAAGCGAGATACGCTTTAACCGTATCGGCGCGGCGCTTGGAGAGAGCCTTGTTATAGCTGGGCTTGCCGATCTGGTCAGCATAACCCACGATATCAACGCTTTCCACTTCTTTGGAATCAACGATCATCTTGCTGACTTCATTGAGCTTATGCTTTTCTTTTTCGTTCAGCGTGGATTTGTTGAAATCGAAATACACGGTGCGCTGTTCACGGGTCAGGCGGCCAACGATGCTGCGATGACCACGGCATTCATCGGTGCCGCTTTTCCATTTGGTGATGACGCAATTGCCGTCGGTGCTGGTAACCACGTTGCCGCGGGCGTCGCGCACCACGTCATGCGCATCGCTGTTCATGGTATGGGCAAACACAGCGGCTGGAGCGAGCATCATGTAGGCAGCAGCCAGCAATGAAGCTTTTTTAAGATTGATCATGAGCAGTATCCTTTTTCTTATGTTAAAATATAATTCGGTTTCAGCCTTGCGCGGGCTATAACAATCTGAATTGGGAAAATAATTCAAAACCGCTATAAACGCAATGCCTTTTTGCCAATCGGAGCATGGCAGTATAATAGTATTATTAGCTTAAAATTCAATTAATTATCGATACTTCTATGCATAAAGTGGCATAAAGGAAGCATAAATTTTCTTAACTGATGCCCAATTGCCACATAGGGGTTTCGCGGCCTATTTGGTAAGCGCTTCTTTACTTTGATTCTGCACGTAAAGCGAATGGAAATCGATCGGATCGAGCATCAGCGGGGGGAAACCGCCGTCGCGCGTGACATCGGCAATGACGCGGCGGGCAAAGGGAAACATGACAAACGGGCAGTCGATGAGCAGTAGCGGCTGAATGCGCTCCTCGGGGATGTTAAACAGTTGAAAAATCCCGGCATAGGCCAGTTCCACCAGAAACAGCGTATTGCCCTCGGCCACGGCGCGCGCCGAAACATAAAGCGTCAGTTCGTAAATACCCTCTTGTAATTTTTGCGCCTTGAGATCAACATTGATATCGATCGCCGGTTTGGCCTGGACCGCCATCAGGCTATGCGGCGCGTGTGGGTTTTCAAAGGACATGTCCTTGATATATTGTCCTTTAACCGAGAAGCTTTGCGCAGCTTGCGGAGGATTTTGCGGTCCTGGTGTCATTATTTATGTTCCTTCGTAACAAAATTTGCTATGCATTTGGCTCATGACGATAACTAAAAATAACGTCCTCTGCAAACACAAGGTTTATTTTTTATGTCTGACGGTATAGCCTATTCGGATATTATCATTCTGGCGCTGATCGCCGGGTTTATTTTATTGCGCCTGCGCAGTATATTGGGCAGCAAAACCGATGACGATGCGGGCGGGTATCTTAACCGCGTATTGCCGGTTTCGCTCAAGCCGCGCGAGCCGATCATCCAGCTGGATGAAAAGTCGTTGCGCTCAAAAACGCAGGAAAATGCAGATAGCTATATAGAAGGGTTGGAAGCCGGGCCGGTGGCCGATAGTCTGAGGGCGATCAAGGCCAAGGACGCGCAATTTAACGCCGCTCAGTTTTTGCAGGGCGCGAAAATGGCGTTCGAAATGGTGTTCGACGCGTTTGCCAAAGGCGATAAGAAAACGCTCTCCCTGCTGATGTCGGATGCTATTTTCCAGCATTTCGCCAAGGAAATCGATGCGCGCGCCGCGCTGGCGCAAAAAACCGAGAATACGCTGGTATCGGTGAAGGCCGACGCTATTACCGATGCGGCTTTGAATGGTTCTGTGGCAAGGCTCGGCGTGCATTTTGCCAGCGAACAGGTGATCGTCACGCGCGATAGCGGCGGCACGATTGTCGAGGGCAATCCGTCGGATTTGCATCATGTGGAAGACCATTGGCTGTTCGAGCGCGATGTGACGAGCAAAAATCCCAACTGGAAAATCATAGAGACGTAATGCTGAGCTGGCGGCGCATTGTTTATATTCCGTTGCTACTGGGCATTACTGGCTGCGGCGTGTTCCAGCATACGGATCATTTCAGTGCGCATGAAATCGCGTTTGCGGATCTTTCCGGCTGGGCGGCTGACGATCAGGCGCAGGCGCTGCAGGTGTTTACGCTCAGCTGCCCGATCCTCGCCAAAAAACCAAGCGCGGCGACCGGCAGCAGCCATATTCAGATTTCGCAAGAGGTATGGAACTCCATCTGCGATGAGGCGCTCCATGTGCCGCCTATGAATAGCGAACAGGCGCGCGCGTTTTTCGAGCGGCGCTTTACGCCGTTTCGCATTACCAATAATGGCAAAGAAAACGGCCTGTTTACCGGCTATTACGAGCCCGTGCTCTATGGCTCGCGCAAAAAGGGCGGCGATTTCCTCTATCCGCTCTATATGCCGCCGCCGGAGCTGGAAAGCCGCAATTTGAGTCATGAGGAAATCGACCATGGCGGGCTCGCCAAAAAGCAATTGGAGCTGGTATGGGTGGATGATCCGGTGATGCTGTTTTTCCTGCAGGTGCAGGGCAGCGGGCGCATTCGTTTCAAGGACGGCACGGAAATGCCTATCGGCTATGCGGGGAAAAACGGGCATAATTATGAAAGTCTTGGCAAAATCATGGGCGATGAGGGGCTGATCCCCAAGGACCAGATCAATTTCTTCACGCTGCGCCAATGGCTTTATGACCATAAGGATAAGGCCATGCAAATGATGGAGCGCAACCCGTCTTACGTCTATTTCAAGCGCGGCAACCAGCTGGGCGCGGTGGGCAGCGTTGGCGCGGTGCTGACCAAGGAGCGCTCGCTGGCGGTGGATAATCATTATATTCCATATGGTTTGCCGCTGTTTTTGGAAACCGAATTGCCAAGTGAATCCGGCAGCGCCATTACGTTTGAGCAGACGCTCATCGCGCAAGATACGGGCGGAGCCATCAAGGGGCCGGTGCGCGGCGATATTTTCTTCGGCGCTGGGGACGATGCGGAATATCTGGCGGGGAATATGCACGGCAGGGGTATTTATAGTTTGCTCGTGCCTAACGAAATCACCAGTCAATTACGGTAAATAATATTTGTCATCCCTGCGAAAGCAGGGATCTTATTGAGATTAAGAATAGATTCCTGTTTTCGCAGGAATGACAAGATTAGAGAAAGCTTATGAAAAAACGTCTGCCGACCGCGGAGGAAAAAAAGCTGTGGAAGCTGGTGACGCGCCACGACAAAAAACTTCACCCGAATGACAGTGAGGAAGAGGGAGAAGAATCCGCCGCGCCGCAGGAAGCGTCTTTTAAATTGCCCGCCAAAACGCTGGTCGCCGCTAACCGGGAGCGCAACCGGCTTAAATCGTTCAAAGAGGGGGATAAGGAACTGGCGAAAGGCGCTTATGCCGATATCGACCGCAACACGGCGGAGCGCTTCCGCAAAGGTGATTACCCGATCGACGCGAACCTTGACCTGCATGGCATGACGCGCGACAAAGCACACGGGGCGCTTGTCACTTTCATCGAATCGCATTATGCGCGCGGCAGCCGTTGTTTGCTGGTGATTACCGGTAAGGGCCGCGGCGAGAATATGGGCGTACTGCGTGAAGCGTTACCGTCCTGGTTGCAAACGCCCGCTTTACGGCCCATGATACTGGCGTTCGATATGGCGAAACAAAAACATGGCGGCGCGGGCGCCTATTATATTTTGCTGAAACGGAAACGCTGATGGATGCGAAAGCGCATATACTCATTGTCGACGATGACGACCGGCTGCGCACGCTGCTCAAGAAATTCCTGCGCGAACAAGGATTTATGGTGACGGCTGCATCGGATGCGGCGGAGGCGCGGCGCAAGCTTGCCTGGTTTGCGTTCGACATGGCGGTGTTCGATGTGATGATGCCGGGCGAAACCGGGATTGCATTGCTGGCGTCGCTAAACGGCACACACATGCCGGTCTTGATGTTATCGGCCATGGGCGAGGGCGGCGACCGCATCACGGGGCTGGAGACCGGTGCGGAGGATTATCTGGTGAAACCCTTCGAGCCTAAGGAGCTGGTGCTGCGCATCAAAACCATTCTGCGCCGCAGCCAGACGCAGAAAGAAAACGCGAAGATGATTTCGTTCGGCGATTACCGGTTTGATTTTGTGAATAACCAGCTTAAGTGCGGCGAAGAGCATATCGCGCTAACGTCCAGCGAAGTCACGATTTTAAAGCTGCTGGCCGAGCATGCGGGAAATCCCGTATCGCGCGAGGCGTTGTCTAAAGCCATGCCGGGCGCGGCCAATGAGCGGGCGGTGGATGTGCAGATTACGCGGCTGCGCAAGAAAATCGAAGAGAGCGAGGGCAAGCCGGTCTATCTGCAAACCGTGCGCGGCGCGGGCTATGTGCTTTATGCCAACGCGGGGAATAGATCATGATGGGAAAATCATTTTTGCCAAAAAGTTTATTCGGCCGCGCGCTGTTGATTCTGGTGCTGCCGACCGTGCTCATTCAACTGGTGATGGTCTATGTATTTTTTGACCGGCACTGGGATAATGTGGAGCGGCATATTTCCGAAACGCTGGCGGGCGAGATCGCCTTTTTCGTGCATCAGCTGGAAGCCGCGCCGCCTGAGCTACATGAGAAAATCATGCAGGATTTTGAGGGGATGACCGCCATCGACGCCTCGCTCGCGCCGCCGGAATCTTTCGGCAATATGCACACAACCGACAATTTTTCAGAATTCCAGATACGCCTTGACGATAAAATTGATGAGCCTTTTACGGTGCGCACCACTGAGCATGGCGCGATGCTGGAAATACGCATCAAGCTGCATAAACAAACGCTTATATTGAAAACGACCGCCAAAAAACTCGGCGGACGCACAACGATTCTTTATATCACCTGGATGCTCGGCGCTTCCTGCGTGTTTCTCATGATCGCTATACTGTTTTTGCGCAACCAGATCCGGCCCATCCGCAAGCTCGCCGAAGCTGCGGATAATTTCGGGCGCGGGGTGGATATTCCCAATTTCCGGCCCTCGGGCGCTGAGGAAGTGCGCAAGGCGGCGCGGGCGTTTATCGTCATGCGCGAGCGTATCAAGCGCCAGTTGCGCACGCGCACGGAAATGCTCGCCGGCATCTCGCACGATCTGCGCACGCCGCTGACGCGCATGAAGCTCGAGCTCGCCATGCTTTCGGACAGCGACACGGCGCGCGAACTCGGAAACGATGTGCAGCAGATGGAGCATATGATCGCCGAATATCTGGATTTCGCGCGCGGCGAGGGCAGGGAAGAAGCGGTTCGCCTGTCGCTCGATGCGTTGCTCGAAGAGGTGATCACCGATTATGAGCGCCAGAAAGCCGACGTTACGCTTTTAACCAAAGACCACATCGAAATGGATATTCGCACCAGCGGCTTCAGGCGCATGCTGCATAACCTGATCGATAACGCGCTGCGTTACGGCAAACGCTGCAATATCAGTTTGCGCAAAATTGCCGGTTACTGCGAAATTATCCTCGACGATGAAGGCCCCGGCATCCCGCCGGAAAAACGCGAGGAAGTGTTCAAGCCCTTCAACCGGCTTGAGCTTTCGCGCAATATTAAAACCGGCGGGGTGGGCCTCGGCCTTACCATCGCGCGCGATATCGTGCTGGCGCATGGCGGCAATATATTGCTCGATAGCGCGCCGGGGGGCGGGTTGCGGGTGGTGATTCGATTACCTCTATAGGAGCAATATGCTGAAATTATTTTTATTCCGCTTCTGGCCGGTGCTGATTCCCTTGCTGGTATATGCATGGTGGTTTCGCCGCGCCAGGCGCAAAGCCAGCATCGATGGCAAGCCTACGCTCTTGTTTCGCGATACGCCGTGGTACTGGGCGCTGCTTTCCAGTTTAGTGCTGGCGATTATTTGCTTTATGGTGATGAGCCTGGAAAGAACGGAACAAAAAGGAAACTATATTCCGCCGCATCTGGAAAACGGGATGGTTGTGCCCGGCGGAGTGGCGAAATGAAGCCCGCATGGCTCGATTGGCCGGAAATAGAGCAGCTCGTGGCGGCGCTCGGCGCGGAGAATATCCGTTTCGTGGGCGGCGCGGTGCGCGATGCGGTGCTGGGCCGCGCGGCGCAGGATGTCGATGCCGCGACACTATTATTACCGCAGGACGTCACAGAGCGGCTGCAGAAAGCGGGCATCAAAGCCATTCCCACGGGGCTAGCGCATGGCACCATAACCGCCCTCATCGGCAAAAAACATTTCGAAATCACCACCCTACGCCGTGATGTCGCCACCGATGGCCGCCATGCCGAAGTGGCGTTCACCGATGACTGGAAAGCAGACGCCTCGCGCCGCGATTTCACCATGAATGCGCTATACCTGTCGCCAGCCGGAGAACTCTTTGATTATTTTGATGGCGAGGCGGATGCCAAAGCAGGTCATGTGCGTTTCATCGGCAATGCGAACGCGCGTATTGCGGAAGATTACCTACGCATTCTGCGTTTTTTCCGTTTTCATGCCTATTACGGCAAGGAGGAACCGGATGCGGAGGCCTTGGCCGCGTGCGCGGAGCTTGCCTCTAACATTGCGTCTCTTTCCGGTGAGCGCGTATCGTATGAATTGTTGAAACTCCTTGCCGCGCCGCATTATTCCAAAACGCTGGCGCTCATGCAGGAGGAGCATATCCTGCCCCATGTGCTGGGGTTCGATATTCTTGACTCTGGTATGTTTTCGCGGTTTGAGGCGATTGAACGATTCGTTGCACTGCCGCCGGTTATCAAGCTCGCCGGATTTTTCCTGAAAGCCGATGGCATCCAGGAAGAGGCGCTGGAAACGCTGGCCGCACGATTGAAGCTTTCGGGCGCCGATCATAAGGCCCTGCGCAGCCTCTTGCTGCATGCGGGCGATATTCCGGCGCGATTAAGCGAAGCGGAACAAAAACGCTGGATACGAAAATTAGGCGCAGAGCGCTTTCAATATGCGGCGGCCATTAACTGGGCGCAGGGCAATGAAATCATCGTGCCGCATGATCCGTATGTTTCCATGCTGAGTCTCGCGGCAAGCTGGCAACCGCCGGAATTTCCGGTCAGCGGCGATGATCTCATCACACTCGGCATCAAACCGGGCAAGGAGATGGGGGCATTATTACACCGTTTGGAAAGCGAGTGGGAAAAAAGTGGGTACACGCTGACAAAAAAAGAACTGCTAACTTTAGCTAAATAACCGCGATTTTTTATCCCAGGGCATACCGCACATAGGACAAAATTTACGCGGTCTTAAGTTAAACCAATTATAAGGTGTATAGCCGCAATGATCGCAAAATTTGAGTATCTTGATGTTAAAATACATAGCTAAAGCAAATAGCGGCAACATTGAAACGGGCAATCGATTAGAGGCATCAAGTGCCAGAGGCAAAAAAACAATTACAGTAAATAGGATGCTGGCATATATGGGATGGTGTAAAAACCAGCGGCGCTTAAATTCTAAATTTCGGCTGAAGCGCAAAAAATATATTCCGGCCATCATAAAAACGCTGCTCCATATTATTATCGTGTAGTGCACGATATTGGAGCTATCCACCCTTATTTCCCCAGCTCTTCATCCACAAACTTCTCGCCGGTCGTGTTTTCTTCCATGGAATAACCGGCGGAGCGGATGGTGCGGATGAGGTCGAGCTGCGCGCCGTCGTAATCAAGCCCCTTGCGCAGGCGGCGCACATGCACGTCCACCGTGCGCAGCTCCACATAAATGTCATGGCCCCATACGGCGTCGAGCAGCTGCTCGCGCGAGAAAACGCGGTTGGGATGCTCGAGGAAATAACGCAGTAAACTGAATTCAGTGGGCGAGAGATGCACGTCCGCGCCATCACGCGTGACTTTATGGCCGGCCACATCCATTTTCACACCGGCAAACGCCAGCACTTTTTCTGAAAGCGCCGGGCGGAAACGGCGGAACACGGCACGGATGCGGGCGATGAGCTCAGCAGGCGAGAAAGGTTTTACGATATAATCGTCCGCGCCGGCGTCTAGACCCTTAATACGGTCGCCTTCTTCGCCGCGGGCGGAGAGCATGATGATCGGGATGCCCTTAGTGTCCGGGCTCCAGCGGAGCTGCTTGCAGATTTCGATGCCAGACATGCTGGGCAGCATCCAGTCGAGCACGATAATGTCGGGCTTTACGTCTTTAACCATGCCGACGGCTTCTTCGCCGTCGCCGGTGGTGAATACGCGGAAGCCTTCGCGCTCAAGGTTATAGCGCAACAGCGTCACGATGGCGGCTTCATCCTCAACGATCAGAACGGATGTTTCCAAGGTTTTTCCTTTTCATTAGCGGGTAACCACTCTAGCATAATTACCGGCGGGAGCAATCAATGTCTATGAAAATGCTTAAGAAAAGGTTGATTAATGAATAAAAAATGGCATTTGGCGTTGGATTTAGGGCCTTTACTGGTTTTTTTGCTGGTTTCGCGCCTGGCAGGGATTCTTATTGCCACTGGCGCGCTCGTTATCGCCACCCTTATTTCATTGACGATCACCTACATTGCCGAGAAACGCCTCGCTCTCATGCCGCTGGCGTCGGGCATTTTCGTGACGCTATTTGGCGGCCTGACTTGGTATTTAAACGACGATTTTTATATCAAGATCAAACCCACTTGCCTCAACCTGCTTCTGGCCGCCCTTTTGTTCGGCGGATTACTGATACGCAAAAATATCCTCAAAATCCTGCTCGGCGACGCATTGACCCTGCGCGAGGAAGGCTGGCGGAAATTGTCGCTGCGCTGGGGCTTGTTTTTTATGTTCCTGGCCATTCTCAACGAATGCATCTGGCGCAATTTCTCAACCGATTTCTGGATAAATTTCAAAGTATTCGGCATGTTCAGTTGCTCATTTATTTTTACCATGAGCCAGGTGCCGCTGATTCAGAAATACTGGGTGGAAGAGAATAAAATTGATAATTAACAATATATTATAATATATTGCATATTCATAAAAGCTTCACATTAGCCTGTCTATATTCATGCTATCCTTAGAAGATTAAAGGAAGGTATGTATGGGACTTATCAATATTGCCGGACAACTCGCAAAAGATACTGCTAAAAATCTTACTGGCGCGGGTGTGGATCTCGCTATTGCGCCCATAAAATTTGGCGCTGAAGGGCTGGCCGGCGCATGGAAATTGGCGTTTGGTCAAGAAACTGGGGATCTGGTCGATCTACCCGCTAAAGCCATAAACCAGTTGGCTGATGGTGCGGGATATGTAGCGAAAACTGGGGTAAATGGAGCCGTAGATATTGCCGCTGAAGCGACCCACGGCTTACCCGCGATGGTTAAAAAAGCCGGTGAAATCGGCCTCTCCTAAACCCCTTATTATTCTGCCCAAATTGGCTTTTTCAGCAACGCAAGCATCTGTTCGTGCGCGGCTAATTCTTCCGGGCTTAGCGGAAATGGCCGAGGTTCACGGCGAGGGGCATCGGACGCAATTATGATAGCTTCTGCATTATCGCCAAATTGCATATCCAGCGCCAATACCACCTGCCTGCCGCCGAGCAGTTCCAGATACACATCCGCCAGCAATTCCGCGTCGAGCAGCGCACCGTGCTTGGTGCGGGCGGTGAGGTCGATTTCAAAACGTTTGCATAGCGCGTCTAAGCTTGCGGGCGAGCCGGGAAATTTTTTGCGCGCCAGGGTCACCGTGTCGATGGCGCGCGTCATGGGAATGGCGGCAAAGCCGAGCCGGTCGAGTTCGGCATTGATAAAGCGCATATCGAACCCGGCGTTATGGATCACCAGCGGATCATTCGCGATGAATTCCATGAACTCATCCACCCTTTCGGCGAATATCGGTTTGTCTTTTAAAAATTGCGTGGTGATGCCGTGTACGCGCTGGGCTTCCTCGGGCACGTCGCGCTCGGGGTTGAGATAGGTGTGAAAAAATGCGCCGCTGCGAATTCCGCCAATCACTTCCACGCAGCCGATTTCCACCACGCGGTGGCCGCTATAGGGGTCAAGGCCGGTGGTTTCGGTATCGAGTATGATTTCACGTTTCATGGAGCATCCTCATCAGGGTTTTCACCTGCCGGAAACTATGCGCTTTTCCAAGGCCGGTGGAAATAATAAAATCCGCGCGCGCGCGTTTTTCGCGGTCGGGCATCTGCTTGGCGAGGATGCTTTTAAATTTCGCTTCCGTCATATGCATGCGGATCAGCACGCGCTGGGCTTGAAGGAAATGCGGCGCGCTGGCGAGCACGGTCAGGTCGCAACGCTCCTCGCCGCCGGTTTCAAACAATAGCGGGATATCCATCACCACGATTTTCGCGCCGAGCCGCATGTGCTTTTCAGCAAAGCGATCTTCGGTTTCCTGAATCAGCGGATGCAGGATGGCTTCGAGTTTCGCCAGTTTGGCTTTGTCGTGAAACACCATTTCGCCTAAGCTTTTGCGGTCCACCGCGCCGGATTTCACCGCGCCGGGAAATGCGTTATCAATCGCGCCGACCGCCGCGCCGCCTTTGGCCATAAGCGTATGCGCGACGTTATCGGCGCAGATGATTTTCGCGCCCAGGCTTTCGAATTGCTTGGCCAGCGTGCTCTTGCCCATGCCGATTGAGCCGGTGAGGCCGATGATCATCATGCGCCGTCCCCAAGCATATAGGCGCGCAGCTCCGGCGTCACCTCCGGCTTCACGCCAAACCAGGCTTCAAACCCCGGCACAGCCTGATATAAAAGCATGCCCAGCCCATCGACGACAGGATTGCCGCGCGTCTGCGCCTGCGCCAAAAGCGGCGTGATCAGCGGCTTATAGACAATGTCGGTCACCAACGCGGTTTTGGGCAGGAGCGATAAATCCATTTCGAGCGGTCCCTGGCCCACCATGCCCAGGCACGTGGTATTTACCAGTAAATCCGCCTGTTCCACATATTGCGCCCGTGCGCTCCATGCGCCGGCCTTAAGCGTGCCGCTCAGTTGCGCTATCAGCGCCTGCGCTTTTTCCGGCGTACGGTTGACGACGAGAATTTCTGAAAACCCCAGATTGATCAGCCCATAACACACCGCTTTGGCTGCGCCGCCCGCGCCGAGCACCACGGCTTTATGTTTTCGCGTGAGCGACGGGAGGATATTTTCGGTAAAGCCATAGGCATCGGTATTGGTGCCGAGCAGTTTTCCGTCCTTTACCGCAAGCGTGTTGGCCGCGCCGATATCGCTCGCCAGCGCGGTGATCTCATCTAAAAAACCCAGCACCTTTTCCTTATGCGGGATGGTGACGTTGCATCCCGCGAAATTATTTTCGGCCATGGTTTTGATGAAATCTTCCAGCCCATGCGGGCTCACCGGATAGGCCTTATATTCGCCGTCGATGCCATATTGCCGGAACCAGTAGCGGAACAATTTCGGCGACAGGCTTTGCGCCACGGGATATCCGATCACACCGGCCTTGATCACAGCTGCCCCATTTTTTCCTGATGTTTTTTCACCTGCTGGATGATGGTCGCCGCGGTTTCTTCCACCGAGCGCTTGGTGACGTCGATCACCGGCCATTTATATTTATTGAACAGCTTCCTCGATTCGCTCACCTCGCGCTCCATATATTCCATATCGACATAATTCGTGTCGGCTTCCTGGTTGAGCGATTGCAGGCGGGTTTTGCGAATTTGCAGCAGCCGCTCAGGATTAATGGTGAGGCCGACGATGAGCGGTTTTTTGAGTGTTTCCAGCGCCGGTGGCAACGGGCAATCCAGCACGAAAGGAATATTCGCGCTTTTAAATCCTTTATAGGCCAAATAGACGCAAGTCGGCGATTTGGAGGTGCGCGACACGCCCACCAGCACAATATCCGCGTCTTCTAATTCCCAATGCCCTTGCCCGTCATCATGCGCCAGCGCATAATTGATGGCGTCGACACGCGTGAAATATTCTTCGTTCAGCTCATGCTGCTTGCCGGGAAGCGCATGCGTTTCGAGCCCGAGATAGGCCGACAGCTCGCTCACCGCGGTCGCGATCACCGCGATGCAGGGCAGGCCGCGGCGGGCGCATTCCATCTTCAGAATATCGCGCAAACTATTATCAACGAGCGTATACATGACCGGGCCGGGATTTTCCTGAATGGCTTCGATGACGCGCTCCATCTGCGTTTTGGTGCGCACCAGCGTCCAGCTATATTCCTCCGGCTCGATATCGTCGAACTGCACCAGCGCCGCACGCGCCACGCTGCTCACGGTTTCGCCGGTGGAATCGGATACTAAATGCAGGTTGAATTTTTTCATTGTGCGCCAGTGTGTGGATAAACCATGTGTAATTCGCCGTGAAGAATGTCTATGGTTTTTATCCTTTATTATCCTTGTTGTCGCGCTCTTATTATCCACAGGTGAGCGCATTTTTTCAAGGCTTGTGAATAGGGTGTAAACGCTACTTTATCCACTTTTTTCAGGAATCGCCCTGTAGCCGGTATTTTCTGGCGTTTACGCAGTTATTCCTTTTTTATCCTCACAAAATTTACTAGACCATGCTATGCGGATAGTAAGGTGTATAAAAAACCATCCCCGAGATCACGCGCATAACTACTACTACCATCTTTAAGTATAATATTATTTATGATTAGTCAGACAAAAAATCTGCTTCGCGTTTTGAATAACGAAAAAACGGATCACATTCCTTTCTGGTTCATGCGCCAGGCAGGGCGGTATTTACCCGAGTATAAAGCACTGCGCAGTCAATCGAAAAGCTTTCTCGATTTTTGTTATAATCCTGAGATGGCATCAGTTGCCACGCTGCAACCGATTCGCCGGTTCGGCATGGACGGCGCGATTATTTTTTCCGACATATTGGTCATCCCCCATGCGCTGGGCATGCATGTGTGGTTTGAGGAAGGCAAAGGGCCGCTGCTTACGCCGATTCATACGCAAGCGGAATTGGCGAAATTATCCATAACCGCGCTTGATGAAAAATTGTCGCCTGTGTATGAAGCGCTAAAACTCACTCGCGCCGCATTGCCGCAGGAAACCACGCTGATTGGCTTTGCAGGTGCCGCGTGGACGCTGGCCTGTTACATGATCGAGGGTAAAGGCAGCCGGGATTTTCAAACGCCGCGCGCGCTGGCCCTTCGCGAACCGGAATTTTTTGCAAAATTATTGGCGCTATTGGTGGAATCCGTTTCGCGCCATGCCATCAACCAAATCAAAGCGGGCGCGGAGGTGATCCAGATTTTCGATAGCTGGTCGGGAGTGCTGAGCGAGCCGCAATTTAAAGCCTGGGTGATTGAGCCGACGAAAAAAATTGTGGCGAATATCAAAGCGGAATTTCCCGATGTGCCGGTCATCGGTTTTCCGCGCCTGGCGGGAACGAAATATTATTCTTACGCGAAAGACACCGGCGTGGATGCGGTGAATATCGATGGATCGGTGACGCTTAAAATGGCGGCGGAAAAATTATCGAGCCTGTGCGTGATTCAGGGAAACCTCGATCCGCTGGTGCTGGTGGAGGATAAAAACATGATGCTGGCGCAGGCGAAAGAAATCATTTCAACATTAGGCCACAAACCTTTTGTGTTTAATCTCGGTCATGGTATTTTGCCGCACACGCCGATTGAGCATGTTGAGGCGTTGTGTGATTTATTGAGACAAAAATGACCAAAACCGCCGTTATCGTATTTAATCTGGGAGGACCGGATAGTCTCAAGGCGGTGCGCCCGTTCTTATTCAATCTGTTCAATGACCGCGCCATCATCAACCTGCCGCAGCCTTTTCGCTTTATCGTTGCCTTTTTTCTTTCCCTCATGCGCCGGGGCCGCGCGCGCGCCATGTATCAGCAGATAGGCGGCAAGTCGCCACTACTCGACCTCACCACCGCGCAGGCGCAGGCGCTGGAAGCAAAACTAAAACCCAAAGGCGACTATAAAGTTTTTGTGTCCATGCGTTACTGGCATCCGATGAGCGACATCGTGGTGAAAAACGTCAAGGCGTGGAAGCCCGATCACATTATTTTGCTGCCGCTTTATCCGCAATTTTCAACCACTACCACCGGTTCGTCCTTTACGGATTGGGATGCGGCCTGCAAAAAATCCGGGCTTTCGGTTCCCAGCACGCGCATCTGCTGCTATCCCATCGACCGCGATTTCGTTACCGCGCATGTGAAGCTGCTTAAGGACATGTACTGGAAAGCGTCGGAAGAAGGCAAGCCGCGCGTGCTGTTTTCCGCGCATGGCCTGCCGGAAAAAATCATCGCCAGCGGCGATCCGTATCAATGGCAGATAGAACGCACCGTCGCCGCCATCCGCCAAGTGATTGCCATCGAGGATATGGATTATGCGGTGTGCTACCAGAGCCGCGTCGGCCCCATGCATTGGATCGGGCCTTCGACGGAAGAGGAAATTATCCGCGCCTCGCTCGATAAAAAAGCGATTCTCGTCGTGCCCATTGCATTTGTATCGGAACATTCGGAAACGCTGGTCGAACTCGATATCGATTACCGCAAACTGGCGAAAGTCAATGGCGCGCGCGGTTACTGGCGGGTGCCGGCGCTGGGCGTTGAGCCGTTTTTCATCGATGCGCTGGCGGGTTTGTGCCTTAATGTCAACCGCGAGGAAAAAATCGCGTCTTTCAGCGGCGCGCGTTTTTGCCAGCGTAATTTCGATAAATGCGTGTGTGTGGGATGAATATATCCTACGAATGGCTGAAAGCCCTTCACATCATCGCGGTGATATCGTGGATGGCGGGCATGCTCTACCTGCCGCGGCTCTATGTGTATCACTGGGCCACCAAGCCGGGCAGCGAAGCGTCTGAAATGCTGAAGATAATGGAGCGGCGATTATTGCGCATTATCATCAACCCGGCGATGATTCTTACCTGGATATTGGGCATTTCGCTCGCTATTAAAATCAATGCCTTTGCGCCGGGCAATGGTTACTGGCTGCACGCCAAGCTGGGGTTGGTTATCCTCATGCAGCTTGTGCATGCCATGCTGGCGTGTTACCGCCGCGCCTTCGCGCGTGACGAACGGCCAAAATCTGAGCGCTTTTTCCGCATCTTAAATGAAATCCCTGCCGTTTTAATGATCGGCATCGTGCTGCTGGTGGTGCTCAGGCCCTTTTAGATTGGCTCTTAGCCCGTTTAAAGCTATAATAAGCCTAAGTTTTACCATGTTACAGGCTGGTATGAAAGAGCCGGATAACGAAGATTATTCACCAAAACATCCGCCGGATAAGCAGGACGTCGCTTCGCTGATTGACAAGCTCACGCAGTGGGTTAAGGATTCGCCGGAAAAAGTCATCGCGATTATACACAGCATTTCCAGGCAAATGCTGGATTTATTACCCGCGCCGCTGGTGCGAAAAATAAAAGCGCTAATGAATAAAACGCCGGACGCTAAAAACGAGGAGCGTCAGGATAAAAAAGAGAAAAAGCAGCATGATAAACGCCACGCGGATGAGCTGCTCGTGGTGCAGAATAAAGAGCAACGGCTGGATCGCGATGTGGCGCGGGAGCCGAAAACCCAAACGCAAACGGCACAGAAACAAAGCGAGCAGCAGCAGGCTCTCACGCAGACTGTAGAGATCAATAAAAGTCAAATCACCGAACAGGTAAAAGCGGCGGAAAAACCGCAAGATCTGGCGCAGGCGGAAAAACCGCAAAAACCCGTCGATAAGCAGCCCGACAAACAGCCGGATAAGCAACCGGAAAAAACCACCGTTGAAAAAAGGCAAGATACGAACCGTACACAGGATAAAAAGCCCGGTAAAGGACCCAAAGGCCGCAAAGGGCCCAAGCCACGCATGGAGGTTACGGCGGAGCTGGTAGCGGCGCTGCTGCTGGAAGAGGAAAAACGCCAGATAGAAACCCAGAAAACCACGCAGGCCAGCGTGTTGGCCACGCCCTCGCCTATGGCGGGAGAGCAGCAAAATATGGCTGCTAAATCAGCCGGTAAGGATATTGTGGATTATGCTTCGCAGCATGGGGTGAATGTCAATCCGGCGGTTTTGTCTAACGATAAAACCCTGGCGCCCATGGCGGCAGCTGATTCCAACGCGCTGGCCGCCGCCAACCAGAATAAGCCCAAAGATGGGCGTTCGGCATAAAATCATTTGACGCAAAGAAGAGAATCGTTTAGGGTGCTTGGAAATAAGGGTGTTCAGCCCGTCTTGCCTTTGGCAAAATTCCTCCCTCCTGATATTATTCCCTCCCCTCCAGATAAAATATATTTGCATGAAACTCCAAGAACTTAAACTCAAAACACCCGACGATTTATTAGCCCTTGCCGAATCCTGCGGCGTCGAAAATGCCAGCACCATGCTGAAGCAGGAAATGATTTTCGCGATCCTCAAAAGGCAGGCGGAAAACGGCGAAATCATCACCGGCGAAGGGGTGATTGAGATATTGCAGGACGGTTTCGGGTTTTTGCGGTCGCCGCTGGCCAATTATCTGGCCGGGCCGGATGATATTTATGTGTCGCCGTCGCAGATTCGCCGCTTCAGCCTGCGCACGGGCGATACGGTAGCCGGTGAAGTTCGCGCACCCAAGGACGGCGAGCGCTATTTCGCGCTGCTCAAAGTCAACACCATCAATTTCGATGATCCGGAAGCCGTGCGCCACCGCATCAATTTCGACAATTTAACGCCGCTTTATCCTGAGCGCCGCATTAAGCTCGAAGTCGAAATGGAAACCAAGCTGGCGCAGAAAAAAGAAGAAGCGCCTGCCCGGGAACAAAAAGAGCAACCGGCTAATGCTCTCTATCCAGCCCGCCGCGAGCGTCAGCGCTCGAATAACAATACCAATGATAATTCCATGCGTGTCTGTGACATAGTGGCCCCGCTCGGCTTTGGCCAGCGCGGCCTCATTGTCGCGCCGCCGCGCACTGGGAAAACCGTTTTATTACAAAATATTGCGCATTCCATCACCGCCAATCATCCAGAAGCATTCCTCATTGTGCTCCTCATCGATGAACGCCCCGAAGAAGTGACCGACATGCAGCGCACGGTAAAAGGCGAAGTGGTTTCCTCCACCTTCGACGAACCGGCAACGCGCCACGTGCAACTGGCTGAAATGGTGATCGAAAAAGCTAAGAAGCTGGTGGAACATAAGAAAGACGTGGTGATTCTGCTTGATTCAATCACCCGCCTGGCGCGCGCTTACAACACGGTCATTCCGTCCTCCGGCAAAGTGCTGACCGGTGGTGTGGATGCGAACGCGCTTCAGCGCCCGAAACGTTTCTTCGGCGCGGCGCGAAATATCGAGCATGGCGGCTCGCTTACGATTATCGCAACCGCCCTCATCGAAACCGGCAGCCGCATGGACGAAGTGATCTTTGAAGAATTCAAAGGCACCGGCAACTCGGAAATCGTGCTCGATAGGAAACTCGCCGATAAACGCACCTTCCCGGCCATGGACATCACCAAATCCGGCACGCGCAAGGAAGATTTACTGGTTGATAAAGCGACGCTTACCAAAATGTGGGTCATGCGCAAAATCCTCCAGCCGATGGGCCCGATGGACGGCATCGAATTCCTGCTGGAAAAACTGGGCGAGACTAAGAATAATGACGAATTTTTCCAGAAGATGAATGGTTAAGAAATGCCGGAAATCTGCCGGTTTTTGGATATCGTTATTTACATGTATTTTAACGATCATCCACCGCAAATTTGCTAAGATTGAGCTGCCTTTATAAGGATAATCTATGGTATATATAACCGAAGCCCAGTATGTGGACGGCTATAAGCTCCAGCTTGTTTTCAATAATAAAAAACAAGGTATTGTTGATTTATCCGATACCATAAAGCATGACCATCGGCCTATTTTCACCGAGCTTTCTGATCTCAAAAAATTCAAGCGCTTTCGCCTTGAAGCCGATACTATCGTTTGGGAAAACGGACTGGATATCGCTCCTGAATATCTTTATCAGAAATTAATATAACCGATTATTTTTCCAGCATTTTCTGATTATTCGTATAGGTCCCCACCACTTCACCCTTGGCGAGGATATGGGTTTGCATGGCTTTTTCAGCTTCGGGGCCGGTGAATTTACCGGTGAGGCCGAGCGACGGCACATCCAGCGCAAACACTTGAAAATGGTAATGATGCAGCCGCTCATCGTTCCAGGGCGGGCAGGGGCCGTCATAGCCGCCGCCGGGATAGCTGTTTAAGCCGCTGATGCCATAATTCTTTTTGCCGACCGGCTTGCCGCCTTTGACTACCTCATGGCTATCCGCGCCTTCTGCGATGGTGGTGACGTAAGGCGGAATATCGACGAGCACCCAGTGATAGAAATTCTGCCGCGGAAAATCGGCTGCGATGGTTTTGCCCGGCTGGTTGGCGGATTCGAAGCTTGCCGGCACATCCGGATCGACGACGATAATGGCGAAGGATTTGGTGTTTTTCGGCGCGTTTTCCCAGCTGATCGCCGGATTGATATTGCCGCCGTCTTTGACCTGCCCTTTGCCGTCCGGCGCGCCATAGGCAAAACGCTCGGCGATGGGCTGTCCTTCTTTGATGCCACTTACGGTGACGGTGATTTTTTGCATGGGTTTACAGTACAATAAAGGTGCAATTACGGATGATTTATGGTACAAAAAGAGCCAATAAGCAATCTATATGGATTGTAAAGCGCGTCGGATGCGCCTATTTGTCGCCTGACGCCCTAACTCCTCAGAGGATTTATGTTCATTCAAACCGAAGCCACGCCCAATCCGCTGACGCTTAAATTCAACCCCGGCGTTCCTGTTATGGAAACCGGCACCGCCTTTTATACCAACGCCGCCGATGCGAAAGACTCGCCGCTGGCTGAGACACTTTTTGCGGTCGATGGCGTAACGGCGATATTCTTAGGTTCGGATTTCATCACCGTGACCAAGAAAGAAAATGAATCCTGGGAGACGCTGAAGCCCTTGTTGCTGACCTCCATCATGGATCATTTCGTAGCCGGTAAACCGGTGATAACGGTTAAGAAAACGATCGCTGCGGCCGATGAAAATGACAGCGATGTGGTCAAGCACATCAAGGAACTTATCGAAACCCGCGTGCGTCCGGCGGTGGCGCAGGATGGCGGCGATATCATTTTCCTCGGTTTTGCCGATGGCATCGTAACCCTCGAGCTCCACGGCGCCTGCTCCGGCTGCCCGAGCTCTACCGCCACGCTCAAAGGCGGCATTGAAAATATGCTCAAGCATTATGTGCCGGAAGTGATTGCGGTAGAAGCGGTAATGTAGCAGTTAGCAGTTGGCAGATGGCAGTTGGCAGTGTAAAAGAGGCCTAGCTGCCAACTGCTAATTGACAACTGCGAGCCATCCCATGCCCATTCAATTTTTCCCCAATAAGCCGCATTTCGATTTCATGGGCAAACGCTGGTGGGGCTTTACTTTTTCGATTGTGCTGACCCTTTTGTCGCTCGGGATTTTATGCACTAAGGGTTTGAATCTGGGCATCGATTTCACCGGCGGGATTTTGATGGAAATCCACACCGGGCAACCGGCGGATCTCAGCGCCATGCGCGATTCCCTTAACCATCAAGGCTTTGGCGAAGTGAGTTTGCAAAATATCGGCGGGCCGAACGATGTCATGATCCGCATCCAGGTGTCTAAAGACGATGATCAGGCCAAAGTCACCGCCAAAGTGAAAGACGTGCTGGCGGGCATCGCGGGCGCGAATATCGATTACCGCAAGATCGATTATGTGGGGCCGACGGTCGGTGAAGAGCTGGTGCAAAATGGGATACTCGCGGTGCTATGCTCGTTCGGCGCGATTATGCTCTATGTGTGGTTCCGTTTCGAATGGCAATATGGGGTGGGCGCGATTCTGGCGCTGATTCATGACAGCATCATGGTGATCGGATTTTTCGCGGTGACGCGTTTTGAGTTCGGGCTGACGGCCATTGCGGCGATTCTTACCATCGTGGGGTATTCCATCAACGACTCGGTGGTGATTTATGACCGTATCCGCGAGAATATGCGCCGCTTCAAGAAAATGCCGGTGTTTGAATTGCTTAATATCAGCATCAACGACACGCTCTCGCGCACGGTGCTGACGTCCACCACCACCTTGCTCGCCTCGCTGGCGCTGGCGATTTTCGGCGGCGAAGTGATCCGCGGATTTTCCTGCGCCATGGTGTTCGGCGTCATTATCGGCACCTATTCCTCGATTTATATCTCCGCGCCAGCGCTGATTTATCTGAATATCCGGCCGCAGACGGCACAACCGCAAGTTCCCGCTAAAGCGTAAGTACTTCTTCCGCCTTAATCGCGCCTTCATAGAGTGCGCGGCCCAGGATGCAGCCTTCGATGCCGTGGGTTTCCAGTTCTTTGTATTTCTTGACGTCATCAAGCGAGCTGATGCCGCCGGAGGCAATCACCGGCGTGGTGATGGATTCGGCGAGTTTCAGCGTTTCATCGAAATTGGGGCCGCTCATGGCGCCGTCTTTGCTGATGTCGGTATAGATAATAGCCGAAACGCCCGCATCCTCGAATTTTTTGGCGAGGTCGATGGCTAATTGATCGGACAGTTCCGCCCAGCCATTGACGGCCACTTTGCCGTCTTTCGCATCGATGCCGACCGCAATTTGCCCGGGAAATAACCGGCAGGCTTCTTTGACCAGCACCGGGTTGCGTAGCGCAACGGTGCCTAAAATCACGCGCGAAATGCCCGCATCGAGCCATCCTGAAATCATATCCATATTGCGAATGCCGCCGCCGAGCTGCACGGGCATTTCCACGCGCGCGAGAATGGCTTTGACGGCCGCCTCATTCACCGGTTTTCCCTCAAACGCGCCGTTTAAATCGACCAGATGCAGCCATTCAAACCCCGCCGCTTCAAACAGCGCCGCCTGGTTGGCGGGTGACTCGGGAAATACGGTGGCCTTATCCATCTCGCCACGCAGGAGGCGCACGCAGTTTCCGTCTTTGAGGTCGATGGCGGGGTAGAGGATCATAGAGGAATTGGGGAATTGAGGAATTGAGGAATTGAGGAAATAAAGCATAAAAGAAAAATTTTATTTGATTCTTCAATTCGCCAATTCTTCATTTCCTCAATTCCCCTTCTCATACAAGCGTCGTAATCGGCTCGAGATTTTTATAATAAAAACGCCCCGCGATCATTTTGGCGTTCACGAATTCATAGGTGGGCAAGATGCCCCAGCACGTATAGCCGCTTTCCTCATAGACTTTAAGCGCGCGTTCCTGCGTGTCGCGGACGCTTAGTTTCAAGACCGAAAATCCCTGGTTGCGCGCTTCGCGTTCGGCGGCTTCAAGCAGCATTTTCGCAATGCCGTGCCCGCGTGCCCAGGGCGCTACGAAATGGGCATCGAGCGATGCGGCGAAGGACGAGGTTTCCTTGCTGATGCCGGGTTTTACCAGCTGGATGCTGGCGGCCAGTGTGCCGTCGAGCCGGCCCACGAACAGTACGCGGTCGGGCACCACCAGCACGCCTTTCCAATAGGTTTCCAAAATATCTTTTCCCGGCGGCACCACCCAGTTAAAGCCGATGCCTTCGCGAATGGCGTCTTCGGTCGCCTGCACCAATTCGGTGAGGTCGGCATGGCGGAATTCAGTCATGCGTTCGACGCGGGTGGTCATAATGCGATAAAATTTTTAATCAATTGTAATCCCGTTTCCTGGCTTTTTTCCGGATGGAACTGCGTGCCCAGTATATTGTCACGAGCTACCACTGCCGTAATCGTTTGTCCATAGGAGACGGTGGCCAGCACATCAGCCGCATCTTTGCATGCGGCGTGGTAGCTATGCACAAAATACGCGTGATCGCCGGATTTGAGGCCGGTTAGCAGCTTGTGCTGGCCGCTTATTTTTAAATCGTTCCATCCCATATGGGGAATTTTGAGCGAGCTATCGTTAGGCTGGAGCGCCACCACTTCGCCCTTCAGCCAACCAAGCCCCGCATGCACGCCGTGCTCATGGCCGCGTTCAAATAACATCTGCATGCCAACGCAAATGCCCAGGAACGGTTTTTTACGCTGTAATACCTCTTCGCTGAGCGCTTTTAACATACCCGGCAGCGCTTTGAGTCCCGCCATGCAATCGGCAAATGCGCCCACGCCCGGCAGCACAATATGCGAAGCGCTGGCGATATCTTCGGGCAGACGGGTGATGGTGATTTGTGCGCCACCGGCGATGGATTCAAACGCTTTGGCGACGGAGCGCAAATTGCCGGAGCCATAATCGATGATAGCGACGCTCATAGCTTGTCATCCTGAACGAAGTGAAGGATCTTATTCCGCGAAGAAAGATCCTTCGGTTCGCTGCGCTCTCTCAGGATGACAGAAAAAACGATATTCATGCAACCGCTAAAGACCGCTCGAAATAACGCTGCTCGGCGCGCAGGAGGCTATCGGCGGCAGTGACGTCTGCCATGACGTATCCGCGACGGGCGAGGCCATCGCGCAGCCAGTCATTGGCGTGGAAACCTACCAGCACGTTAAACGCGATCTGGATGATGCTGCCGGTGTTGGTATCCAGCAGGTGATTTTTGGTGGCGAGCGCGAGCACCACATTCACTGCCAAAATCAGCAGCGACCAGCGCCAGAGGCGGTGATAGAGCGTCCAGAACAGCGTGAAAATAAACGCGAAAATATTAAATCCTTCGCGAATAAAGATCGGTTTGCGCTCGGCCAGCGTTTCGCCGGATTTCATATGCACGGTGTAGATTTTTAAACCCAGCAGACTCATAAGCTTCCTCCCAGCGTGCCTTTGGTGGAGGGAATGTCATCGGCTTTGCGGGGATCGATGGCGACCGCCATGCGAAGCGCGCGCGCCAAGCCTTTATAGCAGGATTCCACGATGTGATGGTTATTCACGCCGTATAAATTCTCCACATGCAGCGTCGCGCCCGCGGCAAAAGCAAAGGCCTGGAACCATTCGCGGAACAGTTCGGTATCCATTTCGCCGAGTTTGGGCTTAGAAAATTCCACCTTCCAGATGAAATACGGCCGGCCCGATAAATCGAGCGCCACGCGCGACAGCGTTTCATCCATGGGGATATATTCATGGCCATAGCGCGTGATGCCTTTGCGCTCGCCCAGAGCTTTGGCCACCGCTTCGCCAATGACGATGCCGCTGTCTTCGGTGGTGTGATGGCCGTCAATATGCAGGTCGCCCTTGGCGGTGAGTGTGATGTCAATCAGGCTGTGGCGCGAGAGTTGCTCAAGCATATGGTCTAAAAACCCGATGCCGGTCGAGACTTCATATTTACCGGTGCCGTCAAGATTGATCTCGGCGCGGATAGCGGTTTCCTTGGTTTTACGTTCGACGCTGGCTGTTCTCATTTTTTGTCATCCCTGCGCAGGCGGGGATCCTGTAAGGATTAATAAAGGCGGTAATCTACCATCAAATCAATTAATTACAAGCTTAGGCTTGAATTTTCGCGAAAGAATACCATGTTGAGTATTATCAATTATAACTCTTACAGGATCCCCGCCTGCGCGGGGATGACAAATATGGAACATACAAACCCCAATAGTTGGTACGGCACCACGATTCTCTGCGTGCGCAAGGATGGAAAAACCGTCATCGCCGGGGATGGGCAGGTGACGCTGGGCAATACGGTGATAAAAGCTACCGCCAAAAAGGTGCGCCGTATCGCCGATGGTTCGATTGTCGCCGGATTTGCTGGCGCGACCGCCGATGCGTTTACCTTATTTGAACGTCTCGAGGCCAAGCTCGAAAAACATCCCGGACAGTTGACGCGCGCCTGTGTGGAGCTTGCCAAGGACTGGCGCACCGACCGATATTTGCGCCGATTGGAAGCCATGATGGCGGTGGCGGACGCCAATACCGCGCTTATTTTATCGGGTAATGGCGATGTGCTGGAGCCCGAAGACGGCATTATCGGCATCGGCTCCGGCGGGACCTATGCGCTTGCAGCGGCGCGGGCGCTTAAAGATAGCGGTCTGGATGCAGAAACCATTACCCGCAAAGCCATGAAAATCGCTGCGGATATCTGTATTTATACGAATGAGAATCTGACCATCGAAAAAATCCCTGCTTAATCAATATTTAAATTATTCAATTGATTAGCTAATTTGACAAAAATAACTTTTTAACGTATTATCTTACGTACAAATGCCCTTGCCGTCCGAATCGGCACCCTTTAGGTGTACATGTCTGTTTACCAGGCTAGGCGGCAGGGCGACCCTGTCTTTATTTGAAGTTCCAGACATTCTCAATTTTTGATTCAATCATATTACGCCACCTATATGCATCTGGCTTTGTAGGATTGTTATACGGGCGCGCATAAGCACTAACTATCATATCCGCTAATTGTATCAGTATATCGGTTTCCGAATTACAAAATTTTATATCCTTAATCGCACCTGTGGGCATTTCCTTACGCAAATAGCTTGCGCAACCTTTTTTAAATGCCTGGCTACCTTTCCCATCGATTTTAACAACCGCATTTTTAAAATGGTGTGCACCGCTTTTCATCAAGCATTTCATGCAATAATTAGCAAACAATTCGTCATTTTTCTTTAATGCCTCTCTATAAATAAGGCGTTTTTCTACTACAAAGAGGTGTATTTTAAACTTAGCTTTTTTAATCGCTTCAAAAAATTGGTCGCGTCTATCATTTTTACATGAACTGAAGTGGAATTCTCTGGCATATCTGATTTCTTTTTTGAGATTGAGAATAATATTGGCACTTGCTTCGGCATTCTGAAAATTATCAAATATGATCATTCCCACTACGAAATGAGAAGAAGATCCTAGCTTAAAACCCGCACAGCCACTTTCATCTATCAATATAAGCATAAGGCACTATATAGACAGGAAAATAGCCTGCAAGCGCAAACCAATTTATTAACCATTTCTTGGTGATTTCATGTTATACTGTGTATATGCCGCAATTTAAAGCCCCCGTCCGTGATTTCCAGTTTATTCTGCATGAATATCTGAATCTTGCGCAATACCAGGATGTGCCCGGATTTGCCGATGCCACGCCTGAGCTCATGACGCCGGTTCTGGAAGCCGCTGCGCAGCTTTGCGAAGAAGTATTATTCCCGCTCAATCAGGTGGGCGATAAGGTCGGCCTTAAATATGATAACGGCAAAGTCATCATGCCGGACGGTTTCAAGGAAGCCTATAATATGTATGTCGAGGGCGGCTGGCCGTCCTTTACCTGTGATCCTAATTACGGCGGGCAGGGGCTGCCGGATGTGCTTAACATGCCGCTCATGGAAATGGTGTGCTCGGCGAATTTATCGTTTGGCCTCACGCCCGGGCTTTCGCATGGCGCTTATAACGCCATCATGCTGCACGCGAATGACGAGATTAAAAAGAAATATCTGCCCAAGATGGTTTCCGGTCACTGGTCTGGCGTAATGTGCCTCACCGAACCGCAGGCCGGGACGGATCTGGGCCTTGTTCGCACTAAGGCTACAGCAAATTCGGATGGTTCTTATAGTTTGGAAGGCAATAAGATTTTTATTTCTTCGGGCGAGCATGAGCTGACCGAGAACATTGTGCATTTAATATTGGCGCGCCTGCCCGATGCACCCAAGGGCATCAAAGGCATCAGCTTATTCATCGCCAGCAAATATGATATTAATGCGGATGGCTCTATCGGTGCGCCAAGCGGCATTCGCTGCGACGGCATTGAGCATAAGATGGGGCTGCATGCTTCGCCTACTTGCCAGATTTCTTTTAACGGCTGCAAAGCATGGCTCGTTGGCGAGCCGCATAAGGGCATGCGCGCCATGTTTACCATGATGAATGCCGCGCGGCTTTATGTGGGTGTGCAGGGTTTGGGCATTGGCGAAGTGGCGTATCAGAATGCCTTGGCTTATTGCCATGAGCGCCTGCAGATGCGCTCGCTGACGGGTGCCAAATTCCCCGATAAAGCGGCCGATCCGCTGGTGGTGCATCCGGATATTCGCCGCATGCTGCTTACCATGCGCGCTTTCTCGGAAGGTTGCCGTGCGTTGGCTATGGAAATGGCGCTGAAACATGATCTGACGCAACGCCATCCCGATGCGCAGGTTAAAGAAGAATGCGATGCGTTCGTGCAGCTGCTCACGCCGGTGGTGAAATCCTACCTCACCGATGGCGGTTTCGAGATGGCCAATCTCGCTGTGCAATGCTTCGGAGGGTATGGCTATATTCAGGAATATGGCGTTGAGCAATATGTGCGCGATGCGCGCATTACCATGATTTACGAAGGCACTAACGGTGTGCAGGCGCTGGATTTAGTGGGCCGGAAATTGCCGCTGCATACGGGCAAATATCTGCGCGCGTTTTTCCATCCGGTGGATGCGTTCCTGACCAAGTATAAAGACAATGCGGCGATGAAGGAATTCGTGAAACCCTTATCCAAACATACCGAATATCTGCAGCAAGCCACCCTCTGGATCGCCATGCATGGCCTCAGCAATCCCGACGATGCGGCGGGCGGGGCGGTGGAATACCAGAAAATGTTCGCGCTCGTGGCGCTGGCGTATGTGTGGGCAAGGCAGGCGGCGGTGGCGCTGGAGAAGTTAGAGCCGAGAGTCGAGAATCGAGAGTCGAGTAAGAATACTGTACACGACTCTAGCCACTCGACTCTAGCCACTGAATTCTACCAGGCCAAGCTCGACACCGCGCGCTTCTACATGCAAAAAATCCTGCCGCAGACGATTTCGCTGCTTGCTTCGATTACGAATGGCAGCAAGGGCATGATGGCGGCTACCTTATAAAATAAATATGGTCGATAGCTATAAAGAAAAACTGGATTCCCTTATTGATTCCGGCCAGTTGACCATGTGGCTTGAGCCTTCCGCGCCACGCACCGGCAGCAATTTTTTATCCCGACTGATTTATCAAAGCGGTGATGTCGATTATGTCGGTAGCTTTACCATGGGCATTAAATATGATGATGAAGAGGCCTATGCACGCAAGCTTGTGGAAGCTTATGAAGGATTAAGCGCTCAAAAAAATGGCCAAGCGGTAAGGCTCTTCTTAAAAGAACATGCTGCTTTTTTGGGTAAAAAAACATGGGATTTTTTAAAAAATCGCGTGAAAGGTACCGTGTTTATTGTGCGCGACCCTTTGCTGCAAAGCATGTCGGAAATTAATTCAACTGTTGCCGATCCAGAATGTATAGCAATGGCCCTAAAAACAAAAGGAGAGGCCATTCCGGATATAATGAGTTATCTGGAAGAGCATGCAAATAAACATGGGTTCGTCGCCAACAATGAAAAGCCTGCTCATAAACAACTCACATCGCATGTTATAAAAACAGGCGAGTATCGCTTGTTGGATAATTTATTAGGCCTATGCTATGGAAGTACAAATGGAAAGATACAAGATTTTGACCGCAATGCGTATTATCGGGCCGCCAATATTTTTAACGTAGGAGCGGACAGTTACGTAAGGATGGCGGAACTGGCCCAAGATGCAAATCCTAATAATTCTATAATTATTAATTCGACCACTATCCAGGGCAACCCAAAGATCGCACATGCGCTATGTGGTAAACTGGGAATAAAGTTTGACCGGAAAATGGTTGAAGGCGGATGGGTAACATTAAACGATACTTACAGTCTTTCTAATGTGCATACAAAAAGGGCTGCGTGGGCTTCGTCCGCGCCGGATGAAAATGCGATTGTGGTGCCCTATAAAGAAGCCGTTACAGCGGACGCGCTCCCGGAAGTATCAAGACAGCATGTTCAGGAAAAAATGCGCGCGTATCTTTTGTTATTGAATTCCGGCCTGTGCATCAACCCTCAAACGGCGGAACAGTTTGATCGTTTTTTTGATACCGCTATTAATATTAAAAAAGCAGGCGTGGAAATTCACGGTACATTGCTCGAAAAAAATGCTGTAACTTGTTATGCCATGGTAAGCGCATCAAGAACTTTAGGGCAAAATGAACGGGAAACACTGAAACGAAAAATCGTAAAAGCTTGCCCAAAGTTTGTAGACGTTTTTGCCCATATTGATCAATTATGCCAAACACTCAAATCGCAATTTATTCGTAATGAACCCTCTAATCGTTTATACATTGACGGGGCAACACAGCTTTCTGTTTAGTTTTTAGTGCGTAATTATCGATAATGTGCTTTCTAAGCACTAAACTATTAGGGCGCTAAATACCCATGACTCCCGACCTCATCCAAACGCTCTTCGTCATCTTCACCGGCCTTGTTTTCGGCAGCTTCATCACGCTGGCGAGCTATCGCCTGCCGCTGGGTGAAGATATCGTCATCGAATCGTCGCGCTGCCCGGTGTGCCGTACGAAGCTGGGCTTTCGCGATTTATGGCCGGTGTTGTCGTGGTTATTCAGCGGCGGCAAATGCCGGTTTTGCAAGACAAAAATTTCGGTGCGTTATCCGCTGATCGAACTCATTACCGCTGCTTTTTTTCTGCTCATTTATAAAAATTATGGGCTGACATTTCAGGCGGTGTTGCTTGCGTTATTTGCCGTCGCGCTGCTGGTCATGATCGTAGCCGATCTCGAGCATTACATCATCCCCGATGAAATCCATTATGCGCTGCTGCCGCTTGGCCTTGCCTATCGCTTCATCACCGGCATGCCAGCAGAAGATATCGCTTACGGCTTTCTCGCCGGCGGCGCCATCGGCCTCACGCTGCATCACGGCTATCGCTGGGTGCGCAAAAAAGAGGGGCTGGGTTATGGCGATGTGAAATTTCTTGCCATCGCCGGATTATGGCTGGGCCTTAAGCCTCTCGTGCCGTTTTTATTCTTTGCGGGCGTCCTCGGCGTTATTTTCGGCCTACTCTGGCGCGCCATAGGCAGGGGGCATATTTTCCCGTTCGGGCCGGCGCTGGCGTCGTCGTTGTTTCTGTGCGTGATGTTTCCGCAATATCCCGATATGTTCTGGAATATCGGGCTATTTTTCGGCTGATCTGGCCGCCTTTCTTTCATTGATCTTGCGCAGGATTTCGCCGCTTTCCAAAATCGTCAGGGTTACGCCGAGCATTACTGCCGCCAGACCCGCGCCATTGAACATGATCTCGCGCTGTTCGTTCTTATGCAAAGCCCGCCAGAAATCGGGCGTGCTGCGCAGGCCGATCTTTTCCATATGCTCATTTACTTTTTGCCAGTATTGCTGCTGGAGTATGTCTATGCTGGTGGGAATGGTGCTGGGATTGCCAGTGCCGTTCACCAGTTCGCGGAAATTTTTTTCATATTCGGGACGAAAATGATTGAAGCCACCATGTTTTTTAATCTTTACATACATGATATCGCGGATATTGGTGATGCCATATTTAAAGCCGCTGAAAATGGCAGCCGGATAGGCGGCCAGATGCAAAAACTGCGTCCAGCGGTCATTTTTCGCCCGCGTTTGTGCGGGATCTATGAATTGCGAATCGGTCATACACCTTATTTTATCAAACTAAACAGGATTGCGGAGACCAGAATTGTGAAATATTTGTGACATAATGGCTTTAATACAAAAATTAAATGTATAATATATAATATACCATATTATTTATGTTGAAACCAGAGCGGATATGTTATAATGGCTTAACCCTATGACCGACATTAAATTATCCAAGGCCGAAACCATCAAGCGCGAAAGCGATTACTTGAAAGGCGACATCGCAGCCGAAATGGCCGACACCTCCACAACGGAAGTGACGGACGAAACCTACGAGCTGCTCAAATTCCACGGCAGTTATTTCGGTTATGACCGCGATTCCGCCACGCCGCGCAAAAAAGCCGGGCTCGACAAAGAATATGAATTCATGGTGCGCATGAAATGCCCCGGCGGGCGTTTGACGGCGGCGCAATATATCGCGCTCGATGCGCTCGCCGAAAAATATGCGAACGGAACACTGCGCATTACCACGCGCGAAACCTTCCAGTTTCACTGCATCAAAAAAACCGGCATGAAGCCGCTGATTCACGATATCAACATGCTGTTGCTCTCAACACTCGGGGGCTGCGGCGATGTCGTGCGCAACGTGCTCACCTGCCCCGCGCCGATCAAAGACAACATCCACGATAAGCTGCAAGCGGACGCCTATCTGCTCGCCAAACATTGCGCGCCGAAAACCAATAGCTATTATGAAGTTTGGCTCGATGGCGAAAAAGTGCATGATTATCCGTTTGCTCCTGATGAGGTGTCAGGTGTCGGGTGTCAGGTGACAGATAAGGAAAAACCTTCTGATGACACCTGTCACCCGACACCTGACACCGTGGAACCACTTTATGGTTCCACCTACATGCCGCGTAAATTCAAGATCGCCATCACGCAGCCGGAAGATAATTGCACCGATGCCCTCACCAACGATCTCGCCATCCTGTCGCTCTTCGACGGCCAGGAACATAAGGGCTATAATTTCGCCCTCGGCGGCGGGCTCGGTATGAAACACAACACACCAAAAACCTATCCGCGCCTCGCCTCACCGATCATGTATGTGCCTGCGGATATGCTGATTCCGGCGACGGAAGCCGTCATCAAACTCCAGCGCGATCACGGTGACCGTGGCGACCGCCAGCATGCACGACTTAAATATACGGTTGAAGAAAAAGGCATCGCCTGGACGAAAAAAACGCTCGAGAAATATCTCGGCCGCAAAATGGACGATCCGCGCCCACAAAATCCGTATCATGTCGAAGAACATACCGGCTGGCATGAGCAGGGCGACGGCAAATGGTTTTTAGGTTTGCCGATATCGAGCGGCCGCATTATTGACCGCGACGGCGAGGCGATTCGCTCAGGACTCCGCGCCGTGATTCTCGATTATGGCATGAATCTCGTGCTCACTGCAGACCAGAATATTATTTTGTGCGATATTGAAACGTCCGAAAAACCCGCCATCGAGCAAAAACTGCGCGCACACGGCATCAAGCTGCGCGAAGACGTCACCGCCGTTTACCGCAATTTCATCGCCTGCGTGGCGCTACCCACCTGCGGTAAGGCGCTGGCCGAAGCCGAGCGCGTCAAGCTGCCGCTCGTCGCCGACATCGAAAACGCCATGCGCCGCCAGGGCGTCATCGAGGAAAATATCGCCATCCGCATCGCCGGTTGCCCCAACGGCTGCCCGCGCCCGTATGTCGGCGATATCGGCATCGTTGGCCGCATGCCCGATCATTATTCGCTCTATATCGGCGGCGATTTCGAAGGCACACGCCTCAACGAAAAAATCTTCGACAAAGTCCCGTTCGACGCGATTCCACAAACGCTCGAACCCATGTTCGCGCTCTGGAAAACCAAGCGCAACCAAGGCGAAGCCTTCGGCAATTTCTGCAAACGCTACGGCATTGATGCGGTGAAGCAAGCGGCGGTTGCGGCGCTCGGCAAGGACTATTGATGTTTCCGATCACGCTCGATCTCACCCGCATTCCCATTCTCGTTATAGGCTCTGGCCCCGCGACGGAGCGGCGTTTGCGCGCGTTGCGCGAGAGTGGTTGTGAGCCGAACTATATTGCGGCAGCGCCCGCGCCGGAAATGCTTGCTCAAGCAAAAATCATATTCATCGGCGATTTCGGTGCCGCAGAATCCGAAGCGCTTTACCATCGGGCGAAAGCGGCGGGCGCGCTCGTTAATGTCGAGGATAAAAGCCAGTTCTGCGATTTTCATGTCCCG
>Ga0206847_10075_pt1 | contig 35718 bp, 26 predicted proteins | sample Alteio_BWOrgCont_17_FD_152880 | JGI IMG/M metagenome (GOLD analysis project Ga0206847, IMG submission 152880) | Enriched cells from forest soil in Barre Woods Harvard Forest LTER site, Petersham, Massachusetts, United States -... | ecosystem: Environmental > Terrestrial > Soil > Temperate forest >... | reverse complement strand
GGATACGGATGATCTGAAATTTATTGCTTTGATCCTTTGGTTCAACAATTTGTGGAATAGAGCAATGGAGGGCTCAATGCTATCGGCCTCATGGTCTGAGGACATGGTTCCACAAACGGTTCCCACGATCATGAAATGGCTCGCTCGGCACACAAAAGCGCCTATCAATAGCGGGAAAATGTCAGAGATGCGTGGTTAGGGATAACCCGTTCGGACTCCTCCAAACGCGAAAGACGCTATACCGCGGCGAAATTAGAGAAACGCAATCGGCTTTTGGCGCCAGCTAACAACCAGCAGAGGGAAAGGATCAGCTCGGATGGGCTATCACGCAGTGAAGGAGACCGTCAGGCGAATACCCCTTGTCGGGCCTTTGGCCAAAAAAGCAATATCGATGCTTAGAGCCATGGTGAAGTGGTGCAAGAGGGTCGTTTCGAAGCCCACGGGTGAAGCCGACTCGCAGAAATACATTTTTTCGAGGATGGATACTGATTGCTGCGCGAGTGACGATGAGCGTCTATCCCGGCAGATCCAAAACCTGCTGAATTTCACCAAGACGAGTAATTCACGCTACGCCGCGCAACAGTTTCCGGCAGCGTATCACACCATAAACATCAATGGGCGGAAGATTCCTGGGCAGCGCGACCCGTCCCAGAGGTTGGCATCGGTACCCTTTGACTTTCGAGGCAAGACGGTTCTGGACCTCGGATGCAACCAGGGTGGAATGATGTTCGAAATCGCGGACTTGGCCAAATGGGCTGTGGGAGTGGACTACGATCCACGCATGATCAACGCCGCCAACCGTATCGCGGACGCTACTGGGGCGGCGAATACGAGCTTCTATGTCCTTGATCTGCAAAAGAGCCCGCTGGCGCTTATCAGCGATTTTCTCCCGGAGCAAAGAGTCGATATCTGCTTTCTGCTCTCGGTATGCGCGTGGATCGATAATTGGCAGGAAGTAATAGACTTTGCACATTCCAAGTCGGATTCAATGCTCTTTGAGACAACTGGGTTCCCCGAACAGCAGCAGCAACAAATAGATTATCTTCGGACTAGATACCAGGTCGTCGACTTGCTTGCGGAAACCTCGGAGGACGATCCGATTCAAAAGGAGCGCAAGCTGTTTTACCTTACCGAGCCCACCCCTATCGGGCCTCGGCACCAGTAAGATCGTCACGATTTCAACCCTCAGCCGGGTGGCTATTCGACAATTGTGGCTCGACTTCCGGGTAAAGGAAATACGGCGTGCTACAGGACTCCATGCATTTTTTGCGATGAGCGTCGGGCAGGTCGCACTCACCGGAGCACACATGGGATGCGTATTTTCCATCGATAGCCTGGAGTTCTCTGACGAAGTTCGTGCGCGCCAGCCGATTGACTTTGAGGAACCGCGCCAGTGACAGCCATCGTGAGGCAAGACCAGGCGCACACTCCCTTAGCAATTCAGTTGCTTCGTCCCATCGCTTGCCCGCAATCAGATTCTTTGCGTATTCGATCCTGCTAGCCTGCCTCAATCGCTCCATTTCCTCCGGCTGACAATGTACGCGTCCCCCGCCCAGATCGATGCTTGCGAGGTCTGCCCGCGCCATTCTGAAATCGTTTGCGGAATAGTTCTGCCCAGTTTGGAGCCACTGGAATATACCAGTCTCCGATCGCACAAAGCGCCAATCGGTCAGCGCGATCTTGAGCCACAGATTCAGATCTTCCACGCCGAGGATAGCGCGCGATTCTTCGAAACCGCCGACGTCCAGTAATACCTGTCGTCGCACCATGACACCGCTGGGCGCTAAATGAACCTGCCTGTGCCATAGATTGCCGAAATGGATAGGATCGAACCGTTCGGCGTGAATAACCCCGGTATCCGCTGTGACGCACCTCAGCTGGATTTCGGTCTTTCGAGGATGCCAAAGGTCGTCGTGGTCGAGAAACGCAATCCACTCTCCGGAGGCGGCACGTATTCCAGTGTTCCTTGCCGCCGACTGACCAGAATTCGGTTGGCGGATAACACGTGTCCGAGGAAAGCCTGCTGCCACTTCGGCGGTTCGATCCGAGGAGCCATCGTCGACAACGACGATTTCAAAGATTTCGTATGTTTGTGCGAGAACCGTCTTGATCGTGTCGGAGATGAACCGCTCTGCGTTGTACGCTGGAATAACAACGCTCACTTTCACTCCGGGTGCAGTTTCTTCTTCTTCGCCGATTACTGGTGGCTCTTGTTGGTGCAGTTGCGCAGCGGTGAGGTTTGGAACGGCGGTGGTGGCCCCATGGCGAGTGAGGACCGCAAGGAGTTTGCTCGCAGGACCGACTAACGGGCCGGGCAGCATTCCGGCGAGAATCTTGAAGCGATCGTGATCTTGCAGTTCCAACACGCGCAGCGCGTAGAGGAGCCCGAAGAGGACAACCATCGACGCGCTTCCGCCAAGGAGAATCGCCCAAAGGGGCTCAAGATGAATTGCAATGAAGTGCGCTGTGAGCGAAGCCAGGATGCTGATAGACCCGATTTTTGCAAGCTGGAGCCAGGGGAGTTTCACCTTGTATAGACGAATTCCTATGGTCCACATCAATCCAACAGCGGTCAATTGTGCGGCCCCGTTGGCAATGCAGGCGCCCACCGCTCCATGGACTGGAATGAGCCACCAGGCAACTCCGACATCGACAATGCCGGCCAACACGGTGGCCAGAATAATGTAGCGCTGTCGCTCGTTGCTCTCCAACAAGCTTTGGACGGGACCGATGAACGCCTTGGGCATGCACAGCAAAGGGGCCAGCATGACAACGAAAGCCGCGCCTCGATAATCGTTCCCGTAAAGAAGGAGTAATGCCGGAACGGCAAGAGATGCAGCGATGAGATGGAGTGGAATCGAAGTAAGCGCGAGGTAGCGAAACGCGGAAGCCGCAAGATCGGAGAGCCTTGTTTTATCGCGTCCGTATTGAGCGAAGATCGTTGCGCCTGTTGCCGACCCGAATATCATTGAGCTGATCAGCAGCCGCTCGGCCATGCTGAAGGCCACTGAGTAATAAGAAACCTGGCGGATATCGGGACAGAGATGTTTGAGGAGGAAGAATTCTGATCTATCCCAAACGACGAGTGCAACAATCATGCTGGTGACGCTCTGCCAGGCGAAGGCCGTCATCCGCTTGCGCAATCCCGTCGGAAAAACATGAGTTGTTTCCCATGCGAATATTCGCGCGAAGGTCGGGAAGACGCGCACAAGGAAATCGGCAAGCCTCATGGCGAGCATCGATGCGCCAAAGCCGACCACTCCCAACTTAAGTACAACCGTTGCGGCAACACCAATGAAGAAAACGATGGTGGAAACGACCGAGGCCGGAAGATTGGTGGACAACTCTTCCGTGGCCACATTGGCCTGCGCGGAGATGAAGTTCACCATCGAGGGCCAGATGCTGAGGACGATCAGAGCCGAAGCCAGCTTGTACTCTCCGGCTGCATCCCGGAGAACCCAGAGAAGAAGGCCGGTGGTGGCAACAGTTGCCAGAAGGGATTGGAGCAACAAAGTTCGAAGGTAAATAAACCGAGCTGTTCCCCGGTCGCCCATACCCAGGAACTCAGCCATGTATTTTCGCGTGGTTGCGGGAATGCCCATTCCGCCCAGGCTGCTGACGACCTGGGCGATCCAAATCATGTAGATGATGTAGCCCATCTTCGACGGGCCAAGCGTTCGGGCAATCGCGATCGATGTCGATAGCCCTACAACGGCATTAATTACATTTTCTAGCCCGTACCAGGCGGTGTTTCGCGCAATAGTTTTGGTATTCGACCTATTCATTCCAAATCTCGTCCTGAGGGCATGCGCATACTTTGCCTGTTCCTTTGAGCGAATGATTTCGGTGAGCCTGCCACTAACCAGGCAAGCTCAAAGCAAGCAGGATTCCCGGCTAGCTCAGACCTTGCAGGGCCTTTTGCGCATCTTTTCCCGTGGGCGAATCAGGGGCGAGTGAAACCGCTTTCCGAAGGTGAATCGCGGCTTCATTCTTGTCCCGCAACTTACTCAAAACCATGCCGAGATGATATTGCATGGCAGCGCTGTTAGGGTCAGTCCGGACAGCTTCATCCAGCAGATCGCGGGCAAAGCCGTAGGTTCCATTGTGATAGTAGGCCCAGGCCAGCGTGTCCGCGGTTGTCGGTGAATCGGGCATAACCTGCCGCGCAGTCTGCGCCAGGCTTAAAGCTACTTCGACATTTCCGCCATTCTCCAGCATCAGGTAGGCGAGGTTGTTAGCCGCGATTGCTTGGCGCGGTTGAATCTGAAGCGCCTTCTGGTAATAGGCCTTGGCCTTGTCCTTGTCGCCAGCCGCCTCCTGCAGGGAGCCGAGAACTACAAAAGGAACTGCACTGGTGGGATGAGACTTCGCGAATTGCTCCCACGCCGTGATCGCGTTACCCATTTGCCCGCGCTGCGCTTGAAGCTTGGCATACAGTTGAACTGCATCGCCATCGTCCGGGTTGATCTGCATCGCCTTCTGTGCAGTTGCGGCGGCCTGATCCAGATTCTTCGTCTCGATCTGGAACTGCGCCAGCAAATCATAGATGCTGCTGTTCTTGGGACTCTTGGCGATCTGTGCATTCAGACGAGCCAACGCCAGGTCAGGCTGCTTTCTGAGCAAATCGTAAGCAACAAGGCCATGCAGCGCACCAATCGAATTGGGGTCGTATTGCAGAGCCTGTTCAAGCAACGCAGCTCCCTCCGGGAACTTCTTCTGCCCGAATCGAAGCTGTCCAAGCACAAGATAGGCCTCGGGGTTCTGCGGAGCGACACTTATCGCAGTTTTGAGGTCGTTTTCAGCCTTGTCGGCCTGGTTGCGGTTCAACTCCACGGTTGCGCGCCATACGTACCCGGCCGGAGCGCGGGGATTCGCCGCGATGGTCTTTTCCGCCACTTCATTCAGCATATTCTTGTCGCCGCGCTGGATGGCGATGTGCGCCAACTCTTCCTCGGCATTCAGGTCGCCAGGACGCAATTGCGCCGCTTGACGAAAGTTCTTTTCCGCAAGAGTTGTGTCCCCTTTGGCCATTGCGGCCTTGCCAAGCCAGAATTGCGTGAACGCATCCTTCTGAGAGCTGTTGGCGGCACTCTGCAAAGCGGAGACTGCTTCACTCGTCTTGCCATTCATAAGCAGCAGGATTCCATTCAATGCCCCGACCTGCGGATCCCTGGCATTATTCTTCATCAGGCCGGAGACCACAGTCTGCGCAGTGTTATAGTCCTTCACCTGCAACAGAACGCGAACGTAACCCTCTTGCAGGTTGACGTTTTTCGGATACTTCGCGGATAGCCCGGCAAACTCTGTCCTGGCTTTGTCGAACTGCTGCGTCTCCGTGTAGTAGTCGGCCAGCATGCGCACTGCCTGCGGATTGTCCGAAAGATCGTTTGAAGCTTGCCGCAATACTTCAATGGCCTTGGCTTCATTGCCTTGTTTGAGGAAGACCTGCGCAAGACTTTCGCGTGCGGAAGTGTTCTTGGGATCGGTGTCGATCGCGCTCCGGCTGGCCTGCTCGGCTTCAGCCCAACGGCTTTCCTTGACGTAGTAGGCGGAGAGCAGCAGCTTGGGCCCAACTGATTTAGGCTCAAGCGCGACTGACTTTTTCAACTCAGCTTCAACCGCGGTGCCTTGGCTCGCGTCGCCGACTTCGAGCAATGCAAGTGTTTCGTGAAGCGCGGCTTCATTCGGAGCTAATTCAAGAGCGCGGTGAATCTCCGCGAGAGCAACATCCTTCTGGCCGCGTTTGGATGCGATGCGGGCAAGCAACGCGTGCAAATCGGCATCGTCGGGCGTTGCCGCCTGCACTGCACTGGCCTGTGCCGCTGCGTCGTCAGTCTTTCCGCCAGCGAGAAGCAGGTTTCCCAGATCGAGGCGCGCCTTGTAGTTAGTCGGCGCCAAATCCACCGTGTGCCGCAACTCTCCATAAGCAAGACTGTATGAGCCCATGTGCGTATAAGTCTTAGCCAGGGCATAGTGCGCTTCCGCAAAGTTCTTATCGATCTTCAGGGCGTTCGAGAACTGGATAGCAGCCTCTCTATCCTTTCCCTCCGCGCTGTACCGCTGTCCACTCTCCAGATACTTTTGCTTGCGCACGTTCGGATCGCGGAAGCAACCGGACAACAGCGTGAGCGATAGAAGCAGCGCGACTGCGCCATGGCTCGCGCGGCGCTTCCGCGGAATCCGCAGCGTATCGACACTTATTGGAAATGCACTCAAACTGTTTTTCACTGTCTCTAATCCTTTCGAGCTGCTTATCGAGCGGCTCTTGCCGCTAATCTTCGTTGGTGAAACGTAATAGATCCGTTGTGCAGCATCGGTCTTCAATCAGGAACAAAACGAGGCAACAGAGGTGCGGCCTTCCCGGTGAATGCCTCAGCGCGCGCTTTTGCGTCTGCGATAGTTTCGCCGGGAACGACAGGCGTGATCACACGTACAAGAGCGCCATCGGTGCGGTTCATCCGAATCGCATCCGCTACAAGATAGAGCTTGGCCATGTATTCATCCGCAACGCTGCGCCCATGCGCTTCGTACCAGTAAATGACAAAGTCTTTCTGGTAGCCATTGCCAATGATGTATTCCCCCACTCGATGCGGCTTGTTCGCGGCATCTGTCAACGTGACGTATTTTGACGATTCGAATGTCCAACCCGAGCCGGGCAGGCAATGCTTGGGAGAATGAATGGTCTGCCCCGTCCTCTGTGTTGGGAAGTAGCCGATGAACAGGCTCACGGGCGGAGTCGGCGAACTCGTCGTGTAAATGCGAGAAAGGAACTCTCCCGAACCCAGCACATCCAGCGTGTCCTGATCGATGACCTGATCGGCCCCGCTATACCCCGCAACCGTTTCCGGAAACTGCGCAAGGGGGTTAGTGGGCGGGTTCCGGTCAGCGTTCGGCCGTACATGAAGCACCACTGCCGCTGCGGATAGTAGGAGTACCGCGATCCAGAATCGAAGGCTCATAAGGCTCGCCGCCGTTTCTTAGAGAACAAAATCATCGTGCGGTGCACGGCAAACAGGCAAACCAGAGAAACGAGGAAAATCACCCAGCCGGAAAACTCGTGAAAGAAGCCCATCGCTTTGTCAGGGTCCCAATACTGGACGCAGAGTCCGGTCCCGAGAATGCGGACGACATTAGCCGCAATCGCAATCGGAATGCTGGCCAGCGCAAGCACGACACGCCGGGTTATCGATTTCTCCATGATGTATCCATAGAAGACGGCCATGGTGAACAGGCTCATCAAAGAGCGAATGCCGCTGCATGCCTCAGCCACTTCCAGCTTCATCAGGGGCAGCTCAATTATGTTGCCCTCGCGCAGGACCGGCACGCCAAAAATAGGCAACAACCCGCTGGCTACCTTGGAAGCGAAGATCTGGAGCGGAAAAGTGATCTGGTTCAGGATCAACGACGGCAGCGGAATTGCCAGAATCAGGATCAGAAGCGGAAACCGCAGCTCAATCAGAAATCGGTGTCCGCCGAAGTAAAGTACGAGTCCGGCCAATAGAATGACCAGGGAAATGCGCGAAAGGAACAGTTCCGCCCCGTAAACGCCCAGCAGCAAAACGGCAATTCCAAAGGCCATCACCGCAATCCCGCCCCAGGAAGGCGCCGGCTTGATGGCAAGGAGCGTCTTTCTCTTCTCCCAAATAAGAAACGCGGCAAATGGGGGAACCAGCAGCCCGTGCGAGAAGTCGGGAATCTGCCACCAGTCGACGACGAGCTTTCCGATTACCTGGTAATAGATAGCCGCCAAAAGAGCGACGATGATGGCCGCGCCCCAGCCAATGCGCGAGTTCCATGAGCCTAATGGGCTCACGGACTGCGCTGTGCCCAGGGTGGCACGATCCGAGATAGAGACTTCTGGCATAGCAATCTGTACCAGGTCTGTTAGCAATCAGAGTGCCGAAATCAAAACCGCTTCGGGGATAAGGATTAGCCTTGAAATGAGTATATAGAGGAAGCTGCCTTCCATGCAGAGTGGAAATTACTTTCCATATTCTCCCCGGAGAAATGCCACAAATTTTCCTACCGGCTGAGAACCGGCCTGCCATAATCTCGGCATGTATCCCCCAAGAAGTGTGCCAAAAGAAAGACATTCCGGCCTGAAAGCCCGTTCTCATCCGTCCGGTAAGGGTTTGGAACCCTTCTTGCTAACTCTGAGTGTGAACCCCGGCTCATCTATGGCAAGCAACGGAACAACGAATGGTGTGAAACGGCATGTCAAGCCGCCCGACTCGAGCGAGGGACGGGTTCAACGCGCCATCGCCCGGATTGCCGAGAGCGACTGCGCGGTGTTGATCGTTGGTGAACGGGGAGTCGGAAAGCGGTCCATTGCGGCGCAGATCCATGCCGGGTCCAGTCGCGCCCACGGCACTTTCCGGGAGATTCGCTGCGGTGAGACCAATGCGCAGGCGCTGCGTGCCGCTCTATCCATGAAGGGAACGGTCTATCTGGCCGAGGTTACCGATCTCAGTCTCCCGTTGCAGGAAATGGTCCTTGCAGCAAATTCGAAGCCCGGCCACTCGCCGAATTGCCGCCTGGTATTCGGTTCCAGCCGCGAGCTACAGGACGAAGTGAAATCGTGGCGCATGCGCGAGGACTTCTACTATTTTGTCTCCGCCGTCACTCTGCGAATTCCACCGCTTCGTTGCAGAAAGTCTGAGATTGTCACCATAGCCGACGAGTTGTTGACGCAATATTCCAAGCAGTTCGATCGCCCCAAGCCGGCCATGGGCAAGGAAATTCTTGGGCTGCTGATGGAGCACAACTGGCCAGAAAATCTCGCCGAGCTCGAAACCGCAATCAAGACATTCGTTGCCATTGGCGATCAGGCCATTTCTTTAGCTGCCATCCGCGCCGCGTCTCCGCTTCGGCGGTCCAATGGAAACCGCAGGCCGCTGCTTCTCAAGGAGGCGACGCGAGCTTCCTCCATCCAGATTGAGCGCCATCTCATCTCAGAGGTTCTCGGCGTGACGGGTGGAAATCGCAAACGCGCAGCGGAAGAGCTCGGCATCAGTTACAAAGCTCTGCTTTATAAGCTGAAACGTATTGAAGCAGAGAATCAATCGGTTCCCAGTCAAAATGGAGTCTCACGATGAAGTGGAAGAGTCTTGTGCTTCTGGCATTCACTATTTCGGCGCCTTTGTGCCACGGACAAGACGCGCCGGCTGCTTCTCCGGCCGCTCCGCCCGTGACTGCTCCGGCGTCTGCGCCCTCCGAGCCCGTTATTCAGCCCGATGCGCCAAAGCCGTCAGTTTCGACGACCCCGGCACCCGCCCTGGCTCTTGCGGGCAGTTATGTCCTCGGCCCTACCGATGTGATTACAGTTACCGTGCTCAAGGAAACGACTCTATCAAGCAGCTTGCTGGTGCGGCCTGACGGCATGATCACAATGCCTCTTCTCGGAGACGTGAAGGCGGCTGGCCTCACGCCACTGCAATTGGCGGACGACATTGCGGCCCGCTTGAAGAAGTACATCCAGGATCCGAATGTCTCCGTAATTTTGACGCAGATGAACAGCAAGAAAGTCTTCTTGATCGGGGAAATCACAAAGGTTGGCCCGGTCGAACTCACTCCAGGCATGACCCTTCTTGAGGCCATCGCCAACGGAGGCGGGCTGACCCCTTACGGCAATGCGAAGAGGATGTACATCCTGCGCACTGAAGACGGAAAGCACACCAAGATTCCGGTGCATTACAAGGCAGCCCTGAAGGGCTACAGCGATCAGAATATTACCCTCAAGCCCGGCGACACGATCGTAGTTCCATAAGGCGAGCATGATGAAGAGAAACACAATACTGTCGATCGAGTTGGCTCTGCTTGCTGCATTCAGCCTGTGCGCCGTGGCGAGAGCGCAGGTTGAGCCCGCTGCCGTAGGAGCGAGCGCCAAGCTGGATTACGACTTCGGTTATTCGCAGACTGCCGACATTTATGCAGGCTATGACGTGCCGCAGGAACGAGGGATTGCGTCTGGTGAAATTGAATATCTGAATGGGCATGCGCGTACTCCGCTGAACCTGATGTATTCCGGCGGCTACATCGCGGGCATCAGCGGCAAAGGAAGCGGTACCGGTTTTTTTCAGCACCTGATGATTTCGCAGGGCTACCAGGCGCGCAGCTGGTCGACGACTCTGAAGGAAGAATTAAATTTTTATCCGGAATCGCCAACCACCGGGTTCTCAGGAATTCCCGGCGTCGGAATTCTGCCTGGGCTGCCCGGCCAGGGCGATCAGCCAATCCTGTCTTTGAATACCCTTAGCCTCTATAACGCAGTGACGGCGACCTTCATGCATACGATCAACTATGACACGACTTTCAGCGTGGATGGCAACTACACATCCGTGCGCTTTCCTGACGGCGGAGGCTTCGATGTCAATGAAGTTGGAGTGCGTCCGCAGGTCCGCTGGCGGCTCAATGCGTTGAACTCGGCATCCGTTCAATACGTCTTTAACCGTTCCAACTATCTCGGCAGCCCCTTCGTCATTGACACTGAATCTGTCCAGCCCGGCTTGATGCACGTCTGGAACCGAAGGCTCACGACCAGTGCCTCCGTGGGGCCTGAATGGACGCGCAGCAATAACAACTTCTTTATCCCGCCATCGACAGGAATTGCCGCCAACGGGGAGATCGTGTATACGGGCAGATCGTTGTCGGCATCGGCGAACTATTACCGCTCAGTAAGCGCAGGCGCGGGGCTCGGGACCCAAATAGGCATCCGCAACAACGATGCAAATGCCGGTGTTTCGCGGACGTTCGGCAGAGACCTCACGATCGGCGCAACGGCTTCATACATGAACACCGAGGGGCTGGTTCTGACAGGAGTCACCAACGGCGAATACGGCGGAGTCAATGTTACGCGGCGATTCGGTGAATTTATAACTTTGTCCGGAAGCTATACGGCAATTCACCAGACATCGAGCCTTCCGCTGGAGGCAAATGCCCTTAAAGGTTTGTCCCAGGTGATTGGCTTCAGCATCGCATACCATCCGCGCGAGACACACATTATCAGGAAGTGATCTACCAAGGAGTTTTATGCTCGGGCATCGTGAATTGACAATGCTGGATTACCCGGAAATGTTGAAGCGCCGGGGTTGGCTCATCCTGGCTTCCACATTCCTCTTGTTGGGTGTTGGTGTCGCGGTCAGCTACATCTTGCCGCCTCAATATGTTTCGCAAACGCTGGTGCTGATTGAGCAGCAGAAGGTTCCCGAGAACTACGTCAAGCCGGTGGTTACAGAGGATCTTGGCGCTCGGCTGGCATCGATGAAAGAGCAAATCCTCAGCCGCTCGCGCATCGAGCCAATCATCGAGCGTTTCAATCTCTATGGCAGCAAAAAATATACGATGGACGACCGCATCGATCTGACGCGAAAGGCAATTGGAATTAACCCCATCAGGTCCGGTCAGCCGGGCGGAATGCCGGGATTCTTCATCTCATTCAAGGCGCAGGACGCGCACACGGCGCAGCAGGTTTGCGGCGAGATCACGTCGCTCTTCGTGAGCGAGAATCTGAACGCCCGGCAGCAATCCGCGCAAGGTACAACCGACTTTCTCAAGCAGCAACTCGACGAAGCAAAAAGGAGCCTGGACGATCAGGACGCCAAGCTTGCGGACTTCGAACGCAAGAACATCGGCAGGCTTCCCGAACAGGAAACATCGAACACCAATACCCTGCAGGCGCTTACAACGCAACTGGACGCCGCGACTCAATCGGTAAATCGCGCGCAGCAGGATGTGACCTTCCTTGAGGCCCTCGTCACGCAGCAGTCTCAGGAAGCTCCGCACACAGATCCCGCGACCGGTACATCGGAGGATTCGCTGAAGGATCAATTGAAGGATTTGCGAAAGCAGAAGGAGGCACTGGACGCGCTCTATACGCCCGACCATCCTGATGTTGTCGCGATGGCGAGGCAAATCGCCAGTGTGCAGGCGCAGATTGCGAAAGAGCAGACTCAACCAGCAAAGACCGACAGCACCGCCAAGCATTCCGACTCGCCGCAACTGCAACAGTTGAAGGCCCAGCTTCGCGTTGCCCATCAGGCTGCGGCATCCGCAAAACTACAGCAAACGCAGATCGAGGGAGAGATTCGGAAGTACGAGGGAAAGCTTGAATCGAGCCCGATGGTCGAGGAGGAATACAAGCAAGTCACGCGCGACCATGAAACGGCGCTTCAGTTCTACAACACCCTGCTTACGAAGATGAATGAATCGTCCATGGCCAACGCGCTTGAGCACCGCGAGCAGGGCGAGCAGTTCTCCGTCATGGATGCTCCCAACCTTCCGGATGAGCCAACATTTCCAAATCGCCTGCAGTTTGCGGGGGGCGGACTTGTTGCCGGCCTGATTCTGGGTCTGCTCCTCGCTGCATTGCTTGAGTATCGCGATACCGCCCTGCGCAACGAAAGGGATATCTGGGCCTTCACCAAGCTGCCGACCCTTGCCACCATCGCCCATATTGACGGCATTCCACAGGTCACTCCAACTCATCACCGTCGCTGGAAATTCTTTTCGAGAGTCGACAAGCCCGTTGAAAGCATAGGCCATTAACATGTACAAATCCTACTTTGGCCTTCGCCTGTCTCCATTCGGACCGAGTCCCGATCCGCGGTTTCTCTACATGATGCCGCAGGTTCGGGAGGCGCTGGCCTGCCTTCAATATGGGATTGCAACTCGCAAGGGTTTTGTTGTGATGACCGGAGAAGTGGGAACCGGCAAAACCACTGTTCTCAAAGCCGTTTTGAGCACATTCGCCAAGGACCGTGTATCGTCCGCCTTCGTCTTCAACCCACGCCTTGAAGTGCTCGATTTTCTCGAATTTGTTCTCACCGACTTCGGCATCCCGCCCAAAACGCGCACCAAATCCGGAATGCTGATTCAACTGAATCGGTGGCTCATCGAGCGATTCAGCGAACGCGGCTTATGCGTGATTGCTGTCGATGAAGCGCAGAACCTTTCCTGGGAACTCCTCGAAGAGATTCGGCTGCTGACCAACCTCGAGTCCTCGTCTGAGAAGTTGCTGCAGATCGTGCTGTGTGGTCAGCCCGAGTTGGCTGAAAAGCTGCATCATCCAAGCGTGCGGCAACTCCGGCAACGCATCTCAGTCTGGTGCAGAACCCAGGCACTCACATGGGACCAGACTCAGGCCTACATCCTCGAACGGCTGCGCATCGCCGGTTCAACTGAGCCCGTATTTTCTCACGAAGCAATTCAGCTTGTTCATCGCTACTCGAACGGAATCCCACGCCTGATCAACCTGATCTGCGAGCACGCAATGATTAGTGCGTATGTCGAGCAGATCAAGCCCATCCCAGCGCGCATTGTCGAATCAGTCAGCCTGGAGCTCGATCTGGACCACCAAACTCTTCTCGATTCACCTGGAACCCTCACGGGGTTGCCGGTGCATCCCATGCCATCTGCCATACCCAGCGCATTCAACCCTGGCGCTGATCCCACCGGTTCCCTGAAGGACATTGAACTATGAGCCGAATATTCGAAGCGCTTCAAAAAGCGGAACTCGAGCGGAAGAACGCTCCGCTATCCGAGGATGACCTGTTCGTTGAGCCAGCCTCCATTTCCAGCATTGAATCACCACCAGCAGCCAGGGCCGACGTCGACCTCGACAACATTCCTCGCCATCCATGGACTCCGTCAATCGCCTCGTTTCCCACACTCGCGGATCGCGGCGCGGGCGTCGAGCAGTTCCGCAGCCTGCGCTCGCGTATCTTTCAGGCTCGCTATGATGCTCCCGTCAAAACCATTCTCATATCGAGCGGAATGCCTTCCGAAGGCAAGAGCTTCGTCGCCGCAAATCTTGCCATGTGCCTGGCGCGCAATAGCGAGAACAACATCCTGCTCATCGATGGCGACTTGCGCCGCCCCACCCTCCATCGGCTTCTGGGCGCTCCCAATGGTCCTGGCCTGTCGGAATATCTTGCAGGCAGCGCGGAATTGGCCGATGTTATGCACCGCGCCAGCAATCCCAGAACCACCGATTCCACCGGCATGGGCAGCTTCCAAAACCTCACGCTGATTCCCGCCGGCAAGTGCGGCGACAATTCTTCTGAACTGGTGTCCAATCACCGTATCGAAGAGCTGATCGCAACTGCCGCTCCTCACTTTGACTGGATACTGATCGACTCCCCGCCCGTGCTGGCAGTTACGGATGCGGTGGAGCTTGCCCACGCCGCCGATGCAGTGTTGCTCATCGCTCGTGGAGGAAGCACAACTTACTCGGTCGCTCAAAGCACGCAGGCCACGTTCAGCAATTCCCGCATACTCGGTTTTGTGCTCAACGACGTCAAAGATGCCCCCAACGGCGGATATAACTACAACGACTATTACTTCAAGGCAGAAGCAACTAGCCGCGCTAAATAAGCAAAGGACCGTCAGGGATGATCAGGCTTTTCAACGTCTACTATCCGACGCGCACCCTGGTGCTGCTTCTATGCGAAGCGCTTCTGGTCGGCGGCTCATTTCTGCTGGCCACCGCGTGCCTCATCGGCCCGGATACTTACATTGCTCTGATCTACGATAACGGAACCTTCAAGATCCTCGGAATCACTATTCTTACCTTGCTCCTTTCCTATTATTTTGACCTTTATGAACCTCAGCGAATGTCAGGTCGCTGGGAAATCTATTTTCGGCTGCTCCTGGTCCTCAGCGTACTGTCTTTCTTTCTCGCCGGGCTTGTTTATGTCTTTCCGGAAATTTACATCGGCCCTCATGTTTTTACGATCGGAATCGCCACACTCGCCATTGTCCTGATCCTCTGGCGCAGGTCCTATGAATGGATCATCGGGCAAGAGCTATTTCGCGAACGTGTCTACGTCCTCGGTAGTGGTGATCGAGCTCGCAATGTAATCCAAACCCTGCGCACTCGGCGCGATGCCGGCATGGAAGTAGTTGAAGGAGCCGGCACTGAAACCGGCACTGGCCAGCTTGACCGGTACGCCGCTGATCTGCGCGCCTTTCGCAAACCGAAGACCCGCCTTGACCGCGTGATTGTTGCCATGGAAGACCGCCGCGGAGCCATGCCGGTGCGTGAGCTCCTCGAGCTCCGGCTTAACGGCGTCGTGATCGAAGATGCCAACACCCTTATGGAGCGGCTCTCTGGCAAGTTGCCGCTGGAAGGCCTCAATCCAAGCACACTTATCTTTACTCACGGGTTCAACATCAAGGCATCGCAGCAGATTTTGCGGCGTCTGGTCTCAATCACCGTCTCCTTTATTGGCCTGCTCATCTGCCTGCCGTTCATCCCGTTCATCATTCTCGCAGTGCGCCTGACTTCGCCCGGCCCCATCTTTTTCCATCAGACGCGTGTCGGCTTGCGTGGACGTCACTTTTCCGTCATCAAATTTCGGACCATGCGCCAGGACGCCGAAGCGCAGGGAGCCGTGTGGGCCACCAAAGACGATCCTCGCGTCACTCCCCTCGGCAGATTCATGCGCAAAACACGTCTCGACGAAATCCCGCAACTCTGGAATGTCCTTCGCGGTGAAATGGGATTCGTCGGTCCGCGTCCAGAGCGTCCCGAGTTTGTGCAGTGGCTGGCCAGCGAGATTCCCTTCTATGAAGTTCGCCACATGATAAGGCCCGGAATTACGGGCTGGGCGCAAGTGCGCTATCAATACGGCGCAACTCTTGAAGAAACCAAGCAGAAACTCGAATACGACCTTTATTACATCAAGCATCTGTCCCTGGGTCTCGACCTGCTCATCATGTTTGAGACGATCAAGACGATCATTCTGCGGAGGGGCGCGCAGTGAAAGTCGTCTTCTGGCTATCGCTCGCCGGCATTGTCTACACCTATGCTGGCTATCCCATCTTCATGTGGATGCTGGCACGCATGCGGCATCTAGCATGGAAGACTGAGCCAATAGCGCCCAGCGTCAGCATCGTTCTGGCCGTTCATAATGGCGTCACTCTGCTGGGCGAAAAGATTCAGCACCTGCTTGCACAGGACTACCCAAACATTCAGGAAATCATTATCGTGTCGGATGGTTCCACCGACGGCACAGAAGAGTTGCTGGCCGGCCAGCATCATCCTCGTCTCAGAACAATCATTCACAAAGAGCATCAGGGCAAGGCCGTAGCGGTCAATGCCGGCGTAGCCGAAGCCACTGCCGATTTGATCCTCTTCGTCGATATTCGCCCGCGCATTGCGCCGGGAGCAATTCAGCAGCTGGTCAGCAGTTTCGCCGACCCTGATGTAGGTTGCGCAAACGGTGAACTGGTGCTGCATGATGACGGCCATGAGGGCGCAACGGCAGCAGTGAGTGGCCTCTATTGGCGATACGAAAAGTGGATCAGAACCTGTGAAGCGATGTTCGACTCGCCCGTTGGTGTGTACGGTGGCTTCTACGCAGTTCGACGTCAGCTCGCAGTCCCGCTGCCTCCAGGAACCATTCTCGACGACATGCTTCAGCCGCTCTCGATCATTCGCCAGGGGTACCGTGTTGTCCTCGATAAGCAAGCCTATGTTTACGACACCTGGCCCAAAACCACTGCCGGCGAGTTCCAGCGCAAAGTGCGAACTCTCGCTGGCAACTTTCAGCTTTTGCAGCTTGCACCGTGGACGCTCACTCCTAGCAACCGAGTTTTCTTTCAACTTTTTTCACATAAAGTAATGCGCCTGATTGTGCCATATTTGTCGATACTTCTATTGGCGTCATCGTTGATGTTGTTCAGGCAGTCGCCGGCATTTGCTGCCTTCGCCATTTTTCAGCTTGGGGGCTTTGCAATTTCGATTGCAGGCCTGCGATTCCGCATTCCACTGCTCGACCGCATTGCATCTCCAGCGAGCGCAGTGTTAGTGCTCAATGCGGCCGCGGTTGTGGGGCTTTATAGATTTCTGTTTACGCGCGGCCCGCTGTGGAAGATCTGGAATCTGCAAAAGCCGCCGGCGCCGGCAACCAATAGCGTCTTCGCCGAAACAGGCGTCAAACTAACCAGCAACACACCGCGCTGAGGAGATAAATGAGGGTCGGAACACGCATGAAGATATTATCGATTTCAACAATTGGACTGGCTGCGATCGTTGCCGGCCTCGTAGTTCACGGCCACACACTGCAAGTGAGGGCCGCCAGGCTTGATCATGTTGCCGCGCCCCAGCCATATTTTCCTGCCGGCTCAATCTGGACTCAGGACGTGAGTCACGCGCCCACTGACCCTAACTCCTCAACCATGATTTCGACCCTTGAAAGTGCCGGTGGATGGGGTCATGGCCGCATGCAGGTTGATATGAACGTGCGCGTGGTGAAAGCAGATGCGAAGACTCCGCTCGTTCCGTTCCACCGGGGGCCTGGATTCTACGCCGCCGATTCCGACGAGCCCACTACGTTTCCGCTCCCAGCTGGCGGCGGTATCGAAGGTCAGCCGGGCTATCAATGCAATATCGAGGAAGGCGACTGCCACCTGCTGGTGGTTGACCGCGCTCACAGCAAACTATGGGAGGCCTACCAGGCCAACTATGCGGATGGCGCAGTCAGCGCAAACTTTGTTGCCGTATGGGATATGAATCGCATCTATCCGGCATCCGGGCGTGGCGATCAGTGTACCAGCGCCGACGCTGCCGGCTTTCCCATTGCACCGCTTGTTTTCAGCGCCGATGAGCTAGCCACTGGCAGCATCAACCATGCCATTAGGTTCATCATTCCCAATCCGCGGATTCGCGCCAAGGTCTTTGTCCACCCAGCCACGCACGCAGGTGCTCCGCGCGGACCTGCTACCGCTCCACCAATGGGCGCGCGTTTTCGCCTGAAGGCTTCTTACGACATATCCCAACTGAAGCCGGCAGCACGCATCGTCGCCAGAGCCATGCAGAAATACGGCATGCTGCTTTCGGATGGCGGCAATATCACTCTCTCCGCACAGAGCGACGCGGACACGGTGGCGAAATACGCGGACGTCGACTTCGGGGTTCATGACTTGCAGCCACTGAAGGTCACCGACTTCGAAGTCGTCGATGGAGGAAAGCCGATTCCTCTGACCGATGATTGCGTGCGCAATAAATAGCGAGGAAAGGCTTGGCGCATCCCGACGATGATCCTTCCTTCGAATAACCACACCCAATCCGAGGTGGAGACCAACCACGCTGCCCTTCGGATTGGAATATCCGACCGTCTGCCCTCACTGGATGGGCTGCGTGCTCTATCGATTTCCCTTGTCCTTCTTGGTCACACCGCTGGAACAAAGGGATTTCGTCAGATTAATCTTGGCATCGGAGACTACGCTCATCTTGGAGTAGTCGTCTTTTTTGTTATATCGGGCTTCCTGATTACGCGCCTGATGATGTCAGAGCGCGCAAGATTTGGTTTTGTTTCAGTCAGGCTCTTTTACGCTCGAAGGGCACTTCGGCTGTTTCCGGCCGCATACGCATTCATCGCCTGCGTCTGTCTTCTGTGGGCCGTCGGATTTGTGCATTTGCATGCCAGAGATATCTGGCACGCTGCCACATACACGGTGAACTTTGAGCCGGACAGAGCATGGCAAATTGGACATCTCTGGTCCCTTTCCGTCGAAGAGCAATTTTATCTGATCTGGCCTTGCGCGTTCGTGATACTTGGCGCGCGACGTGCTGGCTGGGCTGCCTTCGGAGCGGTCTTGCTCGGACCCGTCGCACGAGCGGGTGCGTGGCTTCTCTTGAAGGGAACTCCATATCGCGACCTGGAGATGTTCCCGATGGTTGCGGACAGTATCGCCATGGGATGCTTGCTGGCGCAGGTTTGTGGTTGGCTTGAGGGGAAGAGGTGGTACCTAAGGCTCTTTAGACCCGCATATTCCGCGGGGTTGCTCGCAATCGTTCTGCTGGCGAATCGCTACACGGGCTATACCGTGATCTCAGTCTTCGGCGGCACCATCATGAATGCGGCTCTCGCAGTCCTCATTCACCGCAGCGTGTATTGTTCCCGTGATTGGATTGGATATGTGTTGAATTGGAAGCCAGTTGCCTTTGTAGGGGTTCTCAGCTGTTCGCTCTATTTGTGGCAGCAACTGTTTCTGAACCGGAACTCAGTCGCGTGGATCAATGCGTTTCCGCAGAACCTGGCGTTTGCAGTCGCTGCTGCAATCGGCTCCTATTTCCTGCTTGAAAAGCCCTTGTTCAAACTGCGCCATCGCTTGCGCGCAAGGCCCGCGGAGTAGTCCGATACAAGTCCGCGTAGGCATCGACCATCGTTTGCAGCGTGAAGTGCGACGCGAACGCCGCCCTCGCGTTCCGTGAGAATTGCTCCCTCTCGGCAACGCTTCTCGCCATACGCAAGATCGCCGCGCCCATCTCATTGTGGTCCGTCACCGATACTGCAAACCCCGCATTAGCCACACGCACTGCCTCAGCCATCCCGCCCACATCGGTCACAACGGCAGGCAGCCCCATCGAGAAAGCTTGCAGCAGCGACATCGGAAGCCCTTCCGATGTTGACGACATGATGAATGCATCCGCTGACGAGAAGAATGGCGCAACGTCCAGTTGCTGGCCCCAGAATGTTACCTGTTGGCTGATGCCCAACTCCGCCGCCAGCCTTTCCAATGCCGCGCGTTCGCTGCCGTCGCCGACCATCCACAATCGCAAATCCGGCATCGAGCCCAGTGCGGCGCCGAACGCTCTCAAAAGCAACGTGTGATTCTTCACGAGCGCCAGCCTTCCCACAAAAACAAATGTGAAGCCAGCCTTGGGTGGCCACTTATCGGGCGTCACCGCATTCAGAGGGGCCGAGCCGTTGTAAACTCGCACGATCTTTCTCGCGGGAACAGTATGCAGGCTCCTCAAATTGTTGGCAGTCGCATCGCAGATGCCGACAATCCAATCGCAACCGGTAGCCGCAACGGCGTACTTCATCTCAACAACTTTTCTATGAGGCGGGCCCACCAGGCTATGACGAGTGGAAACAATGCTGGCAACTCCCGCCATTCTCGCCGGTAAGCCTGCATAGACGGTCGGTGTCGGATTATGAAGATGGACGACGTCGGGCCGTGTCTCCTTGAAAATCCGATAAAAGCTGCGCAAGGAGTCGGAAAGATGGCGTCCAACATTCGCCTGCACAGAGAAACCTTCGCCGCGTAACTTCTCACCCAACGGCCCAAGACTGAGGACGGCATAGACGCAAGGATCGTGTCCCTGCTCGCGTTGAAGCTGGCACATTTGCGTGACGAGTATCTCAGCCCCGCCCACTTCCATGCTGTCAACGACGTGTGCAATTCTCATCAGGTTTGCTCAAGCCTTTGCTGGCAATCATTTAGTTGAGTTCAATCACCGCGTGAGGTTCAGAATTCGCACCGTGATATACATCACCACCACAAGAGCAACTGTGAGTCCACCGGCATACGGAAGCAGACGCCCCAACCGCGGCCGAGGAGCAACCATGCCCTGCCGCAAGGCCATCTCGAATATTACTTCGACCATTCCCCCAAGAAGGAAAAACGTCATCACAAAGGCGCGCGAAAGAAACCACCCCGAAACCAGAAAGCCTGTTAGCGACAGAACCATCAAACGTCCCAGCCGATTGATCTCCGCCTTATCAACTGCTTCAAGTCTGCCCACTCGCATCGGTACGATTCGTTGCTCTGGAACAATCACCTTGGCTTCGCTGACCTTGGACTCCGATGCAACCAGCAGAGCGTCTCTCAATGTCGGCAGAAGAAAGAGCGCCCAGAAGCACAACCCGAACAAGCCAAGCTCCGCGGCGCAAACCATGATCGAGTTATGCGCGGTGTGACCCAGTTGGTCCGGCAGCATTCCCCAACCCACGCCGAACAGTGGATGAGACTTCAGCAATTGCAGGCTTTCGCTCCAGAGCTCCGTACGGTCTGATCCTGACTCCGCGGAGATGCCCCGCCCGCCCGTGAATTGCAAGGCCATCGCCCCGACGAACATCACTCCAGCGACAATCAGCGCGGGCACCGTCCCAATACGGCGACGCGCAGCCACAACAGCCACCGCCAGCAGGGCTACCAGGGCGCCGCGCGAATGCGTCAGAAATGTTCCGAAGAGAAGCGCGCTAACCGGCAACAACACTGACACCACATTATGCAGCATCTTTTTTGGCCGCCAGAAAATGAATAGGAGCGGAGTAACGCACACCAGCAGCTGGCCAAAGTCATTTGGGTCGTTGATAAAGTTCTGACCCCTTATGCGATAAATCCACTCTCCAGCATCGCTGCGCTGCGGTGTAAGGTACGGATGCTCGAAGTCCCAAAGAGGCATGTTGGCGCTCCCCGAATCGAGTATCTGGGGAGGGCCTGTCATCGGAACTCTATAGAAAAGATCGAATGCGCCGCGCGCCGTAACAAAAAGGCAAACCAGCAGCAGCATCAGCACCAGAACCTGAAACTTCTTTCGCGTATTGCAGTGTACGCATACAAGAAAGTAAGCGAACGCGCAGGGTATGAACGCAAAGAAGGCCTGCACCGCTCCTCCCGCCCAATGCACGCCGATGAGCACCGACAGAAAGACCGCAATCGTTAGCCCAACCAATGCGGCAGACTGAGCAGTCTTGAATATCAACGACCCCATCAGCGCGGGTAGTGACACGAAGAAAACAAGTCCGGCAAGTATCAGTTCAATATGATAGGGTGCAAGCTGCCCGAACAGAGTGGCTGTCCCAATATAAGCTACAACGAGATAGAAGATCGATAAAACGAATCCCATTGTTACCGGCCTTGACCAACACAGCTTGTTGAAGCAGAGAAAGCTCAACCCTTATCCCAGAGCCACCTTTTGGTATTGGCTCAGAACTGGGTGCGCTCGTGCTGAGACGGAGTATTTCTAAGGCTAATTGTAACAAAGAGGTATTGGCGCACCGATACTCCATAGTCAGGACTTCTCTGCAAACCAATTTCAAGATCGGCTTTTCGCAGAGGCCTTGGGCGATCCTTCCCGATAGTGGGAACTGCTGGCCAGGAACCTGCTTTCCACAAGCTTCCAAAGCAGAATCGCCGCCAGCGCGATGAGCGTCAGAGCGACCGTAAGAAAGATAGCTGGATTGAGCCTTCCAAGTCCCAGCGCGATCAATGTTTGAAGGATGGGCCAATGAACAATGTACACACCGTAAGAGAAATCGCCGTATTTTGCGAAGTTGCCGAAATAGCGCCAAAAGCCAAATACGAAGACCAATCCCGTGATCCAAAGAACGTCAAGATTCTCTTTCCCCCAAAAATGATCGATCAAGAACAACACGGCCATAATGCAAGCAATAGATCGGAAATGGAATTTCAGTTTGTCAAAATATAGATAGAGCAATATCCCCGCGATGAAATAAACCAGCTGTGCCGGAAATTGCACGTCGAGTTTGGCATAGATACTGCGCGGATCATCCATTGCATCCAAAGTTCCGGAGCCGTGAAGTGAATCCAGCAATGCAAAGCCGTATTTCCAAAGACAGGAGAGGAAGAAAATTCCCGCCAGGGTCTTCTTCGTTCCAAAGCGGCTGCATAGGTAATAGATGATCGGAACGAAAAGGTAAAACACCACCTCGATCTTGAGCGTCCACAGGGCGCCGTTGACTGCCGAAAGGCTATTAGTCGCGAAGACACCAGGAAGGGAAGGCGCGAGGAAGTTGAGAAACAATAAATTTGCGCCAAGATACTTCCAGAATCCCGTGCCAAAGTATTGCAAAGGGGGCAAGGTGCTCAAGGTCACCAGCGCAAGTGCAGCAACCACAATCACCGTGAAATATGCAGGGTAAATGCGCCTGACGCGTTTCTCAATGTAAGACCGAAACGAAGACGAGCGCGCATAACTCCGATAGATAAGCAGCCCGCTGATCACAAAGAACGACCGTACCGCAAAGTGCGGCGAAAGATACTTTTCAAACCCTGAAAACGCAGCGAGACCTGAGAGCGCGTAGACATGAAACAAGGCAACGACCGACGCCAATATCAAGCGCAGCAAGTCAAGATTGTTCCTGCTGAAGTCAGCGCTTCCCCTCAACCTGCGGTCTCCTGTAACTCACCAAAAGTATTCGCGAACAGTTACTCTGTATCAGATGGTCTACTCAATTCTATAGCCAGACCAACCTATCCGCTCGCCAACGCGCGGAAAGCTTACAATAACAAATAAATCCTATGAATCTCCCCCGACACGCGGAAATCTGGGTCATGCCGTATCTGAAAGACCGGCTGCGAAGGACCCTGCGTCCGGCCAAGCCGAAACGCGCCTGGGTGGCTATCACTGACCATTACGAACCCCTGGGTATGGGCGCATCGGTCGAAACCGCGCTCGATCGCGTAGCGAAATGGCGCGATAAATGGCCTCGTATTGCCGAAGACGCTCCGCGCGATGCAGCAGGCCAGCGCGCACAATACAGCTTTTTCTATCCGCAGGAAGAATATCGCCACGATCTCCTTGAAGGCATCGCCGAAATGGTGCGGCTCGGCGTCGGCGACGTCGAAGTTCATCTTCATCACGACAACGAACAGCGTGAAACATTTATCGCCAAAGTCACAGAATTCTGCCGCCGTTTGGCCGACGACCACGGCTTGCTTCGCCAGCAGAACGGCCGCACCGCCTTCGGATTTATCCATGGCAACTGGGCGCTCGATAACTCTCGCCCCGATGGCAAGTGGTGCGGCTTGAATGGCGAAATTGGCTTGCTGCGGGACCTGGGCTGCTATGCGGATTTCACCATGCCCTCAATTCCTTCAGCGACCCAAGGGCGCATCGTGAACCAGATTTATTGGTGTACAAATAACGCTGACAATCGTCCCAAATCTTTCGATCGCGGGATTGAAGCCAGTGTCGGCGGAGGCACTCAAGGCGATCTGTTGATGATCACGGGTCCCGTGGGCATTCGCTTCGGTGGCAGGCGAATTTTTCGAGTCGAGACCGGAGAACTCGCAGGCTACGACCTGCCAACGCGGCAGCGCGTTCGCCAGTGGTTCAATCTTGCACCCGTCATCGGGGACGATCTCTTCATCAAGCTATACACACACGGTGCGGCGGATAGAAATCTTGAGCCACTGCTCAACCATGGTCTGCGCAACCTGTTCGACTGGCTAGCGGAAGAAGCGGACCGAAGAAGCATTGAGATTCATTGGTCCACCGCATGGCAAATGTACCAGGCCGCCAATGCTCTCATTCAAAATCGTAATTGAATATAATCGAGAGGCTTCATGCAGCAGAAACAGTTCGACGCACTCGTAATCGGCTCAGGCGCCGCAGGCAGTTTTGCCGCAAAGGAGCTTACGCAACGAGGCCTGGAGGTACTTCTGCTAGAAGCCGGCCCGAATATTACTGAAGACGATTTCAAGGTCCCTGATCGCCCGCGGCAAAAAGGCATCAATCTAAAATCGCGCGCGTTGGCCGTGCTTAAGGGTCAATACATTCAAGCCAGAATTGGTTTCTTCGGCGACCAGTTCAAGCACCTCTTCGTGAACGATTGGCAGAACCCATACACTACTCCTCCAGACGATTTTTATTTGTGGATTCGTGGACGCCAACTCGGAGGCCGTCTTCATCTTTACGGTCGCGTCCTTCTGCGCATGACGGACTTCGACTTCAAAGCGGCAAGCAGCGACGGGTATGGCGACGATTGGCCCATCTCTTACGCGGACCTCGCTCCTTACTACGATCAGGTCGAAGAATTCATGGGAGTCTATGGCTCGCATGACAAGATACGTAATTTGCCGGATGGAATATATTCAGGAACGCCGAAATTGACTGCGCTCGAAAAGAGCTTCAAAGCCACTATTGAATCCAAGTGGCCTGAGCGCTCCGTTGTCTCCTGGCGATATGCCGCCCCAAATCTCAAGCGCGTCCCGCTGCCTATTCTTGCTGCAAAAGAAACGGGCCGCCTGACCATTCGGACTGACGGAATTGTCAAGCGGATCACCGTTGACGCTGAGACTGGAAAAGCAACAGGCGCTGAGTTCATCGATCGGATTACGAAGAAAACTCACACCGCATCGGCCAATGTTGTTGTGCTATGCGCGTCTACCATCGAATCCGTTCGCTTGCTGCTCAACTCAGCTTCTCCCAGGCATCCAAATGGCTTGGCAAATTCTTCAGGACTTTTAGGCCGCTACTTCATGGATCAATGCCCGAGTCAGATTTACGGAACCGTTCCCGGCGCTCACGGTTGGGAGTTGGATGACTCAGCGCCGCACGATCCTTTCTATGCAGCGTCCGGTGGGGTTTACATCCCTCGATTCCAAAATCTTGACGGCGGAACAAACCCAAAATTCAAAAGGGGCTTTGCATTCCAGGGAGCCATCGGCCGCGGCTACATACCCGACGATCGTCCCGCAATTTTTGGAATCATGGGTTTCGGCGAGACGCTTCCTTACTACGAAAATCGCATCACACTGAACGCTTGGCGAAAGGACGCATGGGGCATCCCTGCACCGCATATCAAATGTTCGTTCGCGCAAAACGAGCATGAATTGCTGCACGAGCAAGTCAGATCGATCAGAGAAATGGTGGACGCCTGCGGGTACAAAATCGTTTTCTCCGGCTCGACTTTCGGGCTTGAAAACGAGAAGGAAGTTTTCCCTGATGCTGATTGGCTGAGCAGGTTCATGTTTCGGAAATCATTCAAGAAAAGTATGGCGATTGGCGCAGCAATTCACGAGTGCGGAGGCGCGCGCATGGGAGACGATCCCGCCAAGTCGATCCTTAATTCCTACAACCAGTCATGGGATGTAAAAAACCTCTTCGTCACCGACGGAAGCTCTTTCGCGTCCAGCGGAACGGTTGGGCCGGCATTGACGATCATGGCTCTAACAGTCCGCGCCTGCGAATACATTGCCGAGCAGTACAAGACGAATGGGCTGTAGAGCCAACATAACTTCAGTTCCACACGAGACGAGTCAATCTGCATTGCTCGCCATCATTAGAGCTTCTGAATCTGGGAGGGTCCAATCCTCTCGAGGTTCTTGCTTTTGTCGGAAGCGTTCAGTCCCGGAAGCTCCCAACAAAACAGATGCTGTCATCCTGAGCGAAAGGGGCCGCAAACGTTTTTCAGTTTTGGGGTGGTGAGTCGAAGGATCTGCGGCTGCTTCTCGGGCGAACTTCGGACCCACAACGCCGAAGACGGAGACCACGACCCCGAACACCATATAAGCTGTCTGACTAAGCAGTGAGTTCGTTCAGCAAGCGATTCTGTATCAACGCAACATCCTCATAACTGAAGCGGTTGCTTTCCACCGCACGTACATTGTCGCGCAAATGGTCCGCCCGCATCATTGAGAACACAAGCGCATGTGCGCCCATGCCTTTCAGGATCACTCCGAAAATGGCCTCGAGCAAGACCGGCCAATCGCCCTCGTGCAGTTTGTCGCGAAGTTCACGCGGTACCGTCTCATCGGCAGTCATTACCGCGAGGACCGCTTTCATACGAGCGACGCGCAACGCGCTGCCGAATGGATGGTTCGCGATAAGCAGCAACCCTCGCTGATTTCGTTCATGAAATGCTGACACCGTGGGATCGAAAAGATCGGCGCCAAACTGCATCGCTCCAAGCGTGGGCGGGCCGTTCATAATAACCTCAGCAATCACTTCTGCGCTTGCATACAAGCCCACGCGTAGCACCTTGCCCGCCTGCACCAGTGCATCGAGATCAGCCATGAGATCCTGCTGATGCATTGAGCCCATGGAAGCCTCATGCAGAAATAGTATGTCGACATAATCGGTGCGCAGTTGCTTCAGGCTTTCGTCCAGCGACGCTCGTAAGCCTTCAACAGTAAAAGATCCGACTAAAGGAGGATGGTTGTTGCCGTGCCGTGCCGCGCTACGAAGACCCGGCACATTGAGTTGCTTTGCAGCCCGTGCCACTGGTAAAGCCATGCGTTTCAAAGTGCCGAGCTTTTGCGGCGAGATGCCAAACTTGGTAGCCACCACGGCCTGCTGTCTTTTGCCGCGCAAAAACTCGCCAAGAACGGCCTCCGCTTCGCCAAACCCATAACTTCGCGCGGTATCGAACAGCGTAATCCCGGCGCTCCACGCCGCGCCCATCGCGCGCAACGAAGCGCCACGCCCAACTCGTCCCATCGCGGAGCCGCACCCGAACCCCAGGACAGACGTCCGCAATTCGCCGCAGGTGCTTTGTTGCATAGGTCACATTCTATCGCGCTTGAAATTTCTTTTGCTGGTTTGCATGCAATTACCACCGAAAGGCGCACACTGTGAATAGAGACGCCTAGCCAGGAAGAATCCCGTCCTCGCCGAAAGGTAAATTGATGGGAAAAATCGCGGCAATCAGCCACCTGAATCAGGGAAGCCAAACCCGCCAAACGGTCCATATCCCGCAAGTTAAATAATTAATTGCGTGCAGCACACGTTTTCTCAACCGGAGCGTCGTTCGCATGTTAAACAAAATAAATCGCTTAACATGCGAAGCTGTTATCGAAGTAGTAAATAGAAGCCCCCGAAAAAGGGCTGTTTTTTGCGAAAAGGGTCGTTGTTTCTCAGTTACTTGACCAAAATTCAACCCCATTTGAAGCATCATTTCTGACCAATGGCTCCCTTGATGCCCTCGCTCTGCTTAAGCCCTTTGCGCCGGGGAGAAGCGCTCTCAATACGCTAAAATCAGTGCGATGGCCCCATTGCCTCTTTCACCCGCGACCGATCCACCGCAAGCGAAAGCGCCTCAATGAGCCTTCTGAAAGTCCTGCTCGTCGTCTATGCATTTCCACCTGCCGGAGGCGTTGGAGTTCTGCGTGCTGCAAGCCTGGCCCGCTACTTCCCGGCAGAAGGCATCGAGCTCGATGTGCTCACGACGAAGAACCCTTCCTCCGTTGGCATGGATTACTCGCTCCTCAATGAGATACCCCCGGAAGTCAACGTTCATCGCACGCTCACTCTCGACCTGCCCTTCAGCTTGAAGAAACGGCTCAAGAGCCTGCTCACAGGCGCAAGGCCCCCATCGACTAAAACCGACGCCAAGACCTCAGCCCCCAAACCCAATTTCCTCAAGAGAGCCCTTCAGGATTTTCTGCTGCCCGATCCACAAGTCACCTGGCTGCCTGTGCTGACACGCGCCGCTCGGCGCATCGTTAAAGAGCGCAAGATCGACGTAGTTCTCATCACAGGCGCTCCTTTCTCCGATTACCTTCTTGCGGAAAGACTCCGCAAGGAGTTTCCAGATCTGGCCATCGTCCTGGATTTTCGCGACGAGTGGCTCTCGACTTCCTTTGGTGTCGCCAGCTTCCAATTCAGCAGGAGCGAGCGCGCCCGCAAGTTCGCTATCGCTGCTGAAGCTAACGCAGTCAAAAGCGCAACAGCCGTTGTTGCAGTCACTGAGGCCGCACGAAGCGAGATTCGCGGTCGCTACCCGCAAGAAGCTGAAAGCAAGTTTCAATACATCCCGAATGGATTTGACGCAACCAGATTGCGGACTTCTACGCACACAGCACCTTCACGGGTCGATGGCAAGATCGTCGTCACCTACGTCGGCACGGTTTACACTTCCACCGAACCCACTGCGCTTGTGCAGGCATTGCAATCGCTGCCGCCTGAAGTGAAGTCTCGCGTCATACTTCGTTTTATTGGTCACATTGAAGAGCCTCGCTATCGCGAAGCACTTTTGCAATTGGGAGATATGGTCGAACTCAAAGGCTACTTGCCGCAGCATGAAGCTCTTGAGGCGATGAGCGAGACAGACTACGTCCTCCTGGTTACACACGATCGGCTGAACATCTCCGCCAAGTTCTATGACTATGTTGGCGCAGGCAAGCCCATCCTTGCATGCGTCCATCCCGATGGAGATGTTCGTCGTCTACTTGAAGAACTTCGCGCCGGATGGTGGGCAGGCAACGACGATATAGAAGGCATTAGACAATTGTTTATGGATGCCGCAGCGCGAGGCGATTCGTTGCCAACAGTCTTTCAACCCGATCTCGAAAAAATTGCACAATTCGAACGCAAAGTTATAGCCCAGCGATATGCTGAATACCTTTACTCCATCGCCGGCAGGGTGGCCAGGATCGACGCAAAAGAGCCGTCTGCGCGCCTCGCTGGAGCGGGACGCTAGCCATGCTCAGGATTGCAGTCGTTACTGCGCATTTTCCGAGTTCGGCGCAACCCACGCATGGCCGGCCCGCATATCAAACGCTGCGCATCCTTTCCGGCACATGCGATGTACAGGTCTTCTATCCGCACGCGACCTACCCTTCGTTCCTCAAGCCGCGGAGCCGCATCTACGAAGCTTTGGATCTCACATACAGTCCGCAAGGCGTGAAAGCAAGCTACTATGACTATCCCGTGATCCCGCTGCTATCTCGTCCGTTCAACGGTCATATAGCAGCGCGCGTTCTGCTTCCTCACGTACGCCGCTTCAAGCCCGATCTCATTTTCAGCTACGTTCTTTATCCAGATGGATTCGCCGCTCTCAAAATCGCCAGAGCTCTCTCGGTGCCGGTCGTCGCCATGGGAGTTGGATCGGACGTTCACAACATCGTTGACAGGTTTTCAGCAATGCGCACGCGGACCGTTCTGCGCAACGCCGATTTCCTGGTTGCAATCAGCGACGACCTGCGCAAGAGGATGGTAGCCATGGGCGCTCCCGCTGAGAAGACCCGCGCTATCGTAAGCGGTTGCGAACGCGCTGTATTCCATCCAATGGATCGAAACGATGCGAGGCACAAGCTGCACATTGATCCGGCCGCGGAAGCCGTTGTTTACATCGGGCGGATGGATGTGAAGAAGGGTTTGCGTGAGCTTGTTGAAGCGGCCGCTTTGGTTCATCCGGCTCGCCCGAATCTGCATGTCTATCTGATTGGCGAAGGGCGAGACAGGCATCTCATTGAGGAAGCGATTCAAGGGCGCGACGCGGCGAGCTACATTCACCTGCTGCGTGAATGTTCCTTCGACGATGTCGCTGTATGGATGGCTGCAGCGAATCTCGTAACTCTTCCGAGCTACATGGAAGGATGCCCCAATGTGGTGCTTGAGGCATTGGCTTGTGGCCGGCCTGTCGTCGCCACCGAAGTAGGTGGCATCCCGGAAATCATGAGCGATGAATGCGGACGCCTGGTCCCGCCAAGGGATGCCGGTGCGCTGGCCGAAGCGCTTGCATCGGTTCTCGATCGAAGCTGGGACGCTGCATCAATCTCCGCGACACGGGGCAGAGGCTGGGACACGGTAGCAGCCGAGCTTATGGAAATATTCGAGTCACTCGTGGCCACCAATCGAGGAGCAGCGAGTGTCCGCTGAGATGGCGCTGAATTAAGCGACCGGGCTTGTTCTGGTTTGGCTGCTTAGTTCGGCGCTTAGGAAACCCAACGTGATTCGGATTCCTTAGCGGCGATAGAGGCTTTCGGCAGTGCCTGCACTTTAGCCGGGGACTTGGCCTTCGACGATTTTGCTGCAAGGCCGCCAACCTGAGGGTCTTGAAGCTTATAGAGAAGCGATCGGTAGCTGATGTTGAGCCATTTGGCCGTCTTCAACCGGCTCCACCCATTCGCTTGCAGCACCTTCAGGATGATTTGCCGCTCGAGGTCCTGCGTTGCGGCTCGGGTGATTTCCTTCAGGGAAACTGGATTCGCCAAATCGATTTCCGTCGTCAGGCTGGAGGACGCGGAGGGAACCAAGTCCGCAGCCAATGCCTCCTCGCTGCCAATGAGGATGTAGCTGCGAATCATGTTTTCAAGTTGACGAATGTTTCCAGGCCAGTCGTAGCGCTGCATCAAGCGCACCAATTCGCGAGACAGCGGCTTTGGATTGGCGTGGAAGGCTTTGGAATGGATTTCGAAAAAGTAATCGGTGAGAGCAGGCAAATCCTCGATTCGCTGGCGTAACGAGGGCAATTCAATGGTGACAGCGTTGATGCGAAAGAAAAAGTCGAGCCGGAAACTACCATCCTTAGTTTGTTGACGAAGATTGCCTCGGGATGCACTGACGATCCGCGTATTGACGCTCTTCGATTGTTGTCCGCCAACACGCATGAAGCTGCCGTCCTGGAGCACCTGCAACATCTTAGCTTGAACCGTGAGGTCGAGGCTGCCAACCTCATCTAGAAATAAGGTCCCCATATCGGCTAGTTCAACGCGACCTTGCTTGTTGGCATAGGCGCCAGTGAACGCACCCTTTTCGTAGCCAAACAACTCCGACTCAATCAAGGAGTGGGGAATTGCTGGGCAGTTCACTTTGACCCATGGAGCGTTGGAGCGGCGAGAGTGCGCGTGAAGCAGTTTCGCAAAGACTTCCTTGCCGGTACCGCTTTCCCCCTGCAAGAGCACTGGAATGGTTGTATCGGCAACACGGTCAAGCTTCTCCCTGGCGGCTGCCATCAGGGAGGATTGTCCAAAGACCACCTCTGTCGGAGGAAGGTCACGAAGATCCACAGAATCTGTGTTGCGGGCCAAGGGAGCTTCCTTTAACTTGCTGGAAGATTTGAAATCCGTTTGCCTATCTCGCTGGCAATTTGATTGCCAAAACGGAAGTTAGCCTTAGTAACGTCGTCTTTCTGCCTTTAGGTAATCAAGATGTATTGGTTAGTAACCTGAATTCCAATCTTTCTGGTTAGGTAGATTGTTCCGGACGGAGTTGGCAAATACTTTCCGACTTACTTTGTGAAAAGAATTGCACAAGAAGATAATCAATTACCACTTTTAAGTGTTAGTCTGATCCTAAAGCAGCGAAGCCAATTGTTCTACGAATTCGTGAGTCACTGGGGACCCACGTTGTAGGATCAGCTATGGGTTTCCAGTGTCTAAAGGACGTGCTGGAAGCTTCTTAAGGGTAGGACCAAATCCTTTCCGCACCGCACGTTCGTGCAAAGGTAATTGATCCCAATGACGGCCTAACTGACCGCACGAAACTAATTGAAGCTTTTTGGGGGGCCGTAGCGTGGGGGCAACGAAGCACCAGGTCGACACCAAGCCACAAATTGCAGTGCTGGACGCGGACTCCGCGATCCTGAGATATATTCATCGGATATTGTCGGACCGCTTCAACGTCAGCGTTTTCACTGACTCCGAAAATCTCAGCCAAAAACTCAAAGAGTCTGCCAAACTCGATCTCCTGCTGATGGATTGGCATATGGACGATGAGGACACAGGCGAGAAGGCGCTCGAATTCCTGGCGCAACTTCGCAGCTTGAAACCCTCGCTGCCTATCGTCTTGCTGGCATGCACGGCCGATTTGAAGGATGTGGTGCAAGCAACCCGGATGGGAGCTACCGACGTAATTCTGAAGCCATTCAGGAAAGCCGACCTCGACCTTGCCGTAGAAAAATGCCTGGCTGATCTAGCCAAGCATGCCAGAGATGAAGATGAGCAGGCGAAGGAAATTCCTCTGGATGAAAACACTTCGCTGGTTGTGTCGAGCAAGCGCATGAGGGAAATCGAATCCCAATGCCGGCTTGTTGCTCGAGCGGACATTCCAGTTCTGGTCCTTGGCGAGAGTGGTACGGGCAAAGAAGTGGCGACGATGTTTATCCACAAGATGTCTGCCCGAAGCCACCGCAGCTTCCTGAAAGTGAATTGCGCGGCGATGCCGGCCGATCTGCTGGAAAGTGAACTTTTTGGCTATGAACAGGGCGCTTTTACGGGAGCAGTGAAGTCCAAGCCAGGCAAGTTTGAGCAGTGCAACGGCGGCACCATCTTCCTGGATGAGATTGGCGAAATGCCCGCAGCTTTGCAGGCGAAGCTCTTGCAGGTCCTTCAGGATGGGAGTTTTTCTCGTCTGGGCGGGCGGTCCAGCGTGAAGGTGGATGTACGTGTAATTGCAGCCACCAATATAGACATCAAGGCGGCCATTGCGCGCAAGACATTCAGAGAAGATCTATATTACCGTTTGAACGGCTTTACGCTGAAAATGCCGCCCCTCCGGGAACGTATCGAAGAGATTCCAATTCTGGCTGACCATTTCATGCGCAAGGTCGCAGCGAAGTATGGTCGCGAGCCATTGCCGATTTCGCCGATGCTGATGAAGGTGCTATCGACCCAGGCTTGGCCAGGAAACCTGCGCGAGCTTGAAAATACAATCAAGCGCTATTTGATTCTGGGAAGCGAGCAGGCCATCATCGATGATTTGAATCCATCTCAGATTTCAGCCGGCTATGATACTGGCGGAGATAGTGTTAGTGCCGGTTCCGGTCTGAAGCATATGGTGCGGAATTTGAAAGGTGATGCGGAGTCGGTTGCTATCGCTCAAGCACTGGATGGGTCGGGTTGGAATCGCAAAGTAGCCGCTAACGAGCTGCAGATAAGTTACAAGGCACTTCTTTATAAGATCAAACAGTACAATCTTGATCCGCCGCAGAGACGACCGGCTTCACTTGGTCAACCTGGTGGTTTTGATCGGGCACAATCAGCATAACTCTTCATCCGTCCGCCCTAAATCGGACTTACAGGATGAGCTTGAATTCACTGGGGTAAATGGGGAAATTAAGATAACTCGGAGAAGATTTCCTCGCACGAAAACTGGACGATCATTGAAAATGACGCATTGGTTCTCATTTTGAGTTAGATCGAATTGAAACGCTTGTGAAGAGACTCGGAGCTGAAATACCTAGAGCACTTACATGTGTTCGCACGTGGGTTGCGCAGTCACACATGACTGGCTTGCTAACGGGGCTTATTTACCTTCTGCAATGATACCAATGGGCCATAACCTCCGTACAAAACAGGCATTGGCTTTGTTACATCGATTCGCGACTATCGGAATAGGTTGTCGGCAATCCATCCAATAACTTGGATGGGCTCGGCGAGAGGGTTTTCCATTCATGAATATGGCCATTGCGAACAAGTCTGAACGGGTTGTTATTCAGTTCGGAACGAAGACGCTGAAGGGGTATCTGGAATCCCCAGTTTGGAACACAATCGAAGAGCTGTTGAGCAATGCGCCGGCTAGTTCTCCCGAGACTTTTCGGATTCGTCACATCGATTCCGATCTGGTTGAAGAGATCTCAACCAAGGAAATCAAGGCCGTATTCTATGTGAATACATTCGACGGAGATTCAGATCACAAGCATTTGAATTTTCACTCCCGCGCTCCCGTCGCCCAGGGAATCTGGATGCGTCTACAGTTCCGGGATGGCGAAGTCATGGAAGGAATTGTGCATAATTCCCTCCGCTATCTTATAGATCCCGGATTCTTTCTTTTGCCAACCGACCCTGACAGCAATAACCAACTTGTGTACGTGGTGAAGAATTGGCTCGTTGACCACAGAGTTCTAGGCATGCGCAAGCTCTAATCAGCGGGGAACGCTTCTCTGAGAATTGAGTATTCCAGGATCTCCGCCGCTACTCCAGCCAGGATGGCTGAGGAACTTTCCTTACGAAGCAACCTGCCCCAGCATCGAATTTTGCAACAGGTCGAGAGTGTGATCTCCGGTGGCAACGCGACTACGAATTCAAATTCCGGACCAATCATTCCGCTTTGAGCCGGTGTCAAGTAGAAATAAACTCCCCGATTGCTCAGGTCTTGGGTGTAAGCGGGAGTCTCGCATTTTTCGATGATGACCGAGAGCGGAACATTAACTTTGAAGCGCCGCGTTCCTCGCCTGTCGTTTCCAGTTGTCGGGTATAGGGAATTGTGGTCCATCTCTGAAGCCCCATGGTCTTTCGGGAAGCCTGAACTGCGGCAAAATTGCCAAGTCAGCGATCGCCAGCCCCATCGAAACGGTTGCGCGGGAGTACCAATGCCACAAGCCGTCAAAGGCTATGAGCATCCTGTACCTACCTCGCGATGCAATCTCATCGCCAAACGATTGTCATAAGAACATTATGAAATTGCTTGATCCAGGATGCCAATGTGCAGTTTTATGCACAGCGGATGGGCATCGTTTGGGCATTCAGTTGACCATCCTTGGATCACAAGTCGTACGAATTTTGGCCAGTTGGGTTGGAGAGTTTTTCTAGATTGATCGCGTTTCCGCCCGACTTCTCCAGCATCCACTCTCGTGTCGATTCCTGCGCTCCCCTCAAGGGTATTTAAATTCCATTGTCTCTCTAGGATGCGCAAAATCCTGCATATCATTTTTAGTCTTCGTCGTATCTTATTCATTCTGCTGTAAAGAAATCTGGCTATCCAATTGCATTGAATCGAGCATCGCTAGATGTGCTTTCTAAACCCGACTTGGATGTAGGCCCGCGACACGTGTGTCGTTTCTACCTCCACAGTTGCGAGCATCTTGATGCGCCCGTTTCATCGTCCACTCGCAAGGCCAATGTTGTACGAATGAAGGAGCCAATTTCATGGTAGGTCAGAAGTTTATCGCGAGGCGCGCAGCGTTTCTTGCCGTCGCCTGCGTTTTGAGTTTTTCCTTGGTTTCGAGCGCGCAAGAGCCCTCGAGCAAAGCAATTCAAGGGCACATCAATACCGTGGCCAGCCCCGAGATTCGGGTGACCCAAAAGGTTGACGATAGCAAGCGCACAACCCTCTGGGGACATGTGCCGACAGTGTTGAACCGGGCAGCGGACCTGGGACGTCTCGATCCTTCCATTCCCGCTGAGCACATGGTCTTAGTGCTCAAGTCGAGCGACGCGCAGAAAGCTGAGTTGCGCCGCGTGCTCGACGAACAGCAGGACAAGAATACGGAGAACTACCACCAGTGGATAACGCCTGAAGAATTCGGCAGCCACTTCGGTGTCCATGACAGCGACATCGAACAGGTAAGCAAGTGGCTTGAGTCGCAGGGGTTCAAGGTTGAGGACGTCGCCAAGAGTAAACGGGTACTCCACTTCACCGGAACCACAGGTCAATTGGAAAGAGCCTTCCGGACCGAGTTGCACACGTTCCGCGTCGGCGCGGAGACGCATGTTTCAAATAACAGCGAGATTTCGGTT
>Ga0206847_10074_pt1 | contig 35756 bp, 32 predicted proteins | sample Alteio_BWOrgCont_17_FD_152880 | JGI IMG/M metagenome (GOLD analysis project Ga0206847, IMG submission 152880) | Enriched cells from forest soil in Barre Woods Harvard Forest LTER site, Petersham, Massachusetts, United States -... | ecosystem: Environmental > Terrestrial > Soil > Temperate forest >... | reverse complement strand
TACCGCACCGGACGGATCATATACCCTGAGCGTTTATCAGTACGGCCCATTGGCTTCAACAACTAGTTATGATTCAACCGGCAGCCAGATTGGCGGCACGATCTACGGCTACGATTCCCACGGTCGGCAGAATACCGTCACTGACGCCCGCAACGGTACGACCACTTATTCGTTTAACAACGCGGACGAAATCAGCAGCGCTACCACACCGTCTCCCGGATCCGGGCTTGGCGGCCAGGTCACAAGTTTTTATTTCGACACCATGATTCGCGCCAGCGGTTCCGCGCTTCCGGATGGTACGACCGTGACAAATCTTTATTATCCGACCGGCCAACTCCAGCAGTCGTATGGCTCCCGAACGTATCCGGTCGGATACGGCTACGACGCCCAAGGCCGGATGATCACGATGACCAACTGGGCGAACTTCGCGTCCAGCGCGGGTGCTCGGACCAACGCGTGGAACTACGATGCCTATCGCGGGTTTCTCTCCAGCAGAACATATGACGGTGGCGCGGCCGGGCCGTCGTACACTTATACTGCGGCCGGGCGCCTTTTGGTTCGGTCGTGGGCTCGCGGAATTAATACCACAAACGCGTATGACAACGCCGGTGCTATTTCGACCTTGACGTATAGTGACGGAATTACTCCTGCCGTCGGTAACGGTTACGACCGTCGCGGTAGAAAGATTGCCATCACGAATGGGGCACCGATCACCAGCATAACGTACAATGATCAAAACCAGATTTTGACCGAGTCCGTTTCCGGCGGCCCGTTAAACGGAATTTCCGTGACTAACGGATATGACATGCTCCTACGAAAAACCAATTTGGTCGCCCGTAATTCTGGGCTTCTGAATTCAAGTTTTTATCGATACGATGCCGCCTCGCGGCTAGGCAGCGTTTCCGATGGTACCAATTCTGCGACGTATTCTTACGTTGCCAATTCGCCTCTGGTGAGCCAAATTGCCTTCACGAATGTGACCTCGTTGCGTATGACGACTACTAAATCGTATGATTATCTGAACCGCCTGACGTCAATCAGCAACGCCAACGCGTCGGCTGTCGTGCTGGATTCTCATGGTTACGCTTACAACTCGGCGAATCAGCGTACGTCCATGACCAACGCCGACGGAACGTATTGGATTTACCAATATGACGCCCTTGGTCAAGTGATCTCCGGCATAAAATATTGGCCCGATAAAACCATTGTCGCCGGTCAACAGTTTGGCTATGCCTTTGACAACATTGGCAATCGCCAAACAGCATCCGCCGGGGGAGACCAATGGGGAGCGAATCTCCGCTACGAAAACTATAGTGCCAACAATTTAAACCAGTACACTGCCCGGACGGTTCCGGGGGCGGTTGATGTCATTGGTGTCGCAACCAATACGGCCGGCGTAACCGTGAACAATCGGGCGACGTACCGGAAGGGAAACTATTATCGCGTCCAACTTCCGTTGAACAACGCCTCCGGTCCCGTCTTTCAGGCGGTAACCAACTTGGCGGTCTTGCATGAGGGCACGAATTCCGATATTCTCACCAACATTGACGGCGGCGTCTTGTGGCCGCCGGCGAACCAAACGTATTCTTACGATGCCGATGGAAATCTGTTGGGCGATTCATTGTGGAATTATGGGTGGGACGCCGAAAATCGACTTATCGCGATGACCAATGTGTCCGGCCTGGCCACCGCAGGTCAAAAGAAACTCAATTTCACATACGATTATATGGGCCGTCGTATTCAAAAAATTGTTGCGACAAATGGCTTTGGAACGTGGGCAAATGCGAACACGAATCTTTTCATTTATTGGGACTGGAATCTTGTCGCCGAGATTAACGGAGCCGATGGCGCCCCCATTCGGTCCTACACATGGGGGAACGATCTGAGTGGCACCATTGAAGGCGCCGGAGGTGTTGGCGGCCTTATTGCCGCGAATCTTGGTGCAAACGGAGTCCAATTTACCGCGTTCGACGGTAATGGAAACGTTGTCGCGTTGGTAGGCGTAGGCAGCGGCGGCGTCACCGGAGTGTGCGAGTATGATCCTTTTGGAGCAGTTCTTCGAGTGAGTGGATTGATCGCTACGAACAATCCGTTTCAATTCTCAACCAAGTACAAGGACAACGAGACAGATTATTTATATTTTGGCTTTAGGTTTTACAACACAGATATCGGACGTTGGCTGAATAGAGATCCAATGGAGGAAAGGCTAGGCGCGGGCGTATACACCTTTACATTGAACCGACCGATTATGGAGTTCGATAAGGACGGGCGTATAACTGTAACACTAATAGACCCTACACAGCTTCCTCTTAAATCGACTTGCGGCGACGGCAGCGCGACGTGGAAATTTGACCTGGATCAACCCGCGCAAGAGGACGGTTATCTAGTACAAGAAATGCAGCGAACTGCAGAAGAAACGTGGTGCGTTGGCCTCGTCTCGTCTCAACCTTATCATACGCTTTGGGAATATTGGCCAGACCTGATAAAAAAAGGAACAAAGCCGAGCCAAATGATTGGGGACCATTTTGAAGACCAGTTCACCACAGATCAATACCAACGATCAAGCGGACATCAAATAGTGCATGGGCTCATTAAGTTTGTGTATGTCAGCGAGTTGAGCAATCCGAATGAATTTAATACTTGGGTTAAAGGGCCAACAGGCGACGGCAACTCCACTGGCGCATTGCCACATACGTTTGTGGAACCGAAATGGTGGACCCATGGTGTGGGAAGCAGTGAGTTTGCCGAGCACATGCTGTCGACGGCATGGAACTGCTGCTGTAACCAGCCTTGGAGTCACGCTTCTGCGAACACGGGACCATTTAATCCGCCCAACTGAATTAGTGAAACACAACCTAGAGTCTGTGACTCGGGGGCGGTCACGTCGTGCCGTTACGATAAAAATGTCCGCGGTTACGGTTTTCATCGTAGGCACGTTATACCTATTTGTGCCCGGAAAGACAGTGTATAATCATCGGAGTCTCTCTGAGTGGTTGTGTATTTATGTCGATGAGCGTAGGCAATCTTTTGTTAGAGGTAATAAAGAAATGGAGGCGGAGATTGCCATTCGGCATATCGGCACAAATGGAATACCGATCTTAATCAATTGGCTACGGACGGTACCTTCCGAATGGAGAAGTGAATGGGTGGGTGCTTTGAACAAACGGTTTAAGTTTCTGCCAGTTCTGCGCGATCGGTTTGTGACCGATGAAAAGAAAGGCACATTGGCGTTTGCGTACAGTGACCTGCTTGGCCCCGAGTTGTACGCGGCTGTTCCTGATATCCTAAAGCTTTGTGACGACTCTAATCCAAAAATTAGATACCGGGCGATTCTTATATTGAGCGCGATAATGCCTCCGAAGCCTATGTTAAATCAAGTGCTGGCGAAACATATCGGAGACCGAGATTCCTATGTGCGGGAACTGTCGGAAGAGCTTCTAAAGAGAGAAGGTAACGGCGACATACACAGAGGAATGGCCCGTTAATAAAGAGGTCCCGCATAATCAAGAAAGGGGTCAGTCCCGCATATTCGCATATTTGGTTGACGGCTTGGGAATTCGGCGTAGATTTACGGCCATGGCGAGAAGGATTCGCATCGAATATCCCGGAGCGATTTATTACGTAATGAACCCCTCGCTGGGAAGCCTGCTGCGGAATCCCGCAGAAAAGTGAAAATATGCGAATATGCGGGACTGACCTCTTTCCGATCCACCGCTTTGAGAGATCTGTTGGCATTTATGCAAGTGAGACCACAAGTCGTATGCCATGCGGAGAAAGACCAAAGATTCAAATTAGTTTATCGTTTCTGGGCAGCGAGCCTGGGTCGATACGCATTTGATTTATGAAACGAATATCCATGCCTTTTGCGGTTCTGTTGCTTTTTTTTGCATTTGCTGTTTTGTTACTTACGGTACGGTCCAAGTTCGAACCAGATTATCAATCGAGGCAGCGGATTGGTTGGCCGGTTCATCCCCGGGTAAGATTCTTGGAAAAGGAGTTGGCCTTGATTGCTCCCTGGCCAAATGGGAGTACTACGTATGACATTACGAATTGGCTTCACTTGGTAAACCTTGCGCGGTATTTTCAGGCTGCCCACGTCGAAACGGCAACGAAAGTGATTGAGAACTTTCAATGGACGGGTATCACAAATGGTGACTTTGAAGGTTTTACGGGATTGGAACAAATCCAGAACGATAAGAAGCTATTTCTGTTACTTAGGGTGATATTTGACATCCCTGAGAAGTGTCGGGTTGAGAATCCAACCTTGATCCCCGTATTCGGAGGGTGGGTGGTGCGCGGTGCGATAAATCATGACGGTACCGAAAATCTGGCCTGGCCCATTAAATGGAACGACGGGAAGCCCTTTTTGGTTTCCGGATTCGAGGGTATGCAGGGGGCAAATGCACGGTACAAGGCGGTTGAGGAATACAAGTGCTTTTACTCTGTCTATAAGATGCGCGATTTATCGCAATTTCGATACTGATCGTAAAGGGGTCATAAAGGGTCACCCATTAGCATTTCAGCCCCCGTTTGGAGGCGGGAAGAGAAAGTAACTTGAGCGGGCGGGACGGGTGGTGTAGCGTGTTGGCGTCCGATCCGGCGGAAGCTCAGACCGGTCCCACAATGGTGCTTCGGCAGCCCGCCCATTAGCATGGTTCCTTTGGACAGCGGTGAAGACAGCGGTGAAGACAGTGGTGAAGACAGTGGTGAAGACAGCGGTGAAGACAGCGGTGAAGACAGTGGTGAAGCTGGAAAGGCTTTCTCTAAAAAGTTTCCGCAAGGGGCAGGGGGAAAGTTACTTTCAGCCTCTTTGCTTGACCCAGCGGCGGCTCGCCGGAATCCGGCCGTGGGATCACGCCACCGCGAAAGCCACCAGCGGATCGGCGGTGGTCAGCACGGCGATCAGCGTGCAACCTTCGATGGAATAATTCTCCTCGTGCTGCGAGCCCTCGTCGGCGTGATGAAAATCCCCCGCCTCCAGCTTCCGGTCGCCGACCACGAGGTCCCCGGTGAGAACGTAAAAATCCTCCGGGCCGGCGTTGAAATGCGCGGGATAACGCGCGCCGGGTTCCAGTTTGCCCAGCAACACGGCATAGCCACGATTGGGTTCCAGCGAGAGCAACTTGATATACGCGCCCTGAATCGGCAGTTGTTTCCACCCGGACTTGCTGGCGGCGCTGATAAAGTCCAACCCAATCTGCAGCGCGGGCAACGCTGGCGCTGGCTTCCGGGCGGGCGCCGCTTTTCCGATGCGCCGCAGTATATTGTCCTTCAAACCAGTCGGCAGGGCGAACGCGGGGGTCGTGAGGGCCACCAGCGCGATCGTCGATTGCAGGTCGCGGGCGAGCGCCCGCAACCCGGGATTGCCGGTTAATTCCGTCTCGAAAGCCGCTTGCTCCGCCGGAGAGAGCGCCCCAAGGGCGTAAAGACTGGCTTGTTCTTGTTGGGGTTCTGCAATCATAAACAGGGTTGTAAGGCCTCGCGCAGCTTCATCATGCCGCGGCGGATCCGCGCCTTGATGGTGCCGAGGGGTTCATTCAACGAATCGGCAATTTCCATGTGGGTCAAGCCATTGAAAAACGCCATTTCGATCGCCTGCCGCTGGTCCTTCGGCAGGCTGATGACGGCTGCCAGAATTACCGCGATGTCATTTTCCACCAGCGGAACCTCCGCCGGCGCGGGTTCGGCCACCTGCTCGATCATCGGTTCGTCCGGCAGATCGATCATTACGCGGGAACGCCGCTGGCGGGCGCGTAAACGGTCGATACACCGGTTGCGCGTCAGGGACAAGGCCCAGTGGAAAGCCCGTCCTTTTGCGGCGTCGAACTTGTCGGCATTCGTCCAGATTTGCACAAAAACATCTTGAATTACTTCTTCTGCCTCGCTCCCGCTGCCCAGCATCCGGAACGCGATGGAGAAAAGCGGTCGCGCGGTTTGGTCGTAAAATTCGCCGAAAGCTCCGCCGTCGCCCGTCGCGATGCGACGCAGCAGTTCGGCCTGCGATTCTTCGGTGGCTTGCAGCATGCTTTTCTTTCCCAAAACTCGCCGGTTGTTTTTCCGCGGTTCCGGCGATTCGGGATTCAAACCAGCTCAAACTATAAAATTTAAATCCGCTCTCATTATAATAATCTCTACGCCGGGGATCGGCGGTTGGATGCAACTATTTTGTAATTTGTCCTGGGCGCGCCCGGGTATGGGGTTCCAGCTTCAGCCGTGACAATGCGGATGGAAAGCCGGTCAGGAAGGGGCTGGGACAGGATTTTTGAACCGTCGTATGCGGAAAACCGTACGTACGGTGGAATGGGAGGGGTGAGGGGGGCGATCGCCATCACTCCGACCCGATGATACCCTGAAGCAAAAGGCCCAACCCGGATGGAGCAATCGAACTTCTTCTCACATTGAGGTTCATGGGGAGGGAACACCTCCAAGATCGGACGTGAATCGGGGCCATGAACCAAAGGCTGCGAATAGACCGGATTCAGAAAGATCCCCGTCTTATTTTTCTGACTCCATTTTTCTGACAACTTCCGGTCTGGTCGGCCCCTCCCGCCGAGATTCATCGAAAGACCACGCGGATAGTCGCGCGCCATTGAATCTTATTTGGAGTCCGGCACCTTCTGCAATTCCGGCACTGTAAATTGCGTGCTGTAATTTCCCGGGCCGTCGCGTTTAACCAGGGAATCGCGGATGGCTTTAACCTGCTCGGCGGTGACGGCGGAGGCGTTATTACCCCATTCCTTGTTCTGGCGGATATACGTTAGAACCGCGGCGAGCGTCTCATCGTTAGTCAAAGCGCCGGTGCCACCCCATGCCGGCATTTGAAGTGTGCCGAACTCCTGGCCCTTAACCGTAATCGGTCCCTGGAGTCCGTATAACGCGATGCGGATCATTCGATCAGGCAACGGAGCCAATACCCATTCGGAGCCCGCGAGCGGCGGTTTTCCCTCCGCTGGAACGCCTAGTCCGGTATTTTGATGGCAGGTGGAGCAGATCATCACGAAATTTTTCTTTCCCTCCGGTCCCGGACCGCTCGTATGCGGTTGCGCCGCCTCGACCTCCGCCAGCGTCGGATAAGGCGCGTAAACCTTCGCGCTGAATTCTCCAGCGTGATCATTCACGTAAAGCATCCCCCAGTAAATCGAGATTGCGAGCAACCCGATCAGCCAGATCGGAACGACGACTGGCTCGCGTTCGCTCCCGTCGCCGGCCTTGGGCAAAGGTTTGTTGGGCTCGGCGCTCATTTGGCGGGACCGTTGGTCGGCGTGCGAGCCGGCGTGTTCGTTGCGGGCGCATTGGTTGCCGGAGCTTTCGTCGAAGGCGCGTTGGTCGATGCCGTAGCCACCGCGTTGGTGGGCGGCGCGGGCGGAGGCGGTGTCTCGAACAGGACGCCATCCGAATGCAGGCTTTGCAAATAAGCGACCAACGCGCGGGCGTCATCAGTCGGAATAATCTGCTCGTCGACGGGGGCGCCCGGCATGTTGCTTGGCAACGCCTCCGCCGACGGCTTTTCGCCGGGCTTCAATTTCCGCTTGGTGAAAAGGTAACGATACGGCGGCATCACGGACCCCGTCGCCACGAGCCGCGGGTTGTAAAGATGCCATAATAGCGCGTTTGCACTGGGATGGCGGAGTCCGATATTCGCCAGGTCCGGTCCCACCCGCTGGGAGCCGAGCATCACCGGCGAATCCTGCAGATAATCCTGCGCCACACTTTGGACCTTGCCAGCGCGTCCGCCCCAACCGCGAACCACGTCCGCTCCATAAAGCTGCTCCCGCACCTGTTGGGTATGACAGTAGAAGCAACCATTGGCCCGGTAAACCCGCTCACCCTGCCGCGCCATGCCCGGACGCATCGGCGGATAAGCCACGCCGGTCTCTTGAATTTCAACCAATTGCTCGCGACCAAGTTGCAACTGCGGCGCAAGCACAAACCCCAGCCACGAGGTGGCCAGCGCGAAAAACGCGCCGAGAAATAGCAGCGGTCCCGGGTTCATGGCCGCACCCCCGCGATTTTATTGGCCACCCACGCCGCCTTCGCTTCGACACTCGCCCGGCAATAGATGATGGCCCCCAGATTGACCAGTAACAACAGATTCGCCAGGACCATTAAAAGCTCGCCCAAGGTGCTCACCCGCAGGCACATCAACCAGGAATCCAAGGTGTTTTGGAGGGATAAACTCGCGTCATTAAGCGCGTATCCCTGCCGGACGCCGCCAATCGCCAGCGGCAGCGAGTAAAGAAGGATCCCAAATAGCGCCAGACTGAAATGAAACTTAACCAGCTTCGGCGACGGAAACGCGGTTCCCAGCAAACGCGGTGCGATATAATAAATCGCGCCAAACATCGTCATCGCAAAGAATCCGTAAAGGAACAGTTGGGTCACCGCAGGGGTAAACCAGGTGAATTGGGTTACCACACTGACGCGTGCCAGCGACGTAACCACCAAGGCCAGCCGGCTCAACAGGTAAGCCGGCGGCGCGAAAAAGAGGAACTGAAACGGCAGGCTCGTTTTGGCTTTTTGGGTTTGGCACTCCATCGTCTTCTTGAGCGTAATGGCGAACGCAAGCGTTGGAATCAACAGCAGGACCGTGCCGACCGTGCTAACCGCCGGAATCCACGCCGGCATCGGGGCACCGGGCCCCACCGCCGTCCACGAGCCGAAGAAGAGCAGGGTCCAGAATAAGAACACCGCCAGATAACGGCTGTAGAGCGGATTATCGATAAGCTTGGGAACCAAATAAAACAGGGTCGCAATGCCGATAAACCCAAACCAAATGTTGGTCAGGTTGTTGATATACCAGGAATCGATCACCGGCTGCACCACACCCCGGGCCGGAAAGGCCACCAGCAGAAAATTGGCCGTCGTGTAAATCCACGCGAACCAAAGCAGCGCCGTGAGCAAAAACCATTGGCTGATTTGCAGCGCGCGCTCGCGCCGCTGATGGAGGGTGAGCATCGCCATTACTCCGATTATCAGATAACCGGCCAGCATGGGAATCGACCCGTAGCGGGGCATTTCCAGCCATTCAAACCCCGTGCTATCGCCGTAAAGAATTCCGATCAGGCCCAAAGTAACCCCCGCGTTCCAGAGCAACGCTCCGGCGACCACCACTTGCGGCAGGGCCAGGCGCACCCGGCCGGTCTGGCACACGATCCAAAGCAGAACCGCCAAACCCGTCGGCACGCCAAAGCCGTAAATAAAGGCGTTCATCTGGGCCGGATGAACCCGCCCGTACGTAAACCAAGCGCAATTCGCCAAGATTTCCGGTTGATGGAATTTCAGCGTCGCGAGCAGGCCCAGCACGGAACCGATGAAGAGCCAGACCGCCGCGTTCGCAAAAAGCAGCAGGATGGGCGCCTGGCACGAGGCGTCGATCTCCGCGTCAGTAACGGTCGGCGCGGTTACAAGCCCCGGGGCAACGGATTGGGATTGCGATGTCAAAGGAATCGCGGTCATTTGTCGCCGGCTGAATTATTCAAACTGGCTCGGCTTCTCCGGCACCTTCGCCGTGGCCTTTTCCTCGCGTGCGATCAAATTAGTGCGCCCCGCCGCCGGATTCTGGTAAAACTTGAGAACCATTTCCTTGGAATAGTCAATCGGCATGTGGACCATTCCGTGCGCTTGGTCTTTCCAAATGAAATTGGGGTTGTTCATGACCTCGGCGTTGGCGGCGCGAAGTTCCTTGAGATTCTTCCGGCGTAAGGCCGCGCGATCCTCGGTCAACGCCTCCGGCTTGGTGTATTGGTAGGTGACCCAAACCAATCCGGCGACAATCAAGAGCGCCCCGGTCGCGGCGACCACATAAGCGCAAACCGCCGCGCACTTGGTGTATTTGCATTCCCCGGTTGAGTTCATCGTCCACCTCCGGATTTCGCGGCCGCTCCCCGCACCTCGGCCTCCACGTAAATCTCCTGGGATTCCGCGAAGCGCGGATCCTTCTGCGGGACCATCGGGCTCGAATAAAGGTTCTTCACAAATATCTTGGCCAGAAAACCGCCAATAAACGCCAGCGACGCCAGATCCATCCAGTGCAGCCAGGGCGAACCCAAGGGATTAACGCTCGGCGTGATGTTGAACGACATGTCCGTGAAGTTCATCAGCCAGGCCCACACAAATAGGAAGAACATCATCGGCAGTTTCAATTTCCAATCAATACGCAGGAGCAGCAAGAAAGGCAGGAAGAAATGGCCGAAAATGATGATCATGCCGACCCCCCACCAGTTGCCACGCTCGCGAAGCAGATAAAAGAAGGTCTCCTCCGGCATGTTCGCGTTCCAGATAATGAAATACTGGGCGAACGTCACATACGCGTAAAACACGGTAAACGCGAACAGGATGGACCCGATGAAATAGTAAGTCTTCTCATGAACCACGCCGCGCAACGGACCCTGGCGCTCCAGCAGCCGTATTAACACATAAACCGTGGCCAGCGTCGTCCACATGCTGGCGGCGAAATACCACACGCCGAACATGGTCGAGAACCACTCATGCTGCAACGCCTTGATCCACATGATGGCCGCCAGCGTTACCGAGAGCGCGAAGAACACCATGCCCAGGCAGGAAAGCTGGCGCATCTTGTAAGTGCATTCCACCGCGCCGGTTTCGTCCTGCTTGAGCGACCAGTAACGCAACCGGCGGGGAAAGTAGAGCCAGACAATAAAGCAAAACGCCGCGCTGATATAGAATCCCGGAATGGTAAAGAGGGGAAACTTGGCCCTGATGGCGTGGTCGGGATGCTTCTCGTTCACCAGGATCATCCACTCATACATTTTCGGCGCGAGCAACGCGATCGGGATGAACAGCACCGTCATCCACGGCAGCAGGCAGGACATTTGCTCGCAGACGCGGCGGATCGGCACCGACCAGGACGCGTCGAACAAATGGTGCAGCATCACCAGCGCCCAGCTTCCCACGCAAAGGCACAGGAAGAACATATACGCCAGCAGCCAGGAAAACCCGAGCTGTCTTTGGTTGACGAAAAAGCCCGCCACCACGCCCAGGCCGCCGACCGCCATTAAGATGGTTGGCGCGTTCCGCCAGCCGGACAAATCCAGCGGTTGCAGCCCGGAGTTGGATGTTTTGGAGGGAGAACTCATAGGCTATTTCTTCAACGCCGCACGCATTTGCTCGGGCACGTCGTCAATGGTTCCCAAATCGCTCAATTGCAGCGCCCGCAAATAGGAAATGATCGCCCAGCGGTCCGCCGGCACCACGTTGGCTCCGTAACCCTGCATCAGGCTCTTCCCGTAGGTGATGGTGTTGAAGATTTCACCGTCGGGCAGTTCCACGATGCGTTTGTCGTGCAAATTCGCGAGTGTCGTCATGCCGTATTTCTTGGTGATACCGTTTCCATCAGCCTGCGCGCCGTGGCAGGGCGAGCAATTGATGGTGAACCGCTGCTCGCCGCGCGCGATTAATTGCGCCGTCACCGGCACCGGGATGGTTTCAATAAAGTTGGTGGTGCCCGGAACGCGACCGGTGTTCACCGGGATGTCCTCGTAAGCATCCTCGCGGGCGATGGTGCCGGGGATCGGGGCGCGCGAAGTGCGGCCATCCTCGAAAAACACGTCCGGCGACTGTGGTCGCGGCTTGGCCTGCCGGTTCATATCCGGGAACACCTCGATTGGCGGACGGCGCGACAGGCTGCCGCGTTTGCCGGCGACGGCCACGACTAAAGCGGCGGTAAGAACGAATGCCAGTAATAGGTAACGCATTATTCCTCCACCAGTTCGATTTGCCGGCTGCCGAGTGACTCGAGCAGCTTGCGGGTTTCCACTTCGGAATATTTTTGATCCGCGCTCTCAATCACCAGGAAAAGTCCGTCATGCGACGCGAGGGCGAAGCGGCGGTGCTTGAGCAGGGGATGGTGCAGGCGCGGCAGGCGGTTCAGAAACAGCATGCCGAGCAGCGATCCGAACGAACCGAGCAAAATGGTTAGCTCGTAAGACGGCGGGAACGCCGAGAACGGGCTGAACATCGGCTTGCCGCCAATGACCACCGGATAATTCACTTTGTTCATCCACCAAATCATCAACATACCCAGGGTGTATCCGCTGCACCCGCCGAGGAACGAGAACCAGCCGACTTTCGAATTCTTCAAACCCATCGCCTTGTCCATGCCGTGGACCGGGTAGGGCGTGAACACGTCCCACTTGCGAAAGCCGGATTCCCGGACTTTCTCCGCCGCACTCATGAGCGCTGCCGGGGTTTCGAATTGGGCGATAATGCCGTAAGTTGTCTTGGGTCCGGGCATCAGTGATGTCCTCCAGGTTTCGCGCCGCCCAATGGATGATGCGGATCGGCTTGCGGGGTCACACCCTTTACTTCAGCGATGGCGATCATGGGCAGAAAACGCAGGAACAACAGGAACATGGTGAAAAACAAACCAAAGGTCCCGAGGAACGTCAGGATGTCCACCCACGTCGGCCGGAAATAGCCCCAGTTCGCCGGGATGAAGTCATGGTGCAAGGATTGCACGACAATGACGAACCGTTCAAACCACATGCCGATATTCACAAAGATCGACAGGATAAATACGACGAGCATATTCCTGCGGATTCTCTTGAACCAGAAAAACTGGGGCACCACTACATTGCAGGTCACCATCGTCAGATAGGCCCACCAATACTGACCGGTGGCGCGGTCAATGAACGTATAGCGCTCGTTGGGGTTGCCGCTATACCACGCGATAAAGAACTCCATGCCGTAGGCGTAACCAACAATCGAACCCGTCGCGAGCGTTACTTTGCACATGAGCTCGACGTGGCGCAGGGTGATGATCTCCTCAAGATTCAACAGCGTGCGCAACGGAATAAGCAGCGACAACACCATGCCGAAACCGGAGAACACGGCACCCGCGACGAAATAAGGCGGGAAGATCGTGGTATGCCAGCCGGGTAATTGCGACACGGAAAAGTCCAGGGACACGATGGAATGCACGGACAGCACCAGCGGCGTGGACAGACCGGCCAGAATCAAATAGGCCTTCTCGTAGTTGGACCAATGGCGGTTCGAGCCGGTCCAGCCCAACGCGAAGAAGCCATACGCAAACTTGCGGATCTTGGTCGACGCCCGGTCGCGCATTACGGCGAGATCGGGAATCAGGCCCATGTACCAAAATAACACGGAAACGGTAAAGTAAGTGGAGACCGCGAACACGTCCCACATTAGGGGTGAACGGAACTGCGGCCAAATATCATGATCATTCGGGATCGGGAACAGCCACCAGCCAAACCACACGCGTCCGACGTGGATCAACGGGTAAATACCCGCGCACATAACCGCGAAAATGGTCATGGCCTCGGCGGCGCGGTTGATGGATGTGCGCCATTTTTGCCGCAGGAGGAAAAGAATCGCGGAAATCAGCGTGCCGGCGTGACCGATACCGATCCACCACACGAAATTGACGATGGCCCAACCCCACATGACCGGATGTCCGGGACCCCAGACGCCCACCCCTGTGGAAACCAAGTATAGGATCATGCCCGTCATGATCGTCAGCATGATGATGCTCGGGATAAATGCCCGCCACCACCAAACCGGTGTCTTGCCCTCGATGACTCCGGCGATGGCGTCGGAAATCCAGCCGGGCGACCGCTGATTGGAAACCATTGGCTCGCGCTCCAGCCCCGCTGGCGGTGCTTTAACCGGAATATTGGCAACGGTCTGGGCCATTATGCCTCTCCTTTCGCGTGCGCGGGCTCGCCGTGTTCCTTCGATTCCCCGCCTTCAAACGGGTTCGCGTCGTTTGCCTTTTCAAACTCCTCGGTGCTGTTCGGAGTCGTGTAATTATACGGGGCCGGCATGGCGGGATTGGGATTGCGAATCCGCGCAAGATACGTGGTTCGCGGCTTGGTGTTCAGAAAATCCAGAACTTTGTAATCGCGGTCCTGCGCTTTGCGCTTGGAAACCTCGCTCGCGGGGTCGGCGACATTGCCGAATACAATCGCCTCGGCGGGGCAGGCCTGTTGGCACGCGGTCTTGAAAGTACCGTCGGGCACCACCACATCGGCGGTCGCGCCAGCCTTGACTTTTTGCTTGATCTTGGCCGCCTCGATGCGCTGGAGACAGTAACTGCATTTCTCCATCACCCCGCGCATGCGCACACTGACCTGCGGATTCCGCACCAGCTTGAGCAGTTCAAACTGATCGTCCGGCAAATTGCCGCGATCCATGTCCTTCCACCAGCGCAGCAAGTCGGACTCGCCATCTGTCCTGCTGAGCATCGGAGTGGGATAAACCCGGCCCAGTCCGGGAACCGAAGCGCCCTCAAGTTGTTCCAGCGGGCGGCGGTTGTAATCAAAAAAGTTGAAGCGCCGGACCTTATACGGGCAGTTGTTTGAACAATAACGGGTTCCAACACAGCGGTTGTAAACCATTACATTCAAACCCTCCTGGTCGTGCGCGGTGGCGTTGACCGGGCAAACATTCTCGCACGGAGCCGCCTCGCAGTGCTGGCACAGCATCGGCTGGTTGATCACCTGGATTGAATCCTCTTTGTCAGGGTCACCGGTGTAGTACCGGTCAATCCGGATCCAATGCATCTCGCGATTCTTGGACACCTGGTTTTTACCGACGATCGGCACATTGTTCTCGCTCTGGCACGCGATCATGCAGGAGGAGCAGCCAACGCACGCGCTGAGATCAATCGACATGCCCCATTGGTGCAGGGCGCTCTTCTTTCCGGGTTCCAGCGGATTCGGATAAAGCGAGTCAAATACCGGTGGCTTCTCCATGTCGAAGCCCGACGCGAACTTCGGATGGTCGCGGTATTCTTTCAGCGTGGCCTCGCGAATAATAGGCCGTCCCTCCATCGCGCCGTGGTCTTGCGTCAGCGAAACGTCGTGGAATTTACCCGAGGCAACCAGTTTGCCACCGGTGGCGAAATGAAGCGCCTTGGTGGTCCGGAGTTTCGCGGCATTATAGCCCGAGTTCTTTCCCACGCGCCCGGTGACCGTGCGACCGTAGCCCAAGGCCAGCGCGACAACATTATCCGCCTGACCGGGTTGCGGCCAGACCGGCCCCTCAATCTCGCGTCCATCCAACTGAAGCTTCACCCACGGTCCCCGGGCGTCATTATTGCCCGTGTTCTCAAGATAAACGCCCAAGTCCTTGGCGGTCTTGACGCTTAAAAGAATGACGTTTTCCCACGTCATCTTGGTAACCGGATCGGGAAGCTCCTGCAACCAGCCGTTATTAACGTAACGTCCGTCGTCAACCCTGTAATCACGGTGGAACACCACCTCAAGCTTGTCCTTGGTGGGCGATACAGTCTCGATTCCGCTCAACGCCGAACTGACGGCGGCGCTATCCAATGTCAAGCCACCAACCGCCTTCGCCGCGCTTCCGGCCAGGAAACCGTCGTGCAAAAATTTCTTCCAATTCTCGTCATTACCGCCGCCAACCGCGGTGAAAGTTTCGCGGATGATTTCGTATGGCGCGGTCTTGTCCAAGCCGGCGATCCGGGCAATCACTTCCAGTTCCGTAAGCCCGCCGAAAAGCGGCTCAATCAATGGCTGGATCGGAACTACGGTACCGTCACTGGTACGGGCATCACCCCAAGACTCCAAATAGTGCGCCAGCGGCAGACCCCAGCCATTTTTCGGAAACGTCTCGTCCTCGTAGTAACCCAGCCGGATTACGCTCTTGGCTTTGGCCTGCGCTTGTTCCCATTGGACATCGGCGGGAGCATTATAGACCGGGTTTCCGCCGAGAATAACCAGCGTATCCACCGCGCCAGCGCCGAGGGATTGGGCCAGTTCGGCAATTGAACCCGCTTTGGGAGCCGCTGTGTCGCGCAAAACCACCGTTTGACCGACATTTCCCAGCGCGGAATTGATCGCCCAAGCCAGAAGATGAACCGCGAGCGGCTGGCGATGTCCCACCACGACCAAGCTCTTGCCTTTGTTGGCCGCTAAATCCTTGGCGCACTCCGTGGCAAATTTTTCCGCGCCGGCAGCCGATTTGGCAAGTGAATCCAGGGAACCGGAAAGAGCGTTGGCACCCGTCAACTTAAATACTTCCGAGGCCAGCAACGCGGTGATCGCCCCGATCGTGCCGGAAGCGGCGCGCAACCGATGATCCGCGTTCGCGCCGGTCAAAGTCATCAGCGGCTCAACCGCATAAAGGCGGCTCATTGAATCCGCGGCCTGCTGGGTGCGGCGACCTTTGGCAAAGCGGCGGATATTGACGTGCAAGTCCTCCTCGCCGCCGATAAAATCAGAATCCAGAGCGACTATGACCGCCGCCTCGTCGAATTTAAAATAGGGCGACACCGGCCGGCCAAATGCCTTGCTGGCGGCCTCCCGGTGAATATCAAAATCAACCGGCTCGTATTCGTACCACTTCGCCTGCGGCAACTTGGTCGCCAGCGCTTGCTGGAGCCGTTCGCGCGAGGGCGAACTGCTCTGCTCCGCAAGGAAGCTTAATCCTTTACCGCCGTTGGCCTGCGCCGATTTGGCGACTTGATCGAGCGCGTCCAACGCCGCCTCACGCGTGGCGGGGCCGCCATTTTTGGCGAAACGAATGGAACGGTCTGGATCGTAAAGATTGAGAATGGACGCCTGGGCGAAGCGGTCGGTTCCGCCATTGCTATCGGGATGCTGCGGATTGCCCTCAAGCTTGGTGGGCCGCCCGTCATCGGATTTTGCCAGCAACGGAATGGCCGAACGCCGGGAGGGCATCGCCGTGGCATAAAACTTGGGCAATCCGTGGGTGTAACCCTCCGGCATCTTGGAAAACGGATAGATATTTTCCGTCGGACGGCGGCAACCGGTCAATCCCACACCCGCCAGTAGGAACGAGGCGGACATTAGCTTGACGAAATTCCGCCGCGTCACCGGATCGCTCATCTCGCTGGCACCGGAGGGGAACTCCCGTTCGATCCACTGGCGAAACGCCGGCGTATCCGAAACTTGGTCCAGACTGCGCCAATATTTCGGGCCGGTTTCCGGCGTGGGACAGGGAGGGGGAATGGTTTTCATCGGTGACAGGTGGAGCAGTTTTGCAGCGACTCCACTTTCCAGTCGTGCACTAATTTCTGCCCATTTACCTTCTGCTGCTCGGGACTTATCTTCCAGTCGAGATCAGTGATTTTATCCGGCGGACGAAGGTGCAGCTCGGGATGGCGGTGGCAATCCAAGCAAAACGACATCGTGAGGGGCTTGTCCTGGTGAACCTCATCCATGTGATTGATCTGGCCGTGGCATTCCACGCAGCTAACCCCGCGGTTGACATGCACGGAATGGTTGAAATAAGCGTAATCCGGCAGCTTGTGGATTTGCACCCAGGGGATCGGTTTGCCGGTCTGGAAGCTGTCCCGGACCACGGCCAGCTTGGGATCATCCTTCAGCACTTGGTTATGGCAGTTCATGCAGACCGAACTGGCCGGGATGTTCGAGTACCAGGATTTTTCCACCGCGTTATGGCAATACCGGCAGTCGATGCCCAACTGATCCGCGTGAATGGAATGCGAAAACGCCACCGGCTGGACGGGCATGTAGCCGACGTCGGTATATTTATTGGTAAAATAATACCAGACACCGGCCGTCACGCCCGTTGCCGTCAGCAATACGCCGACAATGATCAACAACGGCAGCCGGTTTGTCCACTTGGGGAAAACGTCTGACATTTTCGCAATAGTTAAATTAGTACCGCCACAAAATCACACGAACCGGATATCCGGGTTCCCCGGCCGATCCATCGTGACCGGCCACGATTCTTACCAACGCGCCCGTCCCGTCAATTGTTTTTTCCAAAATCCACCAACCCGGCGGACGCGGGACGATGTTTCACACTTCGCGCAAATTAAAAGCGGCGCGGCGGCTTTGCGCAAGAAAGATTGTGAAATATTTCACGAATTCGGTTGGTTTCATTCCAGTCATTAGCAGCACTTATTATTCTGCCATCTTTTGTCCAATTATTAGCCGGACTGTTGATGTCTCCGCGCCGTGGAGGGTAGGGTCAGTCGCGCTGCGACTGGCCCCGGCCGCGTTCAGCAGCGGCCGGAACCGTTCGGAACCCAACGCGTAAACCACGCCCCGAGTCGCCCCCGCGAAGACTCGCGCGGCGGAAGTTACTACGGAGCCGGCGGAAAGCAACCTGAAGAAATGACCGCGAAAAAGCGCAATAAGCCCGGCGCGATGGAGCCGCAACCAAAAACAAACAAAAACGAATTGCCGCAACGAAGCGCAAAGAACGCGAAAGAAGGATGCGGTTTCCCTCTCTCGTGTTATCCGCGCCGCGCTCCGTTCGGGTCCCTCATCTTCGAGAGGATTTTTTGCGGGCTGATCGCGGAGCGCATGGGAAACATCGATGATCCATCTAATCTCCGCGTGACGCACTTCTTTCGGGGGACTTTGACCACAGATCTCTCCGGCCGGTCTCTGTTCTCTCTGTTTCCACCTGTTAAATCCTTTGTTTGGTTGCGGCTTTGCCGCGCCGCATCCGGAAATTTTTTGTGGACAGGCCGCGGCTTCCCACGGATTCTTTTGCCCGGATGAATGATCCCGCGCCAGTTATCACATACGTAATCATCGCCGTCACGGTGCTTGTCTCCTGGCTCGGCTTCAGCGATCCATCGTTCGTCCGGCAGTTCTGGTTCGACCCGCGGTCGATCCTGCGGGACAAACAGGGCTACCGGTTGATCACCTCGGGATTTCTGCACGCGGACTGGCGGCATCTCGCGTTCAACATGTACAGTCTTTATCTCTTCGGATCGCGGATTGAACTGGTGGCGGGAGCCTCCACCTTTTTATTTCTCTATCTGGTGTCGATCATCGGCGGCAGTTTGCTGTCACTCTTTATCCACCGGCACGAGGAGTATTTCGCATTGGGGGCGTCAGGCGGCGCCTGCGGGATCATGTTCGCCTATATTTTATTTTTTCCCGAGAACCGGCTCGGCTTGTTGTTTGTCCCGATTATGATTCCCGCCCCGATTTTCGCGGTGCTGTTCATCCTTTATTCGATCTTCGGTATGCGGACAAGATTGGGCAACATCGGCCACGATGCCCATTTGGGCGGCGCGATCGTTGGTTTGCTGGCCGCCGGCTGGCTGCATCCCGAGTGCGTGCGGGACAGTCCGCGCATGTTTTTTGGAGTACTTATACTCGCGGTCGGCCTGCTGGTGTACCTCGTGAAAAACCCCAACTACCGTTGATCGAAACCGGTGTCCAATCGCCGCCGGCCCGTCGCTATTGCACAATTCTAATTAGTTTGCTTGACTGGCGGTGCTGTTTGACCTACTCGTAACCAAATGACTAATACTCTATCCAACATATCGGTGAGCCAGTTGAAGCGAGCCGTAACCATCCAAGAGCAGATTGAAATACTGCAAGCGGAGCTTTCGTCGATCCTTAGTGGAACTTCGGCGACCGTGTCCCCGGCCGCCGCCCCGGTTGCCGCCGAGGAGCCGGCCGTGCCCGGAAAGCGCCGCACCATGAGCGCCGCCGCGCGCGCCAAGATCGCCGCCGCGCAGAAACTCCGCTGGGCCAAAGTCCACGGGACCGCCGCTCCCGCCTCGGTTGAGGAAGCTCCGGCCGCCCCGGGAAAGCGCCGCACCATGAGCCCCGCCGCGCGGGCGAAGATCGCCGCCGCGCAGAAACTCCGCTGGGCGAAGGTCAACGGGACCGCGACTCCCGCCGCCGAGGTTTCCGCCAAGCCCGCTCGCAAAATGAGCGCGGCCGCGCGGGCAAGGATCTCCGCCGCCACCAAGGCGCGCTGGGCGCGGGTTCACGCGGCGAACCGCAAGACCCTTTGATAAGTTAATCGGCGAACTGGAATTCGCTGATAATCGATTTGGCCGGGGTGGGCTGGGCTCACTCCGGCTTTTTTATCCGGGAATGGGGACGTACTCTGGCAAACTAGGACGGATGCAACGGAACCTGGCATCGGGCGCGCCGCGGAAGCGGCGCGGAGACCGATGAATACAGGCGCGCTACCTTTCCGCCTTGATTTGCCCGGCGGCGGTTTGGAAGACTTCAGCCTTGGAACCCGGAGCATCCGTGTGTCTCGCACCGGCTGCCGTGGCCATGGTGTGCAGCGAAATTTCCGCGCGGGAATTGGGTCGGAAGGCCTGAAGGGCCGGTTATAATTTAGCCCGGAGCGCAGCGTCGCCCTGGGTAAATAGTAAATAGATTAATTCCGAGCCCTGAGAGGGCGGCATGGTCGGAGACTGTATGGCGGACGCTCTACTCCTTAGCTTCGGCGGGGTAATTCTAATCTAGTTTCCATGGCCAAACCGGCAATAGCTATAAGTAGGCCGGCGTGCACGGTCAGGGAATGATGACGCTCGCGCCATAGGGTGAAACCCGTATATCCGCGTCGGGCTGTTCATGACTGAGCGCTCCGGAATCCGTCTGGTCCACGGTCAATCGCGTTTCGCGACGCCGATGCGCGGGCACAAATCAGCAATCTCGCAGTTTGAGCAATCGGGGCCGCGGGCGGAACAACGGCGGCGGCCGTGCCAGATTAGGAGATGACTAAGCATGGTCCACTCGGACTCGGGCGTGATTTTTGCCAGGGCGGTCTCGATCTTTTCCGGCGTGGTCTCGCGGGTCAACCCGAGCCGTTGCGACAAACGCGCCACATGCGTATCCACGACAATACCCGAGGCGATGTTATAGGCATTCCCCAAAACGACGTTGGCCGTTTTTCGCCCCACTCCGTCCAACTCAATCAATTCCGCCATCGAGTCCGGCACGCGACCGCCGTGGCGCTCCACCAGCTTGCGGGCGCAGGCCTGGATGTTTTTGGCCTTGTTGCGATACAGGCCAATGCGCTTGATTTCCTGCTCGAACACCGCCGGTTCCGCGTTGGCATAGTCCGCCGCCGTGCGGTATTTCGGGAATAGGGAGGCCGTGACGATGTTCACCTGTTTGTCGGTGCATTGCGCGGACAAAATCGTGGCGACAAGCAACTCGAGCGGATTGGAATAATTCAATTCGCAGTGCGCGTCGGGATAAGTCCGCCTTAACCCCGCGATAATCTTCTCCAGGCGCGCGGCCAGGGCTTGCGTGGATTCACGCGCCATGCGGAATTAAACCAACTCCGGCTCGCCGAAGCGTTCGGGCGCCTTGACCAGCGGTGTGCCATCGGCCGCCTCGGGATACTCGAAGATTTTGCCCTCAAAATTCCGGATGATCACGCGGTCGTCATTGCGGCTGAGAATATAATCCGGATTGATCGGCACTTTGCCGCCGCCGCCGGGGGCATCAATGACATATTGCGGAATCGCGTAGCCCGTGGTGTGCCCGCGCAAACCCTCCATAATCTTAAGACCGGTGCGGACAGAGGAGCGCAGGTGCGCCGAGCCGGAAATCAAATCGCACTGGTAAAGGTAGTAGGGCTTCACCCGGCACATCAGGAGCTTTTGCACCAGCGCCCGCATGACGGTGACGTTGTCATTCACATTGCGCAGCAGGACGGATTGATTCCCGATGGGTATGCCGGCATCCGCCAGGCGCTCCAACCCCGCGCGCGCCTCGGTCGTCAATTCGCGGGGGTGATTGCAATGCACGCTTAGAAAAAGCGGATGATACTTTTTCAGCATGGCGCACAACTCGGGCGTGATACGCTGCGGCAGGAAAATCGGAATGCGCGAACCAATGCGCAAAAACTCGACGTGCGGAATGGCCCGCAAACGGCTGAGAATATACTCCAGCTTCTCGTCATTGAACAACAGCGGATCGCCGCCGCTCAGGAGCACATCGCGGATTTCCGGGTGGGTGCGGATATACTCAAACTGCCGCTCGAAATCCGGGTGAAAATCATAACCGGTGGCATTGCTCACCAATCGCGAGCGCGTGCAATACCGGCAATAAGCCGCGCACCGGTCCGTGACCAGGAATAACACGCGGTCCGGGTAGCGATGCACGAGTCCGGGCACCGGCGAATGCTCGTCCTCGCCGCAGGGATCGCTCATTTCCCACGATGCGGTGGTGGTTTCCTCAATGCGCGGAATGACCTGGGTGCGGATGGGGCATAGTTCGTCCGCCGGATCAATCAAGTTGAAAAAGTAGGGCGTAATGGCCAGGGCCAGCTTGGAGTTGGCCAGCACCGTGCCGGCGTGCTCCTCCGGCGTGAGCGTCGGCATGACCCGTTGCAGGGCCTCCAGCGACGTTATCCGGTTGCGGAGCTGCCAGCGCCAGTCATTCCAATCCGCGTCCGGAACATGCTTCCAAAACCCGCGTCCCGCGGAACGAAATTGTTTAAGGTTCTCCAGTGTCAACCCGTTGCCGGGGTCCTCTTCGCCGTCCTCTGAGATGTAACTCGACATTGACCGAACTATAAATTCACTCCCCAAGCTGTCAAGTGAGGGGGGTATTGAAATTTTATTAAAATTCGTAACTCGTTCCGGCGCAATTGGTTGGGAATCGTAATATTGTTCGATAATTATCGATCTTTGCGGGCGTACGCCGAATTTTCACCGGCGAACGCCCTGCCGCCTACCTCGACTCGCGGAAACCAAACAGCTTGTCGCGTTTGATGATTTCAACGATCGGCGCGGGCACCATGGTCTCCCATGACGGGTCGTAGCACTGGATGCGGGCCAGCACATCGCGGGAGAAAATTGGCAGGTATTCCACGTTGTGCTTTTGAATGGATTCCACGTAATGATTCTCGATCAGATAGGCGTAAAGGTTTTGCAGGTGCGGCGCTATGCGCATGTTTTCGGCGGTCGAAACCTTGCCCGTCACCGGATCGCGCCACGGATAAACATAGAGTTTGACCGAGCTCTTGAACAACCGCCCGAGTGACTCCAGCAAACCGCCCTCCAGGTCCGTGTAAAATTTCTCGTCAAAGATCTCCCGCAAGCTGGGCACGCCGAGCGCGAGGCCGATGCTCTTTTGGGTGTAACGGGACAGGTAGGCAACCAGCTTGTAGTAACGCGCGTAATTGGAAATCAACACCGTCTTTCCCAATGCGCTCAAAATATCGACGCGCGCGAGGAAATCTTTGTGGTCCACCGTGCCCTCCGAGAGCAGATTCCGCAGGGTCATTTCCATGAGCACAACCGGCTGCTCGCCCTTCATCGAAGGCTCCGCGAGGAATTGCTCGTGCGCGCGGTCCAGCATGTCCAACGTGGTGTTGGTGACCGGCCGGAAACTGCCGCGCTCCACCAGCACCGCTTTTTTGTAGAGAATGTCCGACGGCTGCACGATCTCGCCATCCGCCGTAAACATCGCGGCATCCGTCAACCCCTGCTGGACCAGTTGCAGGATCATCAGCCGGTTGTCCGCGCCGTGGAAGCATGGGCCGGAAAGCTTGATCATATCCACCTCGATCCGTTCGCGCGTGAGCCCATCCATCAACGAGCCGATCAACGCTTCCGGCTTCTGGTTGAGATAAAACGCCCCGTAGATCAGATTTGTCCCGATGATGCCCAGCGCCTCCTGTTCGCGCGCGTTTTCCTTGTCCAGCATGCGGACGTGGATGATGATTTGCGACGCCTCGCCGTGGCATTCGGTCTGGAACCGGATGCCCATCCAGCCGTGGCCTTCCTCATGGCGGGTGAAGCTGTGCGTCGCCACCGTATCCGCGAAAGCGAAAAATGTGCATTTCGAGCCGCGGGTGGCATCGAGGCGTTCCAGCAACAGGTTGAATTCATAATCCAGCATCGAGATCAACCGCTTGCGACTGACATAGCGGTCGCTGGTGCCGTAGATCGCGTCGCTGATGCCCATGTCATAGGCGGAGATGGTTTTGGCTACGGTGCCGGCCGCGCCGCCCACATGGAAAAACCAGCGGGCAACCTCCTGGCCCGCACCGATCTCGGCGAAAGTTCCGTATTTCTTGGCGTCCATGTTAATTTGGAGCGCCTTCTGGTTGGTATCAATTTTCTCGGTATTCATGAATTCGGGTCCGGTGGCGGCGGCCACCGTCTATCCCATTATCAAAGACCCGCTCCCGCCGTCACGCAAGCATCCATTTTTTGTTCGCCTTGAGTTTTTCCGCGTGGACGGTATTTTGCGCTTATGCCGATATACGAATTTCATTGCGGTAAGTGCGATCAGGACAGCGAGATTCTCGTGCGCTCCAGCCAATGGGCGGGCACCAAGTGCCCGCACTGCGGCTCGACCGAACTGGAGAAAACGTTCTCCGTCTTCGCCAGCACGTCGGGCGGTGGCGCGGAGCCGTCCTGCAGCGGCACGCCCAGCTCCTGCGGCATGTGCGGCACCGGCCGTCCTCATTCGCATTAATCAATTTTCCACGCTCAATCGTGCAACCAACCCGGGTCCGCTTATTCATCAAGCCGTATTGCGGCTGGTGCCACAAAGCCATGAACTGGCTCGACGCCCGCGACATTGATTACGAGGTTCTCGACGTAATCAAGAATGACGCCGCGTGGAAGGAAATGTACCGCCTTTCCAACCAGGAACTGGCGCCGGTGATCGATGTGGACGGAAAAGTCCTGGCGGATTTTGGCCCGGACCAACTCGCCAGATTTTGGCGGCAATTTGAAACTAATGATTGAATCACCGACCATCACCCCGGAACCACGCCCGCGTCTGCCGGAATGGCTGCGCACCAAACTGCCCACGTCCGCCAGTTTTTCCGTGACGCGCGGCTTGTTGCAGGAATTAAAGCTGCACACCGTTTGCGAGAGCGCGAAGTGCCCAAACCACTGGGAATGCTGGAGCAAGGGCACGGCCACGTTCATGATCGCCGGCGACCGCTGCACGCGTGCCTGCGGCTTTTGCGCGGTGACGACCGCCAAGCCTTTCGCGCTGGAAACCGACGAACCCGCGCGGGTGGCCGAGGCCACGCGCCGGATGCGGCTCAAGCATGTCGTGATCACCGCCGTCGCCCGCGATGACTTGCGCGACGGTGGCGCCGAGCATTTCCGCCAGACCATCGAGGCCGTGCGCGCCGCCAACCCGGGCATCGTGATCGAAGTTCTGACGCCGGATTTTCTGGATCGCGAGGAATCGATCGACACGGTGCTGGCCGCCAACCCGCACATTTTCAATCACAACCTGGAAACCGTTCGCCGGTTGACGCCGTCCGTCCGTTCGCGCGCGACCTACGACCGCTCCCTGAGCGTCCTGGGCAAGGTGAAAGCCAGCCGCGGCCCGGCCATTCACACCAAGTCCGGACTAATGCTGGGTTTGGGCGAAACCGAGGAGGAACTATTCACCGCCATGGGCGACTTGCGCACCGCGAACTGCGACATCCTTACGCTCGGACAATACCTCCAGCCCACGCTGAAACATTTGCCAGTGAGGGAGTTCGTCTCCCCCGCCAAGTTCGCGGAATACAAAATCACCGCCGAGAAAATGGGCTTCACCCACGTGGCCAGCGGCCCGATGGTCCGCAGCTCGTATCATGCGGACGAGTTTCATGTGGCGTAAGGTTTTTGTTCCGGGCTTGTCCCCGCGTAGCGCAGACTTCCCAGTCTGCTGTATCGCGGGTTTCCAACCCGCTTGCCGTAGTTCATTCCGGCGCGTCAGGCACTTGTCCGCGATACCGATTGAGAAATCCGCGCCCCATCAAGGTCCCATTGCCATTGAATTAAGCGAAGGCACTGAAATCGAGCATCTTCTCCCTCGCCCCTTCGGAAGGGGAGAGGGTTGGGGTGAGGGGTTCACTCGTTGAGTTGGGAATACATGACCGGACCATCCCCAACCATCTGGTTTTGTTATCATTCCGGCCCGGATAACTACGCCTATAACATGGCCATGGACCACGCATTGCTCGAAAACGCCGCCTTGATCGGACATCCGACACTACGCTTCTTCAGTTGGACCGAGCCAGCCGCGTCCTTCGGCTACTTCCAGAAAATTGCCGAAATTGAGCGAATGACGCTGCTACGCCCGCTGGTCCGGCGTCCCACCGGCGGCGGGTTGGTGCCGCAAGACGCGGACTGGACCTACAGCGTCGCCGTCCCTCCATCCGACCCGTGGTACGAGTTAAAAGCGGTGGAAAGCTACCGGAGCGTCCACGAATGGGTTTGCGCGGCGTTCGCGAAAATGGGCGTTACCACCGAACTCGCGCCCTCCCGCCGTCAATCGCTGCCGGGGCAATGTTTCGCCGGCTGGGAGCAATTTGACGTGCTCTGGTCGGGGCGGAAAATTGCCGGTGCGGCCCAACGCCGGACACGCCAGGGACTGCTCATTCAAGGCTCGGTCCAGCCGCCGCCCTTAAAATTAGCTCGCGCCGACTGGGAATCAGCAATGTGCGACGTCGCGCAATCCGCTCGCGGAGTCCAGTGGCGGGATTTCACGCCGGATGAATTACTCCGGGAACGCGCCGAAGCTTTGGCGTCGGGAACCTACTCTCGCGACACCCACAATCGCAAACGGTAACGCATCCGTGGCGGACCGTCGGGATGGCGCGCCGCGGCGCTTGCCACGTTTTACGTGGTCCGCGCCGGGTTGCGGCGCAATCGGAGACGCGCGGCGTAATGCCTCAGTGAATAGTGGGGAGTGAATAGGTGGGGTTTGTCGCGCTGCGACAAACCGCCCGCGTTCAGCGGGCTTCCCGGATTGGCCGGGCAGCGTGGGCTGGTGCGGCTGCGGAATTGCCAATTGCGCCGCCGAACGCGGCGCTACTTGTCGCGGCGCGGCAAGTGCCACCATTCACTGGGGGATTACGCGCGGCGATGGAAGCCCCTTGCGGCGCGCCGGTTCGGTGCCTAAAATGGGAGACTGGGCGTTGAGGCTGTCCTTTGCGCTGGTATTGCATGAGCACGCTTGCCAAATTGGTTCGTACCGGCTGCGGCGTCTGGATCATCCTGATCCTGGCCGGTTGCAGCGCGCCGGGACCGCGCAATCGCTACCTCCAGCAAATCCAGCCGGAGTCGGTCACGAATCTTCTCGCGTATCGCTCAAGCACCAATCTGGAAATCCGCATTCCCTTGCGCGGGATTGACGCCTTCGCGCACGCCAACTGGCCCCGTGTGGAACCGGGCGCCACCAATTACCAGCACCGCTTCGCGCCGCTAACCTTCGACAAGGAAAAGCGCTCGGAACGCCGCACGACGTCCAACCGCGCCAACCGGCTCCCCATCCGCGGGGTTGATCAATGGCACGCGTTGGTCCTGCGCGTGCTCTCGGGCCTGATTCCGGCCCAGCCGGGTCACGGAGTGCTGATGCTGATTGAAAACCAGGAACTCGTCGCGTTCCGCGATGCGAGTGGCCAGCCGAGTGTCGTCAAGTTGGAGGCAAAGCCACCGGACATCATCCTGGACCACACTTACAACGATACCGATTTTGCCCGCGTCGCGCTCAAGTCGCTCGAGTCCGGTGTGAATTCCATCGATGCGCGAGAAAGACAGTTCCTGTTCGTGACCGGCGAGGAGCCGGCGTTTGTCTTGGTGGATTTGCGCCAGCGGTTAATCGTCTTTCTGGGCTCTCCCGCCGATCCGGAGGGCCAGGAGGTGCCGGTTTGGTTTGCGATGAAGGCGATTAATTCGTTGGTCGTGCGCAGCCTGATCGTTACCGCCATCAAAAACCCGGTGACGCTCGTCTCGCGGCTTTTCTGGCACTTGGGAACTTCGGGCGCAACCGTCTTCCAGTCCGGTTCCACGAGTCCCGCCAATCCGCCACCGCCCGTGTCCACCGGCCCGGGCATGGATCTGGTCGCGTGGGAAAAAGACCTGGACAAGATAGTGTCTGCCCGCCGTCACAAAGGCCGGGCTGAGTTATTCATTGATGGTGAGAGATTTTTTCCCGCGCTCATCCAATCCCTGCAAGGCGCCTCGCGCACGATTGATGTGCTGGTGTTCATTTTTGACACGGACGATTACGCCGTGAAAATCGCCGACTTGTTGAAGCAACGTTCCGCGACCGTGAGGGTGAAGGTGCTGCTCGATGACTTGGGTTCCCTGTTCGCCGCGCAAGGCACGCCGGATTCGCCCATGCCAGCGGATTTCCAGCGACCCTCAGGCATTCAATCGTATCTCAAATCCGGCTCCCGTGTGCGGGTGCGCGCCTCCGCCAACCCGTGGATTACGGTCGATCATCGCAAGTGCATCATCATCGACGGCAAACAGGCGTACCTGGGCGGCATGAATATTGGCCGGCAATACCGTTATGACTGGCACGACCTGATGATTGGATTGAACGGTCCCATCGTCGCGCCGCTGGAAAAGGAATACCGTCTCGCTTGGGCGCACGCCGGGCCGCTCGGTGATTTCGCGTACGCCTGGATCAAACTCTTCGAGCCGGCCTCACCGCGCAAGAATCAAGTCCCGAACGCCATCGACCTCCGCCTGCTCCGCACGGCGACCGGAAAAACCGAGATTTATCGCGCGCAGCTTGAGGCCATCGAACGTTGCCAGAGCTATATCTACATCGAAAACCCCTATATTGACGATGCCACGCTCTTGCGCGCGCTGATCCGTGCGCGCCAGCGGGGCGTGGACGTCCGCGTGGTCTTTCCGGCGCAGAACGACAGCGGTATCATGCAGCTTTGCAATCTGATCATGGCCAATGAGTTGATCGCCAATGGCATCCGCGTCTTCGCCTATCCCGGAATGACCCACGTCAAGGCGGCGGTCTATGACGGGTGGGCGTGCCTCGGCTCGGCGAACTTAAATAAAATGAGCCTGCGCGTGGGGCAGGAACTGAACGTCGCCTACTCCGACCCCGCAACGGTGAAACATTTACTGGACGAGCTTTTTGAGAAGGATTTCAACCGCTCGCGCGAGGTGAAAACGCCGGCGGCGGTGGATTGGTTCGACGCCGTGATCAAAGCGTTTGCGGATCAGTCGTGAGTTAGTGCCCGGGACCATTCGCCGGCGTTATGAGCCGCTGATAGGCGGCTTGTTGCCCGGGCGTGGCGAGGTACGGCGCGACGTCGGCCAAATTGCGCGGAATCTGCCCGCTATTCGCGGCGGAATAGGCATTAAGCGCGGGTGCCAGCGTTCCGGCCTCGGGCACCAGTTTTTCGAATGCGGCCAACTGCGCGGACGTGGTAATGTAAGGCAGGATGTCAACGGGGTTGGCCGGCTCTTTTCCGTTGTTGGCCGTGGTGTAGGCCTCCAGCGCGGGCATCATGGTCATCACTTCCCGCGGCGGGGGATTGGTGGCATTTTGGTTCAAGTAGTTTTGTAGTGTGGCCGAATCCACGGGCCGGTCGAGGTACGATTGTAATTGGGAGGCGTCCGTGGGCGATTGCCCGGAATTGGCGAGCATGTAATTGGCGATGGCGGAATTCACCGCGGTTCCCACGCGATCGTAACCACCACCCCAGGCGCCGCTGACGGACATGCCGTGGTTGGAGTCGTAGAGATCGTCAACATGGTTGGTGAGGATCACGAGATCAGCATGGTTGTCCACCGGGCCGCTCTGCACCAATTGGTAATTATTGAGCATATCCTGGGTAACGGGCGCGTTGAAATACGGGAGCAACGCGGAAAGATTGCCGGGGGCGAGGTTGTTATTGGCCGCGAGATAATCTTTCATCGCGTTCTGCATCATTTGATTTAAGAACGTGTTGACGGCGTTTCCGCGTAAATTGCTGAACGCCTCGCGAAGGCCGCCCTCCGTGCTTAAGTCAGCGGTCGCGGCGACTTCGGCCCAGTCCTTATCGGTCAAAAACCGCATTTCCGGGATGGTTCGGTCCGGCGCTTGTTCCAGCTTTTGCTTCAACTGCGCAACCTTCGTGGCGAGTTTCAATATCCCTGGATCGGCTCCCGCGGTGCTTTCGCGCAGCCGCGTGGCTTCACCGCGCAACTTCAGCAGTTCGGCCGGAGTGCTTTTGGCGCGGCCCAGCTCGGCGGCGAGCATGGCGGCGCGGTTTGTGGCGGAGTCGCGCTCGCGGCGCAGGTCGTCCAGTTGCGCTTGCCGGGCCCGCAGCGCGGCGGTTTCGGCGCCGAGGACGGCGGCCCGGCGCGCCTCGTAAACGGCCGTGCCGATGGCGGCGGCTATTATTAAGATGACGGCGGCTTTTTGCAGAGTGGTCATGGCGATGATCTGGGTGGTGGTAATGGCGGTGGCGGCCGGAAGGGCTCCGGCCACGGCGGTGGAAATAGCGGCGGGCAGGCCCGCGGGCGCGGCTTGGACGGCATTTCCGGAAATCGCGGCCGCGAGACCCGCCGGGCCCGCGATGACTCCGCGCCGGACGAATAATTCCCGCAGTTTTTCCACGGCGCGACTGACGCGTCTTTGCGCCGCCTCCTCGCTGATGCCGAGCATTCCGGCAAGATCCCGCGCGGATCGATGTTGGAAATAGCGTAACAAAAGCAGATCGCGGTCGGACTCGGCCAGTTCGCCCAGGGCGCTATCGAGCGCGGGCGCGATTTCGTCCCAGGCGGCGTCGGAATCCTTCGCGTTCAATTGGTTCATGGCGGCGGCCTCCTGTTCGCGCGCGCGGCGGCGAACCTCGGTGCGAATGGTTTGGGCGGCGATATTCAGGGTGGTCCGGTGCAGCCAGCCCGTCAGCAGGGGATGACCGGCGAGACGCCCGGCGTCCCGCGCGAGGGCGATAAAGACACTTTGCGTCACGTCCTGCGCCAGATGCGCGTCACGCACCAGCCGCGAAGCCGCGGAATAAACAAAATCCACATGCCGGCGCAATAACTCGCCAAAGGCGGCTTCCGCGCGCCGTTCCGCGTAATCGCGAAGCAGTTGTGAATCTGTCTGGTCGCTCATTCATCTCATAGTAGCCGCCGACCGGAAAACCGGACACGGGAAAAGGTGGTGCCCTAAGTCGGTGGGGACTGGCGCGCCGCGCCGTCCGCGCCGGGTTGCGGCGCAATCGGAAACGCTGCTAACGCGTTACCTATGAATGTTAACCCCAAAGCGACCCTCTTCCTTGTGTTCTCTGCGTTCTCTGTGGTTAAACAGTCCTCCTTTGCGTCTCCTCGCCCCTGCGTTAACCCTCTGAAATGCGCCCCGGTCTTTTTTCAATCGCAAAATTGCAGCGATTTCGGAAGGTCGTTGAGGCGTTTGAGCTAAAGAACAACCTGATAGTCACTTAGGGCATTTTCGCATTCCCGGGCATTTTCGTTTTCGCTTGCTTTGGGTTGTCGCCCTGTTATCCTACGCATACATGTGAGCAAGATAAATGATTTGCGCCATACCCCAACGCTGGCTCTGCGCCAACGCAAGGCCCGGCTTGTGCGCACCTTCTCCCTTCGCCCCGATCTGCTGCACGCCTCATTGTTGGAGCGCTTCCTCAAGTGCGGCAAAAAACAGTGCGCGTGCCATGATCAGGGCGCGAAACACGGCCCGTTTTTTTATCTCAACCGCTCATTCGCCAAGGGACAGTTCCAGTCCCTCCTGCTCAAATCCCCTGACCAAATCCGCCAGGCACGCCAAGGTGTGGCCGCCTACGCCGGGTTGCTCGCGGTGCTGGATGAGGTCTGCCAGATCAATTACGAACTGCTCCGGCGCGGGGAACCGCCCGGTGAGCCGGAAGATTGAACGAACTGGCCCAGTTTCTGGCGTACGCCACCAAGGTTTTCCACTTGGGCGCCTTGCTGCGCGGGGTGTGTGACCGGCGGCCTTATCCGGAAATTCCCACCCGGCCCATCCTGCTCAGCCTCTTGCTGGGCGTGGTTCTGCGCGTGGACAGTTATCATGATCTGGCCAAGCAAACCAAACGCCGGCGCTGGCGGCATTTGGTTCACTGGCACCGGCGCATCAGCCACGACACCTTTGAATATGTGGCGGAACGCCTCAGCTTGGAGGATTTGCGCCGGACACTGGCGCAAGTCAACCGGCAGCTCAAAGCCAACAAGGCGCTGGAAAGCTGCAAAATCAACGGTCTGCTCTTCGTCAGTCTGGACGCCAACGAGCATTTTGCCAGCCGGAGCCGGTGTTGTCCGGACTGCTGTCAAAGAGAACTCCAGGAGAGCGGCGCGGACGGTGGGAAGCAAACGGTCACCGAATATTATCACCGTTATGTTTTCGCCCAGATCAACGGACCAAAGTTCAACACCTTGTTGGATCTGGAACCGATCCGGCCGGGGGAGGAGGAATGCGGGGCCGCCTTGCGCCTGCTCGGCCGGCTGCGCCGGGTTTACGGGGTGCGCTTCTTTCAGGCCGTGACGGTGGACTCGTGGTACGTCCAAGGCCCGTTTCTCAAAGCGGTGGGCAAACTGGGCTGGGAATGGTGCGTGGTGCTCAAGCAGGAACGGATGGAGGTGTTTCAAGAGGCCCGGAGTTTGAGCCGGGACCAAAAACCCCGGGCGCGCTTTCACGATCCCGAACGGGAGCGGGACGTGCAATTGTGGGTGGTCAAGGACTTGCAGTTCAGCCGGGCCTATGGCCAACCCGTGCAAGTGGTTCACTCCCTCGAACAATGGACCGAGAAGCAAGTGATCGGGGGCGAGAAAACGAGTGTTCCGGCGACCAGTGATTGGTGGTGGGTGACCTCCACGGGACTGGCGGTTTATCCCCCGGCACTGACCTACCACGCCGGGCACCGGCGTTGGGGAATTGAAAACAAGGCGTTCAACGAGCTGACCCAACACTATCACCTGGAACATTGCTATCATCACGAGCCGGTGGCGATGCTGGCGCAAATGCTGATCCTCATGCTGGGCTTTTTGCTGTTCAACGCTTACGCCGTGCTGCACAGCCAGCAGATCCGTCTGGGGCAAGCAACCTTGAAAGAACTGGCGCACGACTTGGATTTGGCCCTGGAAGAAGCGCTTCCCTGGGATCAGTGGTTCGCCAGCGGGTAAGGGCGGCCCCGGGTCCGTGCCTTCGGGAAACTGCTCTTTGCCAGCCAGCCAAAAATAAAACGAAAATGGGAGACCGGGGAGAAAGTGTCCCCCAACCACGGCGCCATTCCGAAAACAAATCTTCGCCCCTTGCAAAGCATCCTCAAAAACTAATCCTGCCGGATAAAAGGCGGTGCCATCCCCCACCTTCCGAAATCGCTGCCGATGGATTCCAGAAACTTGCCAATTGGCGGGGATTGGCGTATTGGTAGGAGCCAATTTACGAATCTAATATGACTCCGACTTCAAATCGTCGCATTGCCGTGGTAGCGACGAGTATGCTGGCCCTGGACCAAGTCACCAAATTCGTGGTGAATCAATGTTTGGTGGAGGGCGGCGAGAAGGTTCTGATCCCGGGATTTTTCAAATTTGTAAATTGGAAGAACACCGGGGCGGCTTGGAGCTTGTTCACCGGCAAAAACTTCCTGCTGGTGATCGTGGCACTGGTCGCGCTCTATATTCTGGCGCGCAGCCGGCATCATTTCGAGGTGCATACGGGACTGGGACAAATCTCGCTCGGGCTCATTTTTGGCGGAATTACGGGCAACCTTTTGGACCGGATTTTCGCGCATCGCGTAACGGACTTCATCTATTTTTACATGGACCGGCGTGGGGGCGGGCAGATTGGGTTTCCCGCGTTTAATGTGGCCGACAGCGCCATCTGCATTGGCGTGGCGTTGATTTTTATTTTATCGTGGCGGGAGGACAAACTTCCAGCGGCTCCGGCGCAGCCGACGGTTTAGCGACCGAGACCGCTTGCAGTTTGGATGAATTTTCCCATTCGGGCGATTCTTGAGCGTGGCCGCCTGAAGGCGGAACTCCATACCTCCGGCTACACGCGGCGGTTATTTTCCCGGACCGATAGATTTGACGGTCAGGTCATCGTAGTCGATGGGGGTGGTGGCGTAGGGGCTGCCCCAAATGGAGGCGCGGCCGGCGTTGGGTTCCTTTTTGTCCTCGTAGCTAACGCTGGCTTGGGCCGGCTCGGTTTCGCCGGGCAACCAAATCTTTCCCTCGAGTTTCCACGCATCGCCCGCCTTGAGAATTTGCAGGCGCAGCCAGACCCATTCGCCGGATTTCCACGCGTACGGAACGCTGGCGACGGATTCGTCACCCTTGTAAAGTTCCAGGGTCCCCTTGCCGGGCGAAACCTGCAGCCGATAGCCGCCCTGGCCGTTCAGACCAATGCCAAAGGCGGGGAAACGGCGGCCGTTCTTGGTTCCCTTGATGCGGCCGGTCAACGCCACGTCGGTTTTAACCGTCGGACCAAACACCACGCCGTAGGTATCGAGCGGCGCGCCGGGGAGTTCGAGGAATTTGTTGCCGCCCTCTTCTTTTACGGCAAACCCACCATCGAGAACGAGAAAATCGTCGGGCACTTTGCCAGCATCGGTGTGCTCGAAATTGTTTTCGTACAACGGTTTGGCGTCGTCCGCCCGGGCGGGAAAGGAGGCGGATAAAAGGAGGAAGGGAGCGGCAAAGGCAAGGAGGGGTGTTTTCATTTTAGGGTTCAATCATTCCAATCATTCGTTTCTCAAAGCATCGAGCAGTTTTCCCCTCAGGGCAAACCGTGTGGCGAGCCAGGCCCAGGCCAGGCCGTTGAGCAGCACGGCCAGAAGGGTCAGCGCCAGTGAGCAAAAAGGTACTTGTGATCCGGCTGAAATCAAGGCCGGCGCGATAGCCACGACGGCCGCGAACAAACCGAGGATGAGACCGAGGGCGAGCAGGGCCCCGTGCTCGATCAACACCAATCGCCGCGGAATTGCCCGTCGAAACCCAAGTGCGAGCAACAGGGCCAGTTCGCCGCGCCGCTCACGCACGTTGCGCAAGACCACGATGCCGAGACCCGCGCTGCCGAGAAGCAGCCCCAAGCCTCCGAGCGCCTGAAACGTGCCCAGGTAGGTGTTTTGCACGGCGTTGAACTCATCGAGGCGGCGGGCCGCCGGGGTTAGTTCGAGTCCGTAATCACCCAGCGAGCGCGTTAGAACCTTGGAGAGTTCCGGCTGTTTGTCCGGCGGAATATTGATCAAAAACAGGCGGTAGCCGCTTTCGCCGGGAAACACGCGGATGAACTCGGCCTCATCCACGAGCAGATTGCCTTGCAAAATTGAATTGGCCAGCGCGCCGACAAGCCGGAGTTTAAACGCGTGTCCCTGCTCGTCCTTGTAATCAAGCGTGTCACCCACTTTTTTCCCCAGGGACCAAAGGATGGAGTTTTCATCGCCAATGGCGGGAATTTCATCGGGAGCCAGGGAAATCTTGTTGGTGATGCTCGCGCGTTTCAGCAAGTCCCAACCTTGATCGGCGGGGAGTCCCTTCATCACGTCCGTGAAGGTGAAGGCCTGCCGGCTTTTTAGCGTGACGGGATTAACGCCGAGCAGACGCGGTTGGATGGCGTGATTCAGGTTCAAGCAGCTTGCCTCGTCACCGTCGTGGACGCGCAAGGGAACGAACCGCGCAAATTTCATATCCGCCGAATTTAGCCCGTAGAAATCGCGGCCCTCGCGACTATTCAAGTCATACGTGAGCGGCAGCGTGGACTCACCGATCAGCCCAAAGCCGCCAGTGCCGGAGGAAGGACCGGCGGAATCGTTAACGGCGTCCAACCGAAACGCGCCGACAGCGACGATGAGAAAAACACCCGAGGCGAGCAGGCCGATGGTCGCGAGGCTGCGGCTGGAGCGGCGCGCGCATCCGAGCATTCCCAGTCGCGCCAGGCTGAGCCGGGCCACCCGACCACCCGACGATGCCAGCCACTTCGCCGCAAATCCCAGTCCGCCGATCAGCACCAGCGAGCCGGCGGAGAAGAATGTATCGGCGGAGGCTTTCTCGCCCTTGAGCACGGGTGGGAGAACCGTGGCGACGGCGGCGAGAATGGCCAGCACACCAATCCATAAACCCCAACTTCGCCGACGGCCTCCGGCATTCGAGAGGTTCGTCTCGCCAGACAGAAGTTCGCGCGCGGGCCGCCGGGCCTGACGGCGGAGGGCGAGCCAAATGGTGAGCACGGCCACAAACGCACCGGCAACGGTTCCGCCTGCGAGTGTCTCCCAGCGCGCATGGTAATGCAGCGAAGAAACACCCA